>JABLTP010031861.1_pt1 | contig 31048 bp, 29 predicted proteins | sample 7160111 | NCBI WGS metagenome assembly JABLTP01 (sample SAMN14651227, study PRJNA627086) | human gut metagenome | isolation source: feces | host: Homo sapiens
ACAATCCTGTCAGCTACATCTGCACAGAACAAAACAGCATTTCGCTGTTCATAGAATTCTTTTATAAACAGTAAAAATTGAATTAGCATTGGAAAATTCTTCATAATCCTTTGTCAAAAGCAAGCTTTCCAAATTCTTATAGGCTAATATTGATCCTTGAAGCAAATCAAATGTTACTCCGTTGAAATCTTCAACCCAATCTTCACTATAAAAATTAGTTACTCGCTTTTTTAGAATAATAAATGCTACTGCTTCCAATCTCCCATTAACTCGACCAATCGGAATCTCGTGTTCTATGTAATTTGATACAGAATACAATACTTCTCTATATGCGGTAGTAGTACATTCCAAATGTATTACATATTCAGCCTGACCATTTAGGATCATTTTTTCAAGATCTTGACAAGTCATTTCTATCTTAAAACTCAACTTTAAACTATTGATACCTTGCATAGTTTGTTCATAATTAACGTTAAACACTGATTGATTATAATCATTTTTTTCTTCACTAAGCACAGGATAAGCGAATAATCTATTATTTATATTCATATAAATTCACCTCCATAGCGTAATCTCTTGTATCTATAAGTTGCACATCTATTTTTATTTTTTTAGCAGCAAATAATTCTTTTATCTCTATATACTCGCCAGTCATCTTGACATTATTACAACCATCAACAGCAGAAACACTCTTCACATGAATTCTATTAAGCTTTCCGTTTTCTCCAACTGACACAAGTTCTATTCTTCCTACTTCTACATCGTGTGGTATTTCAAAATTAACTGAGTAAACTCCCATGTTTTTCTTGATTACACGAACACTTTTCAAAGGACATGCAGATTCCCCACCAAACTTCTTCTGAACAACTATATCTTTGCCATTTAAATCAGGTAATCCTCTGTGCGAATCTCGTTTTTTTCTTTTTCTTTCACCCTTTAAAATGCGTATAGCTGGTTCTCCTATTGATTGCAATGTTCCTGTTGTATTCATTGACTCATTATTACCTAAATCACCTTTGCCAAAGAAAAAACCTTTTGAGGCATTTTTTTCTGGTCGCTTTATAATATCAATATTTTCAAGATAATCATTCAGGGTTTCTCGCTTTTTATCACTAGAATTAGCCTCTACTATATCCAGTTCTTGCTGAAGTACTCCACTTAAACCTTTTACTTCCATTTCATCATCACTTGTGTATTCGGCCAACTCAGCAACAATTTTTCTAATCCACTCTTTGATCTCTTCATAATACTTTTTGGCCTCTTTTGGATTTGCATGACGTCCTGGTTCCCAATTATCATGAGCCACAGACTCCATGGATCTAAAATACTTATTTAGCACTTCACCTTTCAGTTCCATTATTCCACTGAAAGGAACCAATTTGGAAATATTGCCTAGACGAAATAACTTCATCCCTGCTTTTCTTACAACTAAAATTTTTCTATCAAGTTTTTCATTAGAATCGACTAATATTTTCAATTCAATTGTACCCATTCCATGAAAGTTCAATGAATACTGTTTGACATCTGCATTTCTAATCAAACACAAATAATTACTATAAGTAGATTTAGTTTCCCTATAACGCATTTCATGAACTTTTTCCATATAGCTACCTAATGTGTTAGGATTTATTTCACTATTCTGCACTCTTACACGTAAATGACCATTATATATGGATATCAAAAAAATTTCTAATAATGCAACTATTATATCATTTTCCCATTCGCCATTTCCCTTAAATCCATATATAAATACATCTGTACCTTTCTCAGTTCGCTTATTTATGGATTCAAGTTCCTCTATACATTCCACTGGATTATTACCATTAGGATTTCCATAGTAACCTACACCACTTGCAATATTGCCATCTTGTTGAAAGGACATCAATCTTGATATTCCTTGAGCAGCTCTTTCGTTTTTTTGATTTAAAGTTCTATAAAATACTAATCTGTAATATGAATTGCTAAAAGGTGCATTTTTTCCTATTCCGTATGCACCTGCTTTATCGCCACATTTATTAGCTCCACCATCAATTTTAACCAACGCATTCCAGCCATCAAAACTAAATTTAAATGAATCGCCAAATTCTATATAAGGATCTGCTAAGCCAGTAGTATTATAATCACTAATTCTCAACACAAATCCACTCTTACTTTCAGCATGCTTCAATGCATCCTTTAGAAATTGTTTTGCTTTTTCACTAGGAGATTGATCCCAAAACTTACTACATTGTTTTAATATCCTGCGATACTCGCATATGCCAGGTATATCATCTTCTTTAACAATGTATCTTTCAAATTCTACACAAACCATAGGATTATCTTCATTTAAAGCAGCATCTAATGAATTTTGACAAATTTCTCTAACTAATGAAGAAAGTTCAGTTCCATTAAAATTTTCAATTCCTGGATCAGCTACACCCTTCATTTGACCACCTTGGTTTCCCGGAAAATTCCATCTTATCATTTTATACACCTCTCATTACCTAAATTATGTTTTTATTTCATAAACTAATATACATCATTTAAAATTATATTTTCAAGCATTGTTACACGCATATATTTGATATTTGCTAAGCTGCGAGCAAATTCCCTTGTTTTGCATGTAGCAACACAGATAAGTAATAATAATTATTGTCATATCCTAATACAAATAAATTCAATATTGTTTTACGCCTACTTTCATAAAAGAGTCCCCACATTTTTTAGCTTATATTTTTACAGAAACATTTTATTATCATTATATCACAATATTCCCTAAAAATACGAATAAAACACTTTTAAAGAAAGATTTTATGTAAGTGTCAAACAGATACCTTTTATACCACGCAGATCAGCAACCATACATAAATATGCCTTTTATTGGCCTGCCAACAATGCAATTATTATTTGCTACCCATAAATTGGTCTTGGGTGTTCAAATAATGCTAACTGATCATTTTTTATCTAGCTTCAATTTAGCTCCTATATATATTTTTTGCGATAGTGTTTTTACTATTACTATCAGGTTATTAGTAAATTATCACATTAGGGGCTTTTTCCTTTACTCACTGCTTAAACTCTTTTTATTCCCTTCCTAATGACGGTTTTTTGCATACAAAAAATCACGCAAGCACAGTAAACTGCTTACGTGATTGATTCAAAATATTATATTGCATACTAAAAATTAAAGAGCTACTTTTCTGAGCAGAAAATCAATGAGATTATAATGGATAATGCCATTTCTTGAAATGGTATGCTTATCCAAAGTTATAACATATTTGGGATAATTATCGGCAATTTTTTCATATGCCCCAAACTCTCGCTCTATTGTTTTTTCATCATTTAAAAGATATGCTGCCTGAATATAGACAATCTTTCCACTCAATTCCGCGATAAAGTCAATCTCACCCTTCCAGGTTTTACCTACATAGACCTTGTAGCCACGCGAAATCAGCTCATTATAGCAAATTGTTTCAATAATATAGTTATACTCATCCTTAATTCTGTTTTTCTTCAAATGCAGAAAGCCAAGGTCGCAAACATAATACCTCTCTTCAAATGCAAGCGCCTTCTTGCCACGAATATCATAACGCGAAACCTTATCGCAAACACAGGCATCAACAATGCAGCGCAGATAATCGTACACAACAGGTGCAGAAACCTTATGCCCATTACTTGAAAGCGTACTGGCAATAGCATTACCGGAAACAGTCAGTGAAGAGTTACCTACAATATAATCAAGTACCTTTTCCAGCACCAGCGGCGAATTTATTTTGTTGCGCATGACTATATCCTTCAGTACAACTGCATCATATATATTATTTAAAATAACCTCTTTGGTTTCCTTATTGGCAGCACCACATACCAAAGGCAAGCCACCATAAGTCATGTATTCCGCCAACAGGCTTTCATAATCCGGTGCAGAGATATCTTTGTATTGACAGAACTCCATAAAATTGAACGGCAATACGCGCAAAGATACTGTCCTGCCACTTAAATGCGTAGCTAATTCTCCCGAAAGCAGTTTGGAATTAGAACCGGTAATAAAAATACTCACATTATGCGTTGCCCGAAAAGAATTTACCACAAGCTCAAAATTATTTACATTTTGAATTTCGTCGAAAAACAGATAATATTTACTTTCATCAATAATTTTTTGCTCAACATATTCATAAAAAGCATCTGCATCTGTCAGCTTATGATACTTGTAATCTTCAAAATTTATGTAAACGATATGCGAATCCTCGATACCATTTTCCTTTATTTCAGCAATAACCTGACGCAAAATAGTAGATTTACCACAACGTCTGACGCCGGTAATAACCTTTACCAGCTCCGAATCATAAAACGGTCGCAAACGCTCCAGATACTGTGTTCTGATAACCATAACCCTGCTCCTTTCCGCTTTGTCAGCACGTTCTCCTTTATTATATTCTAACACAAACCACCACCATCCGCAACAGTGTTAATTATTTTTAACACTATCGCACATTTCGTCGATAGTATTAATTTATTTTAATACTATGAGTGATTTTTGCGTTAGTGTTAATTATTTTTAATACTATTGCACGAGATGCTTATCTTTAACCTAAACGCAAGCACAAAAAAAGCCCGCCCTTACGGACGGACTTTTCAGCATAAACCGGATTATTTACGGATACCCAGTTTAGCAATGATTGCACGATAGCGTTCGATGTCTTTGCTAGCCAGGTAGTTCAGCAGGCCACGACGTTTACCTACCAGTTTCAGCAGGCCACGACGGGAATGATGATCTTTTTTGTGCTCTTTCAGATGCTCGGTCAAATATTTGATGCGTTCGGTCAGAACTGCGATTTGTACCTCAGAAGAACCGGTGTCACCTTCATGACGTGCGTTTGCCAGAATTACTGCTTGTTTAGCTTCGCTAGTTAACATTGTTTGTTTCCTCCTAAAATTTCAAATTGCCATAAGCGTAGCAGCCGTTGGAGAATCGAACTGCCAGGCCTTGGTTCAAATACTATGATAGTATACCATATCTTGCCACCAGATAGCAAGTATTTTGTAAAGTTTTTTATAAAAACAGCTTTGATTTACCGCAATGCCGCTTCACAGTCATGCTTATCCTGCGCCAGCTGCTGCTTGAGCTGCTCAATGCCGGCAAATTTTACTTCGCCGCGAATGCGCTGCACAAACTGCACCGTGAGCTGCTGACCGTAAAGGTCCCCGGTAAAATCAAAGATGTTCGTTTCCAGACGCGGTTTGGCAACATCGCCAAAGGTCGGATTGTAACCTATATTGGCCATGCCATGATAGCTTTTGCCGTTGACAATTACCCGCACAGCATACACTCCCCCCAGAGGAACCGCAACATGAGCATCCTCCAGCTCAATGTTAGCTGTAGGATATCCCAGCAAGCGACCGCGCTCGTTGCCGTGCGCCACAGTGCCGCTGATGCTGTAGCTGCGCCCCAGCATAGCAGCAGCCTTTGCTACCTCGCCTGCGGCAATCAGCTGACGGATAGCAGTACTGCTGATAACGGTTGCGCCCTCGCTTACCAGCTCGCGTACAATCAGCGCAAAACCCATGGCCTTGGCGGAAGCAGCCAGAGTATAGACAGTTCCCTGTCCGCGGCAGCCGTAGGTGAAGTTGGCACCAACTACCAGACAGCTGTAATCAAGCTGCTGCAAGCGCTGCAAAAACTCCTGCGGCGAAAGATCTGCTACCTGCTGATTAAAGGGAATGTCCACCAGCACATCCACGCCAAGCTGCTGCAAAAGCTCCTGCTTTTGCGCGCCTGTTATCAGCGCCGGCGGCACCATGCCCGGACGAATCCATTCAAAGGGATGGTTGCTGAAGGTAAATACCGCCAGCTGCGAATTACATTCATGCGCCTTATCCCTTGCGGTTTCAATTACATCAAGATGACCGCGATGCAAACCGTCAAAGGTACCCAATGCTACCACACAGGGAGCGGAAAATTTATGCAGTTGTTCTAAAGAAGTAATAATCTCCATGCTTATTCCTCTGGCATCGGGTAATGCTCTAAGATTTTTTCTGCCTGCAGGCGCTCCTGCTCACAGCGGACGATGCCTAAGAATTCATCCCCCGGCCCCAACAGAACGTATCTGCCGTCGGCAGTCTGCGCCACCGTGGTGCGCACACCGTTGGTGATGCGTGCCGCCTGACGCGCGTTTACCTTGAGCTTGGGCAGCTCGGCAACGGCAGTCAGCGGCTCTGCGGCACAGGCTTCGGGATTCTCCGCGATTTCCTGCAGCGTGCAGGCCTTGTCAATCGTGTAGGCTCCCACCTGCGTGCGCAGCAAAAAGCTCATCGTACCGCAGGTTCCCAGCGCCGTCGCCAGGTCCTCGCCCAGAACACGGATATAGGTGCCCTTAGAGCAGGCCACGCGCACGGTAAAGCTTTTTGCCGTATAATGCAGAAGCTCCAGCTTATAGACCTCGATGGGACGTGCGGTGCGTTCCACCTCTACGCCCTGACGAGCCAGCTGATACAGCTTTTTGCCGTTGATTTTGATTGCCGAATACATCGGTGGCAGCTGCATTTGCTTACCATTAAATTGCGCCAGCACCGCTTCCAGCTCCTGTTTGCTGAATGCAGGCACAGGCATCGTTTTGACAACCTCACCGCTGTCATCGCCGGTAACTGTCTGCGCTCCCAGCGTAAATTCGGCAATATATTCCTTGCGGCCTTCTACAGCAAATTCCAGCAAACGGGTTGCACTGCCCGCAAAAACAGGAAGAACTCCTGCCGCGTCAGGGTCAAGAGTTCCCCCATGTCCGATTTTCTTTGTGTTAAGCACGCGCCGCAAAAAGCCGATAACATCATGCGATGTCATCTGTGGTGGTTTTAATACATTAAAAATTGCGTCCATATTAAACCAATTTGCCCAATGCCTCCAGCAGCTGAGTGCGAGCCTCCTCTACCGGTGCATAAATCGTACAGCCTGCTGCCCGCAGATGACCGCCGCCGCCGAAGGCTACAGCCACAGCGGATACGTCAACGCTCTTGGAGCGCATGCTCACGCGCGTTACCGCCGGCTCAACGGCCTTGAACATAATAGCTACGTCAACGCCCTCAATATAGCGCGGGTAGGACACAAAGCTGTCGGTCTGGACATCCTTGTCATATAAATCGTTGGTAATTGTGAGATAAGCAATTTTGCCTTCATAAGCGAAGGTCAGCGAAGGCAGTACCTTGGCCAGCATCTCTACCGTATCACGGGAGCGCACGTCCAGTGCATCGCTGATTTCGTTAGGCTGCACGCCGTATTCCAGCAGCTTGGCAGCATTACGCATAGTTTTCGGCGTAGTGTTGGCATAGCGGAAGGAGCCGCAGTCTGTGCTGATTGCTGTGTAAAAGCAGGTAGCAATTTCCTTATCAAAGGGCCATTGCATAGCCATGAACAGATCGCACATTACCTCGCCCACGGCTGCTGCCTTGGCATCCAAGTAGAGATATTCGGCAAAGCGTTCGTTGGAAATGTGGTGGTCGATGTTCAGCAGTGTTTTTGCTTCCACAACCTCGGACACCAGACCAATACGGTCAAAGGAGCTGGCATCAATAACTACCAGCAAATCCGTCTGCAGCTTGCTGCCCTCTTCCGGGCGTTCACACAATTCTATACCGGGAATAAAGCTAAAGCTTTTGTTGATAACGTCATCACAGAAAACAGTAACCTGCTTGCCCTGTGCCAACAAAAAGCGCGCCAGTCCCAAAGTGGAGCCCAGGGTGTCACCATCCGGGCTTACATGGGTGCACAGCACAATTTTTTCTGCCGCCAACAGCATAGCGCCTGTTTCCTGCAGGCTAAGCTCCTTACTCATGCTCTGCTTCCTCGGCTGCAGGCTTTTCTTCCTGCTTAATCTTATCTAAGATGCTCTGAATATGCGCACTGTATTCTGCGGAGGTATCCTTCTGCAGAATCAGGGTCGGTGCAAAGCGCAGGCGGATGCGTTTGGCAATTTCCGTACGCATAAAGCCTAATGCCTTGTTCAGAGCCTTCCAGGTTTCATCCTGTTTATCCTTGGGACCATACATGCTGATGAAAATCTTTGCATAGCTCATGTCATCTGTCAGCTCCACGCCGGTTACGGTAACAAACTGAATGCGCGGATCCTTGACGTCATGCAGCAGCATTTTGCTGATTTCATGCTTGATGGCCTCCTGTACTTTTTCTACTCTAAGTCTTGCCATTTTCTTTTCCTCTATATATAGATACAGACTGACGTACAGGCAGCAGCTGCGGGGAATGCGGCGTATACGGCCGGCATTCCTGCGCAATGTGCCTTATGCGGCAGACTATTCTACTGCGATTTCTTCCATGTCGTATACTTCAAAGATATCGCCCTCTTTAAGGTCGCTGAATTTCTCTAAAGTAATACCACATTCAAAGCCTTGGGCAACTTCCTTCACATCGTCCTTGAAGCGGCGCAGAGATTCGATAACGCCCTCGTGAACTACGATGCCGTCACGGACAACACGAACCTTGGAGCTGTTGGTAACCTTGCCTTCAACTACATAGCAGCCGGCAATCTTCAGCTTGGAAATAGTAATCAGCTGACGGATTTCTACGCGGCCTTGGATAACCTCTTTGAATTTAGGAGCAAGCATACCCTTGATAGCAGCCTCAACGTCGTTGATTGCGTCGTAAATTACACGGTAGGTGCGTACGTCAACCTTCTCGGTTTCGGCAGCCTTACGCGCGTTAGCGTCAGGACGAACGTTAAAGCCGATAATCAGTGCGTTAGCAGCGGATGCCAGCATTACGTCGGACTCGGTGATAGCGCCTACGCCTGCATGGACAACGGCAACCTTAACCTCATCGTTTTTGATTTTTTCCAGGGATGCCTTCAATGCTTCGATGGTACCCTGAACGTCAGCCTTAACAACGATGTTCAGTTCTTTGATTTCGCCTTCTTTAATGCGTTGGAACAGGTCATCCAGAGAAACCTTGGAGTTCAGCTTGATTTCCTCTTCCTTCTTCTTGGCGATACGTTTTTCGGCAACGCCGCGGGCAGTCTTTTCATCGGTGCTGTCGAGGATATCGCCGGCAGCCGGTACATCGTTCAGGCCCAGTACCTCTACAGGGGTAGAAGGCAGAGCCTTCTTAACCTTTTCGCCACGGTCATTGATCATTGCACGAACCTTACCATAGGAGGTGCCGGCAATAATGGTATCACCGATATGCAGAGTACCGCGTTGTACCAGTACGGTAGCAACCGGGCCGCGGCCTTTATCCAGCTGTGCCTCGATGATGGTGCCGTGAGCAGGCAGATTCGGGTTAGCCTTCAGCTCCTGCATTTCAGCAACCAGCAGAATCATTTCCAGCAGGTCGCTGATACCAGTTTTCTGATGTGCAGAAACAGGAACCATAATGGTGTCGCCGCCCCAATCCTCAGGAATGAGCTCATGCTCTGCCAGCTGTTGTTTAACGTGATCCGGATTTGCGCCCGGACGGTCGATTTTGTTGATAGCTACAATGATAGGTACCTTTGCAGCCTTAGCATGGTTGATAGCCTCGATGGTCTGCGGCATTACACCGTCATCTGCTGCTACAACCAGAATTGCAACGTCGGTTACCTGTGCGCCGCGGGCACGCATAGCGGTGAAAGCCTCATGGCCCGGAGTATCCAGGAATACAATCTGCTTGCCCTGGTAGTTTACCTTATAAGCACCGATGTGCTGGGTAATACCGCCGGCCTCGCGGGAAGTAACGTTGGTTTTGCGGATAGCGTCCAGCAGGGAGGTTTTACCATGGTCAACGTGGCCCATAACGGTAATAACCGGCGGACGCGGAACGCGTTTTTCAGGCGGATCGTCAACCTCGGGAATCTCGGTCGGATCCTCTTCCGGAGCCTTTTGGCCAACCTCTACGCCGAAGTTGTCGCCGATAAGCTGTGCGGTATCGAAATCGATATCCTGGTTGATGGTAACCATTACGCCCAGCATGAAGAGAGCCTTGATTACTTCATTAACCTCACGCTTAATGAGCTTGGAAAATTCCTGTACATTGATAGATTCGCCGATTTCAACGTAGGTCGGACGAACGATTTCTACCGGAGCCTGTTGTTGCTTCGGTGCGGGCTTCTTGCCGCCGCGGTTTACCGGCATCTGATGGCCGGCACTGCGGTTCGGACGGCTTTCGCGGGTAGCGTAGCTGCCCTTAATCTGCGGCTTGTTGTTCTTACGGCTCTTGCCTGCGTTGCGACCGCCCTGACGGTTATCGCGACCGCCTTCGCTGCGACCGCTGCTGCGGCCTTCGCTGCGGCCACCGCTAACCTGTGCACGGCTTTCACCGTGTACGCTCGGGCCCTGCTGGCTCTTAGGACCTACAAAGATACCGCCCTGACGTTGCTGGCCATTGCGGTTACCCTGACGGTTTCCCTGACCGCCCTGCTGGCCATTGCGGTTTTGCGGACGGCCTTCGTTACGGCCACCCTGGCCGCCTTGGCGGTTGCCCTGCTGACCACCGCGGTTTTGCTGCGGACGGCCTTCGTTGCGGCCACCCTGACGATTTTCATTACGCCCTTGTTGAGCGTTGTTGTTATTGCGTTGATTTTGTTGCATATTCCTCTGTCCGTTATTCCTATTCATATTGTTATCGTTTCTTTTAGCTGTATCCTGCGGACGCGCAGGAGCAGCCGGTTTGCTGACATCACGTTTTTCCGTCTTCGCCGGTTTGGGCGGTTCTGGTTTTTTATCGTATGCTTTACGGATAACAGACATAGCCTTGTCATCAGCTGCACTAAAATTAGTTTTTTCGATATTATTTTTCTTCAATAGGTCAATGACCTCATTTACCGGTTTGCCATAATCCTTGGCAACCTCATATATTCTTTTATTACCCATTCATCCACCTCCAGACCAGATAATAAGAAGCAGATTCATCTGCGAAGCTTGCACAAGCTGCGCAGACAACTGTGATTTAAATCATTATTTTTTCAACAGCATGTTGGCAAAATTCGCATCGGTAATAGCCACAGCTATTCTCGGTCCTTTGCCGATTGCATAGCCCAGGTCATTGCGCGTCAACAGCTCAATGACCTGCACGCCTGCCATCTCTGCCAGGAAATAAATTTCCTTTTTTGAATTAGGGGCAGCATCTTGTGCCAAAACAAGTACCTTGACCTTGCCGCTTTTTAAGGCAGCACGCACAGCTACATCGCCGGAAGCGGTTTTGCCTGCCTTTTGCGCCAACCCTAAAGCAAAAGCAACATTATTGCCTGCCATGTTCGAAATCCTCCAGCAGCTGCTTGAGCACGTCTTCGCCGATAGGCTTTTCCAAAGCGCGCTCCAGACGTTTCTCCTTTACGGCCTTGGTAATGCATTCCTTATCGGGGCAGACATATGCGCCGCGTCCGTTCTTCTTGCCAGTGAGGTCAAGGCTGACCTCGCCCTCAGGTGAACGTACAACGCGCAGCAGAGCCTTTTTATCCTTCATTTCATTGCAGCCTAAGCATTTACGCTGCGGAATTTTTTTTACCTTCATCATGCTTCTTCCACGGGAGCAGGCTCAGCAGCAGCCTCTTCGGCAGCCTGAGTTTCGCTCTTAATATCAATTTTCCAGCCGGTCAGCTTAGCAGCCAGGCGGGCATTTTGGCCTTCCTTGCCGATAGCCAGGGACAGCTGGTAATCCGGTACGACAACGCGGCAGATTTTATCTGCTTCGTTAACGGTTGTCTTAACAACCTTTGCCGGGCTCAGAGCATTGGCAACATATTGTGCCGGATCTTCACTGTATTTTACAATATCAATCTTTTCACCGCGCAGCTCGTTGACAATAGTCTGCACACGCATGCCCTTGTGGCCTACGCAGGCACCTACTGGATCAACATTGCTGTCAGCGGTATATACGGAAATTTTGGAGCGCATACCTGGCTCGCGGGCAACGGATTTGATTTCAACAACACCGTCATGGATTTCCGGAACCTCCAGCTCAAACAGGCGCTTCAGCAGGCCGGGATGAGTACGGGAAACCATAATCTGCGGTCCCTTGTTGGTGCGCTTAACCTCAACAATATAGGTTTTCATACGCTCATGGTATTGGTAGATTTCACCGGGAATCTGCTCGTTCGGAGTCAGCACGGCTTCAACCTTGCCCAAATCGATATAAACGTTTTGGTTTTCCATGCGCTCGATAATACCGGTAACGATATCGTTGGCACGGCTTTGGAAGCGTTCATATACCTGTCCGCGCTCTGCCTCACGGATACGCTGTACAACAAACTGCTTAGCGTTTTGGGCAGCGATACGGCCGAAGTTTTTCGGAGTAACCTCAACCTCTACGATATCGCCTGCAAGATACTGCGGGTTGATTGCCTGAGCATCCTCCAAAGTCATTTCGTTAATGCCGTCAGCCTCGCCTTCAACAACAGTGCGCTGAGCATATACATGGATTTCACCGGTTTCTTTATTCATTTCAACACGGACATTCTGGTTTGTGCCGGTGTTCTTCTTGTAAGCAGCAACCAAAGCGTCATCAACAGCCTGGAACAAAAGCTCGGGGTCGATACCCTTTTCCTTTCCTAATTCCTGGATTGCTGAGATAAAATCTGCGTTCACTTAATAAGCCTCCTATTTCTTAAATTAAAAGTCTATATGCGGTCTGATATTCGCAATCAGCCTACGTTCAATGCGGTCAGGATTTTTGAATTCCTTACCTTTAATAATCTTTTTAACCTGTACAGCTTCGTCATCATGTGCTACCAGAATGCCGGTCAGATTTTTCATTCCCTCCCACGGAGTATAGAACATAATGTCAACCTTGGTGCCGTAGGCAGCTTCAAAGTCCTTGTCCTTCTTCAGCGGACGGTCAATGCCCGGAGAAGAAACCTCCAAAAAGTATTTGTCGGGAATAGGATCCTCTGCATCCAGAATCTCCGTCAGCTTTTCGCTCACCATCTGGCAGTCATCAATTTCAACTCCACCAGGCTTATCGAGAAAAATCCGTAGGTACCAGTCCTTTTCACGCACATATTCTACATCAACCAGAGTAAGCCCGGTATCCTGCAGAAGGGGTTCTACCATTGCGGTAATCAGTGCTTCAACTTCTTTTGCCTGCATCATTTTCACCTCCATATTAAGTTTTTCTTTCTGTATTAACCTTGCGGCCAACACCTGCCTCTGCCGCAAATGCGTCAGAAACATCATAATAAGCGGAAAGAGCGGGCTTTAAACCCACTCTTTCACAAGTCATACTTATTTTGGCTATCCTTATTATAGCATCTGTTGACAAGTCTTGCAAGTAGCTTACGCTATATCTAGTTATTATATGTTAAATTTTATACAGAAAAATGCTAAATCTGCCACGTAAAATGTATACACTGCGCTTTCCCTTGTCAGTGGCAAAAATATCTGCTACAGTAATACAGTAAACAGATAGAGATTGTGGAAAAAGTGTCAGTTTTGACAAGGGCGCTTTATCGACAAGCTTTTTATGAAAGGTGGTATTTTTATGTCCTATAATTTTGATGCTGCTGTTTCTCCCTTTATTAAAGCACTGCCTCCCTCCGGTCTGGCAAAGTTTCTTGATATTATGGCCGCTAACCCCAACATTGTGCCTCTCAGCGTAGGCGAACCCGATTTTGATATTCCGCAGGCTGTCAAGGATGCCGAAATCAACAGCATCTGCGAAGGCAAAAGCTGCTATACTCCTACGCTCGGCCTTTTGGAGCTGCGCGAAGCAATTGCGGATGATATCCATAAAAACTACGGCGTTAAATACGACCCGAAAACCGAAATCATGGTAACCGTCGGTGTCAGCGAAGCACTGTACACCACTATTACTACCATTATGCATCCCGGTGACGAAATTATTCTGCCTGAGCCCTGCTACGTTGCCAACAAGGCCTGCGTTATTCTGGCAGGCGGCAAGCCTGTTTCCGTAGAAACTTATCAGGAAAACGGCTTTGTGCCTACCATCGAAGATTTGGAAAAGGTTGTTACGCCCAAGACTAAGGCTATTATGCTTGGCTATCCCAACAACCCGACCGGTGCCGTTATGAGCAAGGAACAGATTAAGGCTATCGGCGACTGGGCTGTGAAGCATGACCTGATTGTCATCAGCGACGAGCTTTATGCTCATCTTACCTACGGCGGCAAAACACACACCATGTTCACCTCCTTCCCGGAATTCCGCGACCGCACCATTATTTTCAACGGTTTCTCCAAAGCCTACGCTATGACCGGCCTGCGTCTTGGCTATATCATGGCACCGGCAGCAATCATCAACGCTATGAACATCCTGCATCAGTATGTTGTGCTCTGCCCTAACGTTACAGCACAGTACGGCGCGATTGCGGCACTAAAATACTGCCGTCAGGACGTTGACAATATGGTTGCCGAATACAGCCGCCGCCGTCAGATTATGATTGACGGCTTCCACAAGATGGGGCTGCCGCTGTATGAGCCCGAAGGCGCTTTCTATGTTTTCCCCTGCATCAAGGAAACCGGCCTTTCCAGCATGGAATTTGTTGAAAAGCTGCTTGAGGAGCAGGAGGTTCTCGTAATCCCCGGCAATATCTTCGGTGCCGGCGGCGAAGGCTATATCCGTTGCTCCTATGCTTACAGTGAAGAAATCCTGCACAAGGCGTTGGAGCGCATCGCCCTCTTCGTAACGAAATACAGAAATCTGAACAAGGCGAAATAACTGTTATGCTGATTCCATATTAGACAAGTTCTTTTATCATATAGTATAATATACACAGCTGATAAAATATCAGCCGACGATTTTTGTATTTATCTAATCCCTTCCACTTCGTCTCACTCCTTCCGTGAGACACAAGACAGAAAAAACACGGTGCATAATGCCCGTGTTTTTTTCTTTTGCATCGATATAACCATCTTCTTAAACTCGATATTTCTCCCGAAATTAAAGCTGCTGTCTCCGGCTTCATCCGAAGACAGCAGCTTCTTTGCATCAAAGCATCTATGCATTTTTATCTCAAATTAAAGCTTACTGCGCGCGTAACACGACAGCGTGCATTCTGCCCGTACTTATCTTTGGCAGGACTGAAGCGCCATTTGTTGACTGCCGTCACAACGCTGTTATCCATAGCACCGTTGCCGGAGGAACCAACCACCGTTACATCCTCTACACTGCCGTCGGCACCTACCAGAATGCGTACCGTTACCACACCGGTAGCACCGCTGTTGCGTGCGGACGCAGGATATACAGGTGCGACCTCACGCAGCAGGCGTGGCGGCTTGACCGGCACACCGCGGCCCTCGCCACTGCCACTGCCACTACCGTTGCCGCTTCCGCTGCCACTGCCACTGCCTGTTCCGGTACCAGTGCCTGTACCTGTGCCGCTGCCGGCAGGATTACCGGCAGGAGCCTTCGGTCCGGGGGCTGCAGTTGCCTTTTTCCTGACAACCTTCTTTTGCGGTTTAGGCTTCAGTTTTTGGTCAATAATATCCTCCAGGCTTTGTACAAGCGGCTCTTCCTGCTGCTCCTCCTGTTCGATTTCTTCCTCCTGAGCTTCTGCGCCGCCACCGCCGCCCTCCAAAGAAACCTCCAAAATTTCCGGAGGCGTATGCACAAAGCGGTAGCCGAAAATGCCAAGGCCGGCGGCAAGAACAAGATGCACAGCCAGAGCTACGGCAAAGCCCTTGCCAAATCGCTTTTGTTCGTCCTTCATTTGCTCTCACCTGTATCCGTAGCCAAACCGAAGCGTGTGACACCTGCTCCCTTCATTTTATCCATCAGCTGGATAATAGTTTTATAGGGCGCTTCGTCCTCTGCTCTGATAATAACCGAGAAAGAGGAATCATGCTTGCTTTCAATCGCAGCATTCTGAACCAGCATATCCATCTCGATTTTATTTTCATCAAGATAAAGGCTGCCATCCTTTTTAATCGTTACATTAAAGTTGCTCTTGCTGACATTCTCCGAATGCTTGGCAACCGGCAGGCGAATAGGAATCGTTTTGACCTCGCTCATATACATAGTGCTGACAATGAAAAATACCAGCAGCAGGAAAATCATATCAATCATCGGACTGAGCATGATTTCCGGTGACTTCATTACTCTTTTTCGACGTCTGCGCATTTTCTGACACCGCCCCTCATTTGCTCTGCTCGTTAGCTTTGAAAATATCAACCAGCGTATCTGCGACCTCGTTGATATTCAGAGTTTCGGTTTTGATTTTGCTTGTAAGATAAGCATGGATACACATACCCATAATGGCAATGCACAGGCCGAAAACAGTAGTAATCAATGCTTCGCCGATACCTGCGGTAACAGCCATCGGATTCTGTGTTCTTTCGTTCAAAGCATTAAAAGAAGAAATCATACCGGTAATCGTACCGAGCAGACCGAGCATCGGTGAAAGACCGATAACAACGCTCAGATAGTTAATATTTTTTTCCAGACTGTCGATAATACGGTCTGCTTTAGTATAGACAATAGTTTCCAGACGCTGGCCGAGGTCACCCTTAATATCCAGAATTTCCTTAGCCATGGCAGCAGCCTCGCCCTTGCTCTGCTCTGCCAATTCACTGGCGCCAACCAGATTAAAATCATTCATCATGCGGCAGAAGCTGCTCGCGAACTTTTCTCCGGAAATAGCCTTCTTATAGAAAAGATATCGTTCCACACCAATAGCAATAGCGGCAAAGGAACACATCAGCAGCGGCCACATGCAGGGACCACCCTTAACAAAATAATCAACAGCTCCGGTAAAAATACTCATACTTAAACCTTCTTTCAAAAAAATAACGCTGCAATTTTTTTGCGGCAAATCGCAAGCTCATCATCCGCCTATACACAGCGGAAGGAAGTCGGCACAGCTCCCATATCTGATACTTGTTGCTATTTACTAGATGTTTATATTATAGCCTCTTTACTATTCTGCGTCAAGAAAACACAAACTATATGAACAAAGGCAGTACAGGGAAAATTTCCCGTACTGCCACAAGCTTTATGTTATTTGAAATACTTGGCGAAGGCCTGCGCCGCCGCCGACTGCACCTCTGCATTAAAGGCTGTATACCGCTCGAGCAGCAAACGTCCCTCCGGCGTCAGCACGCTACTGCCACCGCTTTTGCCGCCTGCCGTACTGCTGACCAGCGCAAAGCCCAGGTCTGCCTCCGCACGCCGCAGAATCTTCCACGCCTTGCTAGCCGACATCCCCATAGCCTTGTAGGCAGCACTCAGCGAACCGGTGGCCTCGATGCGCTGCAAAAGCTCCGCCACACCCTTGCCGAAATCTATGCTTTCGTTATAAACACGCACCTTCACATGATAATGCTGCGGGTCTGCGTAGGTCATTTTACCACCCCTTGCCGAAGCCGCAGGCAGGATAGGTGCAAACGGCACAGTTCAGGCACAGTCCGCCCTCGCCCAAGGCCGCCAGCTCGTCGGCAGTAACAAGGTCACAGGCCAGCACACGCGGCAGCACCAAATCAAAAACAGTGCGCTTAGCGTACATTACACAGCCCGGCAAGCCCAGAACAGGCACCTGCTTTTCACCGTAGTAGGACAGCAAAAACATGGCCCCCGGAAGCACCGGTGCACCATAGGAAACAATGCGTGCACCGGTATTTTTGATTGCCAGCGGTGTGCGGTCATCCGGGTCAACGCTCATGCCGCCGGTGCAAAGAACCATTTCCGCGCCCTTTTCCTCAATCGCGGTTTTAATCGCAGCGGTAATCTGCTCCGGTTTGTCATCCAGCACCTGCTTATAACCTACCTCTACGTTGAACTCTGCCAGCTTTTCCTCCAGCACGGGTGTAAAAGTATCCTTAATGCGTCCGTGGAATACCTCGCTGCCGGTCGCCAGCACGGCAGCCTTTTTGATTTTATACGGCAAAAGCTGCAACAGCGGTTCATCACCGCACAGCTCACGCACACGCTGCATCTTTTCCTTTTCGATAACCAGCGGGATAATACGTGTACCGCAGAGCTTGTCACCTTTTTTCACCGGCGTATTGCCGTGACGCGTCGCAATCATCATCTGTCCGAAGCTGTTCACCAGACGCAGACGCGCGCTGTCCACCTTAAACAGACCGTCGGCAGCAGCAGCCAGCTCAATCTTGCCCTCTTTTACAGGCGATTCATCCATCATAGTGTTTTTGCAGATGTCACACAAAATGCGTGCGGCATCATTTTCATGCAGCATACTTTCATCAGCTTCCCACACATATAAATGCTCCTTGCCGATGGAAAGCAGCACCGGAATATCCTCCGGCTGCACCACATGTCCCTTGCGGAACACGGCATCCTTAGTAACGCCCTTGATAATTTGTGTCAGGTCATGGCAGAGAACACTGCCGACCGCATCCTCAGTACGAATTAATTTCATGTTTATCTACCTCTTATTTAGCCAGCGCAAAGCCGTAGGCGGCAAAAATCTTCATAGCCTCTTCTGTCTGCAGGAAGGCAGCAAAATCCTTGGCAGCCTCAGCCTGCGGAGCCTTCGCCAGCACGCCGATAGGATAAATTACCGGCTTCTTTAAGGAGCCTGCCGGAGCTTCGGCAACAGCAGTTACCTTATCCTTCAAGAGTGCTGCATCGGTAGCGTAAACAAGGCCTGCATCGGCACTGCCTTCGGCAACCCAGTTCAAAACCTGCGTTACATTGGTACCAAGGCTTACTTTGGACTGAATACCGTCCCATTGGCCCAGCTTGGTCAGCGCTTCCTTGGCATATTGGCCTGCAGGAACGCTTGCCGGGTCACCGATAGCAGGATGCTTAGCCTTGCTGAAATCCTCAAAGCCTTTGATTTCGCTGCCGCTTTTAGGCACAATCAGCACCAGCTTGTTTTCCAGCAGCGGCTTTACAGTACTCTTGTCCATATAGCCCTTATCGCTAAGTGCATTCATCTGCTTGTTGGCCGCAGAAATAAACACATCCGCTGCAAGACCGCTTTCAATCTGTGCCTGCAGCTTGCCGCTGGCATCATATACGCCCTCAATTTTGATTTCCGGATGCTTTTGCTGATACAACGGAATGAGCTTTTGCGTAAATACCTTTTCCATGCTGGCAGCAGCAGCCAGACGCAGTGTTTTGCCTGCCTGCGGTGCAGCAGCCTGCTTATCACCGCCGCCGCAGCCTGCAGCCATAACAGCTAACATCAAAGAAAATACTAAGCATAAGAGTTTTTTCATTTTACTCCCCCTGTTGTTGTTTAGTTTTATATAAGTAAACATTAAGACCGATAACTACCAAAAGGCAGATGCCCACAATTACGGCCACATACCAGCCTGCAGCATCCCAATCGCCTGCCGCTACGGCAGAATAAACCGCTAGCGGCAGCGTGCGTGTGCGTCCTGCAATATTGCCGGCAATCATCGCCGTGGCGCCGAACTCACCCAGACCGCGGGCGAAGGCCAGCAGACCGCCGGCGATAATGCCGGGCAGTGCATTCGGCAGATGAATGCGCCAGAAAATGCGCCATTCCGTCATGCCCAGTGAACGCGCCGCCTCCAGCATGCCCTTATTAACCTGCGACAATGCTCCGCGCGCACTGCGGTACATAAGCGGCAGCGAAATTACCGCTGCTGCCAGCACCGTCGCCAGCCAGCTGAAGGCTATTTTTATGCCCGTCAGCTGATAAATAAGCTGGCCTAAAAAACGGTTATTGCCGAAAAAATACAGTAAAAAGAAGCCTGCTACCGTAGGAGGCAGCACCATCGGCAGTGTTATTACAGCGTCGGCAAAAATCTTCAGGCTTTGGCTCTGCAGCCGTTCCACCCACCAGGCAATAATTACGCCGATAAAGAAAACTATGACGATTGTTGCTGCCGCAGTGTGCAGCGAAATCCATAGTGGCGACCAGTCAATAGCGCTCATTTTCTCGCACAGTCATGGGCGCTGCCCTTTAAGATACGCAATCCATGCTCCAGCTGCGGTAAAACGATTGCCAACGCTTCCTCCACCGCCTTGGTGCTGCCAGGCAGATTCACAATCAAAGTCTGCCCGCGCACTACGCTCACGCCGCGGCTCAGCATTGCCCGCCGCGTAATCTTGAGTGATTCCGCACGGATGGCCTCCGCAATACCGGGCACGTTGCGTGTAGCCACCGCCATAGTTGCCTCCGGTGTAACATCACGCAGCGAAAGGCCCGTGCCGCCTGTGGTGATAATCAGATCAACCTGTCTGCTGTCCGCCAGACGCACCAGCTCGCGTTCGATTTTCTTCTGCGCATCGGGAAGCAAAACCTGCTCCACAATTTCGTAGCCTGCCTCCGCCAACAACTCTGCTGCCCGCGGACCGCTGGTATCGACACGCTCACCCGCTGCACCCTTATCAGAAAGCGTCATTACCGCTGCGCGCAAGGGTGCGTCGGCTGCTGGCAAAATCACCTCCAGCTCCATACCGCTACGCAGAACGCCGCCATGCTCTACCGTCGCAAAAACGCCTTCACGTGGCATAATGCAGTCACCCACACGCGCATAAATCGTGCAATGGCTGTGGCATTCCTTGCCAATCTGCGTCAGCTTCATCACTACGTCACCGCTGCGCATGATGCTGCCTACCGGCAGCTTTTTGAAGTCAATACCGCTTACGAGAATATTTTCACCGAAGGCACCGATAGCGGCATCACCGCCGCGCACATTAAACTCATCTACCTTTTCCGCACTCAGCAAACTCACCTGACGGTGCCATTTCCCGGCGTGAGCATCACCCTCGATGCCGAAATTTTCTTTGAGGACAATCTCATTAACCGGATGCTTTTCTGTACCCTTCTTTTCACTGATACATACAGCCTTGATTATACCCTTTATGCTTGCTTCCATACGAAATCACCACTCTTTCCGCCTGCCTTACTAAGCAGATGCACATCTGTAATCACCATTGCCTTGTCCACGGCCTTGCACATATCGTAAATCGTCAGCAAGGCAATCTGTACGCCTGTCAGCGCCTCCATCTCCACGCCTGTCTTGCCTGTAGTTTTTACCAAACATTGTGCCTGTACGGCATAGCTGCCGTTTTCCGCCAACAGCTCAAAATCAACCGTACATTTCGTCAGCTGCAGCAGATGGCACAGCGGAATCAGCTCACTGGTGCGCTTGGCTGCCATAATTCCGGCAACACGTGCTACGCCCAGCACATCACCCTTGGCTATACTGCCGGCAGCAATCTTTTCATATATTTCTCTGCTTACGCAGATTTTTCCCTGCGCCACGGCAACCCTCGCGGTATCAGCCTTATCGCTGACATCCACCATCAGCGCATTGCCCGCAGCGTCAAAATGTGTAAATTCACTCATCGTCTGCTCCTTCAAAGCCTGTATTTATCCGCCTATCTGGCTCATATTAAAGTTTGCCGCCTCCACCTCAAAGCTATGTCCCGCAGGCTTAGCGTAAATAATCTCCTGCATGGCCTTCAGCAAATCCGCATCACTTGCGCCGTCACGCAGCAAGCGCTTGAGGTTCATGCCCTCGTTACAGTAAAGACAGGGCTTCAGCATGCCCACGGAGGTAAGGCGTACCCTGTTGCAGACAGAGCAGAATTTATTATGCAGCGGTTCGATAAAGCCCACCGGCATTTTATAGCCGCCGATGCGCCAATAACTTGCTGGACCGTTGCCGTAACGCTGCGCGTCACGCTGCAGCTGTAAGCCTGCCTGCTCCAGTTGACTACGGATTTCGCTGCCGCTCAATCCTTTTAGATCAGCGTTGCAGTCTAGCGGCATCAGCTCAATGAAGCGCAGTGATGCCTGATATTTATGCGCCAGCTTTAGTAATTGCATAATGTCGGTCAGGCCGTTTTCTGCAAGGGGCACACAATTCAGCTTAAACGGAATCCCTGCAGACTGCAGCTCCTGCAGTGCCTGCAAAACGCTGCTCAGCCTGCCGCCGGTCAGCTCTGTATAATACGCTGCATCCAGCGTATCCAAACTAACGTTGATGCTGTCCACACCCGCTGCGATAAGCGCAGGCAGCTGCTGCGCCAGCAGTGTGCCATTCGTCGTCAGCGTTACCTGCTCCACGCCTTCCGTTTGCTTCAGGCAGGCGATAAAATCACTGCAGCCCTTGCGCAGCAAAGGCTCGCCGCCGGTGATTTTGAATTTGCGGATGCCAAGCTGCAGCGCAGCGCAGCAAATACGCAAAAGCTCCTCATAACGCAATATTTCGTTATGCGGCACATGCTCACTCACCTCCGGCTGACAATAGCGGCAATGCAGATTGCAGCGGTCGGTAAGGGAGATGCGCAGGTAATCTATTTTGCGGTTGTATTGGTCGTACATGATTGTAGTCCTTTTTTACGTGAATTGAAATTAGTTTATAAAGCGTGAACAAAGAGTATCCCAACCCTTCCGTCTGCTCGCTATGCTCGCATCCACCTCCCCTTTCAGGGGAGATATAATTGTATTTTGAAACTCTAACTTTTATATGCTCCCTGAAAGGGAGCTGTCATCGCCGTAGGCGATGACTGAGGGTTGTGCTTGCGACAAACTGGGTCTTAGCGTCAAGGGAGCTGGTGACTGAGGGTTGTACTCTGCGATATTTTAATTGCTCAATTCAGTAATGAAGCAAAATGTGGTCCTTCCCTCGCGTCACTCTCACCCGAGAATAACGCTTGCCAAAACAAATGTGGTCTTGCAACCACATTTGTTTTCAGCTTATTAAAATCTTATTCTTCGTCAACGCCCATAGCAATTTTTTCTGGAGTAATCGGCAAAGTCATAAAGCGCTTGCCTGTTGCCTGATAAATTGCGTCGGCAATCGCCGGAGCAGGTGTATTGATTACCAGCTCGCCCACGGATTTGGCACCGAAGGGACCGCTTTCCTCATAGCTGCTGGCAAAGTCAACATAGATATGACCGATATCCTCACGGCAGGGAACCTTATACTGCATAAAGGAGTTTTCGTAAATACGTCCTTTGGGACTGTAGGTTACGTTTTCCATCAGCGCCATGCCGATGCCCTGCAGAATGCCACCCTCAGTCTGCACCTTCGCCAGATGCGGGTTAACAGGAGTACCGCAGTCAACAGATGCATAGAAGTTCACTACCTGTGCCTCGCCTGTCAGCAAATCGGTTTCTACCTCGGCCACACCGGCCATAAACGGCGGCGGGGACAGTACACTGTTCTGCTCCACGGTTTCTTCCAAAGCGATATCGTTATTCACCATAGAAGCGGTGGCAATATCAAAGAGGCTTACAGCCTTGTCGCTTACGGTATCACGCACCTCGCGTCCGTCAAAGACAACCTGGTCCGTACCGCATTCCAGTAGGCGTGCGCCTAATTGGCAAATCTTGCCGCGCAAACGCTGTGCGCAGACCTCTACGGCCTTACCTGTAATATATGTTGTACTGGATGCATAGGAACCGGAGTCATAGGGAGACGCGTCGGTATCCGCACCGAATACGGTAATGTTATCGTAATCACATTCCAAAACCTCTGCTGCCATCTGTGCCAGAACGGTATCGCAGCCGGTGCCCATATCGGCAGCACCGATCAGCAGTGTGTAATGTCCCTCGTCGTTAATTTTAAGGGTAGCACCGCCGACGTCGCAGTAAGGAATGGAGCTTCCCTGCATCGCAATAGCCACGCCCATTGTGCGTACCTTGCCGTCAGGCAGCTGCTGCAGCGGGAACTTTTGCTCCCAGCCGCTCATCTCGCGTACCTGCTCCAGGCAGCGGTCCAACGCACAGCTTGTGTTGGGCGCACCATAATAAGCCGGCATAATATCGCCCTCACGCGTAATATTCATCTCGCGCAGCTTAATCGGGTCCATTTTCAGACGTGTTGCCAGCTCGTTCACAGCGGACTCTACGGCAAAGATACCCTGAGGAGCGCCATAACCGCGGTATGCGCCTGCAGCCTGCAGGTTAGTATAAACTACGTCAAAGCCGAAGCGGAAGGCCTCGGTACGGTACAGAGAAATAGACTTGTGACCGGAAAGGCCGACGGTCGTGGGACCATGCTCGCCGTAAGCACCGGTATTGGAAAGAGTATATAAATCAATCGCGCGGATTTTGCCTTCTTTAGTAGCACCAAGACGCACGCGCACCTCCATCTCGTGGCGCGGGCTGGAAGCTATATGACATTCATAACGCGAGAAAATCATCTTACTCGGCTTTTTGGTTTTCCAGGTAACAAAGGCCGGATACATTTCGCTTACACAGCTCTGCTTAGCGCCGAAGCCGCCACCGATACGCGGTTTAACCACGCGTACCATAGTTTTGGGGATATGCAGCGCATTGGCAATAATGCGGCGGCAGTGGAAAACAATCTGCGTAGAGCTGAGGACATTCAAACGGCCGTAGGTATCAATAGAGCAATAGGTTACGAAAGGCTCCATCATATCCTGCTGTACAGCCTTGGTATGAGTAGTCTGGTCGATAACAACATCGCATTCCGCCAGAATCTTATCAACCTCGCCATCCTCGATAACCTCATGGGCACACAGGTTGCGCTTATTGTCGGCGCCAACCGGGCAGTTCGCCTTCCAGGTATCCTCCGGATGCACGAGCACAGGATTATCCAGTGCAGTGCGGAAGTCAAGCACTGCATCCAGCAGCTGGTATTTTACTTTAATCAAAGACAGTGCCTTGTCGACAGCCTTTTCCGTTTTGCCGGCAACAATCGCTACAATGTCACCCACAAAGCGTACATGACGGTCGAGCAGCAGACGGTCATAGGGACTCGGCTCAGGATAGGTCTGGCCTGCGTAGGTGCAGCGCTCGCCGTCCTGGTCCACGTCCTCCCAGGTATAAATTGCTTCGATATCAGGCACCTTGGCTGCAATCGCGGTGTTGATGCTTTCAATAATAGCATTCGCATGCGGAGAGCGCAGCACCTTGACAAGCAGGCAGTCGTTCGGCACCAGGTCATCGGTGTAGACAGGCTGGCCTGTCACCAGCTGCATAGCATCCTTTTTGCGGTAGGATTGGTTAACTATTTTCATCTGCAGCTCCCCTCCTTATGCCTGCGCCTGAGCTTTTTTCCAGGCGATGAAATTCTGGATTCCGCGCAGCTGTCCCTCATAGCCGGAGCAGCGGCACAGGTTACCTGCCAGAAATTCCTTGATTTCTGCTTCCGTAGGCTCGCTGTTTTCACGCAGCAGCGCGATAGCATTCATAATCATGCCGGGGTTGCAGAAGCCGCACTGCTCCGCGCCCTGGTCTGCAATAAAGGCACCGAATTCCGCTGCCTCCTGCTGCATTCCCTCCATCGTTACGATGCTGTGGCCTGCGGCACGCGCAGCCAGAACAGCACAGGAAAGCACCGGCTTATCATCCATAAATACAGTGCACAGACCGCAGTTGGTAGTGTCACAACCGCGCTTCACGCTGTAACAGCCTTCCTTGCGCAGAAAATCGAGTAAAACTGTATCAGCCTCCACCATACGTGTCAGCTTTTTGCCATTTAAGGTTAAGGTTATCTCCATCAGGCCTTACCTCCCAGTTCTGTTAAACATCTTGCTGTCAGCACCTTAATAAGGTGTGTACGATAAGCAGCACTGCCACGCGGATTGGTTTCCGTCGGCAGTAAGCCTGCAGCATATTCCGCAAAGGCCTGTGCCTTCTCGGCAGTTATAGGCAGAGTTGCGAGCTGCTCTGCATCCTTCACCAGCGCTGCCTTTGCCGGGCGTGCGCCCACTGCGGCCTGCACGCCTTCCTGCGTCAGCGCCGCCGCGCAGGTCAGCACCGGAAAGTCGGTTTTGCTGATACGCACGGATTTATAGCTGTAATGTGCTGCCGTCTTTTTAACAATAACACGCACCAGAATATCTCTGTCATACGGCATATTCACAAAATCTGCCAACGGCACAATACCGCCCTTGTATAATTCCACATAGCTGTCCATAACCAAAAGCAAGGTCAGCACATCCGAAAAGCCGAAGCGTCCGAACACACTGCCGCCTACGGTAGCAAGATTGCGGAACTGCACACCTACGATATGGCGCAGCGCCTCCTTATTTGCTCCCTCACTGTAAGCGGTAAAGCCTTCATGCAGCTCCAGCTGGCGCAAGCTCACCATCGCACCGATGCGGAATTCTGTTTCTGTTTCCTCTATTGTATCCAGGCCTAAAGCCGACAAATCAATCGCTGTCTGCACATTGCCCTTGCTCAGGCGCATCCACAGCATACCGCCAAGCACGCGGTTAGGACGCTTCTGGTTCAGCTGCCAGGCCTCCTCCAGAGTTGCTGCCTGCTTATATTCACGAATTGTCAACATATACTGCCCTCCTGTTCTTTTTTTATTGCATACCTATTCCATTATATTTTACCATATTTTTTCTATACTTGAAAAGATAAAAAATGCACATTGGCTCATAAGTTACATTCTTCTGCAGCACAAGAAAAAATGGATGCCTCTCTGTAAATTAAGAGAAGCATCCACACTTAAAGTTTTGTTATTCAGATTTAAAAGCCTGCTTATTTACCTTTTTTAGCACCCTGACGGCGGTTGCTGCCGGTTTTGGGAGCCTTGCGCTTATCAACAACGGAATTGCGTCCGCGCTTAGGACCTGCGGGCTTTTTCTTTTTGGCAGCCACAGCAACGCGACGTGCCACAACTCCGCCCTCCAGATTTTGGCGTTCCATCAGAATACCCAGCTTGGTTTCGATATTACGCAGCCATTTAACCTCGTCGGCAGTATAAAGCGTAATTGCTTCGCCCTCATTGCCTGCACGTCCTGTACGGCCGATGCGGTGAACATACCAGTCAACATCATGCGGAATATCATAGTTCACAACATGGGTTACGCCTTCAACGTCCAGACCGCGGGCAGCCAGGTCGCTGGCAACAAGAATCTGAATTTTGGCATCACGGAAGGCCTTCATAACAGTTTTGCGCTTGGCGGGAGACATTTCGCCATGCAGCACATCAACGTTATAGCCCTGCATGCCCAGCCAGTCGCCCAACTCCTTAGTGCGCTCCTTGCTCATGCAGAAAACAATCATCAGATAAGGATTCAGGCGGTCAATGAGCGCTGCCACAGCCTTGTTCTTGTATTCGTCGGTTGTTTTCAGGCAAATCTGCTTGATTTTCTCCACGGTAGCCTGGTCCGGATTGATATCAATCAACGCGCAGTTTTTCGTCAGCTTGCGTCCCAGCTTGCGCACTTCTTCCGACAGAGTTGCGGAGCAAAGCATCGTCTGATGCTCCGGCGCGGTCATAGCAATCAGCTCCAGCGCTTCATCCATAAAGCCCTGCTGCAGCATTTCGTCAACCTCGTCCAGTACCAGATAGCGCACACCGCCAAGATCGGTGTTACCCTTGCGGATATGGTCCAACAAGCGTCCGGGAGTACCGATCAGCACATGGCTGCGTCCCTCCAGCTTATATTTTTGCGTTTCGAAATCACGTCCGCCGGTAACAGCCAGCACCTTGATATCGCTTTCGCCCAGAATTTTTTTCATTTCGGTGGCAATCTGCTGTGCCAGCTCACGGGTCGGCGTAATTACCAAAGCCTGCACATAGCTTTTGGCAGTATCGATTTTTTCTGCCAGCGGCACCAGGAACGCCAGTGTCTTGCCTGTGCCTGTCTGCGCACGGGCAATTACGTCACGTCCGGCAAACAGCGCCGGGATAGCCTGCTCCTGTACCGGCATCGGCTTTTTGATGCCCATTTTCTGAAGCTGCTCTACGGTGTGGGCACAAACCTTTAAGGCTGCAAATCCATTTGTCATTTCACATTCCTCTTTTCCTCTAAATTTTATCTTCTGACCTTATGGTCTTTTTTCTCTATAACTTTAGTATTATATCATAAATCAGGCAGGAACGGAAAGATGCAGGCAAATTTTTCTGCTGCATATGATTGCTATAGCCTGAAAACCATCTCTGATTTTATAATTAAGCATATAAAAATGCTTAGACAAGCAAATTGTACATGCGACAAAAGGCCCCTGCCGGCGATTGCTGACAGGAGCCTTGACTTATTCAATTTACTCAGCTTAGCAAGCTGACATTTGCTTTTACATTACGCCTCTGAAATAGTGGCCTCTTGTAGTACCCGGCAGATTTTCCGGTGCCTCCACCGCACCGCCGAGAATCTTGCGGTACAGCGCCACAAGCTCGCCCAGACGCGTCGCATCGTAATCACGGCCGTCAATTCTCAGCGCTGCCACGCCTGCTTCCGCCATGTGCTGCACATTGGCAGTCATAGAAAGCTCATGCGCATTCAGAATATGCATGCGGCAGAACTGGTCCGTAACAATCGGGAAGCGTGCATCCTTGCGGTCACCCAGGAACAAAGGCTCTGCACAGTTAAACTTGCAGGCACCCTTATCCAGCGCACCCAGGAAGCTGCCGCCTACACAGTATTCGGAAACCATCATTTCCAAACGTCCCTGAATCATGCACTCCAACGGCAGCGGACTGACGCTCACCAGATGCTCTACCTGCGCCATTGTCAGCTCGGGGCTGAGCACTGCGCCTGCAGCGCCCTGCTCCTGCCAGAACTGCAGTGTCTGGCTATTGAAGATGTTCAAAGACATATCTGCTACCAAATTAAGTGCAGCATGCTTCTTCGCCAATGGCCACAAGCCGTTGTTGTTGATGTAAACAAAATCCGGCTGCAGCTCTTCCCACAGAGTAAAGAGCTTATCGAAATATGCCAGCTGTGCTTCCTTGATGATACGCGGAGTAGCAAAGGCCAGCTGACGGCCTGCCTTGCGCACCAGCTTGGCAGCCTTAGCATAATCCGCCTCTGACGGCAGCTGATGATTGAAGCAGTCACCGCCAAAGAGAATGCGTTCAGCACCTGCCTGCAGCGCAGCATTGACCTTCTCAACGCTGTCACAATGCACTACCAGAACGGATTCATGCTGTTTAGCCTTATGTGCCTGCGGCACTAATTGCTCGCTGAAGCTGTGCACCGCTGTGCGCGCCGGTGCGAAAGCGCTTAGGCGTGCAGCATCCAGTGCCTCGCATGCCATACGGCGTGCTTCGTTCATTTCGCTCATCGGCACCATAACATTTTCATCATGCTCAAAAAGCAGGCTGTTCAGGAAATATTCAGTCGTACCGAGGCGGTCCAATTGCTTGCGCACACCGGCCTCATCCAGTGCACGCTTGCGTGCTGCCTCTACGATAAAATCTGTTTCACCGTAGCCCACGTTTCCTTCATCATCCGTCAGCGTAACGGTCATGGGCTCGCCCAGACGTGCAGTAACAACGGCATCTACCGGAATGCGTTTTTTAGCGTCCGGTCCGAAGAACTGCTGCGCATAGCTCATCAGTCTGCTGTCGAGAGTACGGAAAACGCGGTCATTCAAACGTACACCGTTAGGCACGTCAATCGTTACCTGCTGTCCGGGGGCAGCGCTCTGCACACTATTGCCACCGCACAGCATATCCGTAACGGTGGTGCCCACGCGTCCGCCGACGCTTACCCAGAACTCCAAGCCATCGCCCAGATGCAGCTCCTTATCCAGCTTGATAACTGCCTTATTACGGTTTTTATCCAGCTTAGCTACACGGCCGATAAGCACACCGCGGTTGTTGGGACGGCGGTCGCTCATCATTGTGCGTCCGGGACGGCGCTCCAGATAAGCGGTGGTAAAGTCACGGTTGAAGATTTGCTCGATATTCGCAAAATCCTCCTCCGGCACGTTGTAGTCACCGGCAAGATAGCTGTCAATCGCACGGCGGTAAGCATCTACTACTACCGCAACATATTCGGGGCGCTTCATGCGTCCTTCGATTTTGTAGGACACAACGCCTGCGTCAATCAGCTGCGGCAAAATGCTCAAGGTATTCATATCCTTGGGGCTCAGCAGATACTGGCCTGCATCCTTGCCCTGCAGCATATCCTCATCCTTCGCGTTGAGCAGCTTATACGGCAAACGGCAAGGCTGGGCACAGCGCCCGCGGTTGCCGCTGCGGCCGCCGATAAGACTGCTCATCAGGCATTGACCGCTGTAGCAGACACACAAAGCACCGTGAATAAAGGTTTCGATTTCACTGCCTCGGCTGCAGGCTGCGCCGATTTCCTTCAGGCTCAGCTCACGCGCCAACACGCTGCGCTCCATGCCTGCGCCCATAGCGAAGTCTACACCGCTGCTGTTGGTAATGCTCATCTGCGTGCTGGCATGCAGCGGCAGCTCCGGCACAATTTTCTGTGCCAGGCGGATAACGCCCAAATCCTGCACAATGAGTCCGTCTACGCCCACGTTATTCAAAAACAGCAGGTAAGCGGATAAAGCCTCCAGCTCGCTGTCATCAACCAAAGTATTGACGGTAATATACAGGCGCACATGGTGCATATGCGCAAAATACACCGCCTTCGCCATTTCCTCTTCATCAAAATTGCTGGCATAGGCACGTGCGCCAAAGGCTTTACCGCCCATATATACAGCATCGGCGCCGGCGTTTACCGCTGCCTCCAATGCTTCCCAGCTGCCTGCGGGAGCAAGCAGTTCTATTGTTTTCTTTTCCATATGTTATCTACCTTTCACGCACTGCTGCCAGCAGTCTGTCATATCTGGTCTGCAGGCTTTGCAGCTCTTCTGCCAGCACAGCATTTCTTTGCTGCATTTCCTGCTCGAGCGCAGCATATTTTTCCTGCATTTTCTGTTCTGCTGCTGCGCACTTTTGCTGCAGCTCCTGCTCCATCGCAGCGCATTTTTCCTGCATTTTCTGCTCCGCAGCCACGGATTGCTGCTGCATTTCCTGTTTCAGAGCAACGCATTTTTCCTGCAGCTCCAGTCTGTCTGCAGCTAGGTCAAGCGCCGTCCAGATGGCGATTTTATCTGTCTGCAGCAGCTTTTTGCTTTCTGCCAGCTCCTGCATTCTTCTGTCTACCTCTGCTGCTATTTTCAGCACCTGTTCTTCGGAAGCAGAGGTCGTTAATGCATAGGTACTATTATATATTTTTACAGAAACTGATGCTTTTTCCATAAACACATCCTCTAGCTTATTCTGCGATAACGGTAAAGTTAAAGCTCTGCAGGCTCATTTTTTCCCAAGAGCGCTTGTAATCCATGCGGATATTATAGGTACCGGGCTTGGTAACTGCCAGCACCAGAATTTCAACGCCGGGCGCGCCCATTCTTTCCTCATCACCGCGCGGAATGGTAAACGAGCTGCCTACCTTGCTTACTGCCGGTGAGCTGCAGGCAAATTTATATTCCGGCAGGTGTTTCCAAATGCTTCCCTGTGCAGCATG
>JABLTP010064771.1_pt1 | contig 30983 bp, 27 predicted proteins | sample 7160111 | NCBI WGS metagenome assembly JABLTP01 (sample SAMN14651227, study PRJNA627086) | human gut metagenome | isolation source: feces | host: Homo sapiens
CCGGAGTTGTACGGAATAGTAGAAAAGCTGGCTAAAAAAGCCAATATTCCTATGCCGAAGGTTTATATTATCAATAGTCCGGTGCCTAACGCTTTTGCTACCGGCAGAAATCCTGAGCATGCTGCCGTTGCTGTAAATACTGCGCTGGCAGATATGCTGACCAAGGAAGAGCTGGCCGGTGTTTTAGGTCATGAGCTGAGCCACATTATGCATCGTGATATTTTGGTAAGTACTATTGCCGCTTCTATGGCAGGTGCTATTTCCACGATTGCCCAATGGGGTATGTTCTTTGGCGGCGGTCGTGATGAGAATGGCGAAAGCCGTAATCCTATCGCTTCTATTCTGGTTATGCTTTTGGCGCCTCTGGCAGCTATGCTGATTCAGATGGCAGTATCTCGTTCCCGCGAATATATGGCAGATAAATCCGGCGGTGAGCTTTGCGGCAATCCCAATGCTCTGGCTGATGCTCTGCTGAAGATTGAAGCCTATGCGGAGCGTCGCGTAATGCCCGGTGCTACCGAAGCAACTGCGCATATGTTTATTATCAACCCCTTTGCCGGTGTTGATGCCAAGCAGCTTTTCAGCACTCACCCCGCAACCGAGGAAAGAGTTCAGCTGCTGCGTGAGCAGGCAAGAAAAATGGGTATCCGTTAACAATTCAACTATACCTCTAAGTCACATCGGTGACTGGGTTAGTATAAAAAATTTAATTACACTTTAAGGAGAGATTTACAAATGGAACAAACACTCGTACTCGTAAAACCTGATGGAGTTAAGAAAAATCTGATCGGCGATATCATCGCTCGTTTCGAACACAAAGGCCTGCAAGTTGCAGCTCTGAAACTGGTTAAAGTTACCGAAGCTCAAGCTAAATTCCACTATGCTGAGCATGAAGGCAAACCCTTCTTCGGCGAACTGGTTGACTTCATTACCTCCGCTCCGCTGGTTTGCGCTGTAATCCGCGGCGAAAACGCTATCAAAGCTGTTCGTCAACTGAACGGTGCTACCAACCCGATCGAAGCAGTTCCCGGTTCTATCCGCGGCGACTTCGCTCTGAGCATCGGTGAAAACATTGTTCACGGTTCCGACAGCCCGGAAGCTGCTGAACGCGAAATCAACAACTTCTTCGCTCCGGAAGAAATTTACTAATTAACTTTAGCCTTTCGGCGGCCATGAGCTGACTGAGAGGGGTTACACTCTCACGGAAAGGATGGTGCAGAAATGAAGAAAGCTGCTGTTTATACCAGAACCGGTGACAAAGGAACTACCGGTTTGTACACCGGAGAACGTGTTCCCAAGCAAAGCCTGCGTGTAGAAGCCTATGGTACTGTGGATGAAATTTCCTCGGCATTAGGTTTGGCACGTGCTCAGGTTACGCGTGAGGATGTGCGTGAAACCATTTTCAATGTACAAAAGCTGCTCATGTCTGTGATGGCTGACATTGCCAGCCTCAACCTGCCCGAACCTTACATCAAAGAAGAACACGTTAAGCTGTTTGAAGATACAATCGACAAGTTTGATTCTCTGCTGCAGCCGTTGGGCCATTTCATTATCCCCGGCGATACTGTAGGTGCTGCCGCACTGGACATCGCACGCACTACTACCCGTCGTGCCGAGCGTTGCCTGCTGCGTCTGGCTGAAAAAGAACCGGTTAACCCCAATGTTCTGGTTTGCCTGAACCGTTTGTCTGATTTGTGCTTTATTCTGGCACGTGTAGAATGCGAAGTAAAATAAGCATTGCTGATTAAGGAATAGAAGCCTCTGCCTGTGGCCTTTGGCCGCAGACGGAGGCTTTTTGCTTTGCATGCAGTGATTTGTCACACTATTCCCTGCCACTAAGAAGAATACGTGTATACAATCGTGTGAAGTATTGTACACTATATATTGATGTGATACAATACTATACATGGGCTTCGGGAAAAAGCCTTAAATTGTAAACGAGTTTTAAGTTTTTACTGGGGGGAATTTTTTTATGTTGGAGATTTTGAATTCTATTGATGGCTTCATTTGGGGCCCGCCTTTGATGATTTTGCTCATCGGCACAGGCATTTTAATGAGCGTCCGTCTTGGCCTGCTTCAGGTTATGAAGCTGCCTAAAGCCTTGCAGCTGATTTTTACCGCCCGCAGCAAGGGCGAAGGTGATGTAAGCAGCTTTCAGGCTTTGTGCACTGCTTTGGCTGCAACTGTCGGCACCGGTAATATCGTTGGCGTAGCAACGGCAATTAAGCTAGGTGGTCCTGGTGCTCTGCTGTGGATGTGGCTGGCTGCTTTCTTCGGTATGGCAACCAAATATTCCGAAGGCGTGCTGGCTGTTAAGTATCGTACCTATGATGAAAACGGTAACGCTTCCGGCGGTCCGATGTACTACATTGAACAGGGCTTAGGCAAAAAATTCAAGCCGTTGGCTGTAATGTTCTCTATCTTCGGTGTTATGACTGCCTGCCTGGGCAGCGGTACCTTTACTCAGGTAAATGCAATCACCTCTATTGTTAATGTATCCTTCGGTGTTTCCGAATATGTTGTAGCAGCAGTTCTGACTGTTCTTGTAGCTGTTGTTATTATCGGCGGTCTGCAATCCATTGCTAACGTAGCAAGTAAGATTGTTCCTTTCATGGCTGCTGTTTATGTTATCGCAACCGTTTCCGTGCTGGTATTTTATGCTGATGCTCTGCCGGCTGCAATTAAGCTGGTTATCGACGGTGCCTTCAACGGTACTGCGGCAGCAGGCGGCTTTGCCGGTGCCGGAATTATGCTGGCAATGCGCAGCGGTATCGCGCGCGGCATTTATTCCAATGAATCAGGCTTAGGCTCTGCTCCTATCGTAGCAGCTGCGGCAAAAACCAAATGGCCTGCAGAACAGGGCCTTGTTTCTATGACCGGTACCTTTATCGATACCATCATCATCTGCACCATGACCGGCCTGTCCATTATCGTCAGCGGTGCCTGGAACGGCGACCTGAACGGTGCTGCACTGACTGAGGCTGCTTTCGCTTCTGCTTTCCCGGCTGTTGCCAAGTATGTCCTGACCGGTGGTCTGGTACTCTTTGCTTTCACTACTATTATCGGCTGGAGCTATTACGGCGAGCGTTGCGCAGAATATCTCTTCGGCGTTAAATGCATCATGCCTTACCGTATCGGTTACATCATTCTGGTAGGTCTGGGCGTATTCCTGAAGCTGGAAATGATTTGGATTATTGCCGATATCGTTAACGGTCTGATGGCTATTCCTAACCTGATTGCTCTGCTGGGCCTGAGCGGTGTAGTTGTTGCAGAAACCAAGCTGTACTTCGAGCATTGGGAAAAGGTTCACAGCCGTCGCAAACAGCTTGCTGAGATTCGTGAAGATCTGGCAACTGAAAATAATTAATTAGTATTTACGAAAGCCATTGCGGAAATATGCAATGGCTTTTTTTCATTAAGTTTTTGTGTCATCTGTATTTTTATGTCTTTAGTGTGTTATAATATACATATCAAGATAATAGGAGAATAAAATGGTTTATGGTTTGTTAGCTTTGCTGGTGGTTCTGCTGGACCAGGCAACAAAGTATTATGTGGTAACACATTTTGCGTTAGGGGAGAGCGTACCGGTGATTAATAATGTATTTCACTGGACGTTTATACTGAATCGTGGTGCCGCCTTCGGCATGCTGGAGGGCAGCCGTTGGCTGTTCGTACTGATTGCGGTTGCCGTAATCGGCTGTGTCTGGTTTATGCGCAGGGAGATTGCCAAAAGCGGCGTAATGGCCTGCTGGGGCACAGCGCTTTTTGCCGGCGGTGCTTTGGGCAATCTGATTGACCGCACTGTCCGCGGTGTGGTTATTGACTTTTTTGATTTTCGCATCTGGCCGATATTTAATGTGGCCGATATAGCAATTTGTGTGGGAGTAGGTTTGATTATATGGAGCATATTGAAAACGGAGCTGCTGAGCAGCAACGATTGATTATAACTGAACAAGAGGCCGGACAGCGTGCCGATGTAGGCTTGGCGGCAATGCTGGAGCTTACACGCTCGAATATGCAGAAGCTGCTGGAGGAGGGCCGTGCTGTGCGCGGCAGCAAGGTGCTGAAATCCAACTACAAGCTGCGTCTGGGTGACGAAATTGATGTTACTCTGCCTGAGCCGCAGCCTCTGGATGTACAGCCGGAAAATATTCCTCTGGATATTATTTATGAGGATGAGGATGTTGTTGTTGTCAACAAAGCGCGCGGGATGGTAGTCCACCCGGCGGCCGGCAATTTAAACGGAACGCTGGTCAATGCGCTTTTGTATCACTGCAAAAACTTATCCGGTATCAACGGCGTTATCCGCCCGGGCATTGTGCACCGCCTGGATAAGGATACCAGCGGTATTATGATTTGTGCCAAGAATGATGCGGCGCATCTTTCTCTGTCGCAGCAGATACAGGCTAAAACCGCCCAGCGTACCTATCTTGCTGTAGTACGCGGCAACATAAAGACAGACAGCGGCGTGATTGAAACGCTTATCGCCCGTGATAAAAACGACCGTAAGAAAATGGCGGTTGTCAAGGAGGGCGGACGTGATGCTGTTACCGAATACGAGGTACTGGAGCGCTTCGGCAAATATACTATTGTGCGCTGCCGCCTGCGAACGGGACGCACGCATCAGATTCGCGTACATATGGAGTATCTGGGCTATCCTTTGGTTGGTGACCCGAAATATTCTCCGATGAAAACTCCCTTCAGCATTCAGGGACAGGCTTTGCATTCGCAGACACTGGAATTCACCCACCCGCGTACGGGAGAACGCTTGAGCTTTGAAGCTCCGTTGCCGGAGGATATGCATAAGATAGTTACCCGCCTGCGCTTGGGACAGTTTAATTAGCAGAGTTCTGCCTTAGGGCAGTCTTGATAGCAGGTTAAAAAGCCTGAATAAAAATAAGAGGTGAGCCAAATGAGCAATTTTGTTAAAAAGAATGTTATTATGGATGCAGAGGCTATGCGCCGTGCAATTGTCCGTATTTCTCATGAAATTATCGAAAGAAATAAAGGTGTAGATAATGTTGTCATTGTCGGTATCCGTACCCGCGGTGTACCTATTGCGGAACGTCTGGCAGCAGCAATTAAAGATATAGAGAATGTTGAGCTGCCGGTAGGAATGCTGGATATCACTCTTTATCGTGATGACCTGTCTACTCTTGCATATAATCCTATTGTACACGGTACAGAAATTGACCTGGATCTGAACGGCAAAACAATTATTCTGGTTGACGATGTACTTTACACCGGCCGTACCATCCGTGCCGCTCTTGATGCGGTTATGGATATGGGCCGTCCGAAGGCTATTCAGTTGGCAGTACTTATTGACCGCGGACATCGCGAGCTGCCGATTCGTGCGGATTTTGCCGGTAAAAACGTTCCTACCTCCCACAAGGAAGCTATCAATGTATACCTGGCAGAGGAAGACGGCATTGATGAAGTAGCAATCGGTGATATCGAAGAATAATCGACCGTAGCTTGTTAATGGAACAGGAGGAGATTCTATGCAGCAGGCTGAAATGTTGCGCAATGAGGCTTTAGGCGCAACTTTGGTAAAAAAATTGAAGCTGCGTGGCTTTGATGCTTATTATTGTGCTGATAAGCAGGCCGCGCTTGAGCAGGCTTTGGCGCTGATTCCGCAGGAGGATGTTGTTTCCTGGGGCGGTTCTGTAACGATTGATGAAATAGGCCTTTTGAGCGCAGTAAAGGAGCGCAATAAGGTTATCGACAGAGCTGCGGCAGCAACTCCGGAAGAAAAAACAGAATTGATGCGTCAGGCACTTTTGTGTGATACATATTTAATGAGCAGCAATGCCATCAGCAGTGATGGTCAGCTGGTAAATATCGATGGTAACGGCAACCGTTGCGCCGCTTTGATTTACGGACCGAAGCAGGTGATTGTTGTTGCCGGTCTGAATAAAGTTACAGGCTCCTTGGAGGCTGCCATGGACAGAGCGCGCAATGTAGCTGCGCCGATAAATGCCAAAAGGTTTGCCGGACTGCAGACACCTTGTTATAAAGCCGGCCTTTGCGGTGACTGCCTTTCCGCGGACTGTATCTGCTCGCAGATTGTTATAACGCGTACCAGTCGTAATAAGGGACGCATTAAAGTCATTTTAGTCGGTGAAAGTTTAGGATTCTGATTTTAGGGGAGTTGTTTAGCGTTGGTGTTAGCAGCTCCCTTTTGCTTAAGAAAGCAGGTGAAAAAATGGCTCGTACTATTATTCTGTTGTTGGATTCCTTCGGTATCGGTTATGCCCATGATGCCGAAGCTTACGGTGATAAGGGTGCAGATACCTTGGGCCATATCTGCGATTGGCTGGCGAAAAATCCGCGTCACGCAGGCGAAGCGCCGAAGCCGCTGCATTTGCCGCATCTGGCTGAGCACGGACTGCAGGCAGCTGCCGAGCTGAGCCGCGGCGAAGCGTTGCCGGCAGGCTTGGGCGCCGAGCATACAATCGGTGCTTATACCTATGCGCAGGAGGTCAGCCGCGGTAAGGATACACTGAGCGGACATTGGGAAATCAGCGGTGTGCCGGTTAAATTTGACTGGGGCTATTTCCCGGATGTGCCGAAATGCTTTCCGCAGGAGCTGGTGGATGCAATTATCAGCCAAGGCAATTTGCCTGGCGTGCTGGGCGAATGTCATGCCAGCGGTACCGAAATCATTAAGGAGATGGGCGAGGAGCATGTAAAAAGCGGCAAGCCGATTATTTATACCTCCGCCGACAGCGTGCTGCAGATAGCGGCGCACGAGGAAGCCTTTGGTCTGGAGCGCTTGTATGATTTGTGCAAGCTGGCTTTTAAGCTGGTGCAGCCGTATAATATTGCCCGGGTAATAGCGCGTCCGTTCGTCGGCACCTGTGCTGCGGATTTTACCCGCACAACCAACCGTCACGATTACGCAGTACCGGCACCGCAGCCGACATTGCTTGATAAAATGGTTGCAGCCGGCGGCAGCGTTTACGCTGTAGGCAAGATTGCCGATATTTTTGCGCATCGCGGTATTACAAAACATTATGCGGCAGGCGGCCTGGATAAGCTGATAGATGCAACGAAGCAGGCTGTGAGCGATGCTCCGGATAATACCATTGTCTTTACTAATTTTGTTGACTTTGATTCCTCCTACGGACATCGCCGTGACATTCAGGGCTATGGTGAGGCACTGGAATATTTCGACAGCAGACTGCCGGAAATTACCGCTCTGCTGCATCCGGACGATTTGCTGCTGATGACGGCGGACCACGGCAATGACCCCAGCTGGAGCGGCACGGACCATACGCGCGAAAAAATTCCTGTACTCTTTTCGGGAGCAGGCATTGAATGCAAACAGCTCGCACCTATGCAGACCTTTGCTGATATAGGACAGACAATTGCCGATTATATGAAGATTGAACCGACACTTACCGGCACCAAGACAGATTTGTTTTGAAAGAGGTGGACAAGATGAGCAAACATTACGCAGCACCTGAGGAGATTTTATACCATGTAGGTTTTTCGGCACAGCAGCTGCAGGGCGCAACTGTTGCCGTGCTTCCCGGTGACCCCGGACGTGTAGAGCCTTTAGCGAAGGCCTTGGGCAGTGATGCAAGCTTTATTGCCAGCCATCGCGAATACACAAGCTGGCTGACTAAAATCAGCGATACTCCGGTACTTGTCTGCTCTACGGGTATGGGCGGTCCTTCCGTAGCAATTTGTCTGGAAGAGCTGGCGCGTATGGGCATCAAAAAGCTCATCCGCTTCGGTACGACGGGAACAATTCAGGAAAAGGTTAATCTCGGTGATATTATTATTGATAAGGCTGCCGTTCGCCTTGACGGCACCTCGCAGCATTATGCGCCGTTGGAGTTCCCGGCTGTTGCCAGCTTTGAGGTGACAACAGCACTGGTACTGGCAGCCAAGAACGCCGGTGCTCCCTATCATTTGGGCATTGCAGCCTCCAGCGACACCTTCTGGCCGGGACAGGAGCGTTACGACAGCTTTACCGGCTATGTACCGCGCCGGTTCCGTGGGACAATGCAGGAATGGCAGGCATTGGGCGTGCTGAACTATGAAATGGAAACCTCCGCTTTGTTCGTGACCTCGCAGGCGTTAGGCTTAGAGGCTGGTGCTGTCTGCGGTGTGGTAGTTAAGCGCACGCAGAGCGAAAGCGTAGCACCGCCTGATGTTTATCAGCGTGCCTTCGGCTATATGGTGCAGGTGACACGCGGAGCTGTTGAGCTGCTGTTGGCAGCGAATGCCGATTAATTGGCAGGTGATACTTATGAAAAAAATTAAATGGCTGCTGCAGGTCTGCTTTTTGGCAGTATTTGCGTTCTTGTTTACAGCTGTTTTGCCGCAGACGGCGCGGGCAGATTTTGCGGAGCGTCCTGTGGGCTTTGTGGTTATCGACCAGGATGGCGGTGTGGATGGTGCTGTTTATAAAGAATGGCGTCAGATGGTCAAGCTGGGCTATCGCTTTCCGGATTATCAAATCATAGATGGCGGCGAGGCGCAGAAGCTGGTGAGCCAGGCTGTGCGTGATGGTGTGAAGCTGGATGCAGCATCTTTAGCCGCTTTGGCGGAAAAAAGCAAAATGGATGTGCTGGTTGTTGCACGCATCTATGAAATGGACGAAACACTTGTGAGCGGTTGGAGCATGCGCTTTGACAACGATACCTATGTACGCGTTGTAGCGTCTGCAGACCTTTTCGTTTATAAAAAGGATGGCAATAAGTTTCTGAAAAAACGTGTGCGTGAAAGCGGACTGCGTGAAATGGGTAATTATGAAAAGCCGACGGAAACAATAAAATGGCAGCTTTCTAAACTGGTAAATACTATGGAAAATAAGCCGATTATCGGCAGTTAAACAGAAATTATGAAAAAAACAGTTAGCTTGTTTATCTTAGTTTAAGGCGACAGGTTGTAAAATAATACTGTAGGCAGAAATTAATAGCTGCCTGATGCGAAAAAATTGAGGTGAAAAAATGCATATTTTAGTCACAGGCGGAGCTGGTTACATCGGCTCGCATACTGTCATTGAACTGCTTAAAGCTGGTCACAGTGTTGTAGTAGTAGATAATCTTGTTAATTCCAGCAGGCTGGCACTGCAGCGTGTAGAAAAAATCACTGGTCAGCAAATCCCTTTTTATGAAACTGATATCAGGGATCGTGCCGGCCTGCAAAAAGTTTTTGATGAGCATAGCTTTGACTGCTGTATTCATTTCGCCGGTTTGAAAGCAGTGGGCGAATCGGTACAGAAGCCATTGGAGTATTATGAGAACAATATTTCCGGTACTCTGGTACTGCTGGACGTAATGTGTAAAGCAGGCTGTAAGAATATTATTTTCAGCTCTTCGGCTACTGTTTACGGTAATCCTGCTGTAGTGCCTATTCCGGAAACCTGTCCTAAAGGGCAGTGCACTAATCCTTATGGCCAGACAAAGTCGATGCTGGAGCAAATACTTTGTGATATGTATGTAGCTGATCAGGAGTGGAATGTGGTTCTGCTGCGTTACTTTAACCCTATCGGTGCGCACAGCTCCGGTCTGATTGGCGAAAATCCCAATGGCATTCCCAATAACCTGATGCCGTATATTACTCAGGTAGCTGTTGGCAAGCTGGAGCGACTGCATGTTTTTGGTAATGATTATCCCACTCCTGATGGTACTGGCGTGCGTGACTTTATTCATGTAGTGGATTTGGCTAAAGGTCATGTGAAAGCTTTGCAGGCAATAGATGACAAATGCGGCGTAGAGGTGTATAATCTTGGTACAGGTATTGGCTATTCAGTGCTGGATTTAGTCAAAGCATTTGAAAAGGCTACTGGAATTAAGATACCTTATGTAATTGACCAGCGTCGTGCAGGGGATATTGCCACCTGCTATTCAGATCCGTCAAAGGCGTGGGAAAAGCTGGGCTGGAAGGCAGAGCTGGGTATTGAGGACATGTGCCGCGATTCCTGGAACTGGCAGAAGAACAACCCTAATGGCTTTGAAGCATAAGGCAAAAAGAAAAAAATAGTGGAAAAAGAGGAAAAGTATTTATGTGTGGTATTGTTGGATTTTGTGGAAATAAGCAGGCAGCGCCTATTCTGTTAGATGGTCTGTCTAAGCTTGAATATCGTGGTTACGATTCTGCCGGCCTCGCAGTGCGCGATGGCAGTGCACAGGTGCAGATTGTTAAAGCTAAAGGTCGTCTGAAGGAGCTTTATGCCAAAACTAATGGCGGACAAAGCCTCATTGGTACCTGTGGTATCGGTCATACCAGATGGGCAACCCATGGCGAACCTTCCGAAACTAATGCGCATCCGCATGCAAGTGCTGATGGCAATGTAGTTGCCGTACACAACGGTATTATCGAAAACTATCAGGAGCTGAAGGAAAAGCTGCTGCATAACGGCTATACCTTCTATTCTCAGACTGATACCGAGGTTGCCGTTAAGCTGATTGACTACTACTATAAAAAGTACGAGCATACTCCGACCGATGCTTTGAGCCATGCCATGATCCGTATGCGCGGCTCCTATGCTTTGGCAGTAATGTTCAAGGAATATCCCGGTGAAATTTATGTTGCCCGTAAGGACAGCCCGATGATCATCGGCGTACAGGACGGCGAATGCTATGTTGCCAGCGATGTGCCTGCTATTTTGAAATACACCCGTAAGGTATATTACATCGGCAATCTGGAAATGGCTCGTCTGGCTAACGGCGAGGTTACCTTCTACAACGTTGATGAAGAAGTAATCGAAAAACCGCTGACCGAAATTAAATGGGATGCCGAAGCTGCCGAAAAAGCAGGCTTTGAGCATTTCATGATGAAGGAAATCCACGAGCAGCCTAAAGCAGTTCGCGATACCCTGAATTCCGTACTGGTTGACGGTAAGTTGGATATGAGCGCTGTCGGCCTCAGCGACGAGGATATCAAAAAGATTGACCAGATCTGCATCGTTGCCTGCGGCAGTGCTTACCATGTAGGTGTGGCAGCACAGTATGTTATTGAAGATTTGGCACAGATTCCTGTTCGTACCGAGCTGGCTTCCGAGTTCAGATATCGCAAGCCTCTGCTGAGCAAGAACGAGCTGGTTATTATTGTCAGCCAGTCCGGCGAAACTGCCGACAGCCTGGCAGCTCTGCGTCTGGCTAAAGAAAAGGGCATCAAAACTCTTGGCATCGTTAACGTAGTAGGCAGCTCTATTGCCCGTGAAGCTGATAATGTTTTCTATACTCTGGCAGGCCCGGAAATTGCCGTTGCAACTACCAAGGCTTACAGCACTCAGCTGATTGCTGCTTATTGCCTGGCAATTCAGTTTGCTATGGTTCGCGGTACTATTGATGAAGCAAAATATCTGGAGCTGATTCAGGAAATGGCACAGCTGCCGGATAAAATCCAAAAGATTATTGAAGATAAGGAACGCATCCAATGGTTTGCCGCTAAGCAGGTAAACGCTAAGGATATCTTCTTTATCGGCCGTGGTCTGGATTACGCTGTCAGCCTTGAAGGCAGCCTGAAGATGAAGGAAATTTCCTACATCCACAGTGAGGCTTATGCTGCCGGCGAATTGAAGCATGGTACTATCAGCCTGATTGAGGACGGTACTCTGGTTATCGGTGTGTTGACTCAAAGCGAGCTTTACGAAAAGACTGTCAGCAACATGGTTGAGTGCCGCAGCCGTGGCGCTTATCTGATGGGCCTGACTACCTATGGCAACTATAATATTGAGGATACCGCTGATTTCACAGTGTATATTCCTAAGACTGACGAGCATTTCATGACCAGTCTGGCAGTTATTCCGCTGCAGCTTATGGGTTATTATGTGAGTGTTTCCAAAGGATTAGACGTAGATAAACCGAGAAACTTGGCTAAGAGCGTTACCGTAGAATAGTAAGAGCGGGTATAACGCACTATAAAAAAACCACAGCTTACATTTTATGTAGGCTGTGGTAATTTTTTTGTTGTTAATGCTGTGCTGCAGTTTGGTCGCTGACTAGCTTGAAGCCTGCTGCCGTCAGTTTGTCTTCGATTTCTTTGATTTGGGCGGCATCACGTGTTTCCAGCTCCAGTTTGAGGAAGCAGCCGGTGATGGCCATGTTGGCATCGCTGCGGTTGTGGTGTACGCCGACAACGTTGGCACCGCATTGACTGATAATCTCGCTGACCTTGAGCAGCTGGCCCGGACGGTCCTCCAGCATAATAACAAGGTTGACTCTGCGGCCACTGGTAACCTGCCCGCGGGTGATAACACGCGAAAGAATATTAACGTCGATGTTACCGCCGGATACAACGCAGACGGTTTTCTTGCCCTTAATCGGCAGTTTGTCGAACAGCGCTGCTGCTACCGGAGTTGCGCCTGCACCTTCGGCAATCAGCTTCTGCTTTTCAATCAAGGTTAAAATTGCGGTTGCGATTTCGTCCTCGCTTACGGTAACGATATCATCAACATATTTGCTGATGAGCTCGTAGGTGTTTTCACCAGGAGTTTTTACAGCAATGCCATCAGCGAAGGTGCTGACGTGATCTAAGGTTTCGTATTTATGGTCATGGAAGGCTTTGAACATGCTGGCTGCGCCTGCTGCCTGCACGCCGTAAACCTTAACCTCCGGACGCAGGCTTTTGATAGCGAAGGCTACGCCGCTGATAAGGCCGCCACCGCCAATCGGTACGATTACTGCTTCTACATCCGGCAGCTGGTCCAAAATTTCCAGGCCGATGCTGCCCTGGCCGGCAATGACAAGCTCATCATCATATGGATGAATAAAGGTCATGCCAGTTTCCTCCTGCAGCTGTACAGCACGGTCATGTGCTTCGTCGTAGGCACCGGGAACAAGCTCCACCTGTGCGCCGAGGCGCTTGGTGTTTTCTACCTTCATAATCGGTGCGCCGTCCGGCATGCAGATGACGCTTTTGATGCCCATGCTGGTTGCAGCCAGTGCTACGCCCTGGGCGTGGTTGCCGGCGCTGCAGGCGATAACGCCTTTGCTGGCTTCTTCAGGGGTGAGCTGGCTGATTTTGTAGTAGGCACCGCGTACTTTGAAGCTGCCGGTTACCTGCAGGTTTTCTGTTTTCAGATATAAGTTGTTGCCTTCGCTTAAATGCGGAGCAGCTATTAAATCTGTTTTACGTGCTACGCTTTTAAGGATGAAGGCTGCATGATAAATTTTGTCTAATGAGAGCATTTGGTTACCTTCTTTTCTTTCCCTTAATTATTATAGTATAAAGTACTACATCAAGTATAAATTGATTGGCGCATTGCGTCAAGTGATTGTGTACATTTCCTGCTATGATAGTGTATAATAATATAATGAATAATTTTCAAAGGAGTGCATACAATGCAGTGGATAGAAGTTAATGTAGCGGTAACGCATGAAGCAGTTGAGGCCGTAGCGGATATGCTGACGAGCATCGGTTCTAAGGGAGTTGCGATTGAGGATCCGCAGCTGATTAATGATTTGCGCAACAGCGGTACCTGGGAGTTGTGCGATATTCCGGAGCAGGAGAATACCGAGGTTGTTACTGTCAGCGCTTATTATGCTGATGATGAGAAGCTGGAAAAACGCTTGGCGGAGATTGACGAGCAGCTGGCGCTGATTGAGGAGCGCATCGGCAAGTATCGCTTTGGCAATACACGCTTCCGCAAGGTGAGCGAGCAGGATTGGGCTAACGAATGGAAGCAGTATTTCCATGTTACTCATGTGGGCAAGAGCCTTGTTATTAAGCCGAGCTGGGAGGAGTATGCTCCTAAGGAAGGTGAGCATGTTATTGAAATCGATCCGGGTATGGCGTTCGGCACTGGCACGCATCACACTACCAATATGATGATGGAGCGCCTGGAGAAGGTTATTACGCCTGATTCTACCGTGTTTGACGTTGGTACCGGCAGTGGCATTCTGGCGATTGCTGCAGCGATGCTGGGCGCTAAGTCTGTTAAGGCTGTGGATATTGACGCTGTGGCAGTGCGCGTGGCGAAGGAGAATGTTTCGGATAATGGCTTGAGCGAGCAGATTGAGGTGCGTGAGGGCGATTTGCTGCACGGAACCGAGGGCAAGGCTGATGTTATTATCGCTAATATTATTGCCGATATTGTTATTATGCTGCTGCAGGATATTCCGCAGAAGCTGAATGACGATGGTGTGCTTTTGGCGAGCGGTATTATTGAGGAGCGTATGCCTGATGTGGAGGCTGCGGCGCAGGCGCAGGGCCTTTATGTTGACGCGGTTGACCATCGCGGCGGCTGGGTTGTTATGCAGATGAAGAAGAAGTAAGAAGTTGTGCATCGCAATTGCCAGTGTCACAACCCTTCCGTCTGCTCGCAAAGCTCGCAGCCACCTTCCCTTTCAGGGAAGATATAATGGTATAGTGAAGTTTTAACCTTCGTTTCTTGCGAGCTTTATATGCTCCCTGAAAGGGAGCTGGCATTGCCGTAGGCGATGACTGAGGGTTGTTTCATTTTGCAATTAACATGTCATTTGCTTTAAGCCATCCTTTTTGCCTCTCCTTGCACTCTTCGAGTATAACACGACCAGCATTTTTCATTTTATGAAAAATGGGTCTTAGTATAGGAGAGGTGCCGAGCTTGTCGAGGCGGAGAGGGGTATCGCAATTGCCAGTGTCACAACCCTTCCGTCTGCTCGCAAAGCTCGCAGCCACCTTCCCTTTCAGGGAAGATATGACGTTATTGTGAGGTATTTGTTTCTTGCGAGCTTTATATGCTCCCTGAAAGGGAGCTGGCATCGCCATAGGCGATGACTGAGGGTTGTTTCATTTTGCAATTAATATGTCTTTTGCTTTAAGCCATCTTCTTGCCTCTCCTTTTAGGCGGAAGGTGAACCCGAACTACAATTTTTACAGAAAGGAAACCTATATGCATCGTTTTTTTGTACCGCAATTATATAACGAAACAATGACTATTGAGGGCGTGGATGCACGTCATATCAGTAAGGTGCTGCGCATGCAGCCGGGTGCGCAGCTGCAGCTTGTGAGTGACGACGGCGTGAGTGCGCTGGCGGAGATTACAGCGATTGACAGCGAGTGCGTGACTGTGCATTGCCTGGAGAAGCTGGCGGAAAGCCATGAGCCGGCGGTACGCCTGATTTTGGCGCAGGGCCTTGCGAAGGGCGAGAAGATGGAGTTCATTATCCAAAAGGCTGTGGAGATGGGCGCTTACAGCGTGGTGCCTGTGGCTATGGAGCATTCCGTGGTGCGCCTTGACGGTGCGAAGGCTGCTAAAAAGGTGGAGCGCTGGCAGAAGATTGCCGAGTCCGCGGCGAAGCAGAGCAAGCGCGATATTATTCCCGAGGTGCAGCCTGTGCAGACGATGTCACAGATGCTGTCGGCGAATGATTGCGCTACGAAGATTATCGCTTACGAGTGCGAGGATAAAAAGAGCCTGAAGGCGGCGCTGAAGGAGGCGCAGGCGAAGGGCGCGCTTACAGATTTGCTGCTGATTATCGGTCCTGAGGGCGGCATCAGCGAAGCGGAGCTGGATGCGGCACGCGCAGCAGGCGCTGTGCCCGTATCGCTGGGCAGACGCATTCTGCGTGCGGAAACGGCAGGCCTTGTCGCTATTTCAGCGATTTTTTATGAAACAGGAGATTTAGGAGATTAAACATAGATGAGAAAAATTGCATTTTATACGCTGGGCTGTAAGGTAAACCAGGCTGATACTGCCAGCATGGAGGGGATTTTCCGTGCGTCAGGCTATGAGGTTGTGCCTTTCGGTGAACCGGCAGACGTTTATTTAGTTAATACCTGCGTTGTTACCAATACCGGTCAGCGCAAATCGCGTCAGATTATCAACCGCGCTGTGCGTCACAATCCGCTGTCCTTGGTGGTTGTCACCGGCTGCTATCCGCAGACTGCGCCGGAGGAGGTGCGTGCTATCGAAGGTGTTGATGTAATCATCGGCAATCAGGAGCGCGGCCGCATTGTGGAGCTGGTCGAAGAAGCGCTGGAGCACAAGCGCACGGAGATTCTGGACAATGTGCAGCAGATGACTGTGGATACTAAGTTCGAAGAGCTTGGCGTTGGCACGGAAACCGATAAAACCCGCGCCTTCCTCAAAATTCAGGAGGGCTGCAACCAATACTGCACCTACTGCATTATTCCGTTTGCGCGCGGTCCGCTGCGCAGCCGCAGCCTGGAAAGCATCCGTGAGGAGGTTGGCAAGCTGGTTGCCGCAGGCTACAAAGAGGTTGTGCTCATCGGCATTCACCTTGGCTGCTACGGCAAGGAGCTGGCGAAGGAAGGCAAGCACGTTACGTTGTATGATGCGGTAAAGGCAGCGCTGAGCGTTGAGGGCGTGCAGCGTGTTCGCCTCGGATCGCTGGAATCCGTGGAGGTGGAGCCGCGCCTGCTGCAGCTGATGGCAGAGGAACCACGCCTGCAGCGTCACCTGCATCTGCCGTTGCAAAGCGGCTGCGACAAGATTTTGCGTGCTATGCACCGTCCCTACGATACAAAACGCTTTACAGAGCTGGTGAACGAAATTCGTGCGCAGGTGCCTGATGTGGACATTACTACGGACGTTATCGTGGGCTTCCCCGGCGAAACCGAGGAGGACTTTGCGACTACGCTGGAATTTGCCAAGCAATGCGGCTTTGCCAAAATGCACATCTTCCCTTATTCCAAGCGCAAGGGTACGCCTGCTGCCGAAATGAAGGAGCAGGTGGATGAGGCAGTAAAGAGCGAGCGTGCGGCGCGTCTGGCGAAGGTGGACGAGGAGCTGCATCAAAAAATGCTGCAGAGCACTGTCGGCAAGGTAGAAGAGGTGTTGTTCGAGCAGCCTGTGGATGATGAGCATATGGAGGGCCTGTGCGGACCGTATCTGCGCGTTGTTGTTCCGGGAACCAAGGAGCTGGCCAACACCATTGCCAAGGTAAAAATTACCGGCATCAAAGAGGATTTTTTGCTGGGCGAATTGAAATAATTTGTGAAAAAATTATTTCTTTAGCAGGATAAAAGAAATAAATACAGAATATAACTAGATACGATAAATGAGAGGAGGGACATGAAATGGCTGAGGATTGTATTTTTTGCAAAATCATTAAGGGCGATATCCCTTCTACCAAAGTGTACGAAGATGATAAAATGATTGCTATCAATGACGTTGCTCCGGCTGCTCCGGTTCATGTGCTGCTGATGCCTAAGGACCACACAGCTAACATCACTACTGCGGACCCCGAGCTGGTTGCATACATGCTGGGCAAGGTTAAAATGATCGCTGAAAAGACCGGAATTGCCGAAAAAGGCTTCCGCGTTGTTATCAACACCGGCGATGAAGGCGGTCAGACAGTAAAACATTTACATATTCACGTAATTGGCGGCAAAGCTTTGGGTTGGGCACCATGCTAAACCTTGACAATGCTTGTCTTTTCTTGTATAATTAATCAGTAAGTGTTTTTAGCTGGCAACAGCTGAAACTTAATTTGCATATACACTTCCCTAAGTGTGTGGAGGGAGGGAGAACAGATGGCAGAAATTAAAGTTGGCAAGAATGAAACTTTAGACAGCGCACTGCGCAGATTTAAAAGAGCAACCCAAAAGGCAGGCATTCTTTCTGAGGTAAGAAAACGCGAGCACTATGAAAAGCCGAGCGTTGCACGTAAGAAAAAATCCGAAGCAGCCAGAAAACGTAAAACCAGATAATTGGAGGCGGGCTGTATGTCTATAAAAGACCAATTGACTGCTGATATGAAGCAGGCCATGAAGGACAGAGAAGCAGGTAAACTGCGTTTGTCTGTTATCCGCATGGTGCGTGCTAATATTAAAAATGTTGAAATCAATGACAAAAAGGAACTTACAGATGATGAGGTTCTGGCTGTCTTGATGAAAGAGGTCAAAATGCGTCAGGATTCTGTTGAGGAATTCCAAAAAGCAGGTCGTGACGAATTGGTTGCCCAAGCTAAGGAAGAAATTGCTATACTGAAAAAATATCTTCCGGAAGCTCTCAGCGATGACGAGCTGAAGGCTATCGTGGCAGAAGTTATTGCTGCTGTTGGCGCTACAAGTCCCAAGGATATGGGCAAGGTAATGCCGGCAGTTATGGCAAAAACCAAAGGCCGTGCAGATGGCAAACGTATTAACGTTATGGTTCGTGAATTGCTCAAATAACAACTGATAACCGTGCTAAGAGAAATCTTGGCGCGGTTATTTTACTTTATAGGGATTATGGGTGAGAGATCTGTATGCTTTTCCTGCGCGGGAAAGTATACAGCTTTTTTATTGCGGCATCTGTGCAGGAAATATCCGCTGTTTTGCGAAAACATATTCAGCAGGTAAATTTTATTTCAAGGCGAATATAAATATATTATTATCATTTTTACAGCTCAAAGGAGGCCGTTTTTATGGCATCTGGCTTCAGCTTTTTACGCACACAATTTCCCGGTCTGGAAAAAACAGGCGAGTTCGCGGAGCGCTATCTGTACAGCGATTCCAACTCCTGCCTTTTTAAGCTGGGCCTGCTGTGCGAAGATATCGTTAATAAAATGTTTGATTTTGACAATATAGCAATGCCTTATCAGATGAAGGATACACTGGTAAACAAAATCCGCCTGCTGGAAAACGAAGAGTATATCACCGAGGATTTGGCACGCATTATGCACCGCCTGCGCTTGGGCGGCAACGAAGCGCGCCATGAGGGTACGGATTCGCTGCAGAAGGCCAAGCTGCTGCTGCCGCAGGCGTACAGCCTTTGCGAATGGTTCATGCAGGTGTACGGTGATTATACTTATCAGCATCAGGAATATCATTTGCCGACGGAGCAGCCGGAGGCAGCCTTTGCTGAAACTGCCAAGGATAAGGCGGAGGAAGCGCGCCTGCGCAAGCAGGATAACGAGAAGGCGCAGCAGGCTGTACCGGTGCCGCAGCAGGAGCGCAGAAAAGCGAATCTGCAGGCTGCCAACAAGCGCCCTAAGACGGAAGCGGAAACACGCTGCCTGATTGACGAGCAGCTACGTCAGGTTGGCTGGGAGGCTGACACCACTGTTTTTCGTTACAGCAAGGGCTGCCGTCCTGCGAAGGGACGCAATCTGGCGATTGCCGAATGGCCTACGGACAAGGTTCCCGGTAACGAAGAAAAGGGCTACGCCGATTACGCACTTTTTATTGGTACGGAGCTTGTGGGCTTTATCGAGGCGAAAAAGTGGGACACGGATATTTCCAGCGTCATCAGCTACCAATGCAAGGATTATGCGCGCGCTGTGAGAAAATGCGATGCGGAATATTTACTGGGACAGTGGCAGGATTTTAAGGTGCCCTTTGTTTTTGCTGCTAACGGCAGGCCGTATGTACAGCAGCTGCAGATAAAATCCGGTATCTGGTTTGCGGATTTGCGTCAAAGCGGCAATATGCCGCGGGCTATGGCAGGCTGGCCTTCTCCCTTAGGTTTAAAAGAAATGCTGCAGGAAAATACCGCGGAGGGCAACGCTGCCTTAGATGCTTTGCCGTATGATTTTCTGCAGGATGAAAACGGCCTGCATCTGCGCGATTATCAGCTGAAGGCTGTGCAGGCGGTGGATGAGGCAGTGCGCTGCGGCAAGCGGACGGCGCTGCTGGCGATGGCCACGGGCACCGGTAAAACACGCACGGTTTTGGGCATGATTTACCGCTTTTTGAAGGCAAAGCGCTTTAAACGCATTTTATTCCTCGTCGACCGCAACGCCTTGGGCGTGCAGGCGCAGGATGTCTTTAAAGAGGTTAAGCTGGAAAGCCTGCAGACGCTGGACCAGATTTACAATATCAAGGAGCTTACCGATAAGCTGATTGATGCGGAAACCGCCGTGCACGTTGCTACCGTACAGGGCATGATGAAGCGTATTATGTACGCCGAAAGCGAGGAGCGTATTCCTGCAGTCAGCGATTACGATTTGATTATTATCGACGAGGCTCACCGCGGTTATATTCTGGATAAGGAAATGGCGGAGGCGGAGCAGCTTTATCGCGACCAGCGTGATTACCAGAGCAAGTATCGCTATGTGCTGGATTATTTTAACGCGGTAAAAATTGCGCTCACCGCAACGCCTGCTCTGCAGACAACGGAAATTTTCGGCGAGCCTGTTTATACCTACACCTATCGCGAGGCTGTGCTGGATGGTTATCTGATTGACCATGACGCACCGCATCAGCTGACAACGAAGCTCAGCGAGCAGGGAATTCAGCTCAAAAAGGGCGATACTGTTAAGTATATCAACAAGCAGACAGGCGAGCTTGATACGGCTTATTTGGATGATGATGTCGATTTTGATGTCGACCAGTTCAACCGCCGTGTTATCGTGCCGGAATTCAACAGGGCAGTGCTGGCAGAGATTGCCAAAAATCTTTATCCCGACGCGCCGGAAACCTACGGCAAGACGCTTATTTACGCTGCTACCGATACGCATGCCGATATGATTGTGAGCATACTGCAGGAGCTTTATGCCAAGGATAATCTGGACAGCGATGCGATTATGAAGATTACCGGCAGCGTGGCCAATGGTGACCAGAAAAAGATTCAGGAAAAAATCAAGCGCTTTAAGAATGAACGCTTCCCGAGCATTGTCGTAACGGTGGATTTGCTGACTACCGGCATCGACGTGCCGGAGATTACCACGCTGGTATTTATGCGCTGCGTGAAATCGCGTATTTTGTTTGAGCAGATGCTGGGACGTGCGACGCGCCGCTGCGATAAAATCGGCAAGGATCATTTTGAGATTTATGACCCGGTGGGCGTATATAACAGCCTGCAGCCGGTGGTGACGATGCCTGCGGTTGCCAATCCGCAGATTTCCGTGCAGGATTTGCTCAAGCAGCTTGATGAAGCGGAGGCAGCGGATGCGATTACCGATATTGCCAAGCAGGTGGCCTTAAAGCTGCGCCGCAAGGTGAATAAGCTGGACGAGCAGACGAAGAAGGAGTTTGTGCTGGCGACGGGCAAGGATGTGGCAGCCTTTGTCGGCGAGCTGCAGAAGGCTGCTGCTGACAAGGCCAAGGAGCTTTTGCTGCAGCATAAGGAGGCGCTGGTGCAGCTTGAAAAATACCGGGCCGGCGGCAATATGGGCGGGATGATTTATGACGGCAAGGATGAGCTTACCGGTCATACACGCGGTTACGGTTCGCACAAGACCAAGCCCGGAGATTATCTGAACGATTTTGCGGCGTATTTAAAGAGCCATGCCAACGAAATTGCTGCCCTGCATATCATTTGCACTCGTCCGAAGGATTTGACGAAGGCGCAGCTGAAGGAGCTGCTGCTGACGCTCGATGCCAACGGCTTTACGGCGCTGCAGCTGAACGATGCCTATTCGGAATGCACGAACAGCACGATGGTGGCAGGTATTATCAGCCTTATCAGGCGCTATATGCTGGGAACGGAGCTGGTGAGCAAAAATTCACAGCTGAGCCGTGCCTTTGACAAGCTGAACAAAAACCACAAATTTACGCCTGCCCAGCAGAAGTGGCTGGATATTATCCGCAGCTATATGCAGCAGCAGGATATTTTGAGCGTGGAGGCCTTTAAGGAGGACAAACGATTGCAGCGCTTGGGCGGTTATGCGCGGGCACAAAAAATATTCGCCGACGATTTGGATAATATCGTGAGCGAATTCAAAGGTTATTTATATGAAGATGGAGGCAAGACTGCGTGAATACACAGGAGATTGTAGCGAAGCTCTGGAATTTGTGTAATGTGCTGCGTGATGACGGCATTACCTATCATCAGTACGTTACGGAGCTGACATATATTTTATTTTTGAAAATGGCTAAGGAAACCGGCAGCGAGGAAAATATCCCGGAGGGCTATCGCTGGGATGATTTGCTGGCGCGCAAGGGATTGGAGCTGAAGAGCTTTTACAAGGAGCTGCTGGATTACCTAGGCGAGCGGTGCACGGGACGTATTCAGGAGATTTACAAGGGCGCGGCGACGAACATCGACGAGCCGAAGAACCTGGAAAAGATTATCAGGACGATTGACGAGCTGGACTGGTTCAGCGCGAAGGAGGAGGGACTGGGTAATCTTTACGAGGGACTGCTGGAGAAAAACGCTAACGAAAAGAAGAGCGGCGCCGGGCAGTATTTTACGCCGCGTGTGCTGATTGACGTAATGACGCGCCTAGTGGCACCCAAGGCCGGTGAGCGCTGCAACGATCCTGCCTGCGGCACCTTCGGTTTTATGATTGCGGCAAGCAATTTCGTGCGTGAGCAGACGGACGATTTCTTTGATTTGGATGAGGAAACGGCGGAGTTTGAATATACGCAGGCCTTCACCGGCTGCGAGCTGGTACATGATACGCACCGCTTGGCGCTGATGAACGCTATGCTGCATGACATCCAGAGCAAAATTATTTTGGGTGATACGCTTTCCAACGTGGGCAAGGAGATGCAGGGCTATGACGTGGTGCTGACCAACCCGCCCTTCGGTACGAAAAAAGGCGGCGAGCGTGCAACGCGCGACGACTTTACCTATCCCACGAGCAACAAGCAGCTGAACTTCCTGCAGCATATCTACCGCAGTTTGAAGGCTGACGGCAAGGCGCGTGCCGCCGTAGTGCTGCCGGATAATGTGCTTTTTGCCGACGGTGACGGCGAAAGGATTCGTGTCGACTTGATGGATAAGTGCAATCTGCACACTATTCTGCGCTTGCCTACAGGTATTTTTTACGCGCAGGGTGTCAAGACCAACGTACTCTTCTTTACGCGCGAAAAAACGGATAAGGACAGCACCAAGGACGTGTGGTTTTATGATTTGCGCACCAATATGCCGTCCTTCGGCAAGACGAACCCGCTGAAGGCGAGTGACTTTGCCGGCTTTGAGGCGGCCTACGGCGCGGAGGACAGAAGCAAGGTGGCAGACGAGCGCTGGCAGTGTTTTACGCGTGAGGAAATTGCGCAGAAGGGCAACAGTCTGGATTTGGGCCTGATTAAGGACGACAGTGTGCTGGATTACGAGGATTTGCCGGACCCGGCGGAAAGTGCTGCGGAGGCTGCGGAAAAGCTGGCGGAGGCTGTGGATTTGCTGCAGAGTGTGGCGCAGGAGCTGAGGAGCTTGCAAAGATAAGGCTTCTGTGGTATACTAGATATGTAGAATGAAGGACACCCACAAGGTGGGTTGCCAAGTTGGTTAAGAAAAATCCGCTCCGTACTCGTCAAAGTTTTGGGGGCGGTTTTTCTTTTATTGCGCACAATTCAAAACTTGCAAAGCTATGGATTGTGTGGTATATTAGATATAGAAAAGACAACCGCCCACAGAGGTGGGTTGCCTAGTAGGTTAAGAAAAATCCGCTCCGTACTCGTCAAAGTCTTGGGGCGGTTTTTCTATGTCCGTAACTTTTTTACTTTTTGTTCTTAAAAATGAACGTAAGTAATGCTACGATAAAAATTCCAAAGGACATTAAATCCTGAAAGCTGAAATATACCATAGACATCACCTCCATTCGTAGAGAATGAAGGCAACACCACCCTGCAACACGGTTGTCAAAAACATTTTATCATAAACTATAGATTAAAGCAATAACATGTTTGCTTATAAAGGAGAGCTGGCAATGCCAAAGAAAAAGACAGCATTGACAATAGAAGAACGCTTGTAGCAGGCGCTGGTGCCTGCGGAGGAACAGCCTTATGAGGTGCCGGAGAATTGGGTGTGGGTAAGGCTTGGAGCAATAGCTGAAATTGTTACTGGTGGAACTCCTAGCAAAAAGCACCCTGAGTATTATGGTGGAAACTTTCCTTTTTATAAACCTAGTGATTTAGATCAAGGAAGATTAACATATGATGCTTCTGAGTATTTAAGTGAAGAAGGCAAAAAAGTTTCTCGAATCATACCTAAAAACTCAACAGCAGTCTGTTGTATTGGCAGTATTGGTAAGTGTGGTTATTTGATGTGTGAAGGCACTACCAATCAACAAATAAATTCTGCTATACCTAAAATTAACAGCTTATGCATGTATTATTATCTTTGTACGGAGAATTTTGTTCAGAATTTGCTTTCGATGGCTTCGGCAACTACTATAGCTATTGTTAATAAGAGTAAAATGGAAAGCTGTGCTTTCCCTCTTCCTCCACTCTCCGAACAGCAACGCATTGTTGAGCGCATCGAAGAGCTTTTTGCCAAGCTCGACGAAGCAAAGGAAAGACTGCAGGAGGTTGCCGACAGCTTTGCCGTGCGCAAGGCAGCAATTCTGCACAAGGCATTTACGGGCGAGCTGACAAAGCAGTGGCGTCGGGAAAATGGCGTGAGCGATGAAAGTTGGGAAGAGAAAACTATTGGTGAGATTTGCAGTTCGCTGAAATATGGAACTTCTAAAAAATCTAGCGATGATGGAGAAGTTGTAGTTTTGCGAATGGGAAATTTGCAAAATGGAGAAATAGATTGGAGCAATCTAGCTTATACAAGTGATGAAGAAGATATAAAAAAATATTTATTAAAATCAGGTGACGTATTGTTCAATAGAACTAATAGTCCTGAACTTGTAGGAAAAACTTCAATATATAGAGGTGAAATGCCTGCAATATATGCTGGGTACTTGATTAAGTTAGATTATGAAAAAAATATAGTTGTTGGCGACTATTTAAATTACTATCTTAATTCTTCTAAAGCAAAAGAGTATTATATGCAAGTTAAAACTGATGGAGTCAGTCAGTCTAATATAAATGCAAAAAAAATAGGAGAGTTTGAGATTCCTCTCCCTACCCTGTCAGAACAGCACGAAATCGTGCGCCTCATCAACGACCTGCTGGCGCGTGAGCGCGCAGCAAAGCAGGCAACGGAGCAGGCCTTGGCAAGCGTCGACCTGATGAAGAAATCCATCCTCGCGCGTGCCTTCTGTGGTGAGCTGGGCACGAACAAAGCGAGCGAAGCGAGCGCGCTGGAGCTGCTGCGGCAGGTGCTGGCGGAAAACTGAAGCTGAATAAAAATCAAGACCTTGGCAGCGGCAAAAGCTGATGCTAAGGTCTTTTTTGATATATCTTTATTAGCGTCTTACAGCGAAATACTTGGATACCTCGTAGCTGCTCATGCAAACCTTAGGCATTCTGGCTTACAGCTAACCCCAACCTTAGTCACGCCAGTCTGGGCATAAGCTAACCACAGATTTGTAAACACTACCGCGTATACCGTTCGGCAGAACTACGAAAAAATAGCTATTTCTAGCAAAGCGATTTAGCTTATTTAAAGCTTTTTGGTAAAACTTTTTTCCGAAAAACTTTTTGCTTTGCCGCGCTTTCCAGAAAGCGCGAACCTTTCTTGCAACTTCTTTCAGTTATGAAAGAAGTTGATATTACGTAAGCGATGTTACGTAAGCGTCAAGTCACACCGGTGATTTTGTTTGAAGATGGTCCGCAGCCTTTAGCAGCATAAACTTTAAATTTACTTCATGCTTTTACTCTGCTATACTATAATTGTATAAGCGTTGAGGAGGTGCAGTCATGCCATTGGAATATTATTTTATGCTGGCGGGCCTTGTCCTGCTGCTGATAGAATTTGTTGTGCCGGGCTTCGGAATTTTCGGTGTCAGCGGCATGGTGTGTCTGACAGTCGGCGGCTTTTACGTTTTGGGTGGCAATGCCTGGGCGGCGCTGGTGCTGCTGGCAGTGTATCTGTTTTTGGTGCTGGTAATTACGCTGCTGTGCGTGTATCTGCCCAAGGAAAGCAAGTATAATCCCTTTGTGCTGTGGACACGTCAAAAAAACAGCGATGGCTACACCGGCGACAAAAACTGGAGCATGCTGGTGGGCAAAAGAGGCACAGCCTTGACTACGCTGCGTCCTGCAGGCACGATTCTGGTGGACGGCAAGCGTCTTGACGTAAGCAGTCAGGGAGATTATATCGAAAAGTCTGCGCCCGTGATTATCGTGCGGGTGGAGGGCAGCAAAATTTTTGTAGAACAGACGAAGGAGTGACGTTATGGATTTATTATTCAGTATGATTTTCGGTAGTGGCTTTGCAGTAATCATTGCTATTGCCGGTATAGCGATTTTTCTTAACTTTGTGCCGTTGGGACTGTGGATTTCCGCCATTGCCGCCGGTGTTAATGTAGGCATCTTCAACCTCATCGGTATGCGCCTGCGCCGTGTGCCCGCGTCGCAGATTGTGCTGCCTTTGATTAAGGCGAATAAGGCAGGTCTTGACGTAAACGTTAACCAGCTGGAGGCGCATTATCTGGCAGGCGGTAACGTGGACCGCGTTATCGACGCTTTGATTGCTGCCCACAGAGCGCAGATTGAGCTGAGCTTTGAGCGTGGCTGTGCCATTGACCTTGCGGGACGCAATGTGCTGGAGGCTGTGCAGATGAGCGTTAACCCCGAGGTTATCGAAACTCCGGTAGTAAGCGCTGTTGCCAAGGACGGCATTGAGCTGAAGGTAAAGGCACGCGTAACCGTGCGCGCCAACATTGACCGCCTGGTAGGCGGTGCCGGCGAAGCAACGATTATTGCGCGTGTCGGCGAAGGCATTGTAACAAACGTAGGCTCCAGCGCCGACCACAGCAAGGTACTGGAAAACCCCGATTATATTTCCAAAACAGTTTTGGATAAAGGCTTGGATGCAGGTACTGCTTTTGAAATTCTTTCCATTGATATTGCGGACGTAGATGTAGGCCGTAACATTGGCGCTGCGCTGATGACCGACCAGGCGGAGGCAGACAAGCGCATTGCTCAGGCACGCGCTGAGGAACGCCGTGCGATGGCTGTTGCCAAGGAGCAGGAAATGAAGGCCTATACGCAGGAAATGCAGGCGAAGGTTGTGGAAGCACAGGCTAAGGTGCCGACAGCTATGGCAGAGGCACTGGCTAATGGTCGCTTGGGCGTAATGGATTACTATCGCCTGAACAATATTCAGGCAGATACGCAGATGCGTCGCACGATTGCCGAGGTAAGCCCGGAGGGCGAGGAAAAGCCTGAGGGCAGTAAATAAGCGGGGTGCAGCTTATGGGCGGTTTATTTGACAGTGATTTAATCCCCCTGCTTTTTGTCCTCGTAATGCTGGCCAACGTATTTTTGGACAGGCGCAACCGCCGCCGCAGACAGCGGGAGCTGCCGCAAGAGCAGCCGCAGGAAACGGCGGAGCCGACGCAGGCAGAGCAGCAAACGCAGGCTAAGCCTAAGGATATTGCCGCCGAGTTTGAACGCCGTCTGAAAAAGACGACGGAGGAGGCGCAGGCACGCAAGCGTCAAAGCAGCCGCGAAAGCGGCGTAGTGCATGACGGAACGCGCGTAAGGCGTGATGATGGCAGCAGAGTTCACCGTGACGGTGAAGCACTGCATGATCATACCGGCAGGATTCACCGCGAAAACGAAGACCTAGTGCATGACAAGGGCAAGGTTTATTACGACCCCCGCGGTGATTACAGCTACGACGAAGCAAAGATGAACGCTGCCGCAGCGGCGTTTAACGCCCACTACGCACAGCAGGCGCAGCCTGCGCCCAAAAAGCGCGTCAAGCTGAAGCATGCGGCGCTGGTCAACGGCATTATTATGGCAGAGGTATTAGGAAAACCGCGCGCTCTGAACCCCTACGAGGAGCGCTGATTTAAAGATTCTCGCACACAGTAAGGAGATGTTGGAGAATGCTGGAAAAGCTGGATTTGAGTAAAAAAGTGTCCAAGGAAGAATACAACAGGCAGATTGAAGTGCTGGGTGAACGCCTGGGAAAGGCGCAGCGCATGGCCCGCGACGCCAAAAGACCGATTATCATCGTGTTTGAGGGCTGGCGCGGTGCGCGACGTAGCGCGCTGATTAACGAAATGATGCAGCAGATGGATGCCCGCGGCTTTAATGTTTATTCCAGCGTGCGTTTGCGCGGCGTAATTCAGGAGCAGCCGTTTTTCAGTGCCTTCTGGAAGCGTTTGCCGGCGTTGGGACATATTGCCGTTTATCACCGCAGCTGGTATTATCTGAAAAACGCTAACGAGCTGGCGGATAAAGAGGATAACACCAAGTATCCTGCTGTTTCCTTTGAGCATATCAACAACTTTGAAAAAATGCTTACGGATGATAATTATCTCGTGCTTAAATTTTTCCTGCATCTGTCACCAGAGCAGCAAAAGAAAAATATTGCCAAGAATGCCAAAACACTGGGCAAGGCGTGGCGTGACCTGAATCCGGCTCTTGATGAAAGCGAAGATTACGATAAATTTTTGCCGCATTACGAAAAAATGCTGGAGGCCACCGATACGGTAAACGCTCCCTGGCACCTGATTGCCGACGATGATCCGCGCAGCGCGCGTCTGGAGGTTTTCAATAAGATTGCCGATGCTATCGAAAAGGCCGTGCAGATGCCTGCAGAGCCTGCTGCCGACAAGCGCACTGCGGCCACCTACGATGTGCTGAGCAAGATTGACGCCAATAAGGAGCTTACTAAAGAAGAATATAAGGAAAAGCTCGATAAGTACCAGAAAAAGCTGACACAGCTGCAGATTGAAATGTTCAAGGCGCAGATTCCGGTAGTCATCGGCTTTGAGGGCTGGGACGCTGCCGGCAAGGGCGGCGCTATCCGCAGACTGACTGCGGCACTGGACCCGTTGGGCTTTCATGTGCACCCGATTGCGGCGCCGAACGTGGTTGAAAAGCAGTTCCATTATCAGTGGCGCTTCTGGACCAGACTGCCGCAGCCGGGCACTATAGCGATTTTTGACCGCACCTGGTACGGCCGTGTCATGGTAGAGCGCATCGAAGGCTTTGCCAAACCGCAGGAATGGCAGCGTGCCTACGATGAAATCAAGGATATGGAGGCGCAGTGGAGCGAGCACGGTATCGCCATTGCCAAATTCTGGCTGCAGATTGACAAGGAGGAGCAGCTGCGACGTTTCAATGATCGTCAGGCTGACCCCAATAAGCAGTGGAAAATTACGGACGAGGATTGGCGTAACCGTGATAAATGGGATGCCTATGAAGCGGCAGTCAATGAAATGCTGGTGCGCACCGACACCTCGTATGCACCGTGGACCGTGGTTGAGGGCAACAATAAATATTATGCCCGCTTAAAGGTTTTGAAAACAGTTATCGATTTGTTTGAACGCAAATTAGCAGAAAAACAGCAGTAAAATACAAGAGGATATCAGCGTAATTTTGCGCTGATATTTTCTTAATACATTATAGATACTCGGAGAGGAAATGCTTTGTCCTGGATAATCAAAAACTACATTAAAGAAACAAGAGAAAATGAAACCGGCGCGCAGGTGTATCCGCCGGGCTTACGACATCCGGTAGCGTTTATTTACCCCAATGTCTACCATCTGGGCATGTCGAACCTGGGAATGCACATTTTGTATCAGATGATTAACGAGCGCGGCGACAGTGCCTGCGAGCGCTTCTTTTTGCCGGATAAACGATTGCAGCAGGAGCATATCAAAAGCAAAACACCGCTGCTGAGCTTGGAAAACCAGCGTCCGCTGGCAGATTTTGACGTTATCTTCGTCATGCTGTCCTTTGAAATGGACTATGATAATCTGCTGACGGTGCTGGATTTGGGCAATATCCGCCTGCGGGCGGCGGAGCGCAATCAGCGCGAGCCTTTGGTGATTATCGGCGGTCCCTGTGCTACCTTTAATCCCGAGCCTTTAGCTGCTGTGGCTGACGCCTTTGTTATTGGTGAGGGCGAGGAAACAGTACAGCACGTTCTGGATACCATCTACCGCGAGGAAAGCAAGCAAGAGCGCTTGGCGGCGCTGGCGCAGGTGCCGGGCGTTTATGTTCCCAGCCTTTATACGGTGCAGTACGATGATGAGGGCGAGTTTACCGCCCTGCTGCCGCAGGAAGGTGCGCCTGCGAAGGTAGCGCGCCAGTGGGCGCGTGATATCGACGCTTATCCGCACACCTCTGCTATCGTGACGAGCGGAACGGAATTTGAGGATATGTTTATCGTCGAGGTGGCGCGTGGCTGCGGCCGTCACTGCCGCTTCTGCATGGCAGGCTACTGCTTCCGCAAGCCGCGTCCGCGTAAGCTGGAAAATATTCTGGCAGATATCGCCAAGCGTCCCGAGCGCACAAAAAAGGTGGGCCTGATGGGCGCAGCCGTTTCCGACCATCCGCAGATGGCAGAGCTGACAGAATACTTGGTGGAGCATAAGATACCGTTTTCCGTGGCCAGCATGCGCGCAGATATGCTCACGGAGCAGATTGCGCATGCACTGGCGCAGAGCGGACAGCGCACGATGACCGTAGCGCCGGAGGCTGGCAGCGAGCGTATGCGCGCTGCGATTAACAAGGGCATTACGGAGGAGCACGTTTATAATTCTATCGAATTGGCGGCTGCTGCCGGTATGCGCAACATTAAGCTGTATTATATGATCGGTCTGCCGGGAGAAGAGGACGAGGATATCGTTGAAACGGTGGAGATGATTAAACGCGTGCGTGCCAAGATGGATGCTGTGGGCAACAAGGGCGAGCTGGTTATTTCGGTCAACGGCTTTGTGCCCAAGCCTTTTACGCCGTACCAATGGGCGCCGCTGTGCAATGTGCGCACGCTGAAGAAGCGCTTTAAAATTTTGGGCGACGGTCTGAAGAAGGAAAAGCGCATTAAGCTGATAACCGAATCGCTGAAGGAAACCGTGGTGCAGTCCGTGCTGGCGCGCGGCAGCAGACGTATCGGCGAAGCGTTGCTGAAGGCGCATGTGGAAGGCCGCAGCCTGAAGCAGGTGCTGAAGGAAGAAGGCCTTGATGCCGAGGAGCTGGCGGAGCGCGAGCTGCAGGTAGGCCAGCCGCTGCCCTGGCAGCATCTGGACATGGGTGTAACGCAGGAATATCTTGCGGCCGAGCTGCAGCGCAGCGAAAGCGGCAAGTTTACGCCGATGTGCTTTGACGGCTGCCGTCGCTGCGGGGTCTGCCGGGAGTAAGGCGGGCGTGCGGCTTAGGCAGTGAAATGACTGCTGCTAACAAAAAAATTAAGCATCCCTACACTTTTTGCAGTAAAAGTGTGGGGATGCTTTTGTTATTTTACGCTATAATGATGCTGAGGTGCACTAGTCAACAAATTTTAGACACAAATCATAAAAAAATATACAACAAAAAATTATCTGTTAGTCAGATATCCGTTCGTAATGCAA
>JABLTP010022683.1_pt1 | contig 30654 bp, 30 predicted proteins | sample 7160111 | NCBI WGS metagenome assembly JABLTP01 (sample SAMN14651227, study PRJNA627086) | human gut metagenome | isolation source: feces | host: Homo sapiens
AACATTGAACATAAGTAATTTTAATGCTCCACAATTGACTGACATTACTGATATGTTTAATAAACTTACTAATTTAGTAACTTTGAACTTAAGTAATTTCAATGCACCAAGGATAACAAATATGTCTGCTATGTTTAAAGGTTTATCAAAACTATCAAAGTTGGATTTAACTAATTTCAATACATCAAATGTAACTAGCATGAGAGAAATGTTTAGAAATTGTAGTAGTTTAACAAGCCTAGATTTAAGTAGCTTTGATACAACAAATGTAACAAATATGTCGGCTATGTTCTGTGATTGTCCGGCATGGGATACAGTAGATCAGGAAAAATTTAGTGCTGGTAGATGTGGTCCAAGATAATTACAATCTAAAATAATCATTAACTAAAAAGGATACTTAAGTGTTCTTTTTCTTTAGCTTATTCCAAAGATAATTTATAAATAGAAAAATAAGTAGAATGATGATAGGAAGTTTTAATTTCTTTACAAAATTATTTAATACTATCCAGTTATTACCTAAGGCATAGCCAACATAGACAAAAGCTAATGTCCAAGGAATAGATCCTAGAGTAGTAAATAAAACAAATCCTTTAAAATTAACTTTACTAATACCCATAGGTAGAGAGATAAGTGTTCTAACGATAGGAAAGTTTCTAGCTAGAAAAGCTGCTAAGAGACCATATTTTTCAAACCAAATATCACATTTTTCTATGTCTTCTTCTTTCATAAAGAAAAGTTTACCATACTTCTTTACAAAACTTCTTCCCCCAAAGTACCCAATTAAATAAATAATAATAGCACAAAAGACACTACCAAGTAGTCCTACTAGAAAGGCCATCCAAAAAGAGAATATACCTCTTCCTGCTAGTATTCCTCCTGTTGCTAGTATTACTTCACTAGGTATAATTATAATAACTGCTTCTAAAACCATGCCAAGAAACATACCAAAATAACCAAAGTTAGTCATTAAGAAAGTAACATATCCTTCCACTTATCCCACCTCTTTTTTAATTATATGAGAATAAAATATTGTCTATTAAAAATTATTGTCTTTATAATTACTTATCTATATAATGAAGATAGGAGAAATTGATATGAAAAAAATAATTGTTGGTAGTACGTTGATACTAGGAATAAGTTTGTTACTGATAGGATATTTATATCAGAATAGACTTGATATGGAAAAACAAAATAGATTAGCAAAAGAAAAGGCTTTAGAAGAAAATATTCTTAAGAAAAAAATTAAAGAAGCTTATCATGAGAAAGTAGTTACTAATAAAGATACTAATTTATATAAATTAGAAAATAATAAATACTATAAAAGTGGTAAAGTATTAAAAGATATAATATTTTATCTTGATAATAATGATAAGTTAGATGGATATTATAAAATAAAGAATAGTAATTACTATTTATATTATACTGATTTTATAGAAAGTAATAATAGTATTGATAATAGATATTTAAACTATGTTTATTTTCCACTGGAAATTACTATAAAAAAGAATAGCTCTTTTTATGATAGTAATAATAAAGAACTATTTAATTTAAAAGATAGTATTAAATTACAAGTATTAGAGAATCTATCTGATTCTTATGGAGTAGTATTATTTGATAGATTAGTATTTATTAAAAAAGATAGAGTAGAGTCTAGTAGTGAGTTAGAAGATAATATGGAAATAGCAGATAAAATACCAGTATTAAATTATCATTTTATTTATTTAGAAGGGGAAGAATGTAATGAAATGATATGTCATCCTGAAAGTCAAATTAATGAAGAGTTTGCATATCTTTCTCTTAATAAAGTATTTACCTTAACTACTAAAGAATTAGGACAGTTTATTAGTGGGAAGATTAGATTACCTAAGAAGTCTATACTACTTACAATTGATGATGGAGCAAGGGCAGAGAAGTTTATTCCTTTTTTAGAAAAATATAAGGTTAATGCTACTTTGTTTTTAGTATCATCTTGGTATCCTAAAGAAACATTTTCATCTACTTATTTAGAACTAGCTAGTCATACGCACGATATGCATACTAATGGAGTTTGTAGTGGTGGACAAGGTGGTGGTATTAGATGTTTAAGTGAAGATTTAGTTCAAGCCGATTTAAAGAATAGTAGAGAAACTCTTAATAATACAGAAGCTTTTTGTTATCCTTTTTATGAATATAATGATTATGCTATAGAACAAGTTAAGAAAGCAGGTTTTAAACTAGCTTTTATTGGTGGCAATAAGATGGTTACTAAAGGTACTAATCCTTATTTAATTCCAAGATATGTTATTTATAAGAATACCAGTCTTAATTACTTAAAAAGTTTATTATCTTAGATAATACAAAAATTATATAAGAAAAGAAGGTTTTTGTATTGCAGTACAAAAAAATTGCTTGATAAGTGATTTATCCCAAATTATTAAAGCAAAATACCCCAAATCATTGTAACAAAATGCCTCAAATTATTAAAATGAAATTGCTAATTACTAAAAAAATATGTTAGTTATAATCTAGCTGGGAGGGAATATTATGAAATATTTAAATCGTGTAGTAGATGATGAAATTAAAGAAAAACTATCAATAGTAGGAGCTGTTCAAATCAAAGGACCAAAGTGGTGTGGAAAAACAACTAGTGCTAAACAAATGGCTAAAAGTATTCTTGAAATGCAAAATCCAGATTTACAAGATAATTATATAGAATTAGCTAATACTAAACCATCCTTACTATTAGAAGGAGAAAAACCAAGACTAATAGATGAATGGCAAATTGCTCCAAAGTTATGTAATGCAGTAAGATATTCTGTGGATAATAGTGGATTAACTAATCAATATATTTTAACTGGCTCAGCTACACCAGTTGATGATGATACGCTACATAGCGGAGTAGGAAGGTTTGCTATTGTAAATATGAAACCCATGTCTTTATTTGAATCAAAGGACTCTAATGGAAAAATATCACTATTAGATTTAAAAAATGGAAAAAGAGATATAGATGGAATTAAAACTGATTTAGATTACGAAAAGATAGCTTTTGTATTATGTAGAGGTGGTTGGCCTAATGCTATAAATTTATCTGAAAACAATGCTTTACAAATAGCAAAAAATTATCTTGATGTTTTATGTAATTCTGACATATCAAAAATAGATGGGGTAAAAAGGGACTCACAATTAGCAAGAACAATTTTAAGATCTTATGCTAGACAAGTATCTACAATAGATTCTGATAGTGCTATGTATAAAGATATAAAAGCTAATTATGCTGATGTTAGTGATACTACAATAATTAATTATTTAAAGGTACTAAAAAGACTTTATATAATAGAAGAGATAGAAGCTTGGAATCCAAATATTAGAAGTAAAACATCAATTAGGACAGCCCCTAAAAAGAGTTTTGTTGATCCTTCATTAGCAGTAGCAGCCTTGGGGTATTCTAAAAAAGAACTTATGCTTGATATAAATACATTTGGACTATTATTTGAAAATTTAGTAAATCGTGATTTAAGTATCTATGCTAGTAAAATTGGTGGAACACTTAGTCATTATCGGGATAGATATGATTTAGAATGTGATAACATTATTCATTTTGAAGATGGCACTTATGCTTTGGTAGAAATTAAACTTAGTGGTTCTAGAATTAGTGAAGGGGAAAATCATTTATTACAATTAAAGAAATTAATAGATGAAAGTGCTGATATTAAAATAAAGCCTAGTTTATTAATGATAATTACGGGTACTGGCATGGCTTATGTAACAGAAAATGGTGTTTTAGTTATACCGATAGGTTGTTTAAAAGATTAAAAGAGTAATATTATCTTTTAATTCTTTCTTACCATTTGGAGTCTTTCAGTAAAATGTAATTTTATTAACTTGAGATAATTTTATAATAGAACTCGAGTTGTTTTTTGCAATAAATTTTTGGTTGCACCCATATTTTAACATAGAAAAAAAACTCTTATTGTGGAGTTTTTTTGCTTAACTTTTGACTTGCTAGACATATTTAAATCTTACTTTGTATTTTTAACTGTTACTATAGCATAAATTATTCTCTTCATAATTACTTTTTGTCATCTAAAACTCTTCTATTATGTTGTTACATATTTTATAGATGTATTATTTAATGGTCAAGTTTTTTAACTTTTACTTTTTCTTTTGCTTCCGTTTTTTTATCAAAATTGAATAACATATTATCTACTGATGCAATGTCATAAATATCATTAGTAACTATATTTTGATATTTTTCTTTAAACTCTTTATCATTTTCTACAAATTTTGTTTCAAGTTCTTCTTTTAATACTGATCCGTGTTCCCTAATTAATTCGGCATATTCAAGTTTAATATTATCATCTAATTTGTATATAAAATCGTGGTGGTTTATTGATAGTATTGTTAAATTATCAGCAATTCTTTTATATTCTTCACTGTTTTCAAAAATACTAGTATCAAATTTTGATACCTTTTCTTCATTCATGATTACTTCTCTTTTGGTTAAAATATCAATTGCTTTGTTATCTCCTAAATATTTGAATATAAACAAAATTCCTAATCCTTTTCTTTTACTAGCAAGTTCAGTAGCATAATCTTTTTTAAATGTAACTGTGCTTGTGGTTAATTCTCTATATTTTTCGTTAATTTTTAAATTAATTAACTGATTAGAACTACATTCATACTGGCCTATAATTGTCGCAAAAAATTCTCCTTCTTTTACTGGCATATGCATACTTGTTTTATATTTTTCCATTATATTTCTCCTTTAATCTTTATTTACTAATTTTTTTGAAAACCGTTTTTTGACTTTCGAAAGGACTTTTAAATTAATTATTTCTTAACTTTAATTTTTGTTTTATCTTCTAATTTTTTATCTAAATCAAACATCATGTTATCAACTGCTGCTATTGGGTAAAAAAGTTCATTAACTATTTCACTATAATTTTTATTAAAATCAGTTTTTGTTCTTTCAAAATGTTTATCAAGTTCTTGCTTTAATTCTTCACCATGCTCTTTAACTAACTCAAAATATATAGTTTTTAAATTATCATTTAATTTTTGAAGACTAATATGATTTGGATAAAATGTAACTAGATTATTAATCACTTTTCTATACTCACTATTATTTTCAAAAATATTAAATTCATCAAACTCGTCATCATCATACATTATATGTATTTTTCTTTCTGTTATTAATTCAAATACTTCATCATTTCCCATGTATCTAAATATTATTGGTAATACTCCATTATTGCAAATTTCTGTGTTATAACTCTTTTCTAATACAATCTCTCTAAGTTCAATAGTCTTACTTTCAGTATCCAACTTTAATTTGACTAGTGGGTTATATCGGTCATAATCATCACTCATTAATGCTATAAAATAATCTCCTTCTTTTATTGGAGTTTTATCACTATATTTTAAATTTCCCATACTTATAAATTCCTTTCTTTTTGTATTACTATAACATAGACTAATATAAATATCAAAAGAAAAAGCTTCTTGTTTTGAAGCTTATTTACAAGTAGCACCAAGTTGTTCATATAGACTTTTGACACTACTTAGTTTTACTTTACCATCATTTATTAACTGGCTATTAGCTGAATCGATTTCTATTAGTTTTTTAGTGTCAATCTTAGCATAGTTAATATCAACAGTAGAAACTAATTTATTACCATCAATAGTAACATTATAAGTATAATACTTAATATCTTTATAAGGAGTATAAATTTTTTCTATTTGTTCCTTATAAGTATTAAGGGTGGTAGTATCACTAGTTTCAATAGACTCTTCACTTTGAACTCTGTTTACATAATCACCGCTATAAGTTACTTTATAATTTAGATTAGTTTTCATCCCACTTTGATTCATAGTTCTAGTACAAGTCATAGTTTTTTCTTCACTAGATGAACATCCTGTTACTAAGAATACTACTAACATAGTAACTGCCAAAAATAAATATTTTCTTTTCATTATTTCCTCCTTCTATTATTACTTTATCATAAAACTATTAGGTTTACCACACCTTTCGACAAATTAATACTATAGTTATTGTTATGTTAGTGTTGGTGATAATATGTATAAAAGATTTATATTTTCTTTAATAATAGCAATTGTTAGTGGAGCATTACTTGGTCATACTTTGTTTGAAAAGTTTAAAGAAGAAGAACAGACTGTTTTTAATGATATGAGTCCTATCTATTTCTTAAGAGAGGGAGTTTATGATAATTTAGAGTATGCCTTAGCAAGTGCTAATAAGTTTGATACTAAAATTATAGTAAAAGAGAAAGCTAAATATTACCTTTATCTAGCTATTTCTAAAAGTGAAGATAATTTAGCAAGTATTAAAAAAATTTATAATGATAAAAACTTAGTAGTAGAGACTAAAAATATAAATAATGAAAGTTTTCTAACCGCTCTTGAACAGATGGAAAATTTGTTTAAGAAAGCTTCTAGTGATGAAGAAAAACTAACCATTGAAAAAGTAATCCTAGCTAATTATGAAGAATTAGTTTTAAAGAATTAAGGATAAAACTAATATTTACTGTTTATAATTAAGGTAGGAGGAAAAAGATGAAAGTTAAAGAAATACCAGCTAATGAAAGACCAAGGGAAAAATTAGAGTCTTATGGACCAAGTAATTTATCAACATCAGATTTATTATCTATCATTTTAGCTAGTGGACTAAAGGGAAAAAATGTAACAGAACTTTCTTTTGAGTTATTATCTAAAGTGGATAGTGTTAAAGATTTAGCAAGTCTTGATTTAAAAGAAATATGTAAGATAAAGGGAATAGGAAAAGCTAAGGCAACTACTTTATTAGCAGCTATAGAACTTGGTAAGAGAATATATTTGTTACCGGATACTAAGAAAGTTAGACTAGTAACAGCAGAGGATGTTTTTTCTTATAGTAAGTATTTGTTTTATGGGAAAAAGCAAGAGTGTTTTTATTGTCTATATGTTGATAAACTAAGAAACTTAATTACTGCTAAACTTTTGTTTATGGGGACAATGGAAAGAAGTAGTGTTCATCCAAGAGAAATATTTAAAGAAGCTTATAAAGTATCAGCTACTGGTATTATTTGTATTCATAATCATCCATCAGGTGTATTACTACCTAGTAAAAAAGATATAGAGTTTACAAATGACTTAGTAAAATTAGGTGACTTTCATGGAATATATATACTTGATCATTTAATTGTAAATGAGAATAAATATTTTAGTTTTGTTGAAAATAGAAATAAGAATAATTGAAAAAAAGAAAAGATTTAGGTATACTAGATAAGTAGCGAAAGGAAGATAGGTATGTATCAGAAGAAGAAAAAAAGAAAAAAAATAATAATAATTTTTTGTGCTATATTCATATCATTTTTCCTTCTATTTTATTCATTATCATCTAATAGAAAAATAGGGGTTATAGAAGGATTCTTTAAAGATGGAGCTGTTACAATATCTAAGATTGTAATGACGCCATTTACTACTTTGAATAAAGAAAAAGATAAAGATGCTAGTAAGAGTTATTTAATTCAAAAGAATATTAATGTTCACTTAGAAGAAGAAATAGAACAGTTAAGAGATACACTTGCCTTGAATCAGACTTTAACTGGTTATGAGATTGTTAATGCTACGGTTGTAAATAGAAATAAGAGTTATTGGTATCAAACTCTTACTATTGATAAAGGTAAAGCTGATGGTTTAGGTGAAAATATGGTTGTTATTACTAAGAATGGTTTAATTGGAAAGCTAGAGAAAGTAACTAATAAGTCTGCTACTGTTAAACTTATCACGGCTAATGACGTTAATAATAAAGTATCTGTAGCTATTACTACTTCAAATGGAGAAACTAACGCTATCTTAAGTGGTTATGATAAAAAGAAAAATGAGATATTAGTTAGTGGAGTAGATAGTAATATTGATATTAAGAAAGATGATTCAGTAACAACTAGTGGTTTAGGGGGAATGTTTCCAAGAGGAATTTATATTGGGAAAGTAGAATCTATTTCCACTGACAAATATGGTCTTAGTAAAACATTAGCTATTAAGACTAACCAAAACTTTAATAGTATTCATTATGTAACAGTCTTAAAAGGAGAGAAGTAGTTATGTTCTTTGTTTATTTAACTTTAATTATTTCTTTTCTTCTAGATGGAGTTTTATCAAATTATCTAGACTATATGCTAGGAGATATTACTTTATTTAATCCTTTATTAACAATAGTTGCCCTACTAGTTATTTATCCTTTTTTTAAAAAAGATGAGAATAAGTATTTAATTATAGCTTTTATAGTTGGTTTTTTATATGATTTATTCTATACTAATTTACTATTTACGAATGCTATTCTTTTCTTACTGTTAGCAATTATTTATAAATATTTATATAAGAAGTTGGAGGTTAATATCTTAACAACGGCTTTTTCTATCTGTCTAATTATTGCTATTTATGAGATTGTTTTATCTTTCTTATTATTTATTTTTAATATAGTACCTATTACTACTAGTGAAGTTTTTTATTTAATAGTACATAGCTTAATTCTAAATGTTATTTATGGTGATATATTGTATTTAATTTCTAGAAGGACTAAACGCAAAAGACGTCTAAATTAGTCTTTTCTTTTTTTTATCTTTTTACATATACTTTACTAGGTGACGATAATGGTTGAATCAAAGTTTTATAAAGATAATAAATCTAGTAAAAGTAATCTTTTTAAAAATATAGTTCTAAGAGTCTTAATAACGATTATAGTAACACTTATTTTACTTATAGGTTTCAAGATGAATAATAATTTCAAGAAGACTTTTTATCATTATGTTTATGAAGAAAATTTTCCTTTTTCTGCAGTTAAGAATTTCTTGCAGGAGAAGTTTGGAACTAGTCTAACTTTTGATAAAATAGTAACTGATGAAGAGGTTTTTAATGAAAAGCTATCTTATAAGGATAAGAGTTTATATCATGATGGGGTTAAGTTAACGGTTAGTAGTGAGTATATGATTCCATCACTTGAAAGTGGGATAGTAGTATATATTGGTGAAAAAGAAAATTATAAGCAGGTAGTTATTGTTCAACAGATGAATGGAGTGGATGTTTGGTATGGAAATATTAAGCAAGCAAATGTTAAACTTTATGATTATGTAGAGAAGGGTTCTTTAATAGGACAAGTTGATAATAAAACTTTATATTTAGTATTTCAAAAGGAAGGGAAATTTGTAGATTATCAAAGCTATCTTGCAAAAAGTTAAGTTTCATAAATCTTGTTTATTATTCCTTTTCCTAGCCGTTATAACTGGACAGTTTTATTTAATCCTCCTTTCTTTTTTATTGTTATTTGTTCATGAATGTGGGCATTTCTTTACCGCTTGTCTTTTTAACTGGGATGCTAAGGAGATAACTTTTTATCCTTTTGGAGGAATAGCTAAGTTTTCATCATCTATTAATTGTCCTATAATAGAAGAATTATTAGTCCTTATTATGGGACCAGTTACACAGTGTGTTTTCTACTTGCTTTTTAAGAGTTTTCTAACTACAACTTATCAGTTGAAACTACTAACTCTTGTTCATTATAATATTTTAGTTTTTAATCTATTACCAATTTATCCTTTAGATGGTGGAAGAATAATAGAGGTGCTTCTTTGTTATTTTATCGCTTATCAAGATAGTTATAAGGTTACCTTCTTTATTTCTTATTTAACTTTAGCAGGAATTTTTTTATTCTTTTTAATTTACCCTAGTACTTATTTTTTATTAATGTTTATTTTAATATTATTAAGACTTATAAAAGAAAAAAAGTATTTAAAGTATTATTATGAAAGGTTTTTCTTGGAAAGGTATTTAAAAAGATTAGTTTATAAAAAAAGAAGAATTGTTAAAAGTGATAAGAAGTTTAGAAGGGAATACTCACATATTATTAAAAGAGGTAATTGGTATCAAGATGAACAGGACTATTTGAAAGATAAATATATTAATAGAAAAAACACTAAGTCTAATCTTTAGAAATAGTGTTTTTATTTCAACTTTTGTTTAACTCGGATGCTGACAAAACCAATGAAAAGCATCTGATCTGCAGAATCAAATGTATTCTTTAGATGAGACTTTTCTCATCTGTTTATAAGTTACCATTGAATTTAGCTGATGCAATAAACTTATTTTTATTAAATAAAATTTATACTTTTCTCGTACTATATTTTTAGCTTGTTCTATTGATATATACTAATTAGTCTGTTACTATTAATTCGGATACATTTGAAATATCAGATGCTTTCCCTTCTAATTAATAAATAGAAGGGTGGTGATATCTATGACAAAAGGAGAACACTTTTTATGTCTAGTTATACTAATATTATTTATAGAAGTATTCATACTTTTATTTAAATAAAAAAAACACCTGATTTCAACTTTTGTTGAATTCAGATGCGTATACATTAACTTGGAAAGCATCTGATGGGCAAAATCAAATGTATCCTTTTTAATTGTATGAAGTTTCCTTCATCTATATACATATTACCATAAAAATAGTTAGATAACAATTATTAATAAAAGTTTTCATTTTTCTCGTACTATATTTTAATCATGTTCTATTGATATATGTTAATTAGTTTGCTACTATTAATTCGGATACATTTGAAATATCAGATGCTTTCCCTTCTAATTAATAAATAGAAGGGAGTGATGCTTATGACAAAAAGAGAATTTTTTCTATATGTCATAATCTTTCTATTAATAATAGAAAACTTAATATTCTTATTTCATTAAGAAAAAAGCATCTGATTCAACATTTGTTGAATTCAGGTGCAAAAACTCAAATATGGGATAGCATCTGATGGACAAAATCAAATGTATCCTTTTTATTATATGAAGTTTCCTTCATCTATATACATATTATCATAAAATTAGTTAGATAACAATCCTAAATGAAAATTTGCACTTTTCTCGTAGCAATAATTCTTACAAAAATGTAATAAAACTTTATCTAAATAGATGCTATAATTAAGACGGTGAAGAAAAATGAATAAAAAAATACTAATAGTAGAAGATGATAGTAGTATGCAAGAAGAATTAAAAGGTTTGTTAGAAAATGCTTCTTATGATACTTTAATTCTTACTGACTTTTTACATGCTAAAGAATATATTTTAAAGACTAATCCAGATTTGGTACTGCTTGATGTAAATATACCATACCTAAATGGTGAACTTTTACTAAAAGAACTTAGAAAAGAAAGTAGTGTACCAGTTATTATTTTAACTAGTAGGGCAAGTGAAATAGATGAGGTGTTATCAATATCTTATGGAGCAGATGACTTTATCACTAAGCCATATAATCCGACTATCTTACTTCTTAGGATTCAAAATGTTTTTAAAAGAGTAAATCAAGTGAAGGATAAACTTAAATATCGAGATTTAGATGTCTATCAAAATAGAGGAGTCTTAACTAAAGATAATCTAAGTATAGAATTAACTAAAAATGAAATGATAATCTTTCTATACTTACTTAATAATCAGAATAGAATAGTAAGTCGCGATGAGTTGATGAGTGAATTGTGGAATAATGAAGAGTATATAAATGATAATGCTTTAACAGTAAATATTAGTAGATTAAGAACTAAATTAAAAGACTTTGGTTATAGAGATGTAATTGAAACTAGAAAAGGACAAGGATACATTTTATTATGAAATTAACTAGTTACTTTAAAGATAAAATATTAATCATTTTAATAAATTTACTTGCTATTTTATTAATCATTTTCTTACTATTAGCTTTTAAAGTATCTATCTTTCTAACCTTGATGGCTTCTTTTATTCTTATAATAAATAGTATTACTATTTTCTCCTTTGATTACTTTAGAAAGAAAAACTTCTACTTGAACTTAATTAATAATCTAGATAGACTTGATAAAAAATACTTAGTTATGGAAACGATAGATAATCCTAGTTTCTATGAAGGAAAACTAATTAAACAAATACTATATGAAACTGATAAGTCAATGCTTGAAGAAATAGATAAGTATAAACTTAATCTAGAAGACTTTAAAGATTATATTGAAATGTGGATACATGAAGTTAAAATGCCACTCGCTACTCTTATGTTGATGACTCATAATCATAAAGAGATGGATAACAAGTATTTATTTCAACTTAAAAGATTAGATAACTATCTTGACCAAATACTATATTATGTAAGAAGTAATTACTTAGAAGAAGACTTTACTTTTCAAACAGTTAGCTTAGACAAAATAATTAGTAGAGTAGCTTTAAAAAATAAAGATGATTTATTAGAAAATAATATCGACTTTATAGTAAATACTAACTCTTTAAAAGTAGTTACTGATTATAAATGGTTAGAGTTTATTTTAAATCAAGTTATTAATAATAGTATTAAATATAAAAGAAATATTAAAAATAGTTATATTAAAATAGATGCTTTCTTAGAAAACGATAAGATTAAACTTACTGTCCTTGATAATGGCTGGGGTATTTCTAAAAACGATTTACCTAAAGTCTTTAATAAATCTTTTACTGGTAGTAATGGTATTTATAATAGTAAGTCAACAGGAATGGGATTATATATTGCTAAGAAGCTTTGTGATAAATTAGGTCATAAGTTAGAGATAGAATCTACTATTAACTCATATACTTTAGTTACTATTACCTTTGGAATTAATGATTTCTATAATAATTATAGTAGTATTACAAAATTGTAAGATACTGTAATATTAGAAATACGACAAAATGAATAATATCTATTAATATGGTAAGTGAGGTGATTTAAAAGTGAATGAATTATTAACAATCGATAATATTCAAAAATATTATGGAGCAAGATCTAGTTTAACAAAAGCTTTAGATGGATTATCATTTTCAGTAGCTAAGCAAGAATTTGTAGCTATTATGGGAGCAAGTGGTAGTGGTAAGACTACTTTGCTAAATTGTATTTCAACTATTGATAGAGTAACAGCAGGACATATTTATTTAGGAGATATAGATATTACTAAGCTTAAGGGTAATAGTCTAGATAAGTTTAGAAGGGAAGAGTTAGGATTTATCTTTCAAGACTTTAATCTTTTAGATACTTTAACTGGCTATGAGAATATAGCTCTTGCTTTATCTATTCAAAATGTATCTTATAAAGAGATAGAAAAAAGAGTTAGTAAACTAGCTAAAGAATTAGATATTACTAATATCTTAAATAAATATCCTTATGAGATGAGTGGAGGACAAAAACAAAGAATTGCATCTATTAGAGCCATAATTACTAATCCTAAGTTAGTCTTAGCAGATGAACCAACAGGAGCTCTTGACTCTAAGTCTAGTAGGATGTTATTAGAAAAGTTTAATTACTTAAATCAAGAATTAGCAGCTACTATTCTTATGGTTACCCATGATGCTTTTACGGCAAGTTATGCTAGTAGAGTAATCTTTATTAAAGATGGAAAGATATTTAGTGAATTATATAAAGGTGATTCATCAAGAAAAGAGTTCTTTGATAAGATAATAGATGTTGTAACGGTACTTGGTGGTGATTTAAATGATGCTTTGTAAACTATCAGTTAAGAATATTGCTAAGAGTATAAAAGACTATGCAATTTACTTCTTTACTCTTATGTTAGGAGTTAGTATTTTCTATGTTTTTAACTCTATAGGTAGTCAGACTGCTATGATGGATTTATCTAAATCAACTTATGAAATTATTAGACTTATGACTAATATCTTATCAGTAGTTAGTGTCTTTGTATCATTTATCCTAGGATTCTTGATAATCTATGCTTCAAGGTTTTTAATGAAGCGAAGAAATAAAGAGTTTGCTATTTACTTAACACTTGGTATGAGTAAAAGAAAAATATCTTTGATTCTATTTATTGAAACACTACTAATTGGTTTTCTATCTTTAGGAGTTGGCTTATTGCTAGGTGTTATCTTATCACAACTGATGAGTGTTTTAGTAGCTAGTATGTTTGAGGTGAATTTAACTAAGTTTAAGTTTGTCTTTTCAAGTAGTGCTTTTATTAAGACAATTATCTATTTTGGTATAATCTATTTAATTGTTATGCTTTTTAATACTATTATTATTAATAAATGTAAACTTATAGATTTAATTAACTCTAGCTCTAAGAGGGAAAAACTAAGACTTAAAAATACGAAAGTAGCATTTTTTCTATTCTTAATAGCAGTAGGGATACTTATTTATGCTTATTATCTAGTAGTAGGTGATGTTGACAAAGTATTAAGTAGTGATATTAGTATTATATTTCCAATTATCTTAGGAACAGTTGGTACTTTCTTAGTATTCTTCTCATTATCAGGTTTTCTTTTAAAAGTATTAAAGAAGGATAAAAAGCTTTACTATAAAGAATTAAATAGTTTTGTTATTAAAGGGATAAGTAGTAAAGCAAGTACAACAGTCTTTTCAGTTACTATTATTTGTTTAATGTTATTTACGACTATTTGTGTACTATCTAGTGCTTTATCTCTTAGAAATTCTTTAAACAATTCTTTGATTAAATATGCTCCAAGAGATATTGAAATAAGTAAAAGATATAATCCTGATGGTGATGTTTATGGTTATAGTGAAGAACAAAAAAAAGATTCATTATTAACAATTAATGAGTCACTTGCTAAACTTAACTTTAATTATCATAAGTATTTTACTAATATAACAGATTTTACTTTATATATAGATGAAGGGATTACTTTAAAGAGTAGTCTTGGTGATTATTATAAGATAGTTAAAAAGAAATATCCTTACCTTAGATATAACAGTGAAATAGAACTTATGAAGATAAGTGATTATAATAAGATGGCTAAGAGTCTTGGATTAAATAGGTTAACTTTAGATGATAATCATTATGTAGTAGTTGCTAATTATCCTTCTATGAAAAATATTAAAGATGAAGCTTTAAAAAGAAGAACGGTTATTACTATTAATAATACTAATTATTATCCTAAATATAGTTATTCGATTGATGGCTTTTATGATATGACTAGTAATGCTTCTAATGTTGGTTTTATTGTTTTACCAGATGAAGCTTTAGATAAGGCAACTAAGTACATGTATTATAAATTAGCTGATTATAAAGGAAATAGAGAAAAGGTAGATAAAGTAATCACTAATCTTATGGACTCTAAAGAATTTTCTAATACTAATTTAACTTTTAATACTAAATCTGATATTTATAACTCTAGTATTGGCTTAGGAGCAATGGTTACTTTCATTGGATTATATCTTGGAATAATTTTTCTAATATCTTGTGCTGCTATTTTAGCTTTAAAAGAGTTATCTGAATCTAATGATAATAAAATAAAGTTTACTATCTTAAGAAAGATAGGAGCTAGTGATATGATGATTAATAAAGCTTTGTTTAAACAAATCGGAGTCTTCTTCTTATTACCATTAGCTCTTGCTATCATCCATTCTATCTTTGGAATAATCTTTTGTAATAAAATATTAATTATGACAGGAGTTAATATAAAATTATCTTCTATCATAATTACTGCTATATTCATTGTTTTAATCTATGGTAGTTATTTTCTACTAACTTACTATTGCAGTAAGAATATCATTAAAGATAAGAATTAAAAATAAAAATCTGGAATTACTGTTTTTCAGATTTTTTGTATTGGTATAAATATTTATTTCTTAATGGAATAAGAATCTTAAAGTGCAAAAATTGCACTTTAAAAATGAGAATAAAGATAATTATTATTGTAGAAAAAACAGACATTTAATTATTTTATTTTTGTCGGAAGTATATTGATTTTCTAAATATAATCATTCATAGTGTTTATATATATTTTAGAATAAAGCAATACCTTTTAAACACTTATAATTAAATATTGAGAAATAGTGTTTCTTCCTAAATATTTTTAAAACTATTAAAAATATTTAGTATTGACTATTTTACTCTTGGTGACCGAAAAGATCTCCTGCCTTATTTGCCATTTTCTGCAGATATGCAAAACAGGTATACTCTAAATATTAGATTTATGTATGGCTTTCCTGTTTCTATTGATGAATATAGTGTTTCAATGAAACAACTTGTATTGTCTTTGAAAAAAAATTTCAATAATAAAATAAATTTTAAATAAAATGTAATTAATGGATGTTAGTAATAAGGAGTTATACTATGAAAATAAAAAAAGATGATTTAATGTATTACAAAGACTATGTAACATATAATGATGGTTATAGAATTGTATATTACTATGAAAAGTATCACGAAGCACCAAGAGGGTTGTATGCTAAGAATATAGAAGATTTTATTGAGCTTTTTAAAGACAATAGTATTAAATGTAAAAGTATAGATGATATTTTATCTTTGTTTTTAAGTGATAATAAAAAAGCTTTAGGAGTTGCTATTTATAGTGTTAATCAAAATTGTATGGGAAAAAAGATTAGAGATGATGTAAAAACTATTAATGATAGTGTTGTTTACAAAGAAGAATTAATATATGATTTTAATACTGTAACTGCAACTGATGGTTATAGAATGATTTATTTCTATAACAACAATTCCTATCGAGTAGGCCCATTTTCAAAAACAATTGATGGCTTTATGATTGATTTTGTTTCTTTTGAACCAATATTAGATGACGATGATATTCCACCATTTGTTTCAGTAGAAGATGTTTTAAATAGATACCTAAAGTTATATGATTCTATAAGTGGAGTTGCTATTTATAAAGTAGATGGAAGCTTGATTGCTAAAAAAGAAAAAAATAGTAAAAAATGTAATAAATTGAAATAATTGTCTCTTTCCACTCGAAATATTAAAATTATCATTAGAAAACTAAAAAGCTGGAATTTTCTATTTTCCAGTTTTTTTTGCCGGAATTTACAAAATTCAGCTGAAAAATATTGACAATTTGTTAATTTTTCTTTAGTATAATGAGCTAATTCAGGGGGATTATTTATCATTTAGATGGGGTTAATCGGTAAGTTATGTTTCCTTGATTAATATCTATTGGGAGGAAGACAAATGGTAGAAAAATTTTCTAAATCATTGATGGTATTATGTGCTGTATTTATTATGATGTTTATACCAAATGTTAAGGCTGCAACTGTTAGTGTAACAACTGATATGACTAATAAAGAAATACAAAGCATAGTCGATTCAAATGATACAATTGAATTTGCAACAGGTGAATATCAGAATTTATCTCTTACTGTTGATGGTAATAAGACTTTTAAAATGACTGGTAAAGTTACTTTTACAAGTGATAATGGTAATAACTTTGGTATTTTATTTAAAGATAATACTAAGTCAAACTTAACTATCGATGGTGATTTGACTATTTCTTCATATAGAGAAGGAATATTTGTTTCTAATGATTGTGATGTTACTTTAGATTTAGTTAATAATAGTAAACTTTCCTTAATTAATTCTTTAGAGACTGAACAGAATCATGGAAGTGGTATGTGGATTGGTTATAGAACAATCTTTAACTTAAATGGTACTAAGGGTTCTAGTTTTATAGCTAGTGATAATACTATGGCTGGTATTAATGTAATGGGAAGTGCAAAAGTTACCCTTAACTTTAATGATATGGCTTTAGTAGATATGAGTAATAATAATAAAGTTAGTGGTTACCATGCTGGAATGGAATCTGGTTCAACAAATATTTTAAACATTACTAATGTTAATAAAGTTACTATGAATAATAATGGAGTAGATGCTGTTTGTGTTAGTGGTGATAATGATCAAATCAATATAACTGGTTCAAATGTTTCTATGACAAATAATCATAGTTGGGGTACTAATGGAGGAAATATCAAGGTTATTAACTCATACTTAAATATTAGTAATAACTCTGATGGTCCTTGGGCTAATGTTAAATATACAGCATCTAATATGTATGCTAATAATTTAACAGTAAAAAATTCAACAATTGATGCTAATAACTGTGGAGCAAACTCTGGTATTTGGGTTGAAAATACTGCTGAAATTATAGGCTCTACAATAAATGTAAATAATAACGGTCAAGAAGCTTATGGCAATTATAACTATAGTCAAACAAGACCTTACTATCAAGGTGATTATCCTTGGAATATGGGTAATGGTATAGCTTTCTGTGGAAAGACTTCTATTACATCATCTACTATTAATGCAAATAATAATGGTGGAACAGGTATAGCTTTCTATGGTGAAAAAAGTGATACTATTACAGAAGTATTAGTTAACTCATCTATATTAAATGCAAATAATAATGGGGTATCTAAAAACTTCACTGTAGAAGGTGACAAGATAAAAAATGATAATTCATTAAAAGATAGAAGTGGTTTTACAGTAGCACTTTACTCTGGAATTGCTGTGTTTAATGTTGAAGTTAAAGTAACTGATAGTTCCTTTACTTTACTAGATAATAAAAGACATGGTATTGGTTATCATGAAGCTTATGCTGGTAAGTTTATAGTAGATGGTTATACTATTGGTAAAATAGCTACTACTGATAACGTAATTCAAAAAGAAATAGAAGGATTTAATAGTAATCAACAAACAATTATACTTAGTGGTAGTGTAAAAGCAAATCATGAAAATATGACTGGTGATTTTGGTAATTATAATGACCAAAAGAAGGAAGACGAAAAATATACAGGTCCTATTAATAATGATTCAACTAAATTAGTTGATTTTGAATTAAATAAAAATAATAATAAAGAAATGACGGAAGATAAGAATAGTTTTACTTATTATGATCCAAATAATTCAACTAAATATGATTATGTCTTTAGATATGATGATCAAGGTAAAGCTTATGTTTGGGCACCAGTATCAATCTTAAGATATGATGCTACAGAAGGATTTATTTCATCTCTTGGAACAGCTGGCATTTTAAATGTAGGATTTAGTAAGACATTACAAGATAACTTATTAAAAGCAGGACTTTATTCTAGATTTACCCAAGATGTTACTATCTATGGTAATAATATGAATCTTGCTGAAAAACTACTTGCTGTAGCAACTCGTGATGGTTATGTATTTAAGGGTTGGTATATAGCAAGTGATAGTGAACTTGCTAAGAAGTATGCCTTGGAAGGTAACTTTGAAGAGTTATATAAACTATTAAATACTAAGTTTGATGGGACAACTAAATTAATGATTGATGGTAAACCAGTTAGTGAATTAACAGTTTATGCTAAATGGGATATTGAAGAAAAAGGTATGACAAGAGTAGATGATATTACTCCACCTAATACTTTAGTAGATTCTAATAATAATATTGAGCTATTAATTGCTTCTTTAATTACTATTGTAAGTTTAGTTAGTGTATCTAAATTAATAGTTGTAAGAAATAGTGAAATCTAGGAATTTTAAGTTTCTAGATTTTTTTCTTATGAAATTTGCAAAATTCGACTAAAAAATGTTGACAATTTGTTAATTTACCATTAGTATAGTGAGCTAAATCAAGGAAATGTTTAATTTCTTCGAAGGGGTTCGGTAATTATATCTTATTCTCTTGATAAAATGTGGAGGAGAAAAAAATGAAAAAAACAGTAAGAAGTATTCTATTTGTAGTTGTACTACTATTAGGATTTGTATTCTTTACTACTGATGTTTCTGCTCTTGAAACGTCAAAGTGGGATACAGATTCTATTCCTAAGTTAACTACTAGTGAGGGACTAGAAGTAACTTATGATTTATCAAAATTAACTGTAGATGCTATGTGGCAAGAAGTATATGGTGAGATTACTGTCAACGTAACTATACCAGCTAATTATGATAATGATGAGATTGTCATTGCACCAGAAGTGTTTGAACAAATCTCAAATAAAATTTATGAGGAATTTAAAAAATATGGAGCTGAACAAGGTTTAGATGAAGATTATTTTCAGTTTCGTAATCCATTCCAAGCAGGGGATAAGTTTAGAGTTAGAATGGTAATTAATAACTTATCTGATTATGATTATTATTATGAAGAGACATCTTTTGAGATATTTCCAACAGAACCATTAGTATATAAAGAAAAGGAAACAACACCAACTACTAATAATACTAATGATAAATTATTCAATCAAGTAACATTACCAGAAGGATTTACTTTTAGACGTACTTATAATACGGCATTACAAGCTTTAATACCTAATTCAAGTGGTAGAAATATGACTGATGATGTAGTAGGAACTGCTTTAACTGCTAAAGGATATAATGGTATAGCTGATTATGCTAAATATTTATTAGACTTTTATAATAGTAAATATAAGACAAACTATACAAGACTTGATCAATTCAATAAAGGAATAATTAGAGAAATGTTATCTGATGTAGATCCTTTCTATGTACTTAATGATGCTTATAAAAAGGCATTAGGAATAACTTGGTTACCAGCTAATCAAAAAAGAGCAAAAGAAGAAGTAGATAGTGCTTTACAAGCTAAGGGATATAATAGTCCGCTAGATTTTTTCTTAGCATATTATAATATTTCAAGCATTACAGAATTAACTGATGAGATGATTAATGATTTATATCAATCAATGGGTAATGAATCTGGAGAATTTTCTATTGAAACTAATGAAACAGTTTTATTACTAGCTTACAATTATTTCTATAATGAAGGGTTATCATTCTATTTTGATCAAAAAAATGAAAATGGTGAATATACCGATAATAAAGATGTAGCAAATAGTGCCAGTGATAATACTGGAAGTGATTATTCAATAGGTAGCTATATGCGTGATAAAACTAAAGGTGATAGTGATATTATAGAAAGAGCAGGTACTCTTAATTCTAAGGGTGAAGGTTATACTATCTCTGGAGTATTAAGAAATATAGGTAGATATACACCTAACTCTTACCTTGGTTTTAACTTTATGGCTGATATGCAACTTAAGTATAAAGCTAAATATGGTAAATTAATTGTTAAATATGTAGATGCTGATGGTAATACATTATTACCAAGTAGTGAATTTACTAAAATGGTAGGAAAAGATTATTTAACAGATTATAAAGATATTGATGGATACTATTTAGTAGAAATCAAAGGTGATGAAACCGGTAAATATATTGATGGAACTATTGAAGTAATTTATGTTTATGATAGAATTGAAATTGGAGAAATAGTACCACCTATGACAGGAGTTAATAATACTAATAGTGATTTCTTCTTTATAATATTATCAACTGTTGGTGCTATATCTTTAGGACTAGGTCTTAAAAAGAAATATAATATCTAAGATAAAAGAATCCTTTTGGATTCTTTTGGAGTATAAAAAGGGTGATAAAAATGAAAAAAAGAGCAAGAATAATTTATATTATGCTAATATCTTTAATAATTATAGTAAACTTTATTTGGTATTTTAACTTTAGCAGTACTGCCTTAAATAAGAAAGATGAAAAAGCTAAAGAAGAAATTACTAATACTTATAAAGATGTAACTACTTTAAAAGAAGAGGTAAATGATAAAGTAGAAGAAGATACTTTTTATGAAAAGAATATAATTAAAAGATACCAAAATAGATTCTCTAATAAAGACATAATAGGAGAGTTATCTATTAGTAATACTAGTCTAAGAGTTCCAATTGTAAAAGGAAATGATAACAGCTATTATTTAAATCATTTAATTAATAAAAAAGCTAATACTCTTGGTAGTGTCTTTATGGATTATCGTAATAATACAAGTGATAAGAAAGTAATTATTTATGGACATAACTCTAATAACGTATATACAGAATTTAATATCTTAGAAAAATATTTAAATAGTAGTTATTATTATAATCATCCAACTATTACCTTTAAAGATATTGATAATACTTATTACTATCAAATATTTTCTATTTATAAAACAGATAAAGACTATCAACATGTTAATTTAAATTTTACAGATGAAACGTATAGAAAACATCTAGAATGGTTAAAAAATAAGTCATTATATGATACTAATGTAAGTATAGATGGAAATGACCAAATAATAGTTTTACAAACTTGTGATGTTACAAATGAGGGAGAATATATAATTGTAGTTGGTAAAAAGATAAAGACTATAAGTAATGAGGCTAGTTAGTCTTTTTTCTATAATAAAAAAAGAGTTAAACTCCTTTAGAAATATTAATGATTTCATCTAGACTGTCATCAGTGGCCATTATATTTTTATGTTCTTCATGACACTTTTCACATTGATAGACAATCTTATAAGTATCCTTAAATTTTTCAATACCGATTGGTTTTAAAATACCTTTACACGGATTAGCTCTATCACCGGGCATAATATCTATATGAATGGAATAAAGACAGTGTGGACAATGATCTCTTGTTGTATATCCTAAAGGACTAACTTCTTTACCACAATTAATACAAGTAAATGCCTCATCTTTTTTAACAAACTGTTTCATAAAATCACCACCTAAAGTATAACAATAATTTGAAAATAATGCTATTATTTGTTATAATTTCAAGTGAAAGGTTGATAGTATGGAGTTTAGAGTAGATGGATTTGAAGGACCACTTGATTTGCTTCTTCATCTTATAAAAGAAAATAAAATGGATATCTTTGATATTGAGATAAATTTAATAACCGAACAATATCTTAAATATATCAATAATCTGGAAAAAGTTAATTTGGAAATATCAGAGTATTTAGTTTTAGCTAGTGAATTAATAGAGATAAAAGCTAAGATGTTGTTACCTAAAAAGAAACAAGAGATGGAGATTGAAGAGGAAGATCCAAGAGAAGAATTAGTTAATAAATTATTAGAGTATCAAGCTTATAAAGAGATAAGTAAAGATTTAAAAGAAAAAGAAGAGTTAAGAAGTGAAATATATACTAAAGCTCCTGAAAAATATAGTAATTATCAAGAAGAAGAAACTACTTTTGAAGGTGGTTCTGTTGATTTACTAATAGATGCTTTTAAAAAATTCTTAATTAGAAAAGAAGAAGAAAAACCACTTAATACTAAGGTTACTAAAAAAGGCATATCAGTATCTAGTAGAAGACATGAAATAAAGAATTTACTAAAAGAAAAAGGTAAAGTATCATTTTATCAAATGTTTTCTATTAGAAGTAGAGAATATATAGTAGTTACTTTTCTAGCTATTTTAGAAATGGCTAAGAATAAAGAGTTAATTATTCATCAAGAAGGAATTTATGATGAGATAATTTGTGAGGGGGTATAAAATGGAAGCGGTACTTGAAGGGTTATTATTTGTAGTAGGAGATGATGGATTATCTCTTGAACAAATAAAAGATATACTAGAAATAGATTTTGAAGAGATTAAAGCCTTAATTGCTACTTTACAAGAAGAGTATTCTAAAGATAGTAGAGGAATAAAAATAGAATTTTTAGGTAATAAACTTAAACTTACTACTAAAAAAGAACATCATTTGTATTATCAAAAACTACTTGAAAATAAAGAAACTCACTCACTTAGTCAAGCTGCTTTAGAAACTCTTGCTATTGTTGCATATAATCAACCATTAACAAGAATTCAAATAGATCAGTTAAGAGGTATAGCTAGTGCTCAAATGGTTAGAAAATTAGTAGCTAAGGGCTTTATCAAAGAGTCTGGTAGAAGTAGTTTACCAGGTAGACCAATTCTTTATGAAACAACAAGTGATTTTCTAGATTACTTTGGACTTGCTAGCATTGACGAATTACCAGATATGCGTGATTTCTTGAGTAGTGATAAAAAAGAAGAAGAAGTAGATTTATATGAATCTAAATATAAAGAAGTAGATGACTAAAAAAATGTAACAAAGGTGTGTTACATTCTTTTGACTTTTTGAAAACTTTTCTCTTGATTTCTTAAAGCTTTAACTATACTTTTTTCTTCTTTAGTTAAACAAAACTTTTCTATAAAACCATTTTCTACTATTGAGTTATATTGTTCAGTAATATCTAATTTAGGATATCTAGTTGGTAGTTCATATTTTAATTTGTACTTTTCTATTAGTTCATTATAAAAAGCATTTTTATAAATGATCTTTTCATTAACTTTAATTAATCCTAAATACTTTAGTGCATTGTTGGATTCTGCTGCAGATAAATGTTCTTTTGGTATTGCGTCTATATACATAGTTTCCACCTTTTGAATATTTAAATCTGGTTTTAAAATACAATATGTTTCTCCATCTTTATTACTAGAGGTAAAATAAATTTCATTATCAAACAACATTGTTCTATATAGATTATAACTTTTACTATTATTTTCTTCTAGTATATTTTCAATAGCTTGATGAAACTTTTTTAAGTCATCTAATAAAGCCATTTTTTGTTCTTTATTACTATATTTATATAGATATAATAATCCTAGAGAGTAGGCGTCTTCGTTAAACATTCTTCTTGTCATAGTTAGTCTCCTTTGCTTTCTGTAGTTTTATTAAAAAGGTTTATCGGTCTTTTTACATATTTTAACTTTTTAGCAACTTCATTGCTAATGCTTGTTTTTTCAGTCACTTTGAAGTCAAGTATTTCCATATCAATACCATTATTAAATGTCTGATAATCGACTTCACCTGGTTCTGAATTTATCATAATACTTCTAAGTAACTCTAATAATCTTCTCTTATTTATGAGTGTTCTAAAGTCTTTACTTGTATCTTTATTAAACATATAAAATAGATCGGGATCTATTATTACAATTCCATTTCTATTAATTATGGTATTTCTTTTTTTTACATCTTCAGCACATATTCTATAATCTGAAAAAGTTTCAAATAAGTTTTCTAGATTTTTTATATTTTCTAATAAATAGTCCTTTTGTTCAAACATTACATTTACTAAATTATTTCCGGGATAATATTTTGCTGTGTATGCATCTACTATAAATGGTTTGTCTTTTATTCTGTTTTTAAATAATCCTATTCGATTACAGTCACTATAAATATCAAACAGTTCTATAAAGTTTGGATTATCAATATCTTTAAGTATATCAAACATTTTTTCACTTAATCGCCAGTTTAATGTTGTTTTTGATGAATATTCTTTAAATACTTTATCTTTATCGTAGAAGACTTGTGCACATCCACCACTACTTAGATATTCCATATTATTTAGTTTTATTTCCTGATATTTTCTATTATAGTATGCCATAACTTTAATTTCCCCCTAAAAACTAACAATTATTATAGTCAATAAGTAAGTTTTTATCAATACATAAAAAATCTATGTTATAATTGTTATTAGAAATGTGAGGTTTTGGTATGACAATTATACAAGCAGAAAAATTTTATGAGCAGGACTTAAAAAAATATGAAGTACTAAAGAATAAAGAATTACTATTTTGGTTTAAAGATTCGGTAAAAAAAGGATATCATCCGTTTATTGATATTGAAGGTTTGCAGGAACTTGTAGATAATATTACAACGTGGTATGAGATTAAATATCCAGAGCGTGAAATGGAGTATTATGAGCGAATAAGACACTTTGATTTTGAAAAGATAAAGCCACTATCAAAATTAATGGATATAAAACAATTGATGTATAGACTACCATGTGAGCAATTATACTTGCTGGAATGTGATTATCGTTCTACTGGTCAAGGATTTAGAAATGTATATGATGATAAGAATGAAATAGTAGCAGAAAAGCCAATACTATTTATGAGTATATATAGAAAAAATATTGAATCTAGTATAGTGCCTAATTTCTTGTTGCATGCTGATACTGAAAGTGGAAAAGTGGAAATTGATTACAATTTAAAAGATTATGTTAATACTGATAATATTACATTAGATGAATTATTAAACTTATTTAAAGAGAAATATAGTGAAGAATTTAGCTTTAATGAACTTGAAAAGTGTGTGTATGATCATAATTGTGATGTTGAGTTAAGAAATAAAGTATTACAGTTAGTGGCATTAAAATTATTGTATTCGTGTAGAACTATTCCAGAAAGAGGTTATGAAAGAAGCAAAAGATTTATAAATGAATTTAATAAAAAAATGGGATTAAATATTTCTACCGAAGAAATAGATAATGCAATTAATAAAGATTATACTAATACGGAAAAAGTGGATACTGTTAAAGAAAATAATCCTTTGAAAAAAGCAAAGGTATTAGTAAAATCATTATTAAAAAAATAATTTATATATATAAAACTCGAACTGTGATAGTTCGAGCTTTTTGCTAATTTGGTGCACATGAAGGGAATCGAACCCATACGAAGAATTAACTTCTGCAGATTTTGAGTCTGCCGCGTCTACCAATTTCGCCACATGTGCATGAATAGATTATAGCATAACATTACTAAAAAAATAAAGTATTTTAAGAAAAAAGTATTGACATTTATTCAGTTTATGAATAAAATATACTGGTATACCGAATTGGTATATTGGTATAGTGAGGTGAAATAAGATGAAAAAGGATGATATAGTAAATGCTGCTAGAAGCTTATTTACAGATTATGGATATAAAAAAGTATCGATGGAAGAGATAGCTTCTAAAGCAGGTGTTACTAAAAAAACAATTTATAATTATTTTCATGATAAAGAAGAATTGTTTGAATACTTTATTAAAGAAGAATTGGAGAAAATGGCAGAAGTTTTTGAAGAAAACTTAAAAGAAAATAAATCTTTTTCAGAAAGAATAACAAAGGGACTAAAAGAAATATTAATTTTTAGAAAGAATAGTGATTTCATTAGAACCATTATGAAAGATATTAGTGGTAATACAAACTTCATAAGTCAATATGATGAAGCAGTAATAAACTATTTAGAAGAAAAGATTGATATAGCTATTTCTAAGAAAGAAATTAAAAAGTGTGATAGTCATTTAGCAGCATTCATTATTTATAAAGTATGTTTTTCTATATTCTTTGAATATGATGAAAATTTAGATGAAGATAGGGTAGTTAAAGAAGTAACTGCTATCTTAAAAGATGGTTTATTTGTAGAGGGGGAAAAATAAAATGAAAGATAAAAAGAAAAAAAGTTTTTTTAATTATGTTATTTTATTAGCAGTATTAATAATTCCTTTTATGTATAGTTTCTTTTATCTAAAGGCATATTGGAATCCATATGGAAAAGGTAATCTTGATAATTTACCGGTTGCTATTGTAAATGAAGATGAAGGAAAAAAAGGTAAGGAGTTAGTTAATAGCTTAAAAGAAAAAAACACTTTAAAATTAAGTGTAGTAGATGAAGATAAGGCAAGTGATGGACTTACTAATCAAAAGTATTATGCTGTAATAACTATTCCAAAAGATTTTACTAGCAGTTTAGAAAGTGCTAGTAGTAGTAAGAAAAAACATCCAACAATTACTTATTCACCAAATCAAAAAACTAATTATTTAGCAAGTCAAATAATTGATAAGGTAGTAACTACTGTAGAAGCTAATCTAGATAATACGGCTAATGCTACGATAATAGCTGGTCTTGCTAGTAGTTTAGAAAAAGTACCAAGTTCACTGGATACCGTAGTAGATGGTTTTAGCAAGTTAAGTGATGGTACTGATAAGTTAGTTGATGGTAGTAAAAGTGTTAGTGATGGAACCGATACTTTAGCAAATGGATATCAAGAGTTTCATCAAGGCTTAGAACAAGTAAGTGAAGGATCAAATACCTTTACTACTAACTTTAATGAACTAAATGAAGGATTAAACAAGTTAAGTGTGGAAACATCAAGATTAGATGAGTTAAAGATGAGTGCTCCAATATTAACAACTAGTATTGCTAACTTGACACTTGGATCAAACAATCTTACTGCTAGTCTTAGTGGTTATGTAGAAGGTAGTAAAAGAATATCAACTTATGCAAATAGTGCTGCTAATACTATTGTTAGTATGCTAAGTAGTAGTTGTGAAGGAAGAGAAAAGTGTCTTGGTGATACAACTGGTGATATGACTAATTTATATAAGACAAGTATTTTACTACTTACTAAGAATGAGAAAGGACTTAATAGTTTTGAAACTATTAGTTATGGTAGTGATGCTATAGTAGATGGTAATAACAAGATAAATGCTGGCTTAAATGAGTTAAATGAAAAGACTGTATCACTAGAGACATTACCTAGTTCAATAGATGCCTTACAAACTGCTATAAATAGTGCTAAAATAGGTAGTGATAAATTAAAAGAAGGTAATGATACTCTTAATCAAGGAGTTAATAAATTATTAACTAATTCTGCTACCATTAAAAATGGTTTATTAACTTTATCATCTGGTTCTAAGACTTTAAATAATGGTTTAATAACACTAGATAATAGTGTTAAAGATGCTAAGAAGCAAGTTAAGAGTAAGAAAGATGTAACAGAAGAAGAGGTATCCCCATTAAAAGATATAAGTAAATATAGTGAAAATGTTGTTAAAGTAGATAAAAAGGTAGTTAATGAAGTACCATCATATGGAACTGCCTTCTCACCATTCTTTATCTCTATCGCTTTATGGGTAGGAGCCTTAATGTTATACATTATCTTATACTTTGATAAAGAGAATAGATTTGAAAAATTATCTATTGATAATCCAAATCACTTGAAAAGAACATTCTATTATCATGTACTTGGAACTATAGCTGGTATTATTTTAGCCTTCTTATTACAAGTATTATTAGATTTTGAAATTACATCTATTCCACTTTATTATTTTTCAATAGTATTAATTGCTAATACTTTTGTAGCTCTTATTGAATTTTTAATTCTAAACTTTAAAGATGTTGGTAAGTTTATTGCTTTAATTCTACTTGTTTTACAACTTGCTGCAGCAGGAGGAACTTTCCCAATCGAAACAGTAACTAAATCATTTAGATTTTTACATCCATTATTACCAATGACTTATACAATTGGTCTATTAAGAGAATCATTAATGACAATTGAAGGAAGCTTATTAAGTAAGAACTTAATTATTGTTATTTCAATATGTTTAGTATTTGTAGTACTTAATCTTGTAAAAGACTTAAGATATGAAAAAAATAGAAGAACTGGTAAGTAATATCGGTTCTTTTTCTTTTCCTTTTTCTCTAAATGGCTTATAATCAAATAAGAATTATATATTTAAGGAGAAAATAAAATGAATGTTGTATTATTAGGATCAAACACAAAAGAAGAGATAGAAAACAATTTACGAATAGTAGCATCAGCTGGAGCTTTATCTAGAAGTGAAGGTACTGTTATGGATGTTTATGAAAGTAAAAAGATTATCAGAAAAATATACGTCTTGCCAAGGCAGTAGTAGGGTATGGACATCGTTCAATATCAGAACATGACTATCTAGTCTTTGCTTTAGAAGATGTAACACCAGTTATAGAACAAACCATAATTGAGTATAGATTAACATCATTTACTATTAAATCAAGAAGAAATGTTGACTTTAGAAATGTTGGTTTTTATGTTCCTGATTTTAAAACAGTTAAGGGAGATAGATTAGATTCTAGAGAATTAAAACTAGATTATAATAATTATATGAAAAGCTTATTTACTAAATATGGTGAATTAGTAGATGAAGGCTTACCAATAGAAGATTGCAGATATATCTTACCTTATTCTTATCATAGTAATATAATTATGGGATGAGATGCCAATGAGCTTTTTAGGATTACCTCAGATTTACTATATGGAAAGATGGCTAAGATAGATGAAGCTAAAGAGTTAGGTGCAAAACTTGCTAATATGATGGAGGAAGCTTGTCCTTATTTAGTAAGTTCTTTAAAAAAAGAAGAAAATAAAGATTATTATAATGATCAATTTACCTATTTAGATAAGTTAGTAAAGCAAGAAGATAAATTACTTACTAAACCAAAATTAACTGATTATCTAGAAAGGGCTGATGATAAAGTACTTTGTAGCATTTTAATGAATCGTTATCAATTAAGTAGTGAAAAAGCTTCTGAAGTATTAGATGAATTAGTTAAGGAAGATAAAGATATTAAAAAGAAAATGTTTACTAGTCTTTTACATAGTAAGAATCAAAGAGAATTAGAGCAAGTAATGTATTCTTTTGAACTTCCTATATCATTAGCGGTACTTACTCATATATCAAGACATAGAATGCAATCTTTATTAGTACCTGATTTTGTTCCTCTTTGGAATATGGAAAACTATGTAATACCTAATAGTATTAAAGATAATCATGAAGAAGAGTATAGAGATATCTTTAAGAAGAATAATTTAAAAGTAGAAGAATATAAAGACAAAGGAATAAGTGATGAAGATTTAGTATATTTCTATTTATCCGGTAATGCTTGTAATATAACTACTACTATGAATGCTAGAAACTTTGAGTAGATTACTAGAATGAGATGTTGTAATAAAGCTCAGTGGGAGATAAGAGAGTTAATGACTGATCTTAAAGACCAAGTAAAAGAGGTTAATCCCTTAATAGGAACTATGTTAGGAGCTAACTGTGAAGTAAATAATTATTGTCCTGAAGGAAAAGATAGTTGTAAGAATAGGGGCGTAGTAGTAAAACAAAAGATAAAGTAAAGGAGAAAGTTTATGATAGAAGAATATAGTTTAAAATTATTATGTGATAAATATGGTGTTTCAAAAGAAAATATTGTTAATAAGAATAATAATGTACTTACTTATGGTGAATATGAAGATATTGATAAAACACTAGATTACTTAATAAATGAATTAAAAGTTAGTAGGGCAAATATAGAAAAATGCCCTAGTATCTTATATAGAAATGTTGATGCTATAAAAGATAATATTGATTTTTTAAAACAAAAGGATGTGTCATTTTCATCAATTGAGTCATGTTTACATGTCTTATCATCAGAACCTAATGATTTGAAAGATACTTATGATTATGTAGAAGAAAATTA
>JABLTP010053544.1_pt1 | contig 30485 bp, 24 predicted proteins | sample 7160111 | NCBI WGS metagenome assembly JABLTP01 (sample SAMN14651227, study PRJNA627086) | human gut metagenome | isolation source: feces | host: Homo sapiens
ACGTGGTTGATGTCGGCATTGCCCTTCACCTTTATGTGTCGGGTCTTGCTGTACATCATCGTGTCGCGGCGTGAAGGATAGGATACGAGCTCGATGAGGTCTTTGGTAGAGTTGCTGCCCACATAATAGATGCCTACACTGTCTTTTCCGTTCTTGATGGCAGCAATCTTCGCCATCTTCTTGGCATGAGCCGCAGAGGTATCTATCGGGTAAAACTCGCTGGCAGCTACCGTGTCGCCGTCATGCTGGTCGGGTGCAAACTTGCAGCTGGTACCCATCGTAGTGATAAAGGATGTAGCAGCCAGGGCTGCCACAAAGTATAATATTTTCTTCATTGTTATTTCCTTTCTTTTCTTTAAAGAATCCTGTTTTGTTCGCAAAATGCGTTATCGGCTGCAAAAGTACAAAAAATAACTCGAAAAGCCATACCTTTTTTATCTTTTTCCTTTTAATACTTGATGGAGAGATGCGTGCTGAAGCTGAGCGGAAGGAGTTGTGGGGATGGCATGGAAGGAGCGGTATGGAAGGAATGGATAGAATTCGGTGCAAAGATACGAATTTTCTCTGATACTGCAAAAATTGGGGGTGTGATAAGGAAATGTTTGAACTATGCTTTCAGATTGAAAGTAGTTAAACTTCCTTACTCATAGTTTTGCGGGTGACAACTCATAGCTTTACTCTCTTAAAGTATAGGGTTAAGCTGTAAAACAGGCATTTATGAGGGTTATGATGTTTCTTACTAGAATGACTCAGTTCCTCAGTACTCAGTTCCTCAGTTTTTCTCTGACCCTTCACTTTTGTCTTTATTTAGAAGTTTATTATATATATATAATATATATATATAATAATATATAATATATAACAATTTAAAACAACTTTGAACTATAAGGGCTATATACCCCCTAGGAAAAAACTGAGGAACTGAGTTATTGAGGAACTGAGTCAATGCTAGAGACTTTGAATCTTACTCTTGATACTGTTAAATATGTGCTTATATTAAAAGATAAGTATCAGATTATCAAATAAATAAAACACTTGCTCCCTTGAAATAAAGGGGCAAGTGTTTATTGTGATACCCATACCCCCTAAAACAGGGGGCATGGGTATGAAAAGGAGTTTTGTTACATTGAACTTTCAAATCGTAACTTGCTGAGACCTGGCTGATTTACATCTCAACCACTACTTCATGCTTGCCTTCAGAGCAAGGAATGATGGTGCCTGAGATAGGAGTGCCATCCACTGTAATCTGCTTCACGCCCTTCTGGTTTCCGCTAGGATTCTTTACTGTGATATGGTATTCGCCACCACGGAACTTGCGGGTTACCTCATACTCCTTAGCGGTGCTTGGGAGACAAGGATCGATGAGCAAACCTTCATAATCTGGCTTGATGCCGAGGATGAATTCTGATACTGTATACCACATCCATGCCGCTGTACCGGTGAGCCAGGAGTTCTTTCCTTCGCCCGGTTTGGCTGCATCCTTACCGGCTACCATCTGGCAGTTTACGTAAGGCTCTACCTTGTGAAGTGTCTGATATTTTTCCTCTACATAGCTAGGCAGAATCTTGGTATAATGGCTCCAGGCATCGTTGCCTCGACCGGCTACAGTCTCTCCGATGATGACCCAAGGATTGTTGTGGCAGAAGATACCGGCGTTCTCCTTGTAACCTTCAGGATAAGAAGAAATCTCACCCATTTCTACATGATAGGTGGTGTAAGCTGGGTTGTTCAGCACCAGTCCGTGCTCGCATTCCAGTCGTTTCTTGCTGCTATCCAGTGCTTTATCGCAGAGTCCTTCTTCCAGACCGATACCAGCCATCGTACACCAGCCCTGGCTCTCGATGAAGATTTTGCCTTCCTCGTTCTCATCACTACCAATCTTGTTGCCGAAGAAATCGTAAGCGCGGAGAAACCATTCTCCGTCCCATCCATGCTGCTTCACAGCCTCGTTCATCTCATCTACAGCCTGCTGCATGCGCTCGGCTTCTGTCAAATAATCTTCCTCTGCAAGACCGGCTATTTCGCCCTCCTTGCTTTCCAAAGCTTCCTTGGCAAGCTGCTTGCACAGAGCCACATAATCCTTGCCGGTAACCACGAACAGACCGGCTATCATCAAACTCTCTGCCTTGCTTCCTTCGCCCTTGTTTTCGGTGGTCTGGAAACTCTCGTTAGGGTCCCAGGAGAAGCAGTTCAGGTTCAGACAGTCGTTCCAGTCGGCTCTTCCGATGAGTGGCAACTTGTGTGGACCCAGGTTGTTGATAACATGGTTCATCGAAATCTTGAGGTGCTCGAAGAGGCTTACTTCTGTGCCTGGCTGGTTGTCGAAAGGCACCTGTTCAGCGAGGATAGAGAAGTCGCCCGTCTCCTTGATATAGGCTACGGTACCGAAGATGAGCCAGCAAGGGTCGTCGTTGAAACCGCCACCGATATCGTTGTTGCCACGTTTGGTGAGCGGCTGATACTGGTGGTAGCAGCCACCGTCTGGGAACTGGGTGCTGGCGATATCGATGATGCGCTGGCGGGCACGGGTAGGTATCTGATGAACGAAACCTACGAGGTCCTGGTTGGAATCGCGGAAGCCCATGCCTCGACCGATGCCGCTCTCGAAGAAACTTGCCGAACGCGACATACAGAAGGTGATCATGCACTGATACTGGTTCCAGATGTTCACCATGCGGTCTAACTTGTCGTTGCCGCTCTTCACGGTGAAGATGTTCAGCAGGTTATCCCAGTACTGGTTGAGTTCTGCGAAGGCAGCATCCACCTTTTCTGTGGTATCAAACTTGGCGATAAGCTGATGAGCTTTCTCCTTGTTGATTACCTTCTTGGCGCTGAACTTCTTGTCCTGCTCGTTCTCCACATAGCCCAGCAGGAAGATGAGGTCGCGGCTCTCGCCTGGCTGCAGGGTAACCTCGATATAATGAGATGCGATAGGGCTCCAGCCGTGGGCAAAGCTGTTGCGTGGCTTGCCTTCCAGCACAGCCTCAGGCTCGGCAAACTCGTTGTAGAGTCCGATGAAGCTCTCGCGGTCGGTATCGTAGCCCTGAATCTCGGTATTCACTGTGTAGAAAGCGTAGTGGTTGCGGCGCTCACGATATTCGGTTTTGTGATAGATGGTAGAACCCTCTACCTCTACTTCGCCCGTAGAGAAGTTGCGCTGGAAGTTCTCCATGTCGGTAGCAGCATTCCAGAGGCACCACTCTGCAAAGGAGAACACTTTGAGGGTCTTCACCTCCTCAGTCTGGTTCTTCAGCGTCATCTTCTGCACCTCAGCCCATGTATGGAGGGGTACGAAGAAGAGCACACTCGCCTCCACGCCGTTCTTGCTGCCCGTGATGCGGGTATAGTTCATGCCGTGGCGGCACTCGTAGCTGTCGAGTGGTGTCTTGCAAGGTTTCCATCCCGGGTTCCATACGGTATCGCCATCTTTGATATAGAAATAGCGACCGCCGTTATCCATCGGCACACCATTGTAGCGATAACGGGTGATGCGACGGAACTTGGCATCCTTGTAGAAGGAATAACCACCTGCTGTGTTTGAGATGAGCGAGAAGAAATCCTCGTTACCCAAATAATTGATCCAAGGCCATGGGGTCTTTGGGTCAGTAATCACGTATTCGCGATTGGCGTCATCAAAATGACCATACTTTTTTTCTGCCATTGTTTTTTTAATGTTATTTCTTGGTAAAATATACTATTTTGGTGCAAAGATAGTAAAAAGTTTAAGTTTCGGGGTTAGAAAACAGTTTTTTTTTGTATTTTTGCAATGAAAAGTTTGATGATTATCATCATTCTATTAACATTTTATATAGTTGGCTTATGAAAAGAAACATTTTATCACTTCTGATAGCCCTCTTTGCTACGATGCAGGTAGCGGCTCAGACATACGACAACTTGTGGAAGCAAGCTGAAATCAATGCTCAGAAGGACCAGCCTAAGAGCGAAATCGCGGTGATGAAGAAAATCATCGCCAAGGCTTCGGCTGCCAAAGATTACGGGCAGCTGCTGGCGGCTGAGATAAGACAGATGACACTCTGGAAAGAGATTTCGGCTGACTCGCTGACGCCTAACGTGAAGCGGATGGAAGCAGAGGTGCTGAAGGTGAACGACCCCGCATTGAAGGCGGTGAGATATGCCGTGCTGGGCAAGGTGTACCGTGATATGAACGAAAAGAAAAGCCAGGAGTTCTTCAAGAAGGCCTTGGGACAGCCTGAACTTCTTGCCCGACATACATCTGCAGAGTATGTTCCATTGACGCTGAAGGGCGTGGATGGCAGTTCCTTTAACAACGATCTGCTGCATCTCATCGGATTCGAGGCAGACAGCAAGGAGGCGTATCTGCAGCTGTACACCTATTATAATAAGGTGGGCAATCGGGGTGCGGCTTGTCTCTGTGCCTATAAGCTCATCGAGAAATACCGCCAGGACGACGTGAGAGAGGTGAAGAAATCGAAGTATCTGCAGACCATCGACTCGCTCATCCAGATTTATCAGGATATTCCGGAGGCAGGCGAACTTGCCGTGGAGCATTTCCGCTTCATGGAAGGTGCTACCGATGCCAAACCGCAGGATAAGCTCAACTATATCAACTATGCGCTGAGCCGCTGGGGTGAATGGTCGAGAATGAACGAACTGAGAAATGCGCAGAAGCGACTTACCGAACCGATGTTCCGGGTGAAGGATATGCCGCAGGTATTGCGACCTGGGGAGAAGGTTTGGGTGCAGCTGGATGTGCGTAATCTCCAGAACCTGAAAATCAGCATCTCCCGCCTCAATATTACGGCAGATAACGATTATAATGCGCAGGATGAGGCTACCTATAAGATGCTCCTGAAGAAGACTACGAAGCTGCATCAGAAGGATTTTAGCCGCGACTACTACGGTCGGCCGGATTATGAAACGGTGAAGGATTCCATCGAAATCGGTGGCAATCTGCCACTGGGTGCCTATCTGATGGAGGTGACTTCGGATAATACCGGCATCGCTCCGCAGCGAGAACTCTTCTATGTCAGCAATCTGGCGGTGATGATCCAGCAGTTGCCTGATGACAAACATCGCTATGTAGTGGTGAATGCTACCGATGGACAGCCTGTACCGGGTGCGAAAATCATGCTCTATGACAGGGATTATGATGTGAAGACGGGCAAGTGGAAGAGACTGGTTCATGCTCGCTTGACTACCGATGAGAACGGCGAGGCTTACTTCAAGAATGTGGATGGAAACGTCTTGATTTCCACCAGCAATGACAAGTTTACGCCTGCCAAGGATATCTATCTTTCTCGCACCCGCTATTACGAACAGAAGGATGACAAGATTAAACATCAGCTGTTTACCGACCGCAGCATCTATCGCCCGGGTCAGACCGTGCATGCCTCAGCCATTTCCTACATCGTGAAGAAGGGCTTGGATGCCAGTGTGCCTGGCAAGAGCATGGAACTGAATTTTATCCTGCGAGATGCTAACGGGAAGCAGGTGGCTGAGCAGAAGGCTACTACCGATGAATACGGTACGGCTTCCGTAGATTTCGAATTGCCGAAGGAGGGACAGACGGGACTGTATTTCATCTCCGTGAATGGAACGGTAACAAAATATGTAAGAGTGGAGGAATACAAGCGTCCAACCTTCGAGATTACCTTCCCGAAGGTGAATGAGAAATATAACTGGGGCGATACTGTAGTGGTGAAGGCTACAGCCAAGACCTACTCTGGTGTGCCTGTGCAGGGTGCCAAGGTGGAGTATCAGGTGACTCGCAGAAACCAGCTTTGGTGGTGGGGCGCAGGCTCTGCCGGACAGCTGGTAAAGACAGACAGTTGCGTGACTCGTGAGGACGGAACCTTCGATGTGGAAATTCCGCTGGAGGCTTCCTTGTCAGGAAAAGACGAGGCTGATATGAGCGAGTTCATGCGCATCGCCCGTTTCTTCAACTTCGAGGTCTCAGCCATCGTTACCGACATCAGCGGCGAGAGCCACGAGGGCGTGATGAGTCTGCCTCTGGGCACCAAGCCAACCATCCTCACGGTGAATCTTCCTAAGCGTATCGAAACAGACAGTCTGAAGACGGTGACCTTCGCTTACCGCAATGCCAGTGGTATGCCGATTTCTAGTAGGTTGAAATATCGCATTGATAAGGGCGAATGGAAGGATGCCGAGGCGAATGCACCGGTTTCTATCAAGGAATATGCTTCTTCCTCTGCCTCTTCTTCCCTCGTTTGGAAATCTGGCGTTCATCAGTTGGAGGCAATCTGCGGACAGGATACCCTGCAGCAGAAGTTCACGCTCTTCAGCATGAAGGATACCCATCCGGTGGAGCCAACTACCGAATGGTATTATCAGACGGCGAAGACTTTCCCTCGTGATGGTAAGCCGGTCTATATTCAGGTGGGCTCTTCGGAGAACGGAGCGCACATCGTATATTCCATCATCGCTGGCAACAAACTGCTGGAGAAAGGCGCCTGGGAGTTGGGCGACAGCATCGTGACTCTGCCTTTCACCTACAAGGAGGAATATGCGTCGGGCATCGTACTGAACTATAGTTTCGTGAAGCAAGGTAAGTGCTATACCCGAATGATGAGCATCGCCCGTCCTTTGCCTGAGAAGAAACTGAATATCGCCTGGAAGACCTTCCGCAACCGTCTGACCCCTGGTCAGAAGGAGGAGTGGACGCTGAAGATTACCACCCCTGACGGCAAGCCAGCCAAGGCGCAGCTGATGAGCGTACTCTATGACAAGTCGCTCGACCAGATAGCCCCGCATTCCTGGAAAATGTCGCTCGGATTCAGCCAATGGTTGCCAAGCTGCTACTGGACGAGTAATCTGTGGTATTATAAGATGGATTTATTGGGTGTTTATCCTACTAAATATTTTGACCAGAAACAACTGGATGTAGATAAGTTTGATGGCAAATACTTTAGCTATTATGCTTATATGCAAGCGGTGGAGCTGAGCAAGTTGGAACGTTCTTCTGGCGGAACCGTTGAGTCTGTTCGTATACAAAAAGACGAGGTGGTTCGAGAAGAAGCGAAAGGCATCTGGATTCGCAGCTCTAAAATGACCCGTGTCGGAGCGGCTGCTCCATCTGCCAACAAGGTTTTTGATGTAGTAGAGGAGATGCCGCAGTTTGCCGGTGGTTCTGGCTCAGATGCAGGACAATTCCTCGACAAGGTGCAGGTGCGTGAGAATATGAACGAGACCGCCTTCTTCTATCCTGCCTTGGAGAGCGACAACAATGGCAACGTTGCCATCAGGTTTACCCTGCCGGAGAGCGTGACTACCTGGAAGTTCATGGGCTTGGCTCATGACAAGGAGATGCGCAACGGTTTGCTGGTGGATGAGGCTGTGGCTCAGAAGACCGTGATGGTGCAGCCTAACATGCCTCGCTTCCTGCGTGAGGGCGATAAGAGCACCATCGTGGTGAAACTCTTCAATTCTTCCGACAAGAAGGTGAGCGGCAACGCCCGTATGCAGATTCTCGCCCCGGAGACCAACAAGGTGGTTTGGCAGAAGACGCAGAACTACAGCATCGATGCCGAGGGCTCTGCTACCATCTCCTTTGATGTCCAGGGACTGAAAGAAGGCGTATATATTAATAAGGTGGTGGCTGCCGGTAATGGCTACAGCGATGGTGAACAGCACTATCTGCCGGTTTTGAGCAACCGTGAACTCGTGGTGAACACCCTGCCTATCACCCTGCATCAGAAGGGTGAGCAGAGCTTCGACCTGAGCAAACTCTTCCTGAACAAGGAGGGCAAGCAGGCGAAGGGCGCTGAAGAGGCAAAGGTAACCATCGAGTACACCAATAACCCAAGTTGGCTGATGGTGAAGGCGCTGCCAGCCATCAGTAATCCGGATGAGGAGGACGCCATCTCGCTGATGTCTGCCATCTATGCCAATACTATCACAAACCATGTACAGAAGCATCTCTCGCTGGAAAATCTCACTCAGGAGAGCATCCGCCTGCAGAATCAGGTGGAGAAGCTGAAGAAGTTGCAGAACCCTAACGGTTCCTTCTCCTGGTGGAAGGGAATGAAGGGCAGCCGGTATATGACTACATCGGTAGCCGAAATGATGGTTCGATTGAATGCCATCGCAGGTGTGCAGAAATCAACCGCCCGGATGCTGACTTCCGCCATCGATTATCTCTCCTGGCAAACAGCACAGGAAGTAAGAGAAATGAAGAAGCAGGAGGAGAAAAAGCAGAAGGTGAATCCTAGCGAACAGGCGCTGCATTATCTCTACATCCTTTCGGTGGATGGCAGAAAGATGAAGCAGAATCTGGAGCAGGATAAGGCTTATCTCCTGGACAAGATGTCGAAGATGACCGGTGATTTCTCCATCTATGGCAAGGCGCGTGCTGCCGTGGTACTCGCCAGAAACAGCCAGCAGAATGCTGCTTACCGCGAGAAGGCAGGCGAATATCTGCAGAGCGTGAACGAATATGCCGTTTACCGCGAGGAGATGGGCCGCTACTACGATACCCGCAAGGCACTCTACAGCTGGAGAAACTATAAGATTCCTACCCAGGTATCCGTGATAGAGGCGATGCAGATGCTGAAGCCGAACGACAAGCAGACCATCGAGGAACTGCAGCGCTGGCTCCTGATGTCGAAACGCACACAGGTTTGGGATACTCCAGTGAACACCGTGGATGCCGTCTACGCCTTTATGAAGGGCAATGAGAACAACTGGAGCAGGAAGGCTGAGAATGCCGTGCTGAAACTGGATGGCAAGCTGCTGCCGATGCCGCAGGATTCCACTACTTTGGGCTATGTGAAGACCGAAAGACCGGGCAAGGCATCTAAGCTGAGCATCGACAAAAAGAGCGATTATACCAGCTGGGGAGCTGTCTATGCAGAGTTTAAGCAGCCTATCAGCGAAATCGGTTCCATGGAGTCGGGCATCAAGGTGCGCCGTGTCATCGTTCCAGCCGAATCTGAGAGCAAGGGCAATGCGCAGGTAGGCGAGAAGGTGAAGGTAACGCTCATCATCACCGCCGACCGCGACTACGACTTTGTGCAGATTACGGATAAGCGTGCGGCATGCCTGGAGCCGGTTAACCAGTTGAGCGGTTATCAGTGGAGCATAGGCTGCTATGTTTCTCCAAGAGACCATGCAACAAATTTCTATTTCGATCGTTTATCTAAAGGTAAGCACATCGTAGAAATGGAGTATTACGTGGATAGAAAGGGCGACTATCAGAGCGGAACTTGCACCGCTGAGTGTACCTACAGTCCGGAGTTTGGTGGCCGCACAGAGACCTATGAATTGAAAGTTAATAATTGATAGTTAAAAGTTTATAGATTGATAATTTAAAATAGAATAGTATGAAACGGATGAATATATGGATGCTCTCAGCGCTGTTGGCGCTGCCTGCATCAGCACAGAAGATTACAACCCAGCACGAGGTGGTAGACTGCGGACAGGTGGTGTTCCACAAGCCTGTAACTGCCGAATTCGTGCTGAAGAATGACGGGCACAAGCCGTTGGTTATCAACAATGTATTGAAAAGCTGCGGATGTACGGAAGTAGATTATCCGAAGACGAGCATAGCTGCCGGCGAAAGTTTCGTCATCAAGGCGGTATACGATGCCAAGCAGATGGGTACTTTCACCAAGCAGGTTTGCCTCTATACCAATGCGGATGAAGAGCCGTTCATCCTCTCTATGAGGGGAAGGGTAGTGGGCAGCGTAGTAGATTTCGCTGGTTCTTACGATGAGATGCTGGGTGTCATCAAGAGTGATGCCCAGGAGGTGGAGTTTGATGACGTGAACCGTGGCGACCGTCCGGTTCAGCGCATTCATATCTTCAATCCTACCGACGAAGTGCTGGAGCCGGTAGTGATGCATCTGCCATCCTATCTTCATGCTTTCGTATCGCCTTCCAAGGTGGCTCCGCGTCATTCTGCCGAAATCAGTTTCGTGCTGGATTCCAAGAAACTGCGCGACCTGGGCTTGAACCAGACATCGGTTTATCTCGGTGAGCGTCCTGGCGATAAGATTGCGCCTGAGAAGGAAATCGTGGTATCAGCCGTTCTTCTTCCTGGTTTCGAAAACATGACTCCAGCCAAGAAGGCACTGGCTCCGAAGATAGAGATGTCTGCCACCGATCTCAATCTGGGTAGTTTCAATGGAAAGAAGAAGCTGAAGGGTGAGATTCTGATTACCAATAAGGGTAAGTCGGAACTGGATATCCGCAGCATGCAGATGTTTACGATGGGCTTGCAGGTGAAACTGAAGAAGAGTAAGATTCAGCCAGGAGAGACCGTTAAGATGAAGGTGACGGCTGTGGCTGCCGACTTGAAGAAATCGCGTGTCAGACACCCTCGTATCCTCATAATTACGAATGACCCTGACCATGCTAAGGTGGTGGTGAAGATTTATGTACAATGATTTAAAAATGAATATCGTGCAGATAGAAATAGATAACGGCAGTGGGTTCTGCTTTGGCGTAACCACTGCCATCAAGAAAGCTGAAGAGGAGTTGGCTAAGGGCGGTAAACTTTACTGCCTGGGCGATATTGTGCATAACGGTATGGAGGTGGAGCGTCTGCATGAAGCGGGACTCATCACGATAGACCATGAGCAGATGGAGGAACTGCAGGGCGTAAAGGTCTTGCTCCGTGCTCATGGTGAACCGCCTGAAACTTATGCCCTTGCTGAGCGAAATAACATTGAAATCATCGATGCTACCTGTCCTGTGGTGCTCCAGTTGCAGCGCCGCATCAAGAAGCAGTATGTCAACAATCCGGAGGCACAGATCGTGATTTTCGGCAAGAACGGGCATGCTGAGGTGCTCGGACTGGTGGGGCAGACGGAGAGTCATGCCATCGTGGTAGAGAAGTTTGAGGATGTGAAGCAGCTGAAGGAAACCGGTCAGCTGGATTTCTCTAAAGATATCTATCTTTACTCCCAGACTACCAAGAGTCTCGATGAGTTCCACCGCATCATCGAATATTGCCAGGAGCATATTGTTGAGGGCGCTGTCTTCAAGAGTTTCGATACCATCTGCCGTCAGGTGGCTAACCGCATGCCTAACATCGCTGCCTTTGCCAGCAAGCATGATGTCATCCTCTTTGTGAGTGGCAGAAAGAGTTCGAACGGCAAGGTGCTTTTCAAGGAATGCAAGAGCGTGAATGCCAACAGCTACCAGATAGAAAGTGCTGACGAAATAGATATGAACTGGTTCAAGGATGTGGAAACGGTAGGTATCTGTGGTGCTACCAGTACGCCGAAGTGGCTGATGGAAGAGTGCAAGGATAAGATTATCAAGGAAAACTCTGCTCTTTTGTAATAAGAGTTAAAATATTGATTATCAGCTACTTGATATACTTGGTACGGTGTTTCACCGTATATGGGTAGAGGATAGTTTTATCGTTGGTTGAAAAACTTAATATATTGGTTATTAATCAGTTAACCCATTTGGTGTCGTGTTTCACGACGTCAAGTGGGTTTATCTTTTATAAACTGTCTGAAAATAAAACAGGTGATAAATCTTCTCCCGAAGACCTATCACCTTCAAAAAACAGTAATTAACTCAAAATTTATAATCTATATCATTACTACCTTGTTAATATGGTTGCAAAGATACTAAATTGAAGTTTTTTTTTCCAAATCTTTTCATCGAATAAAATAAATTTATCGGCAAAAGTAGTATATTTAACGTATTTTTGCATTAATAACCCGGCAGTCTCTTCTCTGTAGCTTATTCTGCTATTGCTTTTTGATATTGTTCCATCAGCCATGCCTTCTGTTCAGAAATGGTCATGTTGCTGTTGTCGAGCGTGATGGCATCATCTGCTTTTCTGAGTGGGGAAGTCTCGCGGTGGCTATCGATATAGTCGCGCTCCTCTACATTCTTCAGAATCGCATCGAAGTCGGCTGGCATTCCTTTCTCCTTCAGTTCATCGAAACGGCGCTGTGCTCTCACCTGTGAACTGGCTGTTACGAAAATCTTCAGTTCGGCATTAGGGAACACGGTGGTACCTATATCGCGACCATCCATCACGATACCCTTGTCTTCGCCCATCTTCTGCTGCAGTTCTACCAGCGCCTCTCTGACGAAAGGAACGGCGGCAATCGGACTAACGTGGTTGGAAACCTCTAACGAACGGATTTCCTTTTCTACCAGTTCGCCGTTCAGATAGCAGTCTGGGCGACCGGTTGTTGCATTAAACTTGAATGAGATGCTGATGTTCTTCATCTCCTTCTGCAGTTCTTCAGTCTTTACGGCTCCATCTGCTTCGAAGAGCTGATGACGCAGCGCATAGAGGGTTACCGAGCGGTACATGGCGCCCGTATCTACATAAACATAACCTATTTCCTTGGCAAGATCCTTTGCCATCGTACTCTTACCGCAAGAAGAGTATCCGTCTATTGCTATTGTTATTTTCTTCATAATTTCGAACTAACTTTAATGTATAATTTATAATCTGTAACTTACGTTCAGCATGAGACTGTTGCTACTGACGTGATATTTGCCGTAGGCAACGTTCAGATGGAAGCGCTCCAGGTTGATACCGCCACCCACAGAGAAACCGGCTCCATGACTGCTTTCCTCATCTTCTGAGGTGCTGATTTTCATCTCGTTGGCTCTCCGGAAGTTGTAGCCGGCACCTATCCACAGGCTCTCCGAAAGCAGAATGTCGGCACCTACTACGGCATGATCACGAAGACTGCTGTCCCAATGGTTCAGGTTGACCAGTGTGGCTGATACCCTGAACGGTGCGTTGGCGAAGCGTTTCGTCACACCCAACTGCAGGTCGATCGGCATCTTCTCATATTCATTGTCGTAAGCTTTCAGCTGTCCACCCAGATTCTTTGCCGCACATGAAACCGACCATTCCGTTTCCGGGTCGTAATAGTTGATGCCCAGATCCACTCCCACAGCGATAGAATTGTAATCGCCAATATACGAAGTGATGAATTTGGCGGCAATACCACCCGCAAACTTTTCACCGAGCATATAAGAGAAGTAACCCGCAACGGCAATGTCCTTTGCCGAGAACTCACCCATCTGGATGTTGTTCTCATCCGTCTCTTTCATCTTGCCGTAGTCAACAAGCTGAGCCGAAACAGCCCACGAAGCCTTGTCGTTGACAATACGGTTGAAACTAGCCGAGGCAGTGTTCACCCCCGACATATAGTTCATATAATTGAGATTGACCGTCTTGTCGTTTACTGATGACAGGAGAGCCGGATTATGGAATATGAGTGCCTCATCATCTTCTATCAAGGTGATGTTGTCGCCACCCAGAGCAGCTGCATGGGCACTCACCGGCAAGCGAAGGAAATTATACCCCGTTTGGCTCTCTTGAGCATCAATAATTGTCGCAAAAAGCGTCAATATTGCGGAAATTACATATTTTTTCATTTAAATTTTCTAATTCTTTGGCAAAGATACTGCTTTTTTCAATAATAAGAAGTAATTTTGCAATGTTTTCGTAGGAAATAACGATTTTAAACGGTTTTTATTGTGGAAATTAAGAAATCAAATAGCGCACAACTGGAAGATAAGCGGGTTACATTTTTTCTGCTGGGGTTGCTGCTGGCTTTTACTTTCATCTTCGTAGGACTCCAATATCAGAGAGGTCAGCAGGGAGATGATGACTTGTCGGAATCGATGGAAGATCTCTCACAGGATCTGGAAATGTCAGCTCGTCCCGACCAGAAAGATATGGTGAGTGCAGAGGCTGTTTCGGCTCCTGCTTCTAAGTCAATTACCCAGGAAGTGAAGGCTGCCGAGCAACAGACTCAGAAGGCACCGCAGAAAATCAGTTCTACAACCAGCGAACTGGTTATCGGCGACGGCTCGGGTGTAGTGGATGGATCTGAGGTGAAGGAAGCGGTTCCTGAAACTCCCATTGAGAATCCGGGAGCTGAGGCTCCTATCAAACTGACCGTCGTGCAGAAGATACCGCAGTTTCCTGGTGGCTGGTCTGCCTTCATGCAGTGGCTTACCAAGAACCTGAAGTACCCTGTAGCTGCCCAGAAGAGTAAGATTCAGGGAACCGTAGTGGTATCCTTTATCGTAAACAAGGATGGAAGTGTTGCCAATATCAAGGTAAGCACTTCGGTAGATCCATTGCTCGACAACGAGGCTTTGAGGGTGATGAAGATGATGCCGAAGTGGAAACCGGGCATCGATAAAGGCAAGGTCTGTCGCACGATGATTGCCATCCCGGTAGTGTTCCAGCTATAAATTGTTCATTGTAAATTATACATTATAAATTATACATTATTATGAAGACAGCAGATGAAATTTTAAGCATGGTAAATGAGTTTCTGGCTAATTTGCCTTACGAAAGAAAGCCAAAGTCTCTTTATGAGCCTATCAGATACGTTCTTTCTATGGGTGGCAAGCGTATTCGTCCTACGCTCATGCTTCTGGGCTACAATCTTTTCAAGGACAATCCTGAGAAGATCCTAATGAATGCCGTTGCCCTGGAAACTTATCATAACTATACTTTGCTGCATGATGACCTGATGGACAATGCTGATTTGCGTCGCGGTCATGAAACGGTTCATAAGAAATGGGATGCCAATACGGCAATCCTTTCGGGCGACAGCATGCTCGTTCTGGCTTATGAGCGTATGGCTCAATGTGATGAAAAGCATCTTGCCAAGGTGTTGAAACTCTTTACTTCCACTGCCCTGGAAATTGGTGAAGGTCAGCAGTTTGATATGGAGTTTGAAAACCGTAATGATGTGAAGGAGGAGGAATATATCGAGATGATCCGCCTCAAGACCAGCGTACTCCTGGCTTGTGCCTTGAAGATGGGTGCTATCCTTGCCGATGCTTCTGATGAGGATGCAGAGAACCTGTATAAGTTTGGCGAGCAGATCGGATTGGCGTTCCAGTTGCAGGATGATTACCTCGATGTTTACGGCGATACCAAGGTGTTCGGTAAGGAGATTGGTGGCGATATCACATCTAACAAGAAGACGTATATGCTCATCAATGCTTTCAACCATGCCAACGACGCTCAGCGTGCAGAACTGCAGAAGTGGGTGGATGCCGAGGAGTTCGACCGCAAGGAGAAGGTGGCTGCCGTTACCCGTCTATACAACGAGATGGGTATCGACAAAATGGCGCAGGATAAGATTGCTTATTATTTCGAGCAGAGCAAGAAGTATCTGGATGCCGTGAATGTGCCTGCTGAGCGTAAGGAGGAATTGGCAAAGTATGCTCAGAAAATGATGAAGCGACAGTACTAATTTCAAAGTTCAATGTTCAAAGTAATAGATACACATACGCATTTTGATGCGGAAGAATTTGATGAGGATAGGGCGGAGGCTTTCGCCCGAGCTAAAGAAGCGGGGGTAGGTAAGGTGTTCCTGCCTGCCATCGATGTGAAGACTACGCACGCTGTGCTGGCTCTGAGCCGGGAATATCCGGGCTACGCCTATCCTATGATTGGCTTGCATCCTGAAGAGGTGAAGGAAGACTGGAAGGAGCAGCTGGCTGAACTCCGGAAGATACTGGAGGAGCATCGCATGACGGGAAATGCTGGGCAGACGGCTGATTCTCCACTGATTTCTGACTTTATCGCTGTGGGCGAGGTAGGACTGGATTATTACTGGAGCCGTGAGTTCGAGCATGAGCAGCTGGAGGCTTTTGAGGAACAGGTGAAGTGGGCGATAGAGACCCGCTTGCCATTGATGATTCATTGCCGCAAGGCACAGAACGAGATGGTGCATCTGCTCAGACAGTATCAGAAAGACCTGCCGGGCGGCGTGTTCCATTGCTTTACCGGCAATCAGAAGGAGGCAGAGGAACTCCTCTCGTTCGATAACTTCGTGCTGGGCATCGGTGGAGTTTCTACCTTCAAGAGCAGTCATCTGCGTGAAGACCTCCCTGCCGTGGTTCCGATGAACCGCATTGTTTTGGAAACCGACTCTCCATACATGGCTCCCGTTCCATATCGCGGAAAGCGCAATGAGAGCGCCTTCGTGGTAGAAGTACTTAAAACCTTGGCAAAAGCCTACAACGTGAGCGAAGAAAAGTTTGCAGAACAGACGAATAAAAATGTAGAAAGTGTCTTTCACTTCTAGGGAAATGCCCCACACGCCCTGAAGACTCAAAGCTCTAGAAGCAGCACGCCCTGAAAGGGCAGAAGCTCCTAGCCCAGGGCAACACCCTGGGTTATAATGGCAATCAGCAAAGCGCCCTGTAAGGGCAAAAGCTTTTGTAAATATATAAAATTTAATAAAAATAAATCCTAAACCAACTATTCATTATGACTAGAAAAATGTTGATGGCAGCCCTCCTGATGGCTGCATTTGCACAGGGCACTCAGGCACAAGACCTGAGCGGCCAGCGTTCTGAAAAGCAGGACGTAAACATGATTCCGGGTAAGAAACTGGATCATCACGGACTCATCGTGAGCCCTACACCACATCTCCTGAATGTGGATGCTGCTAACCGACTCGACCTGCAGAAGGGTGTCAAGGTGATTGACAAGAAAGGTAAGTTTGCTGATGATGTGAAGTTCCTGACCGCTAACGCCAAGGGCATTCGCCTGACCATCGATTTCGGTGAGAAGCTTGCTGCCAAGGCTGGCGTGAAGCCTGTATCGGGTGCTTACAGCCTGAAGGCTGATGCCAAAGGTATCCAGATTGTGGGATACGATGAGCGTGGCGCTTTCTATGGCTTGCAGACCTTGCGCCAGATTGTAAACAGCGAGATGGCAAAGGGCCAGATGCCTTATACCACTTGCAACGACTACCCTGATCTTCCAAACCGTGGTGTGGTAGAAGGCTTCTATGGCGAGCCTTGGTCTCATCAGGTGCGTCTTTCCCTCATCGACTATTATGGAAAGAACAAGATGAACACCTATCTCTATGGCCCTAAGGACGACCCTTATCACAGCTGTCCTAACTGGCGCCTGCCTTATCCAGAGAAAGAGGCTAAGAACATCAGCGAACTCGTTCAGGCTTGCCGCCGCAACCGTGTAGATTTCGTGTGGGCTATCCATCCAGGACAGGATATCAAGTGGAACGAGGAAGACTATCAGAACCTGGTTCACAAGCTCGATCTGATGTACGACCTCGGTGTGCGCTCTTTCGCCATCTTCTTTGATGATATTTCGGGCGAGGGTGCCAACCCAGTGAAGCAGTCGGAACTCCTGAACCGCCTGGCAAAGGAATTTGTGAAGGCTAAGGGCGATGTTACACCGCTCGTGATGTGTCCTACCGATTATACCCGTCTCTGGGCGAATCCAAAACCAACCGGTTCTCTGGCTATCTTCGGTAATACCCTCGATCCATCTATCAATGTATTCTGGACGGGTGATGTGGTATGTAGTGACTTGACCCGCGAGACCCTCGACTGGGTGAACTCCCGCATCAAGCGCCCTGCTTATTACTGGTGGAACTTCCCTGTAACCGATTATGCACGCCATATCATCATGCAGGGTCCTACCTATGGTTTGCAGACCGACCTGACCAACAAGGATCTCTGCGGCTTCGTAAGCAACCCTATGGAGCACGGAGAGGCTTCTAAGCTGGCTCTCTATGGTGTGGCTGATTATGCATGGAACATCGCCAACTATAATCCGTTGGACAACTGGGAGCGTGGCCTGGTAGATCTCACTCCTGAGGCACACGAGGCATATCGCACCTTCGCCATGCACTCTTGCGATACCGAGACCGGTTATCGCCGCATCGAGTCATGGGAGACCAAGAGCTTCCGCATCGACAACTTCACCGATGCTCAGTTCAATGCTCTGCAGAATGAGTTTGTAAGAGTAAAGAATGCACCAGCCCAGATGGAGGCAAACTGCAAGAATGCCCTGCTGATGAAGGAACTCCGCCCATGGTTGACAGAGTTTGGCAAGTTGGGTGAGCGTGGCTTGAAGACCATGAGTCTTATCAAGGAATATAAGGCTGGTAACGACCAGGCATTCTGGGAGGGCTACGTAAACAACCGCATGAGCAAGGAAGACGTGGCTGCCTACGAGAAGCATAAGTCTGGAACCATGGTATTGCAGCCATTCTACGAGCAGTCTATGGACGATATGGCATCTGGCTTCTTCAAGAAGTTGACCGGTAAGGTTCCTGCCTTCTATAAGGGTATCGGTACCTATGCCACTTTGAAAACCACCCAGAGCAAGGCAATGTTCGACAACGATTCTACCACCTATTATACATCGGGTAACGGTCAGAATACAGGCGACTGGATTGGTGCTGACCTGGGCTGCGTTCGTCAGGTATCAGAGGTAAGAATCCTCCAGGGCCGTAACTCTGTGGATGATGTAGATTACTTCGACAACACCGTATTGGAATATTCTGTAGACAGAAAGGAATGGAAGGCGCTGACAGGCGAGTTGAAGAAGCAGTATATCATCAACTGGAAGACCGATTCTCCTGTTGAGGCCCGTTATATCCGTATCAAGAAGTTGAAGTCAGACAAGCGCAACTGGGCAGCTGTCCGCACCTTCGAGGTGAATCCAACCACTCCAGAGCGTTTGAACTTCCCAGTAGAGGCTGACAATCTGGAGGCAGCGATGTATGGTTTCGATGAGAATCCATGCACCTCATTCACCAACAAGGGCACCCTTACCATGGGTATTGAGAAGGATGTAAAGAGTTACACCCTGCTGTTGAAGTTGGCTCCAGGCAAATCATTGGTATGTCGCCAGCTGAACGCCAAGGGCAAGGTTCTTGCCACTACCACCATCGACAGTTCATTCTGCAAGGTGGAATTGGTGAAGAAGGCTGCCAAGCTTCAGATAGAAGGCTCTGCAGAAATCTTCGAGATTATTCCTGAGAAGTAAAGGACTGAACTTTCGCAAGCGGGGAAGTCCGCTAGGTGTCTCGCCAGATTGTAAATCTGTCGGGACGCCTAGCGAGCTTGTACTCTTGGAGACGCCATACGCCCTGAAAGGGCAGAAGCTCCTAGCCAAGGGCAACACCCTGGGTTAAATATGCAACCAACAAGGCGCCCTGAAAGGGCAAAAGCTTTAAAATAGATGCTTTTGTCCTTTCAGGGCGCTTGTTTTATGTCATCTCTAGTTAAAGAAATGTAAAAAGCAAACGAATATGTGGATTTTCGAATAAAAAGTGATAATTTTGTACTTCGAAACAGGAAAGGTGCTCGAGTGGCTGAAGAGGCACGCCTGGAAAGCGTGTATTCCCCTAAAGGGAATCGGGGGTTCGAATCCCCCTCTTTCCGCTTTTATATATATAATAAAGTATATGAAGAAAAATACAGCTATTGCACGTTTTGCAATATTGGTTTTCACATGGATGTGTTCTCTGCCTATGATGGCTCAAGAAGAGAACATGGGATTTCATCAAGCTCTTAAGACAAAGTTTATAGAGGGTAATGCGGGATTTATGTCTCTCGTTGCCATCGCCCTCATCGTGGGTATGGCTTTCTGTATCGAGCGCATCATCTATCTGAGTCTCTCTGAAATCAACGCCAAGAAGTTGATGCAGGATATCGACCAGAAGGTGGCGGCGGGAGATGTGGAAGGGGCTAAGACGCTCTGCCGGAATACCCGCGGACCGGTGGCTTCTATCTGCTATCAGGGTTTGATGCATATCAGCGAGAGTCTTGATGACATCGAGCGCTCGGTAAGCGGATATGGTACCGTTCAGGCGGCTAACCTGGAGAAGGGCTGTTCCTGGATCAAACTCTTTATCGCTATGGCGCCATCGCTCGGATTCCTCGGAACCGTGATCGGTATGGTCATGTCGTTCGACCAGATTCAGCAGGCGGGCGATATCAGTCCTACTATCGTGGCTTCGGGTATGAAAGTGGCACTCATCACTACCATCTTCGGTATCATCGTAGCCCTCATCCTTCAGGTTTTCTATAACTACATTCTTTCTAAGGTGGAGCACCTGACAAGCCAGATGGAGGAGTCGGCGGTTACTTTAATGGATATTATTGCCAAGAATAAATAAACGAAGAGAGAAATGGTTAAATTTCAATTTTCAAAGCAGAAGACGAAGTCGGCCGAAAAGATATCGCAGCAGGTGTTCTATATCATGATAGGACTGGCGGTGCTGGTTTTCGGTCTGTTCTTTTTGGTAGGCTACGATTTGCCTTTCGAAGAGAACCCCGACTTTAATGCGCCTCTCTTTACCGATGTGCTCATCCTGCTGATGTGGCTCTTTCTGATAGGAGGTACAGGTCTGGCAGTCTTTTCGATGATCAGAGATTATCGCAGCAGCAAGTCGGAGGCTGTAGTGAATGGCATTCCCGTGCGTCGCATCTTCCGCATCACATGGATCGGAACTTTGGCAGTTTTGCTGCTTACCTTCTTTTTGGGCGGTTCTGCTCCGATGCTCATCAATGGCGAGAATTATGCCGACTGGCTCTGGCTCAAGCTTTCAGATATGTTTGTCATCACATCGCTCCTGATGCTGGTGGCAGGAATCGGTGCCGTCTGTTTCGGTGCCACACGTTATATTCGGAAGAAAAACTAAAGTGAGTGCTTTGGGCTCTCTATTCTATAAATAAGGATTAAATATGCTGATTAGAAGGAAGCAACACGAAACCCCGGGACTGAATACCACATCTACAGCCGACATCTCGTTCATGCTGTTGATATTCTTCCTTGTCACCACATCAATGGATGTGGATAAGGGACTGTTGCGTCAACTCCCTTCACCTGAACCGCAGAAGAAGGAACAGCAGCAGTCGGTGGTAGACAAGGCTAACCTCATGGCGCTGCGCCTGACGGCTGGCGATACGCTTTTGGTCAACGGTAAGCCGATGCAGGTGAGCCAGCTCAAGGAAGAAACCATCCGCTTTGTACACCGCCTGGGCAAGAAACATCTCATCTCTATTGAGAGTGACCGCGATGCCGACTATAATCTCTATTTCCAGATGCAGAATCAGCTGATGGAAGCATATAGCCAGCTGCGCAACGAAACAGCCCAGAAGAAATATCACAGGGATTATGCCCTCTTGAACAATGACCAGAAAGAACAGGTGCGCAACATCTGTCCGCAGCGCATCACAGAGTCGTATGCCAACGCAATGACTCAAACCGACCAGCGTGTTGATGCCAATGCTGAAGAAAAGCAAGGGGAAGAAAATTCGGCAGAAACAGCTACTGAACAGCAGAAAGGAGGTAAACAATGATGAATTTTCATAAGAAATCGCATGAAGTGCCAGGGTTGAATACATCTTCTCTGCCAGACCTCATTTTCTCCGTACTGTTCTTCTTTATGATTGTTACCCACATGCGCCAGGTTACCTTGAAGGTAGACTGCCGTTTGCCACAAGGCAAGGAACTCACCCGCCTGACCAAGAAATCGGCGGTGAGCCATATTTATATAGGTAAGCCAACCAAAGAGATGCAGGCAAAGTATGGTACCGGTACCCAGATTCAGTTGAATGATAAGTTTGCTTCGGCTCCCGAAGTGATGGATTACATTTCGGCAGAAAAGAAGCGTATGTCGCCGGAAGACCAGAAGCTGATGACCGTATCAATCAAAGCAGACCAAGAGACAAAGATGGGTGTGATAACCGACGTAAAGCAGGCTTTGCGCCAGGCAAAAGCACTAAAAATCAGTTATTCTGCCACAGAAAAAGGAAAATAATATTAATTTATCATGTTTTTCTCTTAAAAAATTGCTTTTATTAATTTTTTGTATTATCTTTGCAATCAAATTATTAGTATTATGTCAAAACAAATTTTAGATTCATTAGATAGGCAGATTCTGAAGCTGATTTCTCAGGATGCCCGTATTCCATTTTTGGAAGTGGCACGCGCTTGCAACGTGAGCGGTGCTGCCATTCATCAGCGTGTTGCTAAACTTACAAATCTTGGTATCATCAAGGGTTCACAATTCATCATTGACCCAGAAAAGATAGGTTATGAAACTTGTGCTTATATGGGACTCTATCTGAAGGAGCCTGAGAAGTTTGACCAGGTTGTAGAGGAGTTGAAGAAGATTCCTGAGGTTGTGGAGTGTCACTATACTACAGGTGGTTTTGATATGTTTATCAAGATTTACGCGCTGAACAACCACCATCTCCTGGAAATCATCCATGATAAGTTGCAGCCACTGGGATTGTCTCGCAGCGAGACCATCATCTCTTTCAATGCATCTATCAACCGCCAGCTTTCTATGCAGGATCTCAAGAGTTTCAACGATGATGAAGAGGAAACTGATGAGGAGGCTGCAGCAGAGAAATAAGATATAAAAAGAAAAAAAGCAGTAGCTCCCTGCGGGATTACTGCTTTCTATAAAGGGTGAGGAATGTGAACGGTAAGCCGTTTTCATTCCTCATTTCTTTTTCTGTCACTTCCCATTCTGCCGGATTGATTTCCGGAAAGAAGGTATCGGCATGTTCAGGTTCCTTTTCTACGATTGTGAGATAAAGCTTGTCTGCAAAAGGCAAAGCCTGTTCATATATGCTGGCTCCTCCGATGATGAAACATTCATCTGAAGCTTCTTTGTTTCCAACCTCTTCTTTTCTTGCTGCCAGCGCTTCTTCCAGAGAGGTGTATACTTCGCACCCTGTTATCTGCTCTCTTGTCTTCGAGATAACAATATTACGGCGGTTGGGCAAGGCTCCGTTAGGCAGCGACTCAAATGTCTTCCTGCCCATGATGATCGTATGTCCGGTTGTGAGCATACGAAATCGGGTCATGTCCGATGGGATGGCGTAGAGCAACCGGTTCTTGTACCCGATAGCTCTATGCACTTTGGATATACAGGCGATGATGCTAAGCATAAACTATAAACTGTTAACTGTAAACTGTTCTTCCGGAATATGGCTACTCTTGATCTTCCACTCCTGCGGATAGAGGTTGTTGGCACGGTTGCCAATGTTCTTTTCCCAGCCTATCGGAACCTGTCTGTAGGTTATCAGAACATACCCCTTAGGCGTATCGGCAGGCAGATTCACAGCCTCCTTGCGAAGGTAGCGGATGGCATCATCGTAGGATAACTCCACCTGTGGGAAGTGATCTTTGTTGAGCATCGTAGAGAGAGCGAGAGCCTGGTCGGGAATGAGACCCTTTCCCTTGTCTGTTCCCAGTTTCACACCTGCATGCAGCACCTTCAGGTTCTTTTCAGCCTGGTTGTAGATGTCTTTCCATCTGCCCGGAATGGCGTAAACCGTCTCGTTGCTTTCTGCAGGCATCCATTCCGTATCAGTCTTCAGCCAGCCGTCAGGAATCTCCGATCCCTTTCCTTTAGCCACCTTCTTGTCTTTCTTCTTCTTATCCTTCCTGTTCTCCTTGGCTGGTGAGCCGGCTTCCCATTCGCCCTCTTTCTTCAGAATCGCCATAAACAGACCTTCGCCTCGCGAAACGCCAGGAATGAACCGGTAAACCGGGAAGTCGGTGCCCGTGAGGTTGCGGGTGATGTTCCATGTATCTTCTACACCCTCCAGTGCCATCACTTCAGCGCCAAGTTCTTCGCATATCCAGTCCACGTTCTCCTCATCTTCGTGCGCATTGAAGGTGCAGGTAGAGTAAATCAGGATACCGCCTGGCTTCAGACAGTTCCATATATCCGATACGATTTCGCGCTGCAGCTGCCAGCAGTTGTTCACATTCTGGGTACTCCATTCGCCGATAGCCCCTTCATCTTTGCGGAACATTCCTTCGCCGGAGCAGGGAACATCGGTAAGAATCACATCAAACTGCAACTTCGATTTCTTGTAATCGCGGGGATAGTTGTTGGTAACAATCATATCCGGATGACCGAACTTCTGTACGTTTTCGGCAAGAATCTGTGAGCGGGTGCGCATCGGTTCGTTGCTGAAGAGCAGACTCCCTTCCGGCAAGGCAGCCCTTACGGCTGTCGACTTTCCGCCAGGGGCAGCACAGAGATCCAGCATCATCACCGGTTCTTTTACGTACTGTCGGATAGCCATATCTACAAACATAGATGAGGCTTCCTGTACATAATATAAGCCGGCATGCAGCAGCGGATCGAAGGTGAATCCGGGACGCGTAGAGAGATAACGGCCGGTTTCCGGACACCAGGGAACCGGTTCGCCATCAGCATCCTTGCATTTAAAAGGATTGATGCGGATACTGGTTGGTGCCTCCTCTTCAAGGATAGCATGCTCCAGACGCTGATACAGCTTTTCGCCCATCAGTGCCTGCGTATATGTTCTGAAATCTTCAGGTAATGTCTTCATTCTGTTTCTTTTTCTTTAATTTGTTTGCAAAAATAAGAAATTTTTCGTTTCTTTGCAACTAAATCGCGAAGAGATGCGTCTAAGAAGCAGAAATTTTTCAAATAACAAGGTAAAACAGTAAAAAATAATGATATGAAGAAAGCAATATTGGCATTAGCGCTCGTTATGAGCATCGGAGCCACCCAAGTGTCTTTGGCGTCTTCTGCTCCAAAACATCGTTATCATCCAACTACCCAACAGGTAGATTCAAAGGCTGCTCCTGCATCTGCCGCACAGCCATCTGCTTCGAAGGATAAAGGCGACGAGGCGTTGGAGGCTTATTCTGATACAACCAGTACAGATTCGGCCAACTATGATGATTATGATGCGAATGATAATAAGTCTGTTCATTCTAGATACAGTTTAGACAACTATGATGATCCGTTCGATTTCATCGGTTCGGTATTTGGTGGCGGAGCGCTGGCTGTTATGATTATCTTCTGTATCATCTTCGGTCTGCTGTTTGTCTTTGCTCCGCTGATCATCGTATTTCTGGTTATCAGATATCTGATTCGCCGCCACAACGACCGGATGAAACTGGCGGAGATGGCGATGGAGAAGGGCATCAATGTTCCGGGAAGCGACCGGCCGATAGACAAGCAGAGCGATGAGTATCTGGTAAAGCGTGGATTGAGAAATGCCTTCCTGGGAGCCGGTTTGTGCGCCATGTTTGCCTGGTGGGATGCTGATTTCCTGGCTGGCATCGGAGCCCTGGTCTTCTTCTATGGATTGGGACAGACCCTCATAGGTTCGCTTCCAGCCATCAAGGATTGGTGGAGAAACCGCCATGGCAATCAGGGCACAGGTTATAATGGAACTCCGGTATAAAAATCAAACAATAATTATTAGTTAATATATAGTGGAAAAGTTATCCGATATTTCTCTCGTCACGAAGGTGGTGATGCTTCATGACCGCAAGTCGTTCGACTTGCTGGTCAGGAAGTATCAGTCACCCATTCGTGGGTTCTTCCTACGGCAGACGCTGGGGGATGCGCAGCTGAGTGACGACTTGGCGCAGGATACCTTTGTGAAGGCTTATACCCATCTGTCGGGTTTCAGGGGTACAGCCAGCTTTTCCACTTGGCTTTATCGTATCGCCTATAATGTGTGGTATGATTATACCCGCAGTTATAAGGAAACGCAGGATATCGATACGCCGGCGGTTGCCCGACAGAATGCGCAGGGAGTGAATACCGGACTGAAGATGGATTTACTCAATGCCCTGCGGATATTGAGCGAGAACGAACGTACATGCATCACGCTGCAGCTGATGGATGGTCTCTCTATAGATAAGATTGCAGAGGTGACGGGAATGGCGCAAGGCACCATTAAGTCGCATCTCTCTCGTGGAAAACAGAAACTTGCAAGTTACTTAAAAAAGAATGGTTATGACCGATAAGATAAATGATAAGAAGTTGGAGAGCATGAAAGGGGAACCGTTGGCCCCTCAGGATGAAGAACTCTTACAGATGTTCTTTTCCGATTGCCAGATGTCAGAGATTCCTGATGACGGATTCTCCGACAGGGTGATGCAGGCCTTGCCGGCTTTACCCGAAACTGGTACAGCGATGTCGCTGGTTAAGCGCCAGCGTCTGGAACATTTATGGACGGCAGCCTGTGTGGTAGCAGGCATCATCATAGCAGTAGTCTGTCAGGGATGGGAGCAGATTCAGGGATGGCTTTTCTCTATGAAGATAGATTTCCTCCTTTCCGGTTCGCGTGCTCTTACGCATGTGGCAGATTCCATCGCCCACTCTCAGAATCTCCTGATGGTGCTGGCTGGCTTCGTTGTCCTCATCATGGTTTGGGGATATAATGAACTGGCTGATGCACGTCAGTAGGCTTCTTCCCTGATATCAATTGTATAAATGATCAACTCTTTCTATTAGCAGAATAGTTTTTAGTGCTAATAGAAAGAGTTTTTTATTACTATAAATATCATCTTTATGCTCTTGAAATCTCCGTTCATCGACGCTGAACGGACATTCAACGTCGCTGAACGGATATTCAACGTCGCTGAACGGACATTCAGCGTCGATGAACGAAGATTTAATATTGCTGAATATAGAAAAACAAATAGGTGCTGCTACTTTTTCAGTAGAGCACCTATGCTTATGATATTGGTTTCTAAAACAATTTATAGGTAGTGCGTAGCACTTTGAACTCGGTTCGGCGGTTCAGCTGGTTGCAGATTTCCTGATGCTCCTTGCTCTGCTTCAGGATAAATTCTTCGTTGAGCACATCGCCTTCCTTGAGCCAAGGATACTTCTCGGTAAGTTTCTTGCGCACATTCTTCGGCTTCTCCTTGCCGTAGCCCACAGGGGTGAGGCGCTCTTTCTCTATGCCGTGTTTTATCAGATAGTCTACTACCGATTGGGCGCGGCGCTGAGACAGATGCTTGTTATATTCGCTGTTTCCCTTGTAGTCGCAATGGGCGCTGAGTTCGATGGTAACGTGCGGGTTCTCTTTCAGCAGCGTTACCAGCTGGTCGAGGGCTGTTGTACTGGCTTCGGTAAGGGTTGCCTTGTCGAAATCGTAGAAGATGTTGTCGATGAGTACAGGGGCTGTGATGGAAGCCAGCGGGAACTGGAGCACGTATTCCTTACTCTCTTTAGCTGAATCAACCCGAAGTTCTTCCTTGTGGTTGAGGTAGCCTTTGCAGGATGCCATCACCAGGTAGTCGACATGCGGATTGATAGGGAGGACAAACGAACCGTCGCCCTTGACGGATAGTTTCCTGTTCGTTCCGTCGTTGCCTACGATTCTGACCTCTGCGGCAGGCAGTTCATAACCGTCTTTCTCGTAAACCCATCCCTTCATTGTGGTAACAATCTCCGGATTCTCGAAAGAGTAGATATGATCGTAGCCTCTTCCGTCTTTTCTGTTAGAGCAGAAGAAACCCTGATTGTGGAGACCCTCGAAAGTCATTCCGAAGTCATCGGCTTCTGTATTCAGCGGATAGCCGGGGTGGGTGAGTTCATATTTCCGGGTGATGGAATTCACTTTGGCGATATAGATGTCGAGTGCGCCCATTCCCACATGACCGTTGCTGCTGAAGTAAAAGTCGCCGTTAGGGCGGAAGGTAGGGAACATCTCATCGCCTGGTGTGTTGATAGGTTCGCCCAGGTTCTCTACGCCGCCCAGTCCGGCAGGAGTGATGTGCACTCGCCAGATGTCGAGTCCGCCTTTTCCGCCCGGCATGTCTGATACGAAATAGAGCCATTCGCCATCAGGGGAGATGGCTGGATGGGCAAAACAGCTGAGTGTATCTTTGCTGATTTCCAGATTCGTAGGCTTGCTCCAGGCTGCATCCGAGCGGTTGGAGGTTACTATCTGGGCTAAGCGGGGCGAAGTGGGATCGGTGGCACACTGGGTGAGGTACATCTGCTTGCCGTCTGGGGTAAAGCAGCATGCGCCCTCTTCGTAGTCGGTGTTGAGACCGGTTCCGATGGCTTCCGGCTTGCTCCATTTGCCTTTGTCGTTCTTTTCAGAGAAGAAGATGTCGGCAGATTTCGTTCCCGTCACTCCGTTCAGGTCGCTGCCCTGGGCTTCGTTGCGGGTTGAGGTGAAATAGAGCTGACTGTTGTCATCGCTGAGGAACATTGGCGAATAGTCGTCTCTTCGGGAGTTGAAAACATCCATCCGCTTTACCTTGTACCGGCTTCCTTCCTTCTTCCAGACTGGGGCTTTCTGTGCCGATTCGAGTCCGTTCTTTACCAGCACGTTGTCGGGCATGGAATCGAGCAGGAATTCGAATTCCTTGGCAGCCTGTCTGTAACTTCCGTTCTTCAGGAGAAGCCGGGCGTAAGCCAGGCGGTCGTTGAGGTCTGCCTGCTTGTATCGGATGGCATTGCTGTAGGCTGCCAGTGCCTTCGGCGTACTGTTGATTTTATCATAGCAGCGTGCCATCTTCAGAGCCACCTTGCCCCGGGCAGCCCGCTCTTTGGTAGGTGTCTTGGTGTACACCTTTTTATATTGGGTTGCCGCATCGTAGTATTCGCCTAAAGAAAGATGCTTGTCTGCTTTCTTCAGGTTCTGTTCAATGCCGCAACTTATCAGAAAGAGGCAGCTGATTGCTGTTATGATTTGATAAAATCTTATTTGTTTCATATTGATTTACATCTGCGAGAATGGCTGACGATATTGGCAGCCTGCCTTCCAGTTGCTGCAGCCATAGGCGGTCTTGCCCTTGATGATGACGCCCTTGCCGCAGAGCGGACATGGTTTGCCAACCATTGGGTCGGCAGCTGGAGCCGGCTGAGCAGGAGCATTCTGAGAATCTGCATTCTGTGCTGCTGCCTTATCGGCTTTCTTGGCTGGAGCCTTTCGGGCAGCCGGTTTCTTGGCAGCCGGTTTCTTCTTGAGGTCTTCCTCTGTCATGATGGTCACTCTCCGGTTGCTGTTGTCTGACAATACATCGATGACAATCTTGTTGATCTGTTCTTTCAGTCCGTTGATGAAGTCGGCAGGATCGTAGGTCTTGTGCTCGATGTCGCGGAGCTTCTTCTCCCAGATACCGGTCAGTTCGCAACTCTTCAGCAGTTCCTCATGGATGGTGTCAATGAGTTCGATGCCTGTCGGGGTTGCCATCAGATTCTTGCGCTGGCGACGGATGTAGTGGCGCTTGAAGAGGGTCTCGATGATGCCGGCACGGGAGGAAGGTCTGCCGATTCCGTTCTCCTTCAATGCTGCACGAAGTTCTTCGTCTTCTACGAATTTACCGGCTGTCTCCATCGCACGCAGCAGGGTTGCCTCGGTATAATACTTAGGTGGCGTGGTCCATTTCTCCGTCAGGGTAGGCTGATGTTCTCCCGATTCGCCTTTTGTGAAGGATGGGAGGGTTCTTTCTTCTACCACTTCCTTCTTGGCGCCGTTTCCTGAGTCTGCGTTTCCGTTGGCGTTATCTGAAGCATCATCGTCATCTGCATTCTTTACATCCTTGGCATAGACTACTCGCCAGCCCGGTTCGAGAATCTCCTTACCGCTCACCTTGAACTCTATCTTCTCCGGTTTTGGTCCGTCTTCGTTGATGACTTCGCCCAATACGGTGGTGGTAGAGAATTTACAGTCCGGATAGAACACGCTGATGAATCGCTTGGCGATGAGATCATAGACATTCGCCTCCATATCGGTGAGTCCGGTTGGCGGAACTCCGGTTGGGATGATGGCGTGGTGATCGGTTACCTTGCTGTTATCGAATACCTTCCTGCTCTTCGGCAACTTCTTGCCGGTGGCTGCGAGTTGCTGGATGAGTGGGAGGTATTTCTGCTGACTGGCTATCTTTGCCTGGCTCACACCGTTCAGAATCTGCGGACATTTCGGATAGATATCGTCGGTCAGGAACTGGGTATCTACACGAGGATAAGTGGTGTACTTCTTCTCGTAGAGACTCTGGATGAGCTTCAGCGTAATATCGGCAGAGTAGGCAAACTTCTTGTTGCAATCCACCTGCAGTGAGGTGAGGTCGTAGAGATGAGGTGGCGCCTCGTTTCCCTTTTTCTTGCTTACATCCGTAACGGTGAAGGGTTTGCCGGCGATGGTGCTGAAAGCCTTCTCGCCTTCCTCCTTGCTGGTAAACTTGCCGCTGGTTGCCGTAAACTGGGTGTCGCGATAGATGGTGGCGAGTACCCAGTAAGGTTCGGAAACGAAGTTGTCGATTTCCTTCTGGCGGTTTACGATGAGGGCAAGGGTAGGGGTCTGCACCCGGCCGATGCTGAGCACCTGTCGGTTCTGACCGTATTTCAATGTATAAAGTCGGGTGGCGTTCATACCGAGAATCCAGTCGCCGATGGCACGGGAAAGTCCGGCAAGATAGAGTGACTGGTATTCGGTCTGGTCTTTCAGTTCCTGGAAGCCCTGCTTGATGGCTTCATCGGTCATGGACGAAATCCACAATCTCTTGACGGGGCATTTCGCCTGCGCTTTCTGCATCACCCATCTCTGGATAAGCTCTCCTTCCTGTCCGGCGTCACCGCAGTTGATGATGCTGTCGGCAGCCTGCATCAGTTTCTCGATGGTAGCAAACTGCTTCTTGATGCCTTCATCGTTGATGAGCTTGATACCGAATCGCTGTGGAATCATCGGCAACGCCGAAAGGCTCCAATGTTTCCACATCGGAGTATAATCATCCGGTTCCTTCAGCTCACAAAGGTGGCCGAAGGTCCATGTTACTTGGTAACCATTACCTTCCATATAACCGTCGCGTGCCGTGGTAGCCCCGATGATTCGGGCGATATCCTTAGCCACACTCGGTTTCTCTGCTATACAAACTATCATGTTTTATTCTTATTTCTGTTTGCAAAGGTACAATAAAATAATGAGAAAGCCATCATTTC
>JABLTP010067289.1_pt1 | contig 30286 bp, 36 predicted proteins | sample 7160111 | NCBI WGS metagenome assembly JABLTP01 (sample SAMN14651227, study PRJNA627086) | human gut metagenome | isolation source: feces | host: Homo sapiens
ATGCGAGGTCGCCGCTATACAGCCCCGCCACTCACCTCCACGTGTTCTGTAGTATGTCAGTCTTATAGATAAATAATATCAGAGGTAATGAGAATAAAAAATAAAAAGTAAAAAGTGAAGGTTAACCAATATGTTTCATGACACATTGGTGCCTTGCGCAGAAAGGCGGAATATAAATATGAAAAAATTAACAAGACAGGAGAAACACGAACAGTGTATGCGTGAAATCCGTGGAACACTGATCGTTGTTTTGATCTGCTGTGCTTGGCATATTGCCAGTGCATTTTTATTAAATGGTACTAGTCTTTATTTTCTAGGAATGCCAGCATGGTTTAGCGTATCAACTTTCGGAACGATCATACTTTCTTTGATCGGTGTCTGGTACTTATTAAAACATGTATTTATTAACTTCGATTATGATGATGAAGAGGAGGAAGAAGAATAAAATGTCAGCAAATCAGAAAATCATTCTTATGATCTTTATCGTTTACCTCATTTTAAATGCCGCGATCGGTATCATTTTTAGTAAACGTCAGAATAAAAAACAGCATACTTCTTCTGAGAAAAAATTCTTTATCGGTGGAAGAAATATGAATGGACTTCTTTTAGCAATGACAACCATGGCAACTTATACTTCTGTAAGTTCCTTTATCTCCGGACCTGGAGCTGCTGGTCTTACTTACGGATATGCACAGGCATGGATCGCTACCGTACAGGTTCCGATTACATTTCTGGTACTTGGGGTTCTTGGAAATAAATTAGCTTTAGTTTCAAGAAGAACCGGTGCCGTTACTGTTGTCGGTTATTTAAAAGCTCGTTATAAAAGTGATGTATTAGTTATCGTAACCAGTTTACTTATGGTTATCTTCTTTATGGCACAGATGATCGGACAGTTTACTGGTGGAGCAACTTTGATCTCTTCCATCACAGGACTTGATCATGTCGTTTCTTTATTGATCTTTGGTGCAGTTGTTATCATCTATACATCTTTCGGTGGTTTCAGTGCTGTTGCGATCACAGATACGATTCAGGGAATCATCATGTGTGTCGGTACATTTTTACTTTTATTCTTCGTATTAAAAGCTGGCGGTGGACTTGCTGGTATTGATGCTGGACTTGCACAGAATCTACCTGGTGTATATGATGATCTATTTTCAAAATATAGTCCCGGAACTTTGCTTAGTTTCTGGATTCTTGTAGGATTTGGTACTCTTGGACTTCCACAGACCGCTGTTCGTTCTATGGGATTTAAAAATACAAAGAGTCTTCATTCTGCAATGTGGATTGGTGCGGTTACTTGTAGCTTTATCATCGTTGGTATGCATATGGCTGGTACATGGGCAGGTGCACTGGTAGATACAAAGAATCTTCCAACTTCTGATTATTTTATTCCGTATATTGTTCAGAAGATCATGCCCGTTGGATTAGCTGGAACATTCCTTGCAGCACCTATGGCTGCTGTTATGTCTACTGCTGATTCTCTTTTGATCCTTGCTTCTGCAGCAATTGTAAAAGATCTGTGGCGTAACTATGTTGTCAAAGATGATCCTGTGAAAATTAAATCTTATAACAAAAATGTTGGAAAGATGAGTACACTTGTTACATTTGCATTCGGTGTGATCGTCATCTTACTTACGATCAATCCACCTGATATCATTTTCTTCCTGAATCTGTTTGCTTTGGGTGGTCTGGAATGCAGTTTCTTCTGGCCTTTAGTTGGTGGATTGTTCTGGAAGAAAGGAACAAAACAGGCAGCCGTTTTTAGTTCTATTGGAGCAGCGATCACTTATGTATTTTGTTACTATAATGTACAGATCGCAGGAATCAATGCCGTTGTATGGGGACTTCTTGCCGGTGGAATCTTGTATTTTGTAATAGGAAATATAACTTGCAAGAATGGACTTGATGAAGATATTATTAAGAATTGTTTCTAGATTTTGGATTACTTGAATTCGAAACATATCAATAAATAATATAATAAAAAGCCTCTGTGTGATGTTTCAAACTTTTTATTAACATCATACACAGAGGCTTTTGGTTTATTTAATTTTCTTTACTTTAGAAAAAGCTCCATATATCTTTTTCTTTCCAGACGTTTTTACAGCTCGTACTTTATAAGATCCATTCTTTGGTGCTTTCTTATACTTATAACTTGTTTTCTTGGTCGTTGTTACTCTTACCCATTTTTTACCTTTAAAACGATATACCTGATAGGAGGTTGCACCGCTTACTTTCTTCCACTGTAACTGAACTGTTTTCGAAGATCTCTTACATTTGCCCCAAGTTACTTTCCCAAGGGAAGTATCTGTTACCGTTATCGTAATCGTTTTGGCAAACGATGGAGCTTGTTTTGGTGTGATCGTAACACTTGTTTTTCCAGCTTTTAACCCTGTTATTTTACCAGAAGCCGATACTTTACATATCGATGGAGAAGAAACTTTGTATTTCATTTCACTTGAAATCAATGGTACATTGACAAAATGATTGTATATACTATAGGAAATATTTTTAGAAGTTCCATTCTTTAAACTAAATGAATTTATTGGATTTACTGAAAATAAATATCCTATCTGAGCTTTTGTAACTTCTATATTAGTTGTTGCAGTGTTGTTTTTGTAAGAAGATTCTTCTGCTGCATCTACAGCGGCTGTTGAAAAGTTCTGTACCCAGTAACATATGCCATTTACCTTAACCGCTCCAACACCAATTCCAGTATATCTATCTGTAAGAATATTAGCTCTATGTCCATCTGAATTCATCCATGAAGTCATGACGGATCTGCTGCTTGTCTGACCTGCAGCAATATTTTCTCCACTCATAATATATCCAAGTTTGCTATCGTAACATACGCTATAATAAAATCTTCCTGATGGACGTATATGAGAAAATGCTATTGCAAGTTCAGCCGCACGAATCATAGATCCCTTGATCATACGACGATCCATGGTAAGTGCTTTTAATCCTTTCTTCCTTCTTTCACTATTGACTCTTTTTACAATATCAAATGCTGCTTTATAATCGTATGTTACTTTAATCGGCAGCTTCTCCATCCTCATATAAGAACCATCTTCGATTTTTTGTAGTCCATTTAACCCTTCAATCACTGCTTCTGCTGAAAATGCTTGTTTTCCAACATATATTACAGAAGCTGGAATCCTCACTTTTTTAATTTTTGTTCCATAAAAAGCAAGACTTCCTATCATCTGTAACGTATTTGAAAATGTTACGGATGTAAGGCTCTTGCAATTGAAAAATGTCTGGTATGCAATTTCGTTTAAATTCTTTGGAAAATTGATGGTTGTCAATGCAGAGCACTCCCCGAAACATCCATCTCCCAAGGAAGTTACGCTATCTGGAATTTTAATCTGTTTTAGTGATGAACAATAACCAAATACAAGCCCATCCAGCTTCTTTATATTATTTCCCATAGATACGCTTGTTAATGAAACACAATTATAAAACATCCTATATGGAATTGTTGTAAGTCCATTTCCAAAAGTTACTGTTTTTAACTGTGTACACTTTTCACAGATATAATAACCTGCTGACCTTACAGAATTCGGAATATTCAGGCTTGTAATAGTAGCACCCGCAAACGCTCCTTCACCAATTTTAGACACACTCGTTGGAATCACTATTTTTCCAACCTTTGCATGATTCAACGCATTCTCTCCAATTTCTTTTACTGAATTTGGAATCTGATAAGATGCGGCCTGCTTTCCAACTGGATATAAAATCAGTTTTGTTTTATTTTTATTGAATAAAACTCCATTCCTTGTGCTATAAGAAGGATGCCCGGATGCTACTTCAATCTTCTGAAAATCATAACATTCAAAAAATGCAAGTTCTGAAAAAGTTTTTAGCGTTGCTGGAATTGTAATATTTTTGATCGCACATCTTTGGAATGCATAATCTCTCATTGTTGTTAATTGAGATGGAATAGTTACATTCACAAGTGCAGAGCAATTCGCAAACGCTGCCCTATCTAACACTTTTAATGAAGTTGGCAATGTTGCACTTGTAAGTTTATCACACTCCAAAAATGCAGCTTCACCAATCTTTGTTAATGTCGATGGAAATTCTATCTCAGAAAGATTATAAAACTGTGCAAATGCATTTTTCCCAATCTCTGTAATACCCTTTTCCAAAATGATTTTTTTAGCTTGATTCTGATATTGTGCTAAATCATTTCTATTATCATAATTCCCAACAACCTTACCTCTTCCGCTGACTCGAAGTGTCTGGGTATTTTCATCCCATCTATAAGTCATGGAATCTACTCTGGAAGCTTTTGTAGCACCTTTGCCTTTCGCTTTTGAGGATGTGCTGATGTGTTTGCTTTCAAAGGTATAACCTATTGGTTTTGTCGATTGCTTTTTTGATCTGTCTTGTAATGATATTTTTGTTTCTGTTCTTAGATTGTCTGCTGCCAATATGGAAATTGGCTGAAATGCAGTTGTGGCAGCTAGTGCCAATGATAGAAAAATGGTTGTTAGTTGTTTCTTTATCATACTTTCCCTCCTTTATAATTCGTAGCTTTCCAATATACTTTCCTCATTATTTGTATGAAAATGATAAGTTATAAAATCAAATAAAAGTAACTCAGCAAACGTATTAGAATCAAAGAAATGAGGATCTCCCGTAACTTGTGCTACATATACAGCAAGCCTCTCTTTTTTACTACAAAAGACTGGAAGTTTTGTTATTCCATGTTCTATATGCTTTAAAAGTACCTTCCAAAATATGATTCCAAAATATCCATCCAGTCAAGCAGTTCAAACTTGCTGCTCTTTAATGCTTTCTCCATTCGATTCATAGAAATACTTAAAAGTCTTGCTTGTTCTTCAACATCAGAAATTAATTTCTCTACAAGTTTCTTAAATTCAATTGTTACACCTCTATATTTACCAGTAATATTGATTCGTTTTACTTGAAATTCACCTAAACTTTCTGGTACCAAAATATCATCAAATACAGTGTGAATCGTTGGAAAATATTCATAGAGATACACTTTATTCTTTTGGAAATTTTCCTGAATCAGTGCAAATGCGTCATTTTGTGTCCTTCTCTCAGCGATTTCCCGATATATTTTGTAAACTCTGTCAGGTAATTGTTGCATCCATTTTTCTGTTCTTTCTTCCGGTTCTATATCAAAGATAACTAACTCCTGTTTTGCTTCCATGTAAAATATTTCTTTTAGAAATTCAACAATTCTTCCCTGACGATCGTAATCTTCTTTTTTCTTTTCCTGCTCCTGCTTTAATTGTTCCAGATCTTTTCTTAAAGAAGTACTTTCCTCAACGGATTTTTCTATCTCAAAAGGTAGTTTTGAAAGATTTCTCGACATTGTCTTTCAGCCTGCCCCTTATCATATAAAACCTCATCTATATATGCTTCAATTTCCTGTGCGTATCCCTCTTTTCCTTTTATTAAGGATAATTTGTTCAAATATGTCTGATGTTGTAATTGTAATTTCATAAGAAGCTTCTGGTATTTTATAAGGTTCTATTTTACTTCCATAAAAACATCCAAACGTGTTGCATTGTATCATAAAGACATCATAGCTTCAATTTTTGTATCTTTATCTGACTTTGAACGATGAAACTTTTTGGTGGTTTGATCACAGGCACAGCCAGTGGATTTTCTCTGCGGTTTTGCCTGCAAAGCTAAATTCTGCCTCTTTATTCTATTGTGACTTATAAACATCTGTCCACTGATATTTTTTTAATTTCTCATCATTCATTTTACTTGCTACTGGAAAATAAACAGCAAAACTTTTAGCACTTGCAATCCATCTTTTTTCTAAATTTTTAATTCCTATTTCATTAATACTTCCAAACGAATCAATAATATTAGTTACTGCCTGATTGTTTGTTGATGTTGCTACAATAACAGGTGCTTTATCCTTTTTGAGAGCTGCATTAACATACATATTTGCAACAATTGATTGTAATAAAGTTGTCTTCCCCGTTCCTGGAGGACCATTTACAGCTAATACCTCACCATTCTTTATTTCGCTAAAACAACTGATTGCCTCTCTTTGTGATGGTGAAAGAGGGTATTCTCCACCCATCTGACCTGAATGATACTTCATTTTGTTAAAGTCTATTTTATTTGTGTTATTAATTCGCATAGATGTTTCAATATTTCCATCTGTCATTTTTGAATATAACTTTAAATTTTTATCATCATATTCTAATAAGTCATTATATACTTGCTTTAAATGAATAGTAGCATTCACAATATCATCAAAAAATATATAAAATTTTCCATCTGTTTCTATTCTATTTTCGCCTATATAAATATCTGAAAATTTACTATGTGTAACCGCTTCATACATTTCTTTTGAATATTCCAAATAATCAGACCATATCTCTATTTGATTCTTCTTATCTATTGAGTTTTCCAGAAAAACATCATAATCTTTCTCTTTTCCTACTGCTATTTGAGGTTCTACCATTGGATCAAGATATTCTCTTGGTATCCATGGATATTTATCATCTGGTGATGCTAATTCTCCTTTGACATTCATTTTTACTGGCATAAAAAATACAGAGGTCATCTCCTCAATATTATTTTCTATTGCTTGTCCTGATAAATACTTTGTTTTTAAAGTTTTTAATGCAATTATTAATTCTTTTTCTTCATTAGCTTTGAATTCCACCCCAGAAAGTATTTTTAAGCTTTCAAGATTTTCAATTATTCCATTTTCAATTTCTTCAGCTGTGATAGTATCATATTTATCATTTTTGTAGTCTATCGTTGGCTGCAAACTTGCTAATAATGCATCTCTAAAATATTTTGTTATCGTTTTCATAACTTTTCGATCAACACCCTTCTTTTACTTTACTTTGCATCAACGTTGTTAACTCACCCTATTTTTGAATATTTTATCACAGTCTTCATCTCACAACAACGAAAAAGCCATTGCTAATATTCATGAAATAAATGAATGCAATGACTTTATATTTATACTCGTTTATTTTATTTTCACAGCCACAATCACCGAAAATTTATGATAAGAATACAAGCATTTTACATCTGAAAATCCACATTTTTTCAGCATCTCTATTTCTTCTTCAATCGAACATTCTTTATCAAGTTTCTCATAAATTCTTTCAAATAAATCTGTCTTCTGTCCCTCATCTAAATGATGAATTGATAATGCAGATATGATCGTATCAAACTCTCCTTTTGGAAGTTGTTTTGTATAATCTAAAATCTCATGCTGAATATTTTCTAATCCTGCGAACCGCTTTCTGGAAACATTTAACATTTCATCTGCAATGTCTACAAGCACATAATCTGCAGTTTTATATTCTTTGAACCAATAATATGTAAGTAATCCTGTTCCTGCACCTAAATCGAGAACTCTTTTTGGAGAATCTATATTAGAAAGAATCAACTTTGTCGTAGATTCATAATAATCATCAAAACAAGGAATAAATTTTCTACGATTTTCATCATATTTCTTTGCGATTAAATTAAACTGTTCTTCGATATCTGTCATATTTTACTCCATATAATATATTTTTTATAGTTATATTCTATCTGTTTCTGCATTAAATATTTCCTCATTTTGAGCTTCTAATTTTTTATACACTCTACATACATCAAAGAAATCCTCGCCGGTAAAAGTTTGTTATGTAAAATCTTCCAGCCATTTTTCTTAAGCCATATGATATATTCCTTTCCATTCCACTGATGTTCGAATTTAATTCCTGCTAATTTTAGAATGTTGGACCATATTCGACTGATGATTCCTTTGTTGTGTGATACAAAATTGGGAGCGATCAACAATCCATCTTTTCGTAATACACGCTCTATTTCTTTCAATGCTTTTTCTGATTCTGACATCACATGCAATGCATTTGCAATGATTACCACGTCAAATGAATTATCTTTATATGGAAGATGTTTTGCATCCACAACTTCAAAAAACAGATTTTCTGGATATCTTCCTTTCTTTGCTTCTTTGATCATACCTTCTGAGTAATCTGTAGCAATCATTCGTTTTGCAGCTGGCGCTACATGTTTGGCCAATAATCCAGGACCTGTCGCAATTTCTAAGACTTCTTTTCCTACAATCTGGCTTTTAATCCGATAATACATAAATTTATAACATTTACGATCTGCCCTCATAGCTTTCTCATAAATCGGTGCATATAGATCCCATATTTTTTTCTTCATAGCACATCTCCTGAAAAAATTGTTGATTTCTATAAATTTTACTACACATTGATAAATTTCACTTTATTTCCATGCATCTTTATGACATCCAAAAGATCCGCAAGTTTCATCCAGATCGTTGCTGTATTATCATTTGGATGGACTGCAATATATTCATATTCCTTCAGATCTTCATCAAAAAAGACTGGAACCACACATTCTTTATCATTCAAAATGCCTAATGGTGAAACAGATCCTGGTTCGATATTTAAATATTTCATTAAGCGCTCAGCTGAGGCAAAACTAAGTCTGGAACTTCCAATCTCATCTCTTACTTTCTTAAGATCTGCCTGCTTGTCTTCTCGAATGATCACAAGAAAATGATGTTTTCCGCTGCCATCTCTTAAAAATAAATTTTTCGCTCCTATTCCGTTTTCATGATTCCACAGATCAGAATCTTCGATTTCATCCACTGTGTAAACAGCTTGATGTTCGAACATTTCATATTCTATATTCAGCTCATTTAAAGTATCTAAAACGATTTTTCTATTTTCATTCATTTTGCTAATACTCCTGTTTTTTCTTTTATTATAGCAAATATATGATAAATAGTGATTTCTTTTTTTGTGTTAAGTAGTTATTCTATTTACTAGAGCTTGGAAAATATGGTCTTAATACTCCAGCTACATTACTGATCGGCATCGTTTGCAGCCACACCTTTCCAGGTCCTGTAAGTACTGTGTTAAATACTCCCTCTCCTCCAAACAACATATTTTTCACACCAGGAACGCTTTTGATCTCCATTGTACAACTTGCTGTCATTGCCGCTAAATGTCCTGTGTCTACTACGATCTGCTGTCCAGCTTCTAATTCATATTCCACAACATGTCCATCAAATTCTGCAAACATGATACCATGTCCAGAGGCTTTCTGCATGATAAATCCTTCTCCACCAAATAATCCCGCACCAATCTTTTTATTGAAGAATACAGATAATTCAACTCCTCTCTCACCCGCAAGATAAGCACTTTTTTGTAATATCATTTCCTGTCCTGGTGCAATTTCAAATGCCTTGATAGATCCTGGAAAGCATGAAGCAAAAGCGATCATTGCTTCTCCACCTTGTGCTGTATAAACATTCTGGAACATCTTTTCTCCCGAAAATGCCCTTCCAAACATCTTTCCTATTCCGCCATTTGAAGTTGTTTCCATTTTCATATTTGGAGACATCCATGACATTCCGCCACCTTCTGTAACCATTCTCTCTCCAGATTCTAAATAGCAGACAACTACTGGGAGCGTTTCTCCTAAAATTTCATATCTCATAATGTTTTCCTCCTTTGCTAATTCTTTTATATTATCAATGTATTGATATGGTATACATGAAACACCTCTCTGTTTGTACTTTAAGTATATATGAAATTTGTATTTTTTAATAGCACAAAAATATAAAGGAATGTGTTGAATTTATAGATTTATCCTAAATTAAGCAACTGGTGCTAGAGCACAGGAAATATGTGACTTAAAAGTAAAGGATATTCGTATGAATGATAGTTCCACATCTGTTACATTAATAGGGAAAAGCTCAAAAAACCGTCAGGTTGGAATATCAAAGAGATTAGCAGATACTTTACACAGATATATTGTTCACAGACATATTGAAAAATATCCAGAAAAACATATATTTTCTAGCCAAACACATGAACAAATGACGATATCCTGTATAGAAGGTATTTATAAAAAGTATATTGTTATGGCAAAGAATCAAAATCCATCTTTATTTCATGCGGATAGTTATCCTCCACATTCCATGAGACATAGCACAGCATGTCATTTATTAGAAGCTGGAGTTGATATAATAACAATAAAAAATATATTAGGACATGTTTCGGTTCAGACAACACAGATTTATGCCGAAATGTCGCAAGATACCGTTGATAAGAAATTGAAAGAATGGAATGAAACATGGTTTGGTGATGATCAGAAAATTGATGTAAAGAAAGCAACAAATAATATCCCAGAGTTTTTAAAAAAGAGATAAATAATTATTCGAGAAGTTTTTGAAAGAATGCTGTAGCTATAAGTAGTTGCAGCATTCTTCTTGAATAATAATTCTTCTTGGATAATCCGTATTATTCCAGAACTAGAATAACACAGATCTAAGACGTGGGATTGACGGACTGACAGCGATCATCCGTTTCCAGTTCGATCTGGATCCATTTGACCGGAATACACTGTTTCTTTTCTGTGGAAGACGGAGTGACCGAATCAAGGCACTGCTCTGGGAAGGTGATGGATTTCTTTTAATGTACAAGAGACTTAATATCGGTGCGTTTAACTGGCCACGGTCCGCAGATGAAGCTGTTGAGATCTCACAGGAAGAGTATGAGCGACTGATGCAGGGCTTTGAAATGATCGCAAAACGTCCGATCACAGAAATGAAACATCCACCGACAGAACTATAGTTCTTGTGCAATCTGCTGATCTTTCAAAAAGTTTTTATGGATAAAACGCAAAGAAAAAGATCTATACAGAAAGATCATCCACAAAGATCTGATATACTGCATTTTTCTGGTCAAAAAATATCAGATCTGTTTCAATATTGTGGACAGCCGGTAAGACGGATCGATCATTATCTGAGCGAACAGGAACTTGAAGATGAGTTTGGAGAAAACGGATGGAAACAGCTGCCGGATATGATATCCAGACAGTATTGTTTTGTTCCGGCAAAAGTTGAGATCGAGGAACATCATATCGTACTTTACGAATATCAGAAGACAAGAAATGCATCACATCCTGTAAGATTTCTGAAAGATTATGAAGGGATCTGTGTAACAGACGGATATCAGGTATATCATAGTGCTGAAAAGACACTGGTAGATGCTTTGTTTGCATACGCAAAACAGCATCAGGTTCCGGTCGGGACACAGGGAAAACTTGCCAGAGCAGTGACATATCTGTTAAATCAGGAAAAGTATCTGCGGGTATTTCTAGAAAATGGGGAAGTGCCGATGGATAACAATGCAAGTGAACGTGCGATCCGTGGATTCTGTATCGGGAGAAAGAACTGGCAATTGATCGATACGATCCGTGGAGCTGAGAATTCAGCGATCATCTACAGCATTGCAGAAACAGCCAAAGCAAATGATCTGAAACCATATGAATATTTTGAACATTTGCTGACAGAGATTCCAAAACATATGGAAGATACCGATCGTTCATTTTTAGATGACTTACTTCCATGGTCAGAAAAGTTACCAAAAGAGATCAAAAAGACAAACAAGAGGTCATGAAAAAATAATCTTTTGTTTGTCTAGGTACGTGCTATTGTGCGTTTACTCTTCTTCATCATTCACTTCTAGTTTTAATTTCTCTGGAATGTCATTATTTTGATAACTAACATTTTTCATACTATATAATGGAAAATGTATCTCTTCAAAAAATTGAATCAGAAATTTCCTTCCATATTCCATTTGTAGTTTATACATTTCTTGATCATATCCACCTGCCTTATTTCTATGTCCATTAATATTTATATATAATATTCTTGGCTTATTGGGTTTCTGTTTTTGTGTATTTGAAAGTAATTTTAAAAGATCTTTTGCTGCTGATTTAAAACTATCATTTTCCATAATTGTATGGCAAATTTTTACTACTTTTTCTGGCATAATATATTTTGCTCCTCATTTTATACTATTTATTCGTAGGCGTTATTATTTCTAATCTTTCTGGAATATCATTATTTTGTTGTTTAGGATTTTTTATACTATATAAAGGGAAATGAACTTCTTCAAAATACTGAGCTAAAAATCCCATTCCAAACTGTGCCTGTAATTCAAACATATCATTGTCAAATCCACCCGCCTTATTTCTATGTCCATCTATGTCTACATATAATACTCTCGGCTGATCAGGTGACTGTTTTTGTGCATTAACTAATAACCTAAAAAGATCTTTTGCAGCTACTTCAAAATTTTCTCTTTTCATAACTCTGTGATAAATAGCTATTCTTTGTCTTGTCATTTATATCTTCCTTTCTTATTTTCCTTAATAATTTCCTTAATTCATCATTTGATATCTGTCATAAATACGCGTAATTATTGTAATTCTAAATCTTCTATATACCCATTAATCCCCTTCATCACTCTCACTTTCCCAGTAATCATAAGCATCCTCATATCCATCCTCAGAATCACCACTTCCAAATTCCTCTGCCCATTCTTCCGCAAAATCATCTCCATTTTCATAATAATTTACATCGTATGGATCTGAATCTTTCGAAGTGGCTGGCGTGTAGTAATCGTTATCATCATCTGAATATGTATGACTGCTTTCCTGTGTTGTGTTATCATTATCAAATTGAGATTGTGTTGAATACTCCCTTTCATAACTATCATATGAATCCGAAGAATTTAAATTCATTACAAAATTAACAGCATTTAAAATAAATGCAATACTGAATAAAATAATACATAATTTAAAACCTATATCTTTCATAATAGCCCCTTCTTTCTTTGTATGCTCAATTTCTATATCTACATTCTATAATATTAGGTGTTCTATAAAAACCCCAGCTCTTTTTAACTTTGATCAACGCTAAAAAGAGCCAGATGCATATACCCTATAAGCATCCGGCTCTTTAAATTTTAATATTAAGTCTTTTATTGTTTGACTTCACCAATATCTATTTCTTGTATCTTCCAGTTCCACTAATGCGTCATATAATCGTTCTTGTAATTCAGCTTTAGAAAGACTATTTACATATTTACGAAGTTCTTTATAATGCAACTGTTCTCTTTCCTCTTCCTCTTTCTCCCATTCTTCTACTTGTTGTAAAAAGTCCTCTGCTGCTTTAGGCTCAGCAGTAAATAACAGTGCGATCATATGCTTACAAACAACACGTCTTCCTTTTGCAAATGGACAATTACAGGTAGATTTCTTTGGATGGGCTTTATCTATATGTACAATATAGTTATTTTCATCATTTCCTGCAACTACTCCGTCATAAGTTTCACTTCCTGACTTTTTCCAGGAACGTACCTTTTTATTTTCATAGTATTCCATTCCTCGCCAAACTGATTTTGCACTGGCAACTTCGATTAAACCCATTTTATTTTACCTCCTAAATCTGGAACGACTGAATGTCTATGCCCACTATTTCTTCAAAACTCTATCAAAAATTCTATAATTTCGATCATCTCTTGGAGAACAATACACCGCAAATTCAATATTTTTGAAACTATATAAGTATTCTCGAATTACATTTTTTGCTGCCCGAGCAACAATCTGAGGATCATTCATAAATGCACCACATCCAAATGCCCCAAGAATTATCGTTTCATTATTTTCTGAAAGTGCTATATCTAAAATTCTTTTTAATCGCTTTTCATGTAATTTTAACAATTCCTCATTTGTCATCTTCTTCACATTATTATATGATGATTTGCCATTATAATTATTTTGCACTCTTAGATTCGGAGCTGCACATGTGATTACATCCACATCATACCAATCAGATGCATTCATGATCTCTGGTTGTGCAGTATCTGTTTTAAATACTTTGACTGCAGGTGTATAAATGATATCATCATTATAAATTGGATTATGTGCTTGTCTGTGTGGAGAATAGAATCCGTCCCACATTGTTTGTGTACTCAGGCAAAAATATAATCCTGAACATCTGCACAGACATTCTTCTTGTGCATTAGATCCTCTTTTTACTCCACCACCTGGATTAGTTGCAGAAGCAAAATTATGTACAGCCGTTTTAGTGTTTTTATATGCCGATGCTGCTTGTAATGTTCTCTTTTTTGATACAATAATATTTGCAGGTTTTTCATATCGTTTCTGGTTATTGCTATTTATTCTTTGATTTTGGAGGATTAGTTTTTGGTTACATATTGAATTTTTGATCGATTGTTTTAAGCTTGAATTTGTTTTACATAATGTTTCTGTATCTTCAAATATTTTTATGTTTTCTTGTTTTCCCATAATCTAATTTCTCTTTTTTCTTTGTTATATGTATAAACTAGGATAAATACAACCTATTTTTACAATAAAAAGCCATTGCTATTAATACTCCCAAGGAGATATTAAGTAACAACAGCTTTAATAAATTTATTAATGGGTATTTTGTTTAGAATTTTTCGGTTTATTCTGATTAATTAATGTCTACAGAATCTTAATTATTCCCAGTGTCGTGATTTCTTAATATCTGCGGAAACCTTAATTGCCGCGGTAGCTTTTTGTTATTTCATTTTTTCAACTAATTGTTTGTGATCTCTCAAAATGTCCATGATAAGATTTTACTTGCGTCCAAGCATTGATCATTTCAATGTCCATACAAGTCTTTGATTTTCTGGGGCTAAAAGCCCCAGAAATATTTTTACTTAATAATCAACTTTAATTCTTTCAATGCATAAGCTATCGCTGTGGCATTTTCATATTCGAACCGTTCATCACTCCCAAGAACGGATTCATGATTCCAAAATACATCATCCAGATAGGAAAGTTCACATCCTGTATGCCATCCAGGTATACATAAGAATGATCCGTTTTGATAGCTTCCAAAGATGATATGAAACTGCAATCCTTCCGCAGATATGACAGCTTCATATGGTTCCTGATCTGTGTTTATCGTTTTAATACTTCCAGCTTTTTCTGTGACGTCTGTATCTTCCGGGTCATCACCAAAAAATTTCACAACAGGATATTTATAAGAGAATATCATAACTGTTCACCACCATTCAGCATTTCATGATCACTGACATAAAGAACATCCTGATCATCTATGATCCTCAGCCCCTGCTGGTATCCATACATCAGTGCCTTTTCACAGATCCTGTTAACAAGTCTTGGGATTCCCGAGGATATCCGGAAGATCTCATCCATTGCTCTGCGACTGAACAGTTCACGTTCTCCAACACCTGCATATTTCAAATGAGATTTGATATATCTTTCAGTTTCAGTACGATCCAAATGTGGAAGAACACAGTTGATATCGATCCTCTGCCTTACCGCATCATATCTTTTTAATCGAAGTTTGTCTTCCCATAATTCTGTCTGTCCGACAAGGATCAGTGCCATCGGACTTACGGAGTCAAAACGATAGTTTAACAGAAACCGGAATTCTTCGATCGTTTCTTTTTCTAACAGATGTGCTTCATCCAGCACACATACCACGCGTTGTCCATGAACTCCCCGTATGATCTCGATTTCTTTCTGCAGCTGTCTTTTTGCATCCCCTCGGTAAAACCTTGCTTCCAGTCCCAGCTGGTCAAGCATTCCTTTATAAAACCATCTTGGTGTCAGTTTTGAATCAGACAGATATAAAAAGATATATTTTTCTTTCGGCAGACTTGATGCAAACTTACGGATCAGGGTTGATTTTCCACATCCGGCATCCGCTGTCACAACGGCAAACAGCTAACGGTCTGCAACATATGCAAGTCTTCCGAGTGCTTCTGTCATTGCTTTTGATTCATAAAGGGCTTCTGGTGGTACATTTCTGGAAAAAGGCTGGTGTTTCATACCATAGAATTCTCTATACATGATCAGACACCTCCTTTTTGTAACCGCCAAAAGAGATCGCATCCGCCCGGCGTTTTACGGATTCTGCATATCTTTTCTCCAGTGCATCCAGAAACCGGGATGTTTCTGGTATCGTTTCCTGCATATGATCTGGAAGGATCTGCGGAGCATTGCAATAATCCTGGATCTGAAGAGGCTCTGCCTGAAATGGTTCGATCCCTTCATGACTGACTGTTATGATCTGTGGCTCAGCTGGATCATAGGATATCTCAACATTTCTTCCGATCAGCTGGGTTTTCGTTTCATATTTACGTCCCTGGAAGCTGATGCAGCCACCTTTATCAACTTTACGGATCTCATGATGACGGAAGACTTCCCCGACAACCGTTGTATCAAGAAATGTCAGCGGTCTTGTGTCACGATTGAATTCCTGTAATGGTGAGATGCCTTCTTTCGGAACAGTCGTTCCAATGCTTTCATAATACTCACGGATCCCTTCATGTGCCCGGTTATGATAGTATTCTTCCAGAAAGATCTCCCAGTAATGGTTCAGATCTTTGAGTGTCTGTATCTTCTTTGCTTTTGCTTCTGCAATGAAATCATCTGCCACCTGATGGAATTTTTCGATTTTTCCTTTGGATTTTCCACTTCGGATAGGTGCATGGGAAACTTTAATGGACAGCTTCACCAGAGACCGTTTGATCTGTTTCGCAGTATACTGTGATCCATTGTCAAAATAACACTGATCAAAATGTCCAAACTTCAGGATCGCTTTCCGAAAGGTATCTTCCACGATTGATTCTTCCTGATTATCATAAAATCTTAAAAACAGGATCATTCTTGAATGATCATCAATGGCTGATGAAAGATACGTCTGGACCATGGCACCATTTTTACCGATTGGAAGACGTGGACCATATTTGATATCTCCCTGTATGAGCATCATACGGTGTGGTTTACAAAAACGTCTGGACGAGCTTTTTCTTGCTTCCTGATAAACATTCATATGTGCAGCTCCAAATCCTGCCTGATACATATGTCTCTGAAGTGTTGGACGTTTCAAAACTCCGGGAGCAACTCTTTCCTCCATCTCCAGGATCTGAATGATCCGTTCGACCGATCTTTTCGGTACTTCCCGGAGAAGCTGGACTGCTTCCATCAGGATCTCTTCATAGTTATCCGGCATGAGATCTTTCCGATACCGGATCCTTTCTGCATTTTGGATTATCACACTGATGTCTTGGGATCATGATCCATTCATGGCTTCCATCTTCTGAACGTATGATCCGTTTACAATAATCACGAAACAGTAAAAGTCCTTTTTGACACACAGGACATAAAAATTCATTACTCTCAGATAAAAATATGTTGCCCTACACGGGTATAAACTGATACAATATACATGGTTGCAAAACCTTGGTTCCAGAGGACGATCTTGCAGGAAGGTCTCTGGAACCTTTCCTTTTTAGTTGATAAGGATAGTATACTAATCAAGGTAGGGATATTCAAGAACTATATGGACAGTAAAATGATCAATGCTTGAACGCAAGTAAAATCATATCATGGACATTTTGAGATATCACAAACATTCTACAATGAAAAAGCCACTGTAAATATTACAATGACTTTTCTGCTTATTTTTTTATGAAGGCTATAATTTAAATGAATATTTTGTTTAGAATTTTTGGAACAATTTGTCTTTATTTATACAATTTACTTTATAAACTGATTTCTTAATGTCCCAGGGACCTTCATATTTTCATTCTGCCATGTCAAATAATTCTTTTAACAAAATATCTCTATCAAAATAATGCAGATTTTTCTTTATTGACATTCCTAACTTAGATTGATAAGAAAGTTCTTTCAGTATTTCAACTGACAGCCCATTTAATTCCAGTATATTGTCAATCATCTTCATATTCAGAATTTCTTAAATACCTATGATTATGAGCATAATCATAAAGAACTCTCATTAACTCTCCCATAATTTCTAAAACTTTTTGTTCCCATCTGTCAAACTCTTGTTCCTCTATTCCAGATTTAAAATTTCCATGTGCTATTGAATTTCTTCTATTAACTAAGCCATTGATATCATTTTTTACATCATTAAATATATCAACTGGCAATCCTATTTTATACAAATTTTTTTGCAATACAATATACCATAAATTTGATTCTGTATCTATTAAACTGTCTTGGATATGTAGTTTTTGATTCATAAAATTATCGAGTTCTTCCATAAAATCCACTCTACGAAATAATCTATGTAATTTGGCATCTTCTGGTAATTCTTTACGAAAAATATCACATTTTCGATCCAAATTTTCATACGCTAAAAATTCTTTATTCATTCCTGCAACCATCAAACCAAAATTTACATCTCTACGATCTAAATTTTGAGAATTAATATACTGTATATATGTCTGTAAACATATTTTTGTATATCCTTCAAAATGTGAATATAATATTAGAACTAAACTCTTTCTATATTTGCCTTTTTTATCTTCCGTTACATAATTTAGCTGATTCTTAAAAAAAGCAATTTCTTCTTGTCTCCATGCTAATTCTATTTCCATCTCAGCTCTAAATTCATCTGTCGTCAATAATACTGTTTACCCCTTCCATAAATAATTTTATTCTTGCCTTTACTCCACTGACACTTCCTGTTTTATATGATTTAAGTTCATTTCCTTCTTTAATATTATTTATACATTCTACAATTTCTTTTGTTTTATCTTTATTTTTTAAAATTTCTTCTATTAAAGAAGCAATAGATACTGTAATTCCATCAAAATAATAAAGCACAAATTCATTTTTTATATTTCCGCTTCTTGTTTTTCCTGAAAATGCATCTTTCTCCCAGTTATCTTTTATAAATTTAAAAGTTTGTTCAAAAATCTCCCTTTCTTTTTCGTAATCAAAACTGTTATCTCTATTTAAAGTAATTTTTTCTAAATACCTCGTTAAATATTCTGTTACTGGATATTTATAATTATCCAGATCATTTTTCATTGCAAAGAATCGCAAAATAAGTTCCTGATCATATCTTAATTTTTTCTTTTCTTCAATTAATCTATCAATAACATATTTAAAATCAGAATTTTGACTACATTCTTCAAGAAACTCTATACCATCAGAACCTAATAATCTTATCGTACAATTTCTAATTTCTTGTGCTGATAAAAGTTCTCCTCCCGTATTTAATCGTTTAAACATATGATATTTTAATGAAGATTCACTTTCTTTTTTTATAACCTCCATCCTAACAAAACTTCGTTTTATTTTTATTTGCAACGCTTTGGGTAATTTATCAAATGTAATTCCATTTAAATCCTCTACTATATCACATCCTTGCAAAACCAAGAAATCATCTGCAGTTTTCCCTAAATGTTCTCCTCTAAAATGCAAATAACTAGAAATTCTTTGAAGACCATCAATCAATTCATATACTCCTTCTTCAGTTTCTATAACAAAAATAGGAGGTACTGGCATTTCTAATATAAGTGATTCTATAAATCTAGATTGCTTTTCTTCTTCCCATCTAAATAATCTCTGATAATCTGGTGAAATAGTTAATTCCTGATTTTGGTACATATCATATAATTCATTAAATGATACATCTAAACTTTTAGTTCTAATTTTAATAATTTGACTATCTACATTTTCTATTAAATTTTCTATTGACATTCAAAACTCCTTTATTATTTTTTAATATAACATCCTATTTTCAAACTTATTTGCTCCGTCTGAAGAACCCGACTTATCTATTTTGTATGTTTTTCAAAAGTTTAATCTTCTTTATACTAATTATTGATTTCTTAATATTTACAGGATCTAAGTCTTACTTTGATGTCTCTGGTACCTTTAGTCCTTTATAGTACTAGATTTCACTAGCATTTCCTCCGCATTTTGGACAACTCGGAATCATTCCTAAGCGAAGACCACCATTTCCATATCTGCGAAATCTATTTCCGCAAATATTACATCTAAAATCTCCATAATCATTTGACGAAACGCCTCTCCCCGAACCACAATTTGGACATGGTGGACAACCATACCCATTAAAAAGTCCATCTTTATCCAACTCCATTGACCATTTATATCCACATTCATTGCATATCAAATCTTCCATTAACTTAACCTTTCTATTTATAATATACACAAAATTAGTTTCTTACTCTTTCTATTAAATAATCAGCTTCTATTACTTTTATACATTTATATTTTATCATCTTCTAATTATTACGACAACTGATTTCTTAGGTTTTGCAAGGCCTCTCTGTATATTTTTATTAAAATTGCACAAGAAAGCTTGGATTTATCAGCTTTCCGGATACTCTTTAAATTAATTAGCTGATCAAAATACAGCCTTATGGATAGTGAATAAGGTATCTTTTTGTACCATTCATAGAAAAATTGGTATAAAAAGAAGACATCTTGATATTTTTATGGTTGCCTTCTTTGTTTACCCATTTTCTCTACAGCAACAAACCTCTCATGTCTGACAGGATCATCCATCTGCTATGATTGGAGTCCTAAACTCCTTCGTTCTGTCTATCCATAGCTGGGCTGCCACTTATGCTTAAGCACAGGATCTTTGTCCTATGGTCTGTATCTCCTGTGGCTAAACTGGCTATACTTTTTTCAACGATACAGTTACATCCCTGTCCACAGCACCAATCTCCTTGGCGGACGCTTTCCTGTTTTCAGGTTTATTTCTTTCTTGTTAGGCTGCCTGTGGCAGTTGGGTTGGACGATGAATATCCTCTATCATTTTTGATCCATTGTAGACAACACCCTTCGTCATGCTTGCAAAGAATACCCGGATCAGCTTACATCCAACGGCTATCATTGCCTGTCGGCCTTTTAGTGGATTCTTTATCCGTTTTCTGTAATAATCATAGATCGATCTGAATTCTTTATTGCTCTGTATCAATGGTAATACTACCTGATATATGATTTTCGCAGTTTCTTCCGACCCCGCTTGCTGATCGTTGTACGACCTTTGTGTTTTCCAGAGCTGTTCTCTACCAGTTCAAATCCAACATACTTCTGGATCTGTTTCGGGTTTTTAAAGCGACTGATATCCCCGACTTCTGATATGAAACCAGCTACAGTTACTAATCCGACACCATCAACTGACAGCATCTTTTCTGCATTTGGTATCTGCATGATCAGTTCTTCCATCACAGATGTAACCATTTCCAGTTGTTGCTTCTTTACCTTATAATCTTCCAGCAACATCTGAATCTCCATGACTGCACCCTGACCTCCTGATTTTCCAACACTATCATGCGCAGCATCTACCAGGGTCTTTGCCCTATTAAAACTGGCGCCTTTGCCACGCACTTTATGTTCTCTCCATATCTTTATAATGTTATCTACACCCAGTGCTGTCACCATAGTCGGTAATGGTACTTCCTCAAGGATCATCATTCCTGTTGTTGTATCAAATTTCTTGTATACGGTAAGATATTCTGGAAAATATATCTTCAGCCATCTCTGTATCCTGTTGGATGCTGCATTCAGCTCCTTCATGATGAGATCTCGGCTGGATGTCACTTCTCTGGTCTCTGCATAGATTCCTTCCGGCACATATGGAAAACTGTACCTTCTATCGATTACAAGCTTTGCAATCGTCTTTGGATCTTTCAGATCTGTTTTCTTTGGGCTGTTGTCATCCAGTTCCTTTGCTTTCTTAACAGATGCAGGATTCACGAATGCCAGTTTCATCCCATGATCTTTTACAAACTGATAAAAGGTATACCAGTAATGACCTGTAGGTTCACATCCTATCATTGCTTCATTTTTTCCATGCTTTATGCATATTTGTGTAACCCAGTCATAAAAGCTGTTGAACCCATTGATATCAGTTGAAAATCTGAATACTTTTCTTGTCAGCTCTCTTCCCCGGTAATCGAATGCTCTGACATAGTGTTCAGAACTTCCGATATCAACTCCGAGTACTAAAGTTGATTCTGTGACTTGTTCAATCTTTTGATTCTGTGTATAATTCATTATAAGGACCTCCGATAATCAAGATGTTTTTCATCCGCCAAGATGATATCTTAATTATACTGTGAGGTTCTTCTTTCGTCTATTGACATTATTTATGAATTACAGGAATGCTTAAGTTTATTCCAAAACACCATCTTTAATGGTTATGAGATCTTAATTTTCTTCATTACGATGATGTAAAGCTTAAATCTAAAATTCTCCACATTTTTTACTTACTTCATTTTTATTACTTTTACAATTTCTTGCGCTACCTCAATTGTTGTTCGTCCTTCTTTTCTCAAACATTTAATATTGCTCAAAAATAACGGTAAACTCTTTATATTAACCGAATCTTCCAAAACAGTAATTATTTGAACATTATCTTCTATCAACCTTTTTACATATGCATTCATTTCAAATTTACACCAATTAGATAGCAAAAAATTTTCTGTCACCCAAAAAATAACCATATCTGACTCTTCTATTCCCTGCTGAACTTTTTCAGTAATTGATTCACCTACAGAAATACTGCGTTTACCAAACCAAACGGGTAATTCTTGTGCATTTAAATAGGGGATAATATTTTCTATATCTTCTTCGTCTTTTGATGAATAACTAATAAAAACCTGTTTTTCCTTTCCAAACGGTCTCACAAAATATCCTCGTTCTTCTAAACTTTCTATCTCTGGGATACCAAACATAGCATCAAATTGTAAATCTACTGTTTCTTCACTTAAAAATGTACATACATTATATCTCCTATTAGCTATCTCTTTAAATAAGAAATCAAATGTTATATCATTCCGTATGATTAATCCTGCTTTTTCAAATAAATGTATCATTTTTTCTATATGATTTTCTTTTGGCTTACCATAAATTACAACCACAAAAAATTCTAAACTATATGGATTATTATTTACAAAAATCTCCAACATATTTAATGATGAAGCATCTTGTTCCTGCAATAATTTTTTAAATATTGGTATCAAATGATTCCTTTTCCCATACTCTCCTTGCCAAACATATTCTCTTTCCACGTATTTAACTCCTCTCTTAATAAAGATAATCACACTTAAAGTAAATACAATTTTGATAAATATTATATTTTTCGAATAATTTATTCTTTTATAATCCCGATATATTCATTTATAAATTGCTTAATTTGATCTTCTATTTCTTGTGTTTCAATATCAACAACTTCAATTATTAAATATTCTTTTTTATTTGTATACGAAATTTTTTTATGAAAAATATTTCGCATATTAGTAATTCTTTCAAATAATAATTTTTTTGTTAGTCCCTCATGCTTATTAACCACATATCTAACGCTTCTAAAATAATTTCTTTTAGCATAATCAAACAAATTCTCTCCTTCTTTCAGTTCAGAAAGTTGGTTTAGTATACTTTTTAACATAATATTTACATTATTTTCGTTATCTTCCGGTGTATATTCTGCAGATGCAACATTAATATATTGAATTAACGACATCTCTTTTCCTTCTCTTGTTGAGTTAATTGCTGCCTCAATTTTTTCCTTCGCACTTATCACATTTTCATATAAACGATTGCTTTTATAATAAACCGTACTGATTCCTGCTATATCAAAAATCTTTTCTGTTTCATCATCTTGTACTAAAACCACTGGTTTATTATACGCTTGTCTAATACCAAGCTCATATAAAACATTGGGATTCCTATTACTCAAATCACACAACGCCATATCACACTCAATTATAGCTTTAAAAATCTTTTCAATTATTGAACTGCTAATCTTATTTTCATCTACACGATACGGTTCATACCCAGCTGCTTCAATTGCAGGTTTAAAAATTTGTTCATATACTTTATCAAAATGTCCTCGTTCATAATTACCCTGATCACTTATTGGCATCATAACAAAACATTTTCCATACATATATTCTTTTGTTTCACTCATATATTTATAATCCTTCCTAATACGAATTTATCTGTTACATGATTAATTGCATTTAATTCATACAGTCTATGGCCTAACTTTTGTTTTTCGAGATATTTCACTATTTCGCTTATTAAAGGCATCATCAATATATTTTTCTGGATTATTTTCGAAATCTTCCCATTTAACAAGCACACAATATCTTTCCTCTTCCGACCAACAGCATCCATTATCTTTAGGAATATAGAAATTATAATTAAATTCTTTTATAGTAGTATCATCATTAACACATACAATATTATGATTACTTCCACATATCAAACATTGCTCTTCACCTTTATATATTCTGTCATACATGTTAGGTAAAACAACACCTAATATTCCATTTTTTGTATTGTTCTCACCATTATATAAAGATGCTTGTAATTCTCTTTTAATATATGTTTGATCTTGTAAAAAAGAATTTTCTGCACTATATTCTCCAATCAAATAAATTGTTACTGTTGAATCTGCAAGGTAATCCTCTCTGATTTTCCGCATAATATAATCTTCATTATCCGAATTAATAGGTTCATTCAATGATTTATCTATCATCTCAATCCCCATATCTTCTTGAATCTTTTTCTTATAATCTATGTCTTGTGTTTTGAAAGATATAAAACATTTATGTGCCATATCAACTTTCCCCCTATAATTCAATTCCGAGTAGTTTCTTTATATCAATAATAGTAGTTTTGTATGTTTTTATTTCCCATTCGATATTAGTTTTTGACAAGAATTTTTCTTCATATTTTTGATAATTTTCTTTATCCATTAAGCAAAGATAACATGTCGCTAATGTTGCATACATCCAATAATTTTCTTCATTTTCTCTAATTTTTTCTTCTAATATTAACACAATTTCTTTGCATACCTTTTTGCTTTCATATTTTAAATATTGAATTTCCTCTTCTTCCAGATATGGCTTTTGTGTTTTAAGCAACAAACAATTTGAATAATTTTCACCATTATAATAATCATTTTTTATCATAAAACCTCTTTTATAATAGTTTATTGCTTCCTCTAAATAATCGTAATTGTTATTTAATTTAAATAAATTTTTATATATTGCTCCTGTAATCCCTATAGTTTCTAAATCCAAAGATTTTTTGGGATTTAAACTGTTTATAGTATTCAAAGCTTCCTCAAGAGCTATAGTTTCATTTGGATATTTGGACTTATATTGCACCAAAGCTAATTGCTGAACAACATAATCATTATTTGGCAATATTTTACGTAATTTTTTCCATTCAGTAATTGATTCTTTAAATTTACTTTCATTTTTTAAAATTTCTGCTTTATTTACAAGTTTTGATACTGTTTCTTCCTTTTCTTTGGCTATAGTAATCATTTCATCTAATTCTTCATCCCGTATTTTAGGTGGAATTACATTAGGTAGATATGTATATAATGGGCTATCAATGTTCTGATCTTCACTTGCTTTTATAAATGACTGTAATTTTGCTTTTATTTCCTTTGCTTCTTCATTATCTAAAAACTCACCAAAATCCTTATAAGTAAGAATTCTACAATGATTTAAGTCAAAAGGAATTTTTTCACTTTCTTGCATCATAATAATTGTTGAAAATGGTTTCAATGCATGCCGAACTCCTAGCTCATATATTGCATTTTCATTCATAGTTGTAATGTCAGCTATCACTAAATCCGCTTTCAATAATAATGAATACATACTAACATCAATTAAATCAGATCCAGAAATTTCATCAGCTCTAATTAATTCGTATTCTGTTAAACTATCAAACAAGTCTTTAATAATTTTCTTATATATAATATCTAAATCTACCTCTTTAGAATTTCGATAATCCATCTTTTTACCAAATCCCATTACAACAAAACAAATCTTTTTATCCACGAATAAATGCTCCTTCCTTAAAATATAAAATTGAATTCTTTATAATTAGAATAAAAGTAACAAAATTACTTTAACTAATTTTTAACACATCTAATTTCTCAAGAAATTAGTCACAAATATATTGCAATAGGAATTATCAATAGCGCTGGTCCTTCTACTGTTGTTTTTAAATTATCCATTTTTATCTCTTGATTACTATCAGTATTAAATCCTGACAACATTTCTTTGAGAAAATTCTCTTTGAAAATACTTAAACTTGTATTCCGAAGCAAATCAATTTTCTCGTTTGCATTACATACTTTAGCAACCTTTCCCAATACTTTAAACCTTACATCTACTATTTCACTAGTATTTCCATAAAAAAAATAATCCATATAAACTGGTAATACAGCTTTAAAATCTGCTTGATCTCCGCATTATACACAAATCATATCAACCATTCCATTTGCTTTAAGCCTTTTCGTAAAGGCTTCCATTTGCATGATTGTTTTTTTATCTTCCAAATTTTTTTGTTTCGCCTTTTTTCCACTACCTTCATTTTGTATAACTGCTGCAAGTTCTAATACCTTAGTCATATTTTCCATCATTGTAATTAATGGATTTATTTTTAATATTCCAGATATTTCAACAAACTCTCCAGGTTGAATCTTTCCAAGTTTTTTATCAATACATTTTACAAGTTTTTCCTTAAATAATTGTGATTTAAGATTATTAAACAACGAAGACGGTGTATGAATTTTTTCTTGTTCTTTTTGTTTATTATTCTCTCTATTATGATTTATATCTGTCTTTCCTTTTAAATTTATTCCTAATAATGCAAAAATATTTTTATTTCCTAAATCTGTTTCTATTGTACCTCCCAGAGTTCCTTCTGTAGCAGAAGCTGTCTTTAACTTTGTTACTTGCGTAAATCCATCATTTATTGATGCTAATAAATCAAATACAATTTTTTGATTTAAATGATTAGGGTGTCAAAAGTCCCTTTTTAATATCTGATTTTGTTTGTACCTTGAAAATTTAACACGAACTGGTAAAGGATATGATTTTTTGATTTATGATTTCCTGATATCTGAAGCAATGATTCATTGGTTTTATGCTGTTTTCTCATTTGAAGCATACGAATCCAAGGTATTTATATAATCTAATAGCTTCTGAAAATCTAATGCCACTATTTTAAATCCAAAGAATAATCGGGTACGCTTTTGCCATGTACTGAACCACTATACAGGGATCTTATCCACATGATATCTTCGGCGGAGAAGCGATGGAATTGCTTCAACTCCATTTCTAAATTTTGCGTATTCAGAAAATTCTTCTGTTTGCATATACTGTAATTGTTTTGCACGACCAACGGATTTCCAAGATACCTCTTTTCGTACGCGTGTTTTTAGAAAACGTAGTTGACATCGTTTTCTGTAAGGACATTCTTCACAATTACTTCTCTGAAAATATGCAACGGAACGATCATTTCCAGGATCATAACTGCATTCTTCTGGGTTACAGTCATTTTTGCATTTGATGAGATATTTACCATCTTCTGTAAACACAAAATCAGCATATATTTCATCTGGTTTTCGTCCTGTGAAATTGGTTGTAACAAGTTTCAGATTGTGCTCAGATGCTAAACGTGAGTTTTTTTCTCCACTGTATGCTCCATCGGCAACAAGAAAGGAACCATCTGAAAAATCTTTTTTTCGTTTAAGATAATCTTTCATAAACTAATTGTCTGCATAAGTGTTTTGCTGGTAATCATAATCTATGATCAAACTGCCGTTTTCTCCAACAGATTCAACTATGTTTCCAACATAGCCGAGATGTTTGCCACCTGCCTTATATCTAAAAGTAGCTTCAGGATCAGAAGGATTAAGTAATACTTCCGAAGGATTTTCAACTTCTTCTTTTTGTCGAAGTCTTCTTGAACCATCATCATCAATGATCGTGCGTTCTTTTAGCAGGCGGATAAGAAGCTGATATTCACTTGTATCATCAAAATCACCTGTTGAATCGCAGATTTTTATTAAAATATCAGCATCTTTCATTACAACAATGGTTCTCTCAGTGGCATCCATATCCCGTTTGTGATATATGCATTTATTATAATCATCTTTTTCAATGTAATGATGTTGTTCATCTGGGATCTTGGTCCCACGCTCATTCATTATCTTACAAAGATTGGAAACACAGGTGTAAAACAATTCAAGTAATGAGGTTTCTGATATTTGCAGCAACCATTAGGCTGTCCATGCGTTGTTTATCAGGAGTGATGTTCATAAAATCAGATATTTCTTTTGCCATTTTTACGACGCATTCATGAATAAGATCAACATCATGTTCTGTTTCGTAAGAAAGAACCCTTGCTCTAAATCGACTAAGGGTTCTGTCGCTGATTGGCTGCTCCTCAAAACTGGTTGTATGCAAAGCATACTGATAACGAATGTCAAATGCCATAGCTTCAACGATCTCATCATCAGTAACATTAAAAGCTTCTTTAAGAATCAACGCTCCAACAATCACATTGACAGGAGTATTAGGTCTGGATGCTTTTTTACTATAAAGAACAGAAAAAATGTTTTCATCAATAGCAGGAAAAACTTTGTCTGCAAAAGTTTTTGCCCATGATTTTTCTAACATTCGTTTTTCGCGTTCTGTAAGATTAAAAGTACTATCTAAAAGAGAAATTTGTTGATTATTATTTTTTACAAAAGACATATGGATCACCTCACAAAATCATATTTATATTTTACCAGAGAATCCAATATTTTTACATATCGTGTTAAGTTTTCAAGGTACAAATTTATATCAAAGATTATAAACCTTTTGACACCCTAATCTTTAAATATAATGGAATCTCTAAACTATGTTTATTCATTTTTTCCTCCATTCACACTTTTATTTTAATCATTCCAGTAATTTAGATATATAATTGGTGAATATCCTAAAATTCTTACTTCTTTTTTCCATTCATCTAATCTATTTTTTAATGTTATCATTTTCAAGATTGATAAATCTGGCTGCCCATTCCTTTCTGGTAAATGTATTTTTCTTTTTAAAATAATCCAAATCGCAACTTTATTTATTTCCGGCATATCTTTTAATTGGTTATGTTTATACATTTTCAGTGCACTAATTGATTGGTCTACAACATAACTTAATTTAGCTGAAGATTTTCCAATTTTTACGGCAAACATTGTTTTATCCTTATATAAATCCATCAATTCTATTTTTTCACCTTTTATTTGCTCCAACTCTCTATCATATATTGCAAAACCATACATATCTGCAATATAATGATTAAATGCATTTTCTGCATAATATTTCTTTTCTATTTCTTTTTTTATTTGAGTAGATGAAAGGCCATTATATTCTAAAAAATCTTTTTCAAGTTCATATTGTTTATTTTGATATTCTTTCAATTTTGCTTTTCCAAAATCATATTCCGGTTTATATATTACATCTAACTCTTCGATCGAATCTTTTAAATAATCTACATAATCATCATTATAATAATACCATTCTCCCTTTAACAACAAGCATTTTTTCTCATCATCTGTATAATCAATCAACCTTTTCATAGTATCAGTGCATACTGGATCTCCATCTTTATTACTTACAACTTTTATATCCAAAAAAGTACTTTTCAAATCTAATTCATTATCAGTTATAAACTGCAAAATATTCTCTTTCGTTAATTGTTGTATATCTCTGTTTTTTCTTCCATATTTCACCGTAAATGAAGTATCGTTGTGATTAAAAACTTCTGTAACACCTATAATATCCAACTCTGATATATTAATACAATCAATATTATCTTCTATTTTCTCACTTAATCGATTATCTAATTCTTCTATTTCCCTTTGATTATTGACTTTATAAAATAATGGGATCTTTTGTATCTCTTCTTGTCTTAAAATTTTCTCAACATATTGAATAAAATTTAATATTCCTCTAATATTATTTGTTGACACTCTAGTTTTTATGGAATGCCCTATCTCTATCATTTCTTCTCGTATTTTTCCGTTCTCATCTATGTCTATCTTTGCTTTTATTTTTGCATAAGCTTCACCACTGTCATAAAAAATATTATTATAATTTAAATACACGTTAACCGTTTTATTTCTTTTTGAATTAGGCGTTGTTAAAGTAGTTGTCTTTATTTGTTTAAAATTAATACGTCTTGCAAAGTCAAAAGCAAATTGGGTATCACAATATTTATCTACTGCAAAAAATGCCATTCCATAAGTTACTGCATAAGTAATTTCTTTTATTTCGATAACCAATACTGCTCTGACAGCAATTGAACCCTCTGGTATTTCATAATCATACTCATCTAGTACCCATTTCCATTCTGGTACTTTCCTACTTTGAGCTTTATTTGCATATGTCGTTACAACACATTCTTCTTTATTTTCGATTCCATAAGAATAACTTTGTTCTCCTAAAAATTCAAATTTCTTATAAAGATTATCTAAAAATTCATCCCTCTTTTTATTATCAATTCTATATAAATTTATTTGTCCCATATTCTACCCTCTAACTTAAAACATTTCTTACTTTATATGAAATTTTTAATAATATTTTGATTTTTGAAATTTATTCATCTATATTTAGTGCGAGAACACATATTCGCAACAATATATAGTATATTATCAAATTATTGTCATAATAGCAAGTTATAAATTATAGTAATTCATAATTATGACTTATTATATTTTAAATTTATTATCATATCATATTATTTTGTAATAATTTTAAACAAATAAAGA
>JABLTP010012364.1_pt1 | contig 30247 bp, 24 predicted proteins | sample 7160111 | NCBI WGS metagenome assembly JABLTP01 (sample SAMN14651227, study PRJNA627086) | human gut metagenome | isolation source: feces | host: Homo sapiens
ACAGTAACTGAGCAGTTAAGCCGGAAGGCAGCACCATATCATCTTCAGAAACGTATGCTTGCGGACGGTTCTTATGAGGAACTTCCACAGCGTGAATATGTGGAAGAAGAAGGACTTCCGAGACAGGATAAATATGCCATCGGTCTTCCATGCCCTGATACAAGAGGACAAAAAGGAATAGACTTTCTTGATTTTCTTGATTCCAAGGGAGTTCGCTTCTCTGATGTAGCAGATGGTAAAATGACATTGGATGAGTTTATGGATATCCTGACATTGGATGACTGTATCAATCTCCTTGGCGGACAGCCAAACACAGGATGTGCCAATACATTTGGAATGGGAAATCTTCCGGAATACGGAGTCCCGAATGTGATGACTGCAGACGGACCAGCCGGACTTCGTATTCTTCCGAAATGCGGAGTGAATACAACTGCCTGGCCATGTGCCACACTTCTTGCCAGCACCTGGGATGAAGAACTGGTAGAGAAAGTTGGTAAAGCAGGAGCAGAAGAAGTAAAAGAAAATAATATCAGTATCTGGCTTACTCCTGCCTGCAACATTCACAGAAGCCCGCTCTGTGGCCGTAACTTTGAGTATTATTCTGAAGATCCGTACCTTGCAGGAAAGACAGGTGCAGCTATGGTAAGAGGCATCCAGTCTCAGCATATCGGAGCAAGTGTGAAGCATTTTGCAGCCAATAATAAGGAGACAAACCGTAAGGATTCTGATTCCAGAGTATCAGAGAGAGCACTCCGTGAGATTTATCTGAAACAGTTTGAGATCATTGTAAAAGAGGCTCATCCATATACAATTATGTCCTCCTATAACCTGATCAACGGCATCCACGCATCAGAGAACAAAGAACTCCTGACAGGTATTCTCCGGGATGAATGGGGATTCGACGGAATGGTTACAACAGACTGGTGGACATTCGGAGAACACTATCGCGAAACAAAGGCAGGAAACGATATCAAGATGGCAGCAGGATATCCGGAACGCATAAAAGAAGCATACGAAAAAGGCTTTATTACCGAAGGAGAGATCCGTCTCAGCGCAAGAAGAATCCTGAATATGATTCTGAAAATTGACTGATGAGTATCACTAATATTTTATACAGGAGCAAAAAAGATGATGGATGAGCGTAAACGAAGTTTAAGAAAAGAAATAGTCAGGCTGGCACTTCCGATCGCACTTCAGCAGTTCATGACAGCCCTGGTCGGAGCATGTGATGCGATCATGCTGGGAAAGTTAAGTCAGGATGCCATGTCAGCCGTATCACTGGCTACACAGGTTACTTTTGTATTTAATCTGTTTATGTTTGCATTTATGGCAGGCGAGAATATGTTTGTGGCACAATATTATGGAAAAGGGGATTACACAGGTATTTCCCAGGTGTTCAGCCTTGTGACAAAGATTTGTGGATGTATTGCAGTAGTATTTCTGGCAGGAACCCTTTTCTTTCCGGAACAGCTCATGAGAATCCTGACAAATGAGGAAACTCTGATCGTTCTGGGAAGTGAGTATTTAAGAGTCATCGGCATTTCCTATGTGTTTTCGGGAATTGCACAGACTTTCCTGGCAATCATGAAGAACTGTGGTGCAGTAAATATGAGTACCCTGATCAATGGGGTTATGGTAATTCTCAATATCGCATTGAATGCTGTTTTCATTTTTGGCCTGTCCGGCTTCCCGAAGATGGGGATTAAAGGTGCTGCACTGGCAACCGTACTTGCAACAGTTGTGCAGTTCCTGTGGAGTGTTGGTTATGTATTGTGCAGGATCAGAGCTGTGAAATTCAGTCTCAGAAGCTGTGAGAAAAAGTTATTTGGCCGTTTCTGGCAGAAAGCAGTTCCGTTACTGATCAATAATCTTGCATGGGGAATAGGTTTTTCCATGTATTCTGTAATCATGGGACATCTGGGAACGGATGCCGTTGCCGCCAATGGAATAGCGAATATTTCCAAAAATCTTGTTGTATGCTTCTGCCTCGGACTTGGAAATGCAGGCAGTATCATAGTGGGAAACCGTCTTGGTGCAGACCGTTTGCAGGAAGCAAAAGAGGTAGGCGAGACACTTACCAAAACTGCGATTATTGCAGGAATTGTATCAGGCCTTGTCCTGATCGCCTTATCCCCATTTATCACAAAAATGGTAGATCTCACCCCGACAGCCCGCGGATATCTGCAAAAAATGCTGCTGATCTCTTCCTATTACATCGCAGGAAAATCAGTAAACTGTATGACAATAGGAGGAATCTTCGCAGCAGGCGGAGACTCCAAATTTGGAATGCTGTGTGATTCTGTAACTCTGTGGTGTATCATTGTTCCTCTGGGATGCATCTGCGCATTTATCCTGAAACTGCCGGTTATGGTTGTCTACTTTGTACTCAATCTGGACGAGATCATTAAACTGCCGGTGGTCTATAAACATTATAAGAAATATAAATGGATTAAGAATCTTACATAATTTTACACGCTTCACAGGCACATATACCGGATATCCGGGACTATGTGCCTGTTTTGTTTTAATGATATTTATGCATCCGTACATAATAGCTGATGCATAAGATCACAGTGGCTCCGCTCCATGCTGCAATCTCTGCAAAGAAAATACCGTCCTGTCCGATAAAATGGGGAAGGATTAGTGCAGCACTGATACGCATGACAAATTCAGCCATACCACTTACCATAGGCATTAAGGTATCTCCCAGCCCCTGAAGTACAGATCTGTACACGTACAGGAAGTACAAAACCCAGAGCATGGCAGCCATAATAGAAAGGTATTTAAAAGCAATTGCCAATACCTGCTGTGTCTGCTGCGGTTCACCTGAGATGAAAAGTGAGAGAATATTTTTTCCAAATAAAAACATGGCAGCAGAAATGATCAGTGAGGTAAGCAGGCAAAGCAGCATACTGCTGCGGACGCCTTTTCTGATCCTGTCAATCTTTCCGGCTCCCAGATTCTGACCCACATAGGTAACGATGGCATATCCATAGGAAATAGCAGCCATTTCCAGCAGACCATAAAGCTTGTTTGTAGCTGTAAATCCTGCTACAAAAAGGAAACCGTAGCCATTGATCACATACTGGACTACCAGACCGCCCACACCGATGATGATATTCTGAAATACAACAGGAATACCAAGCTTCATCAGGCGGGCATTCATGCCGGAGGCAGGCATAAAATCTGCTCTGGTCAGATGAACGATATCAATTCTGCGTAAAATCAGGAAACAGTAAACAGCGGAGAAGCTCTGTGCAATCACAGTTGCGATTGCTGCTCCTGCCACACCCCATCCGAAGCCTGCCACAAAAAGGATGTCCAGTGAGACATTCAGCACAGATGCGATGATCATTGCGGTCAGCGGTGTTTTACTGTTTCCCATAGCCCTTAGAGCAGAGGCAAACATATTATAGGCTGCTGTGGCGGGGATTCCACAGAAAATGATGCGCAGATATAACAGAGACATTCCGATAATATTGGAAGGTGTATGCAGCCCTGTTAATACCAGCGAAGCAAATGACTGGCTGAGAATCAATACTCCGGCTGCGATGAATGCGGTCAGCCGGTAACTGTGAGCCAGAGATTTACGCAGATTTTCGAAATCCTTTGCCCCATAATACTGGGAGAGTTGAATAGAAAATCCCTGAGTGAGTCCTGTGGATATTCCTGTGACAACCCACATCAGAAAGTCAACAGCACCCAGTGCGGCAAGAGCCTCCACACCTGCAACCTGGCCAACAACCATGGTATCCACCATTGTATAAAGCTGCTGACAGATATTTCCCAGCATCAGGGGAATTGCAAAAAGAATGATCAACCGTCCCGGTGAACCGGAGGTCATATCCTGAATCTTGGTTTTCATTAGTATAAAAGTTCCTTTCCTGAGCATATTTGAAAAAGTTTAGAAATGATTATTCGAATATGCCCTGATATTTACATTGATAATTTTACATCATTAACGTGAAAAATAAAATATAATATTTCATCAGAATGATATAAATTTATCAATACCTGCTATAAGCAGCATGTTGTTGAAATTATTATGCATAGCGCCTGAGAGGGGTTTTTGATTGCTATTTTTTAAAATACAGATATATAATAGAATCTGGATTTGCCTTTATAGTTGTTGAAGTGCCTGTATCCATCATGTAATTACAATCTTTTGACTTGCTGATATCAAAAGAACTTAAATCTAAGTATTTCAAACTAGAACAATTACTAAACATACATCTCATATCTGTAACATTACTTGTTTCAAAATATTTTAGATTTATTTCTTTCAATGAAGAACAGTTATAAAACATAAAGTACATATCTTCACATTTATCTGTATACAGATTTTCAATATTTTTCACTTCTACTAAATTTGTAAAACCATAAAACCAATTTCTACACGATATAGGTCTTATTTTTTCTGCAAATTTGACACTCTTTACTAATTTTGAATCAAATGAACCATCTCTTGCTAATCCATTACTACGAACATTTATTGATTTTTCTTTTAAAAGTGCATCAGTTGGTGCTGTTATTTTATTCTTAGATATTACAAGTTCATTATTTTTATTAATATAAATCCAAACATACAGATCTACTGTTGTTGGTGGTTTTGGACGTCCTGTTGTTGCCACATATACTTCATCACTTCCTAATTTGGTAATCTTCTGGAACGGCAGTTCAATTTGCCCCCCGAAGTAACGCAGCTGCCCCGATCATGATCGCGATCACAATAGAAACAACAACGATCTTGCCGTATTCTTCCAACATTGATTTCATAAATAAATTCTCCTTTCAACTATCAACTTGCTACCATTTCCAATCTAATTATTTTGTTCTATCTCTGATCATTGTATCTATCCTAACTTTCGCATTATATTCCTTATATTAATATGGAAGATAATCGAACAAGAAAAAGAGTATGTTGTAGGATTTGATATTTCTGAAAAGATTACATTTTTTTGCAAAGAGAATGAACATAATATTCTCTTTATTGTAGTAGGTGAAAAATAAACATTATGAAGTGGAATCATAAAGTTTATTTTGCAATAAAGTCTAATTAAAAAAATAGTGAACTTTATACGTAAACCCTTGTGGGTGCTGACTTTTGTAGCAAAATTGATATAGTTCACGATTTTTAAGTTATGTAAAAATGGAGCTTGACGACTAATCGTCAGGCTCTTTTTAAACAAACATAATATGATGATACGGATGTAAAGTTTCAGCAAGTCAATGAGTGCCATCCCTAGAGTTTGGACTTTTTTAAAGCCCAAACTCCTTCAATAATTTTTTCTGATATTCTCGGTCTGCAGCTGCTTTGAGAATCTCATCAGTTCTGTTAAGTTCGGACAATTTCAAAATCAGTTGATTGATCCTGTTTTCTCCAAGAGATTCCCCTTCTTTTATGCCCTCTTTTATCCCTTCTTCTCTTTTTTCATCTAATTCATCTTTCATTAATTCTAATAACGCATTACACATATCTCGTTTCCCCTCCTTTAGCCGATTCTCGTTTGCTTTTACTATGATCTCCATAACAGCCTGATACAGCTGATTCTCTTTGTTCTTTTTATAATCCTCTAAAAGCTGTCTGGTAACAGACATGTCTTCCAGTGTATCTGTCAAACTATATAACCAAAGATTTTTCTCCGGCGATAATCGATTTGTTACAAGAATCTGAATCGGTAAGATATCTCCAATTACATAATAAATCCCTTCTTCCGGATTATCAATAGTGTAGTGGCGTACTTCTTTCAAATGTCGGATCAGTTCTCTTGGATATCGTTTTGATACTAAGGTGATCGTCAGCTCCTGAATCGGAATTTCATTTACCTTCCCTGTATCTGCTTTATAAAAATTTGTATATCCATATACCTTATAGAAATCGTCCACGGAAAGGGAATCGGATGGTGATTTATATTCGATGATATTATACTTACGGAATATTTTCCCAATATTTTTATGGATAGGTTCCGCATCCTTCTTTTTAATGATCAACACATCAATTGCCATTGGCTTTGAACTTAATAGATACTCCCGTTCAAATTTTAATTTTTCTTTTTCTTCTCTGAATTCAATCTGCAAGTCTGCATAAAATGCAGGATGCCACTGAAGCAGCTTTTCATCTGCCGGTTGCTGTTCTTCCGGCAATTGCTTTCTCTTTTGTTTCATCTAAGAGACCTCCTTATGTGATTTTTCACAGAAGTTATCCCTTCATCAGAAAACCTCTGCTTTAAATAATGGATTTTAAAAGCATGAATTTTCTGATTTGACAGGTGTATTCTACCTGTAATGAAACCTTTTATATGAATTTAGATGTTTTAGAAAATATGCTTTGAAACAGGATAACATATTTATGTACAATATTCAATGCTTTTCGATAATGAACTGTTACTTCTAAGCAGCATCACTTAAGATAGCAAAAGATGAAAAGATATGGTATGATAGGGATAAATGGAAAGAAAATTCCAATCAATGCTATGATACAAAATGTATTTTGGAATAAGTGGAAAAGAGGATTCAAAGTGAACTACGGAGAAATCAAAAAATGTGATATTGCAAATGGAGAGGGTGTTCGTGTTGCCCTTTTCGTGTCAGGCTGCAGGCATCATTGTAAGGGATGTTTTAACAGTATGACATGGGATTTTAATTATGGAAAGAAATTTACGAAAGAAACAGAAGAAGAGATTCTGGAAGCGTTGAAGCCGAATTATATTGATGGACTGTCATTGCTTGGTGGCGAACCATTCGAACCGGAGAATCAGGAAGTGCTTGTGAAGCTTTTAAGAAAAGTGAAGGAACGTTATCCGGAGAAGAATATCTGGTGTTACAGCGGTTATTTGTTCGATGAGGAACTGAAGAAAGAAAGCAGGGCGAGATGTGAGTATACGGATGAGATGCTTTCTATGCTGGACGTACTTGTGGATGGAAGATTTGAGGAAGATAAGAAAAATATTACATTGTTGTTCAGAGGTTCGGAAAATCAGCGTTTGATCGATGTGAAGAAATCACTGGAACAAGACAAGGTTGTAGAATGGAAACCGGCAATAAAAAGAGGACTTTAAGCGGAAAAAAGCCTTGACTTATATTCGCATAGTTTTTATAATGAATAGGTATATTGTAAAAACGCAGATGAGGAGTAGTAGAAGGAAAAGATGCCTTTCAGAGAGCTGTCGGCAGGTGTGAGACAGCAGCACAGACTTTGAACTGACCTCGGAGTTCTTTCGGTGAAAAGATATTATATTGATTAGCCGGAGGCGGGAGTTCCCGTTATAGAATGAATGAGTGCATTTGACTTTGTGTCAGATGAATAAGAGTGGTACCACGGAATTAAAGCCTTTTCGTCTCTTGGATATATGAGAAGAAGAGGCTTTTCTTTATATTGATGAAAGAGAGGAATTAAGTACATGGGTACAAAGATTGTTTACAATCACAAAGCCATTGAGAAAAAATGGCGTGAGAAATGGGAAGAGACACCGGTCAATCCAAGAAACGGAAAAGACGGAAACAAGAAACCGAAATATTACTGCCTGGATATGTTCCCGTATCCATCAGGAAATGGTCTTCATGTAGGACATTGGAGAGGATATGTAATCTCTGATGTATGGAGCCGTTATAAATTACAGCAGGGATACTACATCGTTCATCCAATGGGATGGGATGCATTCGGTCTTCCGGCTGAGAACTATGCGATCAAGATGGGCGTTCACCCGGCAAAATCAACAGAGGCGAACATCACGAACATTAAGAGACAGATCAATGATATCGCAGCACTGTATGACTGGGATATGGAAGTGAATACAACAGATCCTGAGTTCTACAAGTGGACACAGTGGATCTTTGTTAAGATGTTCAAGGAAGGTCTTGCTTATGAAAAAGAGTTCCCGATCAACTGGTGCCCGTCCTGTAAGACAGGTCTTGCGAACGAAGAGGTTGTGAATGGTAAATGTGAGCGTTGTGGTGCAGAGGTTACAAAGAAGAACCTTCGTCAGTGGATGCTTCGTATTACAAAATATGCAGATCGTCTGTTGAATGACCTTGATAAACTTGACTGGCCGGAGAAAGTTAAGAAGATGCAGGCTGACTGGATCGGAAAATCTTACGGTGCAGAAGTTGACTTCCCGGTAGAAGGAAGAGATGAGAAGATCACTGTTTATACAACAAGACCGGATACACTCCACGGAGCTACATTTATGGTACTTGCTCCTGAGCACGAACTGGCAGCATCTCTCGCAACAGATGAGACAAGAGATGCAGTAGAGAAATATATTTATGATGCATCTATGAAGTCCAATGTTGACCGTATGCAGGACAAAGAGAAGACAGGAGTTTTCACAGGAAGCTATGCGATCAACCCACTGAATGGAGCAAAGACACCGATCTGGCTGTCTGATTATGTACTGGCTGACTACGGTACAGGAGCAATCATGTGTGTACCTGCACATGACGACCGTGACTTCGAGTTCGCAACAAAATTCAATATTCCGATCATTCAGGTTATCGCAAAAGACGGAGAAGAGATCGAGAATATGACTGAGGCATATACAGATGCAGTCGGAACAATGATCAACTCCGGTGAGTGGAACGGTATGGAGTCTTCTGTGCTTAAGAAAGAAGCTCCACATATGATCGAAGAGATGGGAATCGGACGCGCAACAGTAAACTACAAGCTGCGTGACTGGGTATTCTCCCGTCAGCGTTACTGGGGAGAGCCAATCCCGATCATTCACTGTCCGAAGTGTGGAAATGTTCCGGTACCGGAAGAAGAACTTCCACTTCGTCTGCCAGAGGTAGATTCCTACGAGCCAACAGGAACAGGTGAGTCACCACTTGCTGCAATCGATGAGTGGGTAAACTGCAAGTGTCCGGTTTGTGGAAGTGATTCCAAGAGAGAGACTAACACAATGCCACAGTGGGCAGGATCCTCCTGGTATTTCCTGCGTTATGTAGATAACCACAATTCAGAAGCACTTGTTTCCAGAGAAAAAGCAGACGAGATGCTTCCGGTAGATATGTACATCGGTGGTGTAGAACATGCTGTACTTCACCTTCTGTACTCCAGATTCTATACAAAATTCCTGTGCGATATCGGGGCAATCGACTTTGATGAGCCATTCCACAAACTGTTCAATCAGGGTATGATCACAGGTAAAAACGGAATTAAGATGAGTAAGTCCAAAGGAAATGTTGTATCACCGGATGACCTCGTACGTGATTACGGATGTGACTCTCTGAGAATGTATGAACTCTTCGTAGGACCACCGGAGCTGGATGCAGAGTGGGATGACCGTGGAATTGACGGCGTAAACCGTTTCCTGAAACGTCTTTGGAATATCCTTATGGAAAGCAAGGAGAAGGATGTTCAGCCTACAAAAGAGATGATTAAACTTCGTCACAGAATGGTTTATGACATCACAACAAGACTTGAAAGCTTCAGCCTGAATACAGTTATCTCCGGATTCATGGAGTACAATAACAAGTTCATGGAAATTGCAAAGAAAGAGGGCGGAATCGACAAAGAGACACTCGAGACAATCGCAGTACTTCTTTCTCCATTTGCACCGCACTTTGCAGAAGAGATGTGGGAGCAGCTTGGACATGAAGAGACAATCTTCAATGCAGGATGGCCAAAATATGATGAGAACGAGATGAAAGATGATGAGATCAAGATTCCGGTTCAGATCAACGGTAAGACAAAGGCTGTAATCGAGATCCCGGCAGATATCTCCAAAGATGATGCAATCGCAGCAGGTAAAGAGGCAATCGCTGATAAGCTGACAGGAAATGTGATCAAGGAGATCTATGTTCCGAAGAAGATTATCAATATTGTAATGAAATAATTCAAAATAATGAGAAATGGCGCAGATGATAGAGATATTGTCTGCGTTATTTTTTGTTGTTGGATTTTATGATTTCATAGTTCTTAATATAATTTTGATACGTAAAAATACGTTGACGCACGTATTTTTACGTAGTAATATATAAATATGATAAGGAAAGGAGACACAAAAGATGCCAATGAGCTCGAAGGAGATGCTAAAACTCCTGAAAGAAAATGGATTTGAAGTAATCAGTCAGAATGGTTCGCATGTAAAAATGAAGAATCTGAAAACTGATAAGACAGTAATTGTTCCTTATCACTCCAAGGACTTGAAAAAAGGATTGGAGCAGGCAATACTTAAACAGGCAGGGCTTAGATAGTCCTGTCGCTTGAAAGAGAGGTTATTTGATGAAGAATAGATTATTTTATCCAGCTGTTTTTCATAAAGCAGAAGAAGGCGGTTTCTGGGTTAGCTTTCCCGATTTTCCTGAATGCATGACACAGGGCGATAGCATGGATGAAGCATATGAAATGGCGATAGATGCATTAGGTTTGTCATTGTCCAGTATAGAAGATGAAGGAACTGATATCCCAAAAGCATCAGAATTTGAAACGGTGGATCCTGAAGATGGGATTCTGGTAATTATAGAATTTGATATGGCAGAGTATCGGAGAAAGCACAGATCAAAGGCTGTAAAAAAGACGCTCAGTATTCCAGAATGGTTAAATGAAGCGGCTGTTCGAGAGAATCTTAACTTCTCTCAGATTCTTCAAGAAGCTCTTATGGTGAAATTAGGGGTAAATGGAAGATTGCGGTAATATGTCTAAAAATTGTTCCTAAGTCCTCTATGTATCATCAGATCCTTGGATGTTCCATAAGATCAAATGCGGAGTTATGAATCAGATAATCATAAGCAGCTGCAATCTCTTCCGGGGTATATGTGATATCATGTATGATCGCATATTTTACAGAATCTGCGAGCCCAAAGGTATAAAATCGCGCAATTGTCTCGCGACTGAGTATCTGGAGCTTCGCAGGTGATTTCAATGGATATTTGTTTAATAATGTAAGCAATGTATCATAAATAAATTGGAACATCAGATGATCGAAGGAGTTAGGACCTTCGATCAAATAAAGTCTCTTATAAAATTCTTTGTCTTTAGAAAGACAGGTGAAAAGAAGACGGAGAAGATCGTCTTCCATGTCATTTTCAATCAGTACCCGGATTTTATCTTTGATTTCTTTTTTGAGGATATATTCGATGATTTCGTATTTGTCCTGAAAATGTTTATAAAAAGTTGGACGGATCACATCAGCTCCGTCGGTGATCATCTTAACTGTAATCTTTTCAAAAGGCATCTTCATAATAAGTTCTTTGAAAGAGAGTGCCAGCAAATTTTTTGTCAGTTCTTTTTTCACTTCTGTCATTTGTTCAAATCCTTTCTACAATGGAAATATTATACCATAAAAAAGAGAATGTGATTAAAAAAGTTTCTAAGATTGACAATTCTTTAACATGACTTTTCAAGAACATAGTGTTGAAATTTCTTGATATTTCGGATACATTTCACACAATTTGTAGCCAAAAAAGAACAACAAAAAGAAAATGTTCAAACTACAGCACATTTGGAAAAAACTGAATCTTACATGAAAAAAAGGAAAATGCTAGATTATGAGATAATAGTTTATACTTAAGAAAGGTTCCTTGAAAAGTAAGGAAAAGGTGAAAAAAATGGCAGGATTAAAATTTCAGGCAGAAAGAGCAGCATTTAGTTTGGCAGCAGATAAAGTACTTAAATATATGAACAAGACAGATGATAGAACGAAAGCACTTCTTAAGCTTGTAGATCTTACAGAAAATTTTGCAAAAGATCGTTTCCAGCCAGGGTCTTATGAAGCTGCAAGAAAGATGATTCAGGATCCGGACAATAAATGGGTTCAGTATTTGAACAGACTTTTTGATGAAGTGGATCCGCATGTCCTTAAGACAACAGCATTGAATCTTGGATTTGATGCAATGCTTTACGGAACAAAGTTAATGCATGAGTCACGTGAAAAATATCAGTGTAATATTCCATGGCTGATCCTGATGGATCCAACCAGCGCATGTAATCTGAAATGTACCGGATGCTGGGCCGCAGAGTACGGACACCTTCTGAACCTTTCCTTTGAAGATATGGATCGTGTGATCACACAGGGAAAAGAACTTGGAATTTATCTTTATATGCTGACAGGCGGAGAGCCTCTCGTGAGAAAGAAAGATGTCATCCGTTTGTGCGAGAAACACAACGACTGCGTATTCCACGCATTTACAAACGGAACACTTGTAGATGAAGAGTTCTGCCAGGAGATGCAGCGTGTAGGCAATCTGTCCTTGTCCATCAGTTTGGAAGGATATGAGGAAGTTAACGACGGCCGCCGTGGAAAAGGCGTTTATCAGAAGGTTATGCATGCAATGGATCTTTTGAAAACATACGGATTGATCTTTGGAACATCAATCTGCTATACACGCGCTAATATTGATACAGTAACATCCGACAAATTCCTTGATATGATCATTGAAAAAGGATGTCGTTATGCATGGTATTTCCACTACATGCCGGTTGGAAATGATGCAGCACTGGATCTGCTTCCAACAAAAGAGCAGAGAGAATACATGTATCACCGCATCCGTGAGATCCGTGGATTGACAGGTGGAAAACAGCTCTTTGCATTCGATTTCCAGAATGATGGAGAGTTTGTAGGAGGATGTATTGCCGGTGGAAGAAATTACTTCCATATTAATGCAAATGGAGATGCAGAACCATGTGTATTTGTTCATTATTCAAGCGCAAATATTAAAGAAGTAAGTGTTCTTGATGCATTACGCCAGCCACTGTTTATGGCTTACCATAACAATCAGCCATTTAACAACAATCATCTGCGCCCGTGCCCAATGCTTGAAAATCCGGAAAAACTGCAGCAGATGGTACACGAAACCGGCGCAAAATCAACAGACCTTCAGTCCCCGGAAACTGTAGAACACCTTTGCGGAAAATGCGAACATTACGCCAAAGAGTGGAAAACAAAAGCCGACGAACTTTGGGGTGAGAGATAATTAAAGTAAGAGCCAGAACAGGCACCACACACGGTAACTGTTCTGGCTCTTATGTTTCATATTAATTGCTTGAATCCAAGTTCAACAAATTCCTCTTACTTCTTCTGTGATTCTACTTCCTGCATTTTCATAGCACGAACTTTCAGAGGAAGTCCGAACAGGTTGATGAATCCGTCAGCGTCATGGTGATCATACAGATCTCCTGTTGTGAAGCTTGCAAGGGATTCGCTGTACAGTGAGTATGGAGATGTCTCTCCGGCACGGATGATATTTCCTTTATAGAGACGGAACTTAACTTCTCCTGTTACATACTGCTGTGTAACATCAACAAATGCCTGGATTGCTTCACGAAGTGGTGTATACCATTTTCCTTCGTATACGATCTGAGCAAATTTATTTCCAAGATCTTTCTTAACTTCATATGTAGCACGGTCGAGAACGAGCTCTTCAAGCTGGTCATGTGCTTCCATAAGGATTGTTCCACCAGGAGTCTCGTAAACACCACGTGATTTCATTCCAACAACACGGTTCTCAACGATATCAACGATTCCGATTCCATGTTTTCCTCCGAGACGGTTCAGCTCTGTGATGATTTCAGAAACTTTCATCTCTTTTCCGTTTACGCTCTTTGGAACACCTGCTTCAAATGTCATTGTAACGTATTCATCTTTGTCTGGTGCTTTCTCTGGTGTTGTGCTCAGTACGAGAAGATCATCGTAGTTTGGTTCATTTGCCGGATTCTCAAGTTCAAGTCCTTCATGGCTGATGTGCCACAGGTTACGGTCACGGCTGTAGCTGTGCTTTGCGTCAAATGGAAGATCAATTCCATGAGCTTTACAGTAATCGATCTCGTCTTCACGGGACTGCATTGTCCATACATCTGTCATACGCCATGGAGCGATGATCTTGATGTCCGGAGCAAGAGCTTTGATACCAAGCTCGAAACGGATCTGGTCATTTCCTTTTCCTGTTGCACCGTGGCAGATAGCAACAGCGCCTTCTTTACGTGCAATCTCAACCAGTTTTTTAGCGATTGCCGGACGAGCCATGGAAGTTCCGAGAAGGTATTTGTTCTCATAAACAGCTCCGGCTTTTACGCAAGGAACGATGAAGTCATCACAGAATTCATCAATGATATTTTCAATATATAATTTAGAAGCTCCGGAAAGTTTTGCTCTTTCATCCAGTCCGTCCAGTTCTTCGCCCTGTCCACAATCGATGCAACAGCAGATAACGTCATAGTTAAATGTTTCTTTCAGCCACGGGATAATTGCTGTAGTATCAAGACCACCTGAATATGCTAATACAACTTTTTCTTTACTCATTTTATTGCCTCCTGAATGTATTTTATCAATTTCTGTTTTCTCAGTTTCTTGAGTTCTAAAGATTTCTGCTTTAACAAGCTAAAACATACTATACACCACATTTTATAATTATGCAAGTATTATTTTAAAAAAATGAATAAAATGCATAAAGACACACATAATAAACAAAAAGAATGCATAAAACAATAGACTATAAGAAGAAATATACAAGATATGATGAAAAGAATGAAATAAGAAGAAAATCAAAAAAATATTTAGGCCAATATCATCGCCTTTTTTATATATCTTTATATAGTAGGAAAATACTATCTACAAACTTTTTTGAAAAAACGCTTGCATATTATACATGGAAGATGTATTATTATGCAAGTAAAGCAGGGAAAGTGTATTTTTATACATTCAATTTCAGGAAATACTTTACATCCCGATTAAAGTGGTATATTATAAGGAGAAATGATTGCGGTAACACGTTACCACAGTACAGTAAATATGCAATTCCCAGGGAACTTCTATTGGCTCCCATGGAAATGGTAAAAGAAAGGACTTGAGAACGATGATTAAGGTCGGAATTATTGGAGCAACCGGTTATGCAGGCGGCGAGCTCGTAAGAATATTGATGGGACATAAAGATGCAGAGGTTGTCTGGTACGGATCCAGAAGTTATGTGGATCAGAAATATGCAGATGTATATAGAAACATGTTTCAGATTGTAGATGCAAAATGCATGGATGATAACATGGATGAGCTTGCCGAGCAGGTAGATGTGATCTTCACAGCAACTCCGCAGGGACTGTGTGCATCTCTGATCAATGAAGAAATCCTTTCAAAGACAAAGATCATTGATCTCAGTGCAGATTTCCGTCTGAAAGATGTGAAGGTTTACGAAGAGTGGTATAAAATCGAACACAAAGCACCGCAGTATATTGATGAAGCTGTCTATGGATTGTGCGAGATCAATCGGGACAAAGTGAAGGATGCACGTATCGTGGCCAATCCGGGATGTTATACAACATGTTCTATCCTGACAGCATATCCGCTTGCAAAGGAAGGACTGATCGATATGAGCACTCTGATCATCGATGCGAAGTCTGGAACTTCAGGAGCAGGAAGAGGAGCAAAGCTTCCGAATCTTTACTGTGAAGTGAATGAAAATATCAAAGCATATGGAGTAGCTACACATCGCCATACACCGGAGATTGAAGAACAGCTCGGATATGCAGCAGGAGAGAAAGTTGTATTGAACTTTACACCGCATTTAGTTCCAATGAATCGTGGAATTCTTGCGACAGAGTATGCAAAGCTTACGAAAAAAGTTACATATGAAGAAGTAAAAGCAATTTATGATAAATATTATGCAGATGAGAAATTTGTTCGTGTTCTAGAGAAAGATCAGTGTCCGGAGACCAAATGGGTAGAAGGAAGCAACTATGTAGACATTGGATTTAAGATCGATGAGAGAACAGGACGGATCATTATGATGGGAGCTATTGATAACCTTGTAAAAGGTGCCGCAGGACAGGCGGTTCAGAATATGAATCTGCTGTTTGGTCTTCCGGAGAGTGAAGGACTTGAACTCGTTCCGATGTTCCCATAAGATATATAAATATAGAAGCAACAAAGTTGCTAAATCACATAATAGTGAGGACAACAGTGAGATAAAGGGTTGCTGGTCGCACATCGTGTGAACAGTAACGATAAAGGTGGTATGTATGATACGTGTAATGACAATAGAGGATTATGATGAAGTATATAAATTGTGGAAGAAGATCCGGGGATTCGGAATCCGCAGTATCGATGATTCGAAAGAAGGTGTCGAACGTTTTCTGCGGCGTAATCCGACAACGAGTTTTGTCGCAGTGAAAGAAGGAAAAATCGTCGGAAGTATTCTCTGTGGTCATGATGGAAGACAGGGAAGTCTCTATCATGTATGTGTGGATGAGGCATATCGAAGACATGGAATCGGAAAAGACATGGTCGTGCATAGCATGAAAGCTCTTCAGGAAGAGAAAATTAATAAAGTCTGCCTGATCGCATTTGCACAGAATAATGTAGGAAATGCATTTTGGAATACAATCGGATGGACGGAACGACTTGATGTGAATTATTATGATTTTATTTTAAATGAAGAAAATATTACAGCATTCAATGAACAATAAGCAGAAAGGAAGCAAGTTATATGAAGATAATCGAAGGCGGAGTTACCGCAGCAAAAGGATTTGAAGCAGCAGCAACAGCGGCAGGGATCAAATACCAGGGACGTACAGATATGGCGATCATTTACAGTGAGAAACCGTGTAAAGTTGCCGGAACATTTACAACGAATGTAGTAAAGGCAGCTCCGGTGAAGTGGGACAGACAGATTGTAGAGAGCAAACAGAAATCACAGGCAGTTATTGTAAACTCCGGAATTGCAAACGCGTGTACCGGAGAGGAAGGTATGAAATACTGTGAAGAGACAGCAAAAGAGGCAGGAAAAGTTCTTGGAATCGATGAGAAAGGTGTTCTTGTAGGTTCTACAGGAGTCATCGGAATGCAGATCCCAATCGATAAGATCAAAGCCGGAATTACAGAACTTGCCAAGGGAAAGAAAGCTGATCTGGCAAGTGGAACAGAAGCTGCAAAAGCAATCATGACAACTGATACGAAGAAAAAAGAAGTTGCGGTTACATTTATGGCAGGAGATACAGAAGTAACGATCGGAGGAATGGCGAAAGGTTCCGGAATGATTCATCCGAATATGTGTACAATGCTTGCATTTATTACAACGGATGCAAAAATTTCCAAAAAAGCACTTCAGGCGGCAATGAGCAGTGATGTTGAGGATACTTATAACATGATCTCTGTTGACGGAGATACTTCAACAAATGATACAGCACTTCTTCTCGCGAATGGAATGGCCGGAAATGAGAAGATCAAAGAAGGCACACCGGAATTCGATGCATTCAAAGAGGCTCTTCATTATGTAAATGAGACACTTGCGAAGGCAATGGCGGGAGACGGAGAAGGTGCAACAGCACTTTTTGAAGTAAAGGTTGTCGGAGCACAGACAAAAGAGCAGGCAAAAGTTCTTGCAAAATCTGTTGTATGCTCGAATCTTACAAAGGCTGCAATCGCAGGACACGATGCAAACTGGGGAAGAATCCTTTGTGCAATGGGATATTCCGGAGCGCAGTTTGATCCGGAGCAGGTAGATCTTTTCTTCGAGAGCTGTGCAGGAAAGCTTCAGATCATTGCTAATGGAACAGCAACAGATTATAGCGAAGAAAAGGCAACAGAGATTCTTTCACAGGAAAAAGTGACAGCCATTGCTGACTTAAAAGCCGGAGATGCAGAAGCTACTGCGTGGGGCTGTGACCTGACACATGGATACATTGATATCAATGCGGATTACAGAAGTTGATTTATAGAGAAATTATTATTTCTTTAAAGACGCTGAAAAGATAAAAAAGGGAGACAGAAAAAATGACAAGCAATATGCAGAAATATCTGGATAAAGCGCAGGTGCTGATTGAGGCACTGCCTTATATCCAGCGCTTTAACCGTAAAATCATTGTAGTAAAATATGGTGGAAGTGCCATGGTGGATGAAAGTCTGAAACGCAGAGTAATCGAGGATGTTACACTTCTGAAACTGTGTGGATTCAAACCGATCATCGTGCATGGCGGTGGTAAGGAAATCAGCAAGTGGGTTGGAAAAGTTGGAAAAGAAGCAGAGTTTATCAACGGACTTCGAGTGACAGATGCAGAGACAATGGAGATTGCTGAGATGGTTCTGGGACGCGTGAATAAGAGTCTTGTACAGCTTGTAGAGAGTCTTGGCGTGCGTGCGATCGGAATCAGTGGAAAGGATGGAAATCTTCTCCAGGTTGAGAAGAAGTTTTCAGACGGACAGGATATCGGATTCGTAGGAGATGTCAAGAAAGTAAATGCAGAGATTTTGTATGACCTTCTGGAAAAAGATTTCCTTCCGATCATTTGCCCGGTTGGTATGGATGAGGAATACAATACTTATAATATCAATGCTGATGATGCAGCTTGCGCAATCGCCCGTGCAATGAAAGTTGAGAAGCTTGCATTCCTGACAGATATTGAAGGTGTTTATAAAGATCCAAAAGATCCTTCTACATTGATTTCTGAACTGGAGGTCAAAGAAGCCAAGGAATTGATTGCTGACGGATATATTGGAGGTGGAATGCTTCCAAAGCTTCAGAATTGTATTGATGCGATTGAAAGTGGTGTATCCCGTGTTCATATTCTGGATGGAAGAATCCCACATTGTCTGTTGCTTGAAATCTTTACAAACAAAGGAATCGGTACAGCAATTTTAAATCAGAAAGAAAGCAGGTATTATGATGGTGAACAGTAAAATACAGGCGGCAGAAGAAAATCTGATCCATGTATACAATCGATTTCCGATTGCACTGGATCACGGAGAAGGAATGTATCTGTATGATACAGAAGGAAAAGAATATCTTGACTTTGCAGCAGGATTTGCTGTGTCTGGACTTGGATATGATAATAAAGAACTGAATCAGGCATTAAAAGACCAGATTGACAAGTTATACCATACATCAAATCTTTATTTCCACGAGAGCTGTGGAGAGGCGGCAAAAGAATTAAACCGCATTTGCGGAATGGACAGAGTTTTCTTTACAAACAGCGGCGGAGAGGCAAATGAAGGTGCTCTGAAAGCGGCAAGAAGATATGCTTACACAAAGAAGACAGGAAGATATGAATTTATCGCGATGCAGAATTCTTTCCATGGAAGAAGTTTCGGAGCAGTTTCTGTGACAGGACATGATTCTTATCGTGAACCGTTTGAGCCGGTTGTTCCAGGTGTAAGATTTGCAGAGTTTAATGATCTTGACAGTGTGAAAGCACTGGTAAATGATAAGACCTGTGCAATTATTTTGGAACCGCTGCAGGGCGAAGGCGGAATCAATCTTGCAACACAGGAATTTATGGAAGGAATCCGTAAGATCTGTGATGAAAATGGAATTCTGATGATCTGTGATGAAGTGCAGTGCGGAATGGGAAGAACCGGAAATATGTTTGCATGGCAGGGATTTGGTGTAAAACCGGATATTTTGACTATGGCGAAAGCAATCGGAAACGGAATTCCGGTCGGTGCATTTGCAATGACAGAAGAAGTGGCAAAATATTCTCTGCAGCCGGGAGATCACGGCGCAACTTATGGAGGAAATCCACTGGCATGTACAGCTGTTAAGACAGTGATCGAGATTTTTGAACGTGAAGATATTGTAGGACATGTAAATCAGGTTGCTCCATATCTGACAAAAAAACTGGATGAGCTTGTGGATGAGCTGGACTGTGTTGTCAAAAGAAAAGGAAAAGGTCTGATGCAGGGAATCGAGATTACAAAACCTCTTGCAGAAGTAAATAAAAAGACAATTGAAGAAGGACTTCTGATTATTCAGGCTCAGGGAAATGTGATCCGTTTTGTTCCACCGCTGATCGTAGAAAAAAAGCATATTGATGAGATGATCGAAAAACTGAAACGTGCACTTGCATAAGAAATCTTATACATAAAAAAGCCGGCATTTGCTTATACTATTTCTATAGGGAGGTATGAGCTTATGGCCGGTTTTTTGATTGCACTGCTATCAGGTGCGCTGATGAGTGTACAGGGAGTGTTCAACGCGCAGGTGACAAAGACGACAGGAATCTGGGTAAGCAATGGGTGGGTGCAACTTTCAGCATTTCTTTTGTGTCTGTTTGTCTGGCTGGCAACAGGAAGAGACTCTGTTGCAGCACTTATGGAAGTCCAACCGCGCTATATGTTGTTGGGAGGTGTGATCGGAGCAGGGATCACATGGACTGTCATTAAAAGTGTGGATGCTCTGGGACCTGCAAGATCAGCACTTTTCATTGTTGTTTCCCAGCTGGCGGTTGCTTATCTGATCTCACTATCCGGAATGTTCGGAATGGAAAAAGAACCATTTTCATGGAGAAAATTGATTGGATTGTTGATCGCAGCCGGTGGAATTGTTCTTTTCCAATGGAAATAGAAAGTTTTGCGGGTATTGTAACAAGTCTGTAACAAAACGTTAAATTGTCTATTGTATTTTTGAGAAAAATTCGTTACAATATTTATGTCCGGTTTTAAGGGGAAGTCTGACTGTCTGAGAACAGTGAGGCAATAGGATGAAGAACGGATGGAAGAAAATATGCAGATGCCGTAAAGGGCAGATGCTAAAAGGAATTGTATTGACTTTAACTTTGGCTTTTTTGACCATGGGATTGTGTGGCTGTGCAGAGAAGCATGACGCAGCGGAAGAACTTGAAGAGTTCACACTGGAGGGAGAATCTGATGTAGGAAAGAATTCCCAAAATTCCAAAACAGAGTCAGAAAAAGGATCTCAGGGTGGCACAGATGCAGAAGAAGGACTGCCGGAGACGTTATATGTTCATGTATGTGGAGCTGTGAATGCTCCGGGGGTGTACGAACTGAGGACAGATGCACGGATTTACGAAGCATTGGAAGCGGCCGGTGGAATGACAGAAGATGCTGCTGCAGATTGGATCAATCAGGCAGAAGCTTTGAGTGATGGAGAGCGGATCTATGTGCCAACGCAGGAAGAAGCAGAGGAGTCAGCACAATCTGTTTCCGGTCAGTGGGCAGATCCGAATGGAAATGCAGGTGGATCAGTCAGTGATAAAATTAATATAAATACAGCCGCAAAAGAAGAATTCATGACCTTGAGTGGAATCGGAGCATCAAAGGCAGAGAGTATTCTGAAATACAGACAGGAGCATGGAAACTTTCAGAGTATAGAGGATCTCAAGAAGATCGAGGGAATCAAGGATGGCGTGTTTAATAAGATAAAAGACGATATTACGATATAGGAGCGGGCAGGCAGAAGAACGGCCAGAAAGAGGAGTATGAGCAAGAAGATATTAGTTGTTGATGATGAAAAATTAATCGTAAAGGGGATTCGGTTCAGTCTGGAACAGGAAGGAATGGAAGTGGATTGCGCTTATGATGGAGAAGAAGCATTAGAATATGCGAGAAGATGTGAGTATGATCTTGTACTTCTTGATGTCATGCTTCCGAAACTGGATGGTTTCCAGGTATGTCAGCAGATTCGTGAATTTTCAGATATGCCGATTGTTATGTTGACTGCCAAGAGTGAGGATATGGATAAGATCCTTGGTCTGGAATATGGTGCGGATGATTATATCACAAAGCCGTTCAATATTCTTGAAGTGAAGGCAAGAATCAAGGCAATCATGCGCAGAACAGCGAAACGCAAGGAAGAGCCGGCCGGCAGTCCGGTGCTTGTGAAAGGGAATATGAAGATTGATTGCGAAGGACGCCGTGTTTTCATCGGAGAACGTGAGATCAATCTTACAGCGAAGGAATTTGATGTGCTTGAGCTTCTGGCAATGAATCCGAATAAGGTTTACAGCAGAGAGAATCTGCTGAATCTGATCTGGGGATATGATTATCCGGGTGATGCAAGAACTGTAGATGTACATATCCGTCGTTTACGAGAGAAGATAGAACAGAATCCAAGTGAACCAAAATACGTACATACGAAGTGGGGAGTGGGTTATTATTTCCAGGGGTAAGAATACATTTTCATTTAAGAAAAAGATCTTTAACAATCTTAGATTCCGAATTTTTATTATGGTGCTTCTTGCCGGGCTTGTGCCCAGCGTAGTAGCACTATTTGGAATCGTAAAAGTCTATGAGTCACGTGCTGTGTCACTTCGAACAGCAGAAATTCAGAATCAATGTACAATTTTAACGAATCAGATCAGTGCGAGCCACTATTTTGAGGACACTTCACAAGAGGTGGTCAATGACAGCCTGAATCAGCTGACTAACATTTATAACGGAAGAGTTATGGTAATTGACGATCAGCTGAGGGTAGTCAAAGATACTTACAGTCTGGATGAGGGAAAGCTGGATGTATCTGAAAGTGTAGTGCGCTGTATGAAGGGGACGAGCACGAATAATTATGATAAGAAGAATCATTATATCGAGGTGACTGCACCGATTGCAATACCCGGAGAGAATCAGATTCGCGGTGTAATGCTGGCAAGTGTTTCAACTGATAGTATTGAGGATTCTCTGGATGTATTATATACACAGGGGAGCGTGATTATTGGTCTTGTGATGATTTTTCTGACGATTGTTGCAGTGTTTGCAGCAGATCGTGTAGTACGTCCGCTGCATCAGATTGCAGCTACGATCGAGAATGTAAGTGCAGGGTATAGCGATGATGTTTTGCATGTGGATACATTTACAGAAACGAAAAGTATCAGCGAAGCAATTAATAAGATGATGGGAAGGCTAAAGCTTTTGGATGATTCCAGGGAAGAATTTGTATCCAATGTATCTCACGAACTGAAGACCCCGATGACATCGATGAAAGTACTGGCCGATTCACTTCTGGAGCAGGAGAACCTTCCGGTTGAGATGTATCAGGAATTCATGGGTGATATTGCAAAAGAGATTGACCGTGAGAATAAGATCATTACAGATCTTTTATCACTTGTGAAGATGGACAAGAAGGGGCAGACGCTGAATATTGAATCCATTAATATCAATGAACTTCTGGAACAGATTTTGAAGAGATTAAAACCAATTGCAGAGAAAAAGAATGTGGAGATCGTAATGGAGAGCTTTCGTCCGGTTACGGCGGAGATTGATGAGACAAAGCTGTCACTTGCGATTTCCAATCTGGTAGAAAATGCAGTAAAGTATAATCATGATAATGGATGGGTTCATGTATCATTGAATGCAGACCACAAATTTTTCTATGTAAAAGTAGAAGATTCAGGAATTGGAATTCCGAAAGAGGATCAGGCGCATGTTTTTGAACGTTTCTTCCGTGTGGATAAATCTCATTCCAGAGAGATCGGAGGAACAGGACTTGGACTTGCAATTGCGCGAAATGCTGTGATTGCACATAGAGGTGCGATTAAAGTATTCAGTGAAGAAGGCGAAGGAACAACATTTACTGTGAGAATTCCATTGATCTATACAGCTTCTTAGGAGAAAAGTTATGAAAAAAAGAAAAGGGATCGCAGTGTTGCTTATTCTGATTCTTTCTCTCGCAGTAACTGCGTGTGGGAATCGTTATGGAGTAAAGGAAGGCGAATCTTACATTTACTGTATGAATACAGACAAGACAGGACTTGTAAAGGTTGCGGCTAAGATCAGCGGCAATTCTGCGATAAAAAAGGCGGAATCTGTAATCGATGAGATGAAGAAACCAACGAATGAAATTGAATATACACAGGCAATTCCGGAACAGGTGAAATTGCTCGACTGTGCTTTAAAGGGCAGTATCCTTGAGATTAATTTCAGCGAAGAATATTATGAAGTGAAATCCTTAGATGAGAAACTGATGCGGGCAGCAATCGTGCAGTCACTGCTTCAGATTGACGGAATTGATGCGGTATCTGTCCGTGTGGAAGGAGAACCACTCAAAGACGATGAAGGAAATGAGGTCGGTCTGATGAATGAGGACGATATTGTTGACACGACAGGTTCTTCGTTAAGTTCTTATCAGAGTGATACATTGAAGTTATATTTTGCAGATCAGAATGGATCCAAACTGGTCAAACAAGAGGTTGATGTTCATTACAGCAGTAATGTTTTGAAAGAAAAGCTGATTGTAGAAAAGCTGATGCAAGGTCCATCTGAGGAGGGGGCATATCCAACGATCAATCCGGCGGCTAATCTGTTGAGTGTAACGACAAAGGATGGAATCTGTTATGTGAATTTTGACAGCACATTTCTGATCAGTGCGTATGATGTACTGCCTGAGATCACGATTTATTCTATTGTGGATTCTCTTGTAGAGGGAACAGGAGTAAGGCAGGTACAGATTACGATCAATGGTGAATCGAATGCAAAATACATGGAGAAGGTGGACTTGTCACAGCCATTGAATGAAGAGCAGGACTGGATAGCAGCAGATAACAAAGAATGAGAAAACGCCCGCTCTGTATGGTATGTCTTATACTGCTTGCCATACAGATTGTAAGAGTGAGTTTTTTACAGAATACAAAAGATCAGAAACCGTCCCTTGCAGAAACATTGATTTCGGATGAGAAAAATGTGATTTGCGAGGGCACGGTTTATAGAATTGAAAATAAATCACAATCAACTGCAATTTATCTGAAAGATGCGGTTGTTTCTTGTACAGACCAAAAGAGTAAGAATCAGATAATCAAAGAAAAGAAAATCCTTGTAACAATAAAAAATAATAAATCCGGTAAAAAAATCAGAATGAAAATAGGACAGAAGCTGAATGTGTGGGGGAAAAAACAGTCGTTTCATCCGTCAAGGAATCCGGGTAATTTTAACCAAAAAAGTTATTATCAAAAACAGGGAATCCATGTTGGGGTTTTAACAAAGGCAGAACAGGTTGAGATAGTTTTGTCTGAAAAAGACAAGAACTGGATTGTATCACGATGGAATAGCATACGGAATCAGCTGGACCGGCTGAAAAATTACTGGAACTGGAAGATTGTAAGCCAGATGGGAAAAACACATGGCGCGATGCTTTCTGCAATCTTGTTGGGAGAAAAGAGCGGACTTGATCCGGAGATGAAAAAATTGTATCAGAAGAACGGATTAGGACATCTGCTTGCAATTTCGGGATTACACATGTCACTGATCGGAATGTCTGTTTACCGGTTATTAAGAAAAATGGGAAATTCATTTCTGTTTTCCGGAATTGCCGGAGGAGGGATTCTGTTTTTTTATTTGGTTATGACAGGTCCACAGGTATCCAGTCTTCGTGCACTTCTTATGTTTTTTATCCGCATGGGGGCAGAAATTACCGGGAGAGATGTGGATCAACCTACAAGCCTGGCGGTTACAGCAGCTATCTTAAGCATATATCAACCGCTGTATCTGTTAGATGCAGCATTTTTACTTTCGTTTGGTGCAATTCTTGGGATTTTATTATTGTATCCAATTTTTGAACAGAAAACACGTTTGAAAGCATGGGAAGGATTTAAGATTAGTTTAGCTGTTAATGGAATGCTTCTGGGAATCATGCTGTATTATTATTTTGAGGTGCCGCCGTATGCACTCGTTTTGAATGTTATTTTAATTCCGTTGTTTCCATTTGTGATGTTGACAGGTATAGGTGGAATTTTGTTTTCAGAATTATCGGGAACCGTAGGAAAAATTGGATTCAGAAGCTGTGATCGCCTGTTGTCCTTCTATGATAAATTATGTGAGCTGACATCAGCGCTTCCGGGCAGCAGGATCGTGACCGGACAGCCAGAGTTATGGTGGATGCTTATTTACTATGGTGTGCTGTTGTTTTTGTGCTTCCTGTTTCATGCAATGAAAAATAAGACAGATAACCGAAGAAAACAGGCGGGATTTTCACTTCTTGTTTGTATTGTCATAGCAGGATCGATCTGCGGATGCGGAATACTCAATAATGATTCAAAAAACCTTCAGGTGACTGTTCTGGATGTTGGACAGGGGGACTGTATTTTTATAAGAGACAGGGAAGGAAAGAAAATGCTGGTGGATGGAGGGAGCAGTGATCTGTCTTCTGTCGGTACTTACCGGATAGAGCCGTGTCTATTATCGCAGGGGGTTAGAAAACTGGAGTATGTTTTTGTGACACATGGTGATGCGGATCACATCAATGGAATTCAGGAACTTCTGCAAAATCAGAAACAGGGAGTGGAAATCGATGCGCTTGTTCTGCCGCCAGAAGAATATATGGATGAGAAATTACTCCATCTTGCAGAAATAGCGAAAGAAAATGGGACGAGAGTGTTGACAATTTATGCCGGAGAAAAAGTAGGAACGTATTTAAAATGCATCGCTCCGTTGACAACGAGGAAAAGCGAGCGTATTCGTGGCAAGGAAGAGGAGATGCCTCGTCTGGAAGCAGGAAATGAAGCATCTGTTGTACTTGAATTGAAGGATGGGGCGTTTCAAATGCTTCTGACAGGAGATTTGGAAGGAAGAGGAGAGGAACAGCTGGTGGAAAGCGGAGCATTGGAAAGCTGTCCAATCTTAAAAGCAGGACATCATGGGTCGAAGAATTCGGGAAGTGAAGAATTTCTTCAGATTATGAAACCCAGATTAACATTAATCTCAGCGGGGATAGAGAACCGCTACGGACATCCACATGAGGAGACGCTGGAACGCCTGCAGGAAATCGGAAGTGAAGTATTGTCCACGCAGGAATGTGGTGCAATTACACTAAGGAGCGATGGACGAAAAATAAAGGTTCACAAGTATTTATAAAACAGGAACAGGTGATAAAAAGGCTCTTGTCAAAGTGTTGGTTATTCATTTATAATAGAATAGTTATGAAGACCTTAAATGAAGATTTAAAATCAGGACAATTTAAGCAGGTATATCTTCTCTGCGGAGAAGAAGGATATCTGAAGAAACAGTATAAGAACCGTTTTGTGAAGGCAATGATTCCGGAAGGTGATACGATGAACTATTCGTATTATGAAGGGAAGAATACGCCAGTGAAAGAAGCAATCGATCTTGCAGAGACCTTACCTTTCTTTGCAGAGCGCAGACTGATCGTATTTGAGAATACGGGATTTTTTAAAACTGCGGCAGGGGCAGATCTGGCGGATTATATTAAGGACATGCCAGAGACAACCTGTTTTATCTTTGTGGAAGAAGAGATTGATAAGAGAAATAAGCTCTATAAAGCAGTGAAATCAAAAGGATATATTGCAGAGCTGTCCACGCAGGATGCAGGAACTTTGAAACGCTGGGTTGCAGGTCTGGTCCGAAAAGAGCAGAAGCAGATTTCAGAGTCTGTGATAGTGTATTTTCTGGATAAAGTTGGAACAGATATGGAAAATATCCAGGGAGAGCTGGAGAAAGTATTCTGTTATGCACTGGAGCGGGATACAATCACGAAGGAAGATATTGATGCTGTTTGTGTGACGCAGATCACGAATCATATTTTTGAGATGGTAGATGCGGTTGCAGCCGGAAATCAGCAGAAAGCACTGGATCTGTATTATGAACTGCTGGCTTTAAAAGAACCGCCGATGCGTATTCTTTTTCTGCTGGTGCGTCAGTACAGGATGCTTTTCCATGTCAAGGCACTTGCAAACCAGGGGTATGGAAGAAAAGAGATTGCGTCTAAAGCAGGCTTACATCCATTTGTGGCAGGAAAGAACATGGAACAGGCGAAGCGGTTTAAGATGGGACAGCTGCGCCGTGTGATGGAAGAAGGGGCACAGTTGGAGCAGGATGTAAAGACAGGATTACTGACAGACAATCTTGCGGTAGAACTTTTTATTGTAAAACAGTCAGAAAGATAGATGGAGGTAAGAAGTATTGTCAACAATTGATCAGAGTCATATTAGAAATTTTTGTATTATAGCACATATCGATCACGGTAAGTCTACACTGGCGGATCGTATCATTGAGCAGACAGGACTTTTGACTAGCAGAGAAATGCAGTCACAGGTTCTCGATAACATGGATCTGGAGAGAGAGCGTGGAATCACGATCAAAGCACAGGCAGTCCGTACTGTATATCAGGCAGATGACGGAGAAGAGTATATTTTCAACTTGATCGATACACCTGGACACGTCGATTTCAACTATGAGGTATCCCGAAGCCTGGCGGCCTGCGACGGAGCGATTCTTGTTGTTGATGCGGCACAGGGAGTTGAGGCACAGACGCTTGCGAATGTATATCTGGCACTCGATCATGATCTGGACGTTATGCCGGTTATCAACAAGATTGATCTACCAAGCGCAGAGCCGGAGCGTGTAAAAGAAGAGATAGAAGATGTGATCGGAATCGATGCGGAGAATGCACCACTGATTTCTGCTAAGACAGGACTGAATGTACATGAAGTTCTCGAGCAGATCGTACAGCAGATTCCATCACCGGTCGGAGATCCAGATGCACCGCTTCAGGCACTGATCTTTGATTCCAAGTACGATTCTTACAAGGGAGTTATTGTATTCTGCCGTATCAAGGAAGGTACGGTCAAAAAAGGTACACCGATGCTTATGATGGCAACAGGTGCGAAAGCAGAAGTTGTAGAAGTTGGAACTTTTGGAGCGGGACAGTTCATTCCATGTGACGCACTTGAAGCAGGAATGGTAGGATATATCACAGCCAGTCTTAAGAATGTAAAGGATACCCGTGTCGGAGATACGATCACGAATGCAGAGAATCCTTGTGCAGAACCACTTCCGGGATATAAGAAAGTAAACCCGATGGTATATTGTGGACTTTATCCGGCAGACGGAGCAAAGTATCCGGACTTGAGAGATGCACTTGAGAAACTGCAGCTTAATGATGCTGCGCTTCAGTTTGAGGCAGAGACATCGGTAGCACTTGGATTCGGATTCCGTTGTGGATTCTTAGGACTCCTTCATCTGGAGATCATTCAGGAACGTCTGGAAAGAGAGTACAACCTTGATCTTGTTACAACAGCACCGAGTGTTATTTACAAGATCCATAAGACAAACGGTGATGTGATCGATCTGACAAACCCGACAAACATGCCGGATCCTGCAGAGATTGAATATATGGAAGAGCCTATGGTAAAGGCAGAGATCATGGTGACATCCGAGTACATCGGAGCGATCATGGATCTGTGTCAGGAACGCCGTGGAATCTATCAGGGAATGGAATATATTGAAGAGACAAGAGCCGTGTTGACATATCATCTGCCACTCAACGAGATTATTTATGATTTCTTTGATGCATTGAAATCAAGATCCAGAGGATACGCATCTTTTGATTATGAGATGCTTGGTTATGTACGTTCCGAGCTTGTCAAACTTGACATTCTGATTAACAAAGAAGAAGTGGATGCTCTTTCCTTTATTGTATTCGAAGGAAGCGCTTATGAGCGTGGAAGAAAGATGTGCGAGAAGCTGAAAGAAGAGATTCCAAGACAGCTTTTCGAGATTCCGATCCAGGCAGCAGTCGGAAGTAAGATTATTGCGAGAGAGACAGTTAAGGCAATGCGTAAGGACGTTCTTGCGAAATGTTACGGCGGTGATATTTCACGTAAGAAGAAACTGCTTGAAAAGCAGAAAGAAGGAAAGAAGAGAATGCGTCAGGTTGGAAATGTAGAGATTCCACAGAGTGCATTCATGAGTGTCCTGAAGCTGGATGAGAACTAGATAAAAGAAGGAAGGAAAAGATACTGTTTTTATCAGACAGTATCTTTCTGTATTTAAAGATGAAAAAGAGAAATTTAGAATTATATCTCCATATTCCGTTCTGCGTAAGAAAATGTAATTATTGTGATTTTTTCTCAGCAAGTGGAACAGAGGAAGAACAGGCAGCTTATGTCAGTGCTATGATTCAGGAGATTCAGAGTTATCAGGAATTATCTGGAGAGTATGAAGTTCAGACCATTTTCCTGGGAGGCGGAACACCGTCTCTTCTGACACCGGAACAGATAGAACAGATTTTTAATGCAATTTATCATACATTTTCAGTAAATGAGAATGCAGAGATCACAATGGAAATGAATCCGGGAACAGTTGATATCGAGAAACTTCATGCCATGAAAGCAGCAGGGGTGAACAGACTGAGTATTGGACTTCAGTCGGCACAAAATGAAGAACTGAAAATGCTAGGAAGAATCCATACATTTGAAGAATTCCTTGAGACTTGGAAACTGATAGAACAGGCTGGATTCAAAAACCGGAATATAGACCTCATGTCCGCACTTCCGGGACAGACGATAGAAAGCTATGAAGATACACTTTCAAAAGTTCTGGCACTTGAGCCGGAACATATATCCGCATATAGTCTGATCTTAGAGGAAGGTACTGTATTCTATGACTGGTATGAAAAAGGAAAGTTAGATCGTGGCGCATGGAAACTTCCGTCAGAGGAAGAAGAATATGCGATGGGAGAGTTGACAATACTAAGACTCGCAGAAGCCGGAATGTATCGATATGAGATTTCCAATTATGCCAGAAAAGGCTATGCCTGCCGTCATAATCTGGGGTATTGGAGCAGAAGGGATTATAAAGGATTC
>JABLTP010002043.1_pt1 | contig 29566 bp, 20 predicted proteins | sample 7160111 | NCBI WGS metagenome assembly JABLTP01 (sample SAMN14651227, study PRJNA627086) | human gut metagenome | isolation source: feces | host: Homo sapiens
GAACAGGCAGAGCTTACGGCAGCACTGATCGGCCACGGTTTTGAAGCACAGACGATTGACGAACTGCTGCTTGCAAAAGATGCATCCGGCGCGACGATCGGCCTGGTTGAGATCATCTCCACAACCGAAGGCTATGGCGGCGGCATGCAGTTCTCGATGGGAATTGCATCGGACGGAACGACAAAGGGAATCTCTTTCCTGTCACTTTCCGAGACGGCTGGCCTTGGTATGCGTGCCGACACAGACGATTTCAAGAATCAGTTCAAGGATAAAAACGTAGAAGCATTCTCCTACACAAAATCCGGCGCATCCGCGGATGATGAAATCGATGCGCTGAGCGGAGCAACTCTGACAACGAACGCTGTAACAAACGGTGTCAATGCAGGAATCTGCTGTTTTAACTACTGCAACGAATCCGGTCTGCTTTCCGGAGAGGGAGGGAACTCATGAGAAAAGATACGCCGCTGGAACGGCTTTATAATGGTATCATAAAAGAAAACCCGACCTTCGTCATGATGCTGGGTATGTGTCCGACGCTTGCGGTTACCACTTCTGCAAAGAACGGTATCGGCATGGGCCTTGCGACGATGGTCATCCTGACCGCCTCCAACCTGATGATTTCCCTGCTTCGGAAAATCATCCCGGACGGCGTGCGTATGCCAGCATACATCGTTGTTGTGGCATCGTTTGTAACCATCGTGGAATTTTTGATGGAAGGTTTTATTCCGGCACTCTATTCCGCCCTTGGCATCTACATCCCGCTGATCGTTGTAAACTGTATCATCCTGGGACGCGCCGAGGCATATGCTGGAAAACATGGTCCGATCCCGTCTTTATTTGATGGTATCGGCATGGGCCTTGGATTTACCGTCGGCCTGACCCTGATCGGTATGTTCCGTGAGCTGATCGGAGCCGGAACCCTGTTCGGTATCCAGGTAATGCCGAGTGCTTACGAGCCGGTAAACATCTTCATCATGGCGCCGGGTGCATTCCTTGTGCTGGCAATGCTCGTTGCGGTGCAGAACCGCATCAAACGCCAGAAGTCAGAGAAAACCGGAAAACCGGCAGTCCCGGCAGAAGAGACCGGCTGTATGGCATGCGCCAATAAGGCATACTGCCAGGCTGTGAAAGGAAAGGAGGAAGCGAAATGAAAGAACTGATTTTGATTGCCATCGGTGCTGCGCTGGTGAACAACGTTGTCTTAAGCCAGTTCCTCGGCATCTGTGCGTTCCTCGGTGTTTCCAAAAAGATGGATACGGCGGCCGGCATGGGCGGAGCGGTTATTTTTGTCCTCACGATTTCTTCATTTGTGACAAGTCTGATTTACAAATTTATCCTGGCACCGGCAGAACTTGATTATCTGAAAACGATCGTTTTCATTCTTGTCATCGCGGCGCTGGTACAGCTCGTTGAGATGTTCCTGAAAAAGACGATTCCGTCTCTGTACCGAGCGCTCGGCGTTTACCTTCCGCTGATTACAACAAACTGCGCGGTACTCGGTGTGGCACTCATCAACGTACAGAAGGATTACACGATTCTGCAGGGTACGGTTTACGGTCTGGCAACCGCAATCGGCTTTACGATTGCCATGGTGCTGATGGCCGGCTTGCGGGAAAAGATGGAGTACAACGATATCCCGGAGTCATTCAAAGGAATGCCGATCGTTCTTCTTACGGCTATGCTGATGTCAATGGCATTTATGGGATTTTCCGGAATGATCTAGGAGGGATGAAGAGATGAATGGTATTTTAGCAGCCACCCTGATGGTGGGTGGAACCGGCCTTTTGATTGGTATTCTCCTTGGAATTGCCGGAAAGAAGTTTTATGTGGAAGTGGACGAGCGCGAGACGAAGGTCCGTGAAGCGCTGCCGGGCAACAACTGCGGCGGCTGCGGTTACCCGGGCTGTGACGGAGCGGCGGCTGCAGTGGTAAAGGGTGAAGCCCCGATTTCGGTCTGTCCGGTCGGCGGTTCTCCGGTTGCGGCAGCGATCGGTGCCATTATGGGACAGGAAGCCGGAGCACAGGAGCGCAGAAAAGCAGTGGTACGGTGCGCCGGTACGTGTGACGTGGCAAAGAACAAGTATGAATACACGGGTGCAAGGGACTGCTCCTACGCCGGTTTTGTACCGGGCGGCGGTCCGAAGAGCTGCGGAAACGGATGTCTTGGTTTTGGAAACTGCGTGAAGGCATGTAAGTTTGATGCGATCCATATTGAAAACGGCATTGCCGTTGTGGACGGCGAAGCGTGCAAGGCATGCGGTGCCTGCGTGAAGGCCTGTCCGAGAAATCTGATCGACCTGATTCCGTATGAGCAGAAGATCACGGTGAAATGCCGCTCAACCGAGAAGGGCAAGGCGGTGATGGCAGCGTGTGAGATCGGCTGTATCGGATGTAAGAAGTGCGAGAAGAACTGCCCGTCGGATGCAATTCACGTTGTGGACCAGCGCGCGGAGATCGACCCGGCAAAATGTACAGGCTGCGGCCTCTGCGCGGAGAACTGCCCGCGGAAGTGTATTATGGTAGAAAAATAAAAATGAGAAATTCCATGCTGTGGGAGGGAACTTCTGCGGCGTGGAATTTTTGCTTTTCGGTGATATCGTGTTAGCCAATGCCGGGGGTGGCTGGCTTGACTTGAATTTGGGAAAATGATAAACTGAAAGTCAGAAAACGAGGGGCAAAAAGCTAAAAAAATATAAAATGGCAGAAAGGACGGGGCAAAAGTATGACAATGACAATGGATGAACTGATGAAAGTGCTCGATATGCAGGAGGATATTCTGCAGTTTACGCATTTTACAAATGCAGACGCATGGGAACTGGGAACGATGATCCTGATGGAGGCAAGACGGCGCGGAGCGCAGGTTGGCATCATGATCCGCAGAAGCAATGGAGAAGTTGTATTCCAGTATTGTGATAACGGCATTACGCCGCACAATGTGGAGCTGATGAGACGGAAGAGCAATTCGGTGCTTCTGACGGAGCGGAGTTCGCTGCAGCTCTACATGGCAGCGACGAATGCGCCGGAGAGCGTAAAACAGATGGTACTGGACCCGAAGGAATACGCAATGCTGGGCGGAGGTTTTCCGATCTGCGTGGAAGAAGTCGGCGTTGTGGCAACCGTAGCAGTGTCCGGCATGGGACAGGTTTCGGATCATGATGTGATTGTGAAATGCATCAGCAAATATTTGCATATCGATGAAGTACCGAGAATCAGAACTGTATGAAAATGATGATTGAAACTAAATTTTGTGTATGATACAATGTCACCGGCAAAAAGACATGACAGTTCCATCAGGGACAACAAAACCCCCGTGAGCGGCAACTCACGGGGGTTGGTTTATGTCAGCAGGTTTTGCATATCTTCCGGCAGTGGTGCGTGGAAGTTTAAGGGTTCTCCGGTGATCGGATGGACGAAGGAGAGCGATGCAGAGTGAAGTGCCTGGCGGGGGAAAGTGCCGGGAGTTTTGTTGTAGAGGGTATCGCCGAGCAGCGGATGGCCGATGTAAGCCATGTGGACGCGGATCTGGTGGGTGCGGCCGGTTTCGAGATTGAGTTCGAGGTGGGAGAAAACGGAGCAGTGCGCGAGGGTGCGGTAATGGGTTACGGAGCGCTCGCCGGAGGCAAAGTCGACGGTGCGCTGGATGAGGGAGCCGTCGAGGCGGGCGATCGGGGCGTCGATGGTGCCGGATGCAGCGGTTTCGCCGAGGGCGAAGGCCTGATACGTGCGGTGGATTTCGCGGGAGCGCATGGCCTGGGAGAGGACGGCGGCGCTTAAGGCGTGCTTGGCGAGTACGATAAGGCCGGTGGTGTCGCGGTCGAGGCGGTTGATGCAGCGGTAGACGAAGGGTTCACCTTTCTGTTCAAAATACCATGCAATGCCGTTTGCCAGCGTATTTTCATAATTTCCAATCGACGGATGAATCGGCGTATCAGCGGGTTTATCCACAACGAGGATGTCGTCATCCTCATACACAACCGAAAACGGAACCGGCCGCGGCAGAATTCCGTCGGAGGGTTCTGTTTCGACAAGGTGCGTTTCGATCACATCCCCGGCGTGCACGGCCTGGCTCGTCCAGGCGCGGACGCCGTTTCGGAAAATGCCGTCCTCTGTGCGTTTTAAGCCCGTAATAATATGGCGCGAATATCCATGCCGGCGGAGAAACCATTCCACAGTCAGATTTTCCCGTTCCTCCTCCGGCGAAACCACATATGTAAACCTGTGTCCCATACACAAAACCTCCGTTTCTATAGCTTTTTTATCGAATGAACCCCGTCATTTCGGGGCAAAATTTCAAAAAGAGACTTTCCCAGTCTTTCGCAAGTATAGCCGAAAACAGATGGAAAAGCAAGAAACTTACCTTTCTATAGCGAAAATATAAAAAAGTATAAAAGTTTCATGAAATGTCAGAATTTGATTGATTTTAGCGAAAGAAAAGTTTATGCTACTAAAAAAGAAAGAAAATCAAGAAACAGGAGGGGATACAGATGAAGCAGGTGCAAAAACCGAAAAAACCCATAATTTTTTATTATGTGATTGCGCTGATCGTCATTCTGCTGTTAAATCTTCTGCTTTTCCCGAGACTTCTCGAGCCAAAAGTAACAGAAGTTGATTACGGAAAATTTTTGCAGATGGTAGATAACAACGAAATCAGCGAAGTCCAGATCCAGTCAAATGAGATTATTTTCAGCGACAAATCAAGCCCGGCGAATTATTATAAGACGGGTGTGATGAATGATTACAAGCTGGTAGATCGTTTATATGAGGCAGGTATTACCGAATTCGGAACGCCGATCATAGAGCAGATGTCGCCACTCATGGAATTTCTTTTAACATGGGTAATACCGATCGTTGTGATGGTTGCGCTCGGACAGTGGCTGATGAAACGCATGACGAGCAAGATGATGGGCGGCATGGGAAATGCGATGAGCTTTGGAAAGAGCAACGCCAAGGTTTATGTACAGTCCGAAACCGGCATTAAATTTGCAGATGTTGCCGGAGAGGATGAGGCAAAAGAAATTTTACAGGAGATTGTTGACTTCCTGCATAATCCCAAAAAATATGAAGAAATTGGTGCAAAAATGCCGAAAGGAGCACTGCTTGTCGGCCCTCCAGGAACCGGTAAAACGCTGCTTGCAAAGGCAGTAGCCGGAGAGGCAAATGTTCCGTTCTTCTCCATTTCCGGTTCTGAGTTTGTCGAGATGTTCGTCGGCATGGGAGCTGCGAAGGTGCGTGACCTGTTCCAGCAGGCAAATGAGAAAGCACCTTGTATCGTCTTTATCGATGAGATCGATACCGTCGGCAAAAAACGTGACGGCGGCGGATTCTCCGGAAACGACGAGCGTGAGCAGACCCTGAACCAGCTGCTTGCCGAGATGGATGGATTCGATGGAAAGAAAGGCGTTGTCATTCTGGCAGCGACGAACCGTCCGGATTCCCTGGACCCGGCACTTCTTCGTCCGGGCCGTTTCGACCGCCGTGTGCCGGTTGAACTGCCTGACTTAAAAGGCCGTGAGGAAATCCTGAAAGTCCATGCGAAAAACATCCGCGTGGGCGACAATGTCGATTACAATGCGATCGCACGTATGGCATCCGGTGCTTCTGGTGCAGAACTTGCCAATATGATCAACGAGGCAGCACTCCGTGCCGTCCGTGATGGAAGAAAATTTGTCACCCAGGCGGATCTGGAGGAGAGCGTTGAGGTTGTCATCGCCGGATACCAGAAGAAGAATAAGATCATGACCGACAAAGAGAAACTGATCGTTTCCTACCACGAGGTCGGCCATGCACTCGTCGCAGCACTGCAGAGCCATTCCGCTCCGGTTACGAAGATCACCATTATCCCGCGTACGTCCGGCGCCCTCGGCTATACGATGCAGGTGGATGAAGATGAGCACAACCTGATGAGCCGCGAAGAGCTGGAAAACAAGATTGCAACGCTGACCGGCGGCCGTGTGGCAGAGGATCTGGTGTTCCATTCCATCACGACAGGTGCTTCGAACGATATCGAGCAGGCAACGAAGGTGGCAAGATCCATGATTACCCGCTTCGGTATGAACGAGGAATTTGGTATGGTTGCATTTGAGACGGTAACGAACCAGTACCTCGGCGGCGATACTTCCCTGGCATGCTCCGAATCGACAGCAGCACAGATTGATGAGAAGGTTGTTGCAGCAGTCAGAAAACAGTACGACAAAGCAGAGCAGCTCTTAAAAGATAACATGCCGAAACTCCACGAGCTGGCAAAATATCTGTATGAGAAAGAGACGATCACAGGTGATGAGTTTATGGAAATCCTGAATTTATCCCCGGATCAGCTTACGACAACGAGAATGGAAACAAACTAAAAAGCGATAAAAGCAGATGAGAATCCCGCGTTACTGTTTCACTGCGTAAGAAAGTGATTCACGAATCCCGCGTTTCAAGGCGACTTCAGCCTTGCGCGGGATTCTTTCTTGTGCTATAATGCTGTAATGCGAAATTATGACACAAAAAGACAGATTTTTTTAGGATAGATCAAGAGAACATAAGGAGAAACGCAATGAAGAAAAAACAGGCATGGAAAGTGATGGGTGCTGTCCTTGCGGGCACACTGGTATTTTCCGATGCAGTTCCGCTCCGTGCCAGCGCATCGGCAGGAACGGAAAAAAGCGCAGTACAGAACGAAACTGTCTCCGGAACGGAGAACGGTACAGAGACAAAGACAAAACGGGCAGCCGTTTATGTGAATCTGAAAACCGGCGATGATACGGCAGACGGTACAACGGCAGAGACAGCAGTAAAAACCGTGGAAAAAGCACAGGAGCTTCTTGCAGTTGCAGCGGCAGAACTGCAGGCGGACGGGAAAACAACCGAAAAAAACACTGCTGCAGATACCAGCAAAACGGCAGCGGAGGAAGCAGCAGAAAAATATCTGGTATTCGTCGGCATGGATGAAAAAGAGCTGGAAACGTATCGAAAGAAACAGCAGAAAACAGACTTCTGGGGAAGAGTAACAGATACCGTTTTTGCGGCAGATGAAATCGTGGTGACAGAAGCCGGATATGAGGCTGTTCTGGCAGCAGAAAAAGCAAAAGAAACGGTTTCGGAAACACCAACGCTTGCGCCAGGCGAGTCTCCGGCACCGGATGCGGCAGAAGATACCGTAACACCAACTCCGGGTCCGACGGAAACGCCGGATGCAGAGCCGACCGCAGAACCAACGGTGACCCCAGACGCAGAGCCAACGGTAGAACCGACGGAAACGCCGGACGCAGAGCCGACCGTAACGCCGGCGGAGGAACCAACGGCAACTCCGACACCGGATGCGGACAACGGAGAAAATACAGGGGATACACCAACGGCAGCTCCGACACCGGATGCGGAACCGACCGTAACGCCGGAAGTAACTCCGACGACAGCACCGGGCGAGAATACCGATGACAGTGAAAATCCGGAGAATCCGGAAACTCCGGCAGAAGATCCAACCGTGACACCTGCCCCGGATGATACAGCAAAAGACGATCCTGCAGCAGATGACACAAACCAGGACGATACAAACCAGGATAACCAGAACGGAACGGGAAAGGATGCATCATCGGACCAGTGGAAACAGGATGAAAATCTGGATGACCTTGTAAAAGATGAAATTCAGAAAGAAAACGAAACCGTAAAAAATTTCGATGAAATTTCCAATCTATCCGGTACGGACAGCACAGAAGACGGCTATCTGATCTCCGATGTCTCTCTTTTGATCCATCCGATGGCAGTAAGTCTGTCCGGAAGCGTTGTATCAGAGGAGCAGACGGAAACAGCAGAAGCTGAGACGGCGGACGAAGGCGAGCATGAACTGCTTGCAGCTGCAGAGCAGAAATCCAACCTGAGTGCCGGTGAAATGACAGCAAGTGCAGCCGATGACGTAAGTACGCTGCGTGCCGCAGGAACGATCCTTGTAGGACCGGACAACTACGGAACGAATAAGACATCCACTCCGACTCCGACAGCCACACCGTCGAAGAGCAGCAGTAACAACAGCTCTTCCAATTCCAATACCGGAAGCACAAAGATTCCGCAGAAGAAGACACAGACCACTGCAAGCATCCGCAGCATCCCGGTCAACACCGGCGATGAGACGATGGTGCTTCCGCTGGCGATCAGCTCCGCACTTTCTGCAGCCGTTATGTTCTGCATGGCATTCCTTCAGATGCAGGCGAAACGCGCAAAGAGCATGGCCGCATGGCTGGAATTCAAAAAGAATCATCCGTTTGACGAAGAATAAAGAAACAGGCATATCCGAAAAAGCCATTCCATACATTTACAGTATGGGAGGGCTTTTTCTTATGGAAGAAAAGAAAACATGGGCGGTGGGTGCGGGCAGCGGGATCGGCTGGCTGAAGGCTCTTCTCGTTTCCTATCTGATCTCGGTGCTTCTTCTTTTGCTGCTGTCTTTCCTGCTCTGGAAATTTTCCTGGAAGGAAAGCTGGGTGCAGGCGGGCATTGTGGTGATCTATCTGGCATCAAGCTTTTCCGGCGGAAGGATGGCAGGAAACATGGCGGGAAAACGGCGGTTTCTCTGGGGCATCTGCTTTGGAATCGTGTATTTTGCCATTCTGATCATCGTCTCCGCAGTCTTCCTGCCGGGCGGATTTGCCGGAGCCGGAAGACTTCTGTGGGCGGCAGCAGTCTGTGCCGTCGGCGGAATGGCAGGCGGAATGACGGCACACGGCAGATAAAAGCGGACAAAACAGAACATTTTTTCAAAAAACAGACTTTTAAATTTGAAAAACCTATGCTATAATGGGAAGAGCTAATGGCCGAAGACTATAAAAAAGTCGCGCGTCAACTACAATGAAGGAGGAATGTGCCATGAAACACATCAAAACTTTAAATACAAAAAGCTTACAGAACACTGTAAAAAAAGGTGGATGCGGTGAGTGCCAGACATCCTGCCAGTCCGCATGTAAGACTTCTTGCACCGTAGGCAACCAGAGCTGCGAGCATAAGTAAAAGTAATCCATAAGGACGAGTAAAAGGTGTTCCCAGAACCGGTTTCGCCGGATTTGGGAACATTCTTTTTGCCAGGCATATTAAAAAAAGAGAGAGTTATAGAAAGGAATACCACAGTGATACATTTATATAAAAGCAATGGCTTCAACATGGTGTTGGACGTCAACAGCGGCTCCGTCCATGTTGTGGATGACTGCGTATACGATGTGCTTTCCTGCATGAACGAAGGAAAAAATGCAGAAGAGACAGCAGAGGCGCTTAGCAGTAAATACGCCGAGCAGGACATCACCGAAGCCAGAGAAGAAATTCAGGAACTTGCAGACAACGGCATGCTCTTTACCAAAGATATCTACGAAAACGCAATCGATCAGTTTTCCAACCGTCCGACCGTCGTAAAAGCACTCTGCCTCCATATCGCACACGACTGCAATCTTGCCTGTCGTTACTGCTTCGCAGAAGAGGGCGAGTACCACGGAAGACGTGCACTGATGTCCCTGGAAGTCGGCAAAAAAGCGCTTGATTTCCTGATCGCAAACTCCGGCAGCAGAAGAAACCTCGAGGTAGATTTCTTCGGCGGTGAACCGCTGATGAACTGGGATGTTGTAAAACAGCTCGTAGCCTACGGAAGAGAACAGGAGAAGTTACATAACAAGAACTTCCGTTTCACCCTGACCACCAACGGTGTTCTCTTAAACGACGAGGTCATGGAGTTCTGCAATAAGGAGATGGGCAACGTCGTATTAAGTATCGACGGAAGAAAAGAAGTTCACGATCACATGCGTCCGTTCCGCAAAGGTGCCGGAAGCTACGATCTGATCGTGCCGAAATTCCAGAAATTCGCTGAACTCCGTCATCAGGACAAATACTATGTGCGCGGAACCTTCACGCATTACAACACAGACTTTGCTGCCGACGTCCTCCATCTGGCAGACCTCGGCTTCAAACAGATCTCGGTGGAGCCTGTTGTAGCACCTCCGACCGAGGATTACGCGATCCGCGAGGAAGACCTTCCGGTGATTTTCGAACAGTACGACATTCTGGCAAGAGAGATGATCAAGAGAGAAAAAGAAGGAAGAGGCTTCAATTTCTTCCACTTTATGATCGATCTGACCGGCGGACCATGTGTTTATAAACGTCTTTCCGGCTGCGGTTCCGGAACCGAGTACCTTGCGGTAACACCGTGGGGCGATTTCTATCCGTGCCACCAGTTCGTAGGACAGGAAGATTTCTGCCTCGGAAATGTTTACGAAGGCGTGAAAAAGACAGAAACTGTCAACGAATTCAAAAAATGCAACGTTTATTCCAAGAAGGAGTGCAGCCAGTGCTTTGCACGGTTCTACTGCAGCGGCGGATGCGCGGCAAACTCCTACAATTTCACAGGTAAGATCAACGATGTTTACGAGATCGGATGCAAGATGCAGCAGAAACGGATCGAGTGTGCATTGATGATAAAGGCAGCTCTGGCCGAAGATTAAAGAAAAGAGGAAAATCGCGACATGATGAAGAAGAAACAGAGTATCATCGCACTCGTCCTAGCAGCCATTGTAACAGTGCTTCTTGGATGGACGATGATCAAAGGATGGGGTCCTACCGGAACCGGTTCGATGAAGAATATCAACCTGGGTCTGGATCTGTCCGGCGGTGTCAGCATTACCTATCAGGCCGTAAAGGACAACCCGACAGACGAAGAAATGTCAGATACCCGCTACAAGCTGGAACAGCGTGCGCAGCAGTACAGCGAAGAGGCACAGGTATATCTGCAGGGCGACAACCGTATCACCATTGAAATCCCGGGTGCAACCGATGCAACCACCATTCTGGAAGAGATGGGTAAACCGGGAAGCCTGTATTTCATCAAACAGACCAACGATGACGGAACAGAAAACTACACCTACGACAGCTCGACCGGCGAGTACGTTCTGAACGGAAAAACTATCGAAGAGCTCGAGGAGGACGGCTCCGTCGTTCTGACCGGTAAAGATGTGGAGAGCGCAGAAGCCATGCATCAGCAGAACTCCACCACAAAAGCAACCGAGAGCGTCGTTCAGCTGAAAATGACCGACGAAGGAAAACAGAAATTTGCAGACGCAACCCAGGAAGCTTACAGCGCAGGAAAGAGCATCGGTATCTACTATGATGAGAAATTCGTCAGTGTACCGAGTGTAAACGCTGTGATTTCCGATGGTACTGCAGTCATCTCCGGCGGAAACATGGACTGGGATGAAGCAACCAGCCTGGCATCCACCCTCCGTATCGGTTCCCTTTCCCTGAAACTTGAGGAGATCAACTCCAGCGTCGTTGGAGCACAGCTTGGATCTGCAGCTGTTTCCACCAGCGTGAAAGCAGGAGCGATCGGCATTATCCTGATCATCATTTTCCTTGCAGTTGTATACCGCCTGCCTGGTATTGCAGCCGGATGGGCACTGCTCATTTACGTTGAGCTGAACCTGATTTCTTTAAATGCATTTGACCTGACCCTGACTCTGCCTGGTATCGCCGGTGTTATCCTGTCGATCGGTATGGCAGTCGATGCGAACGTTATCATCTACGCCCGTATCGAGGAGGAGATCGGTGCCGGAAAGACGGTTCATGTAGCAATCCGCGACGGATTCAAGAAGGCAGCTTCCGCCATCCTGGACGGAAACGTAACGACTCTGATTGCAGCAGCCGTTCTGTATGCACTCGCAAGCGGAAGTGTCCGCGGATTCGCCATGACACTTGCTCTTGGTATTGTTCTTTCCATGTTCAGCGCCATGGTTGTTTCCAGACTGCTGGTCAACAGCCTGTACGGTATGGGACTGAAGGATGCGAAATACTACGGAACCAAGAAAGAGCGCAAGGGATTTCCATTTATGGAAAAGAGAAAGATCTTTTTCACGATCTCCTGCATTCTGCTGCTTGCCGTTCCGGCCAGCATGATTTTCATGCATCAGACAAAGGGAAGCGCACTGAACTTCGGCCTTGACTTCAAGGGCGGTACTTCCATCAACGTTCCGTTCAACGAGGATTACTCCATCGAAGAGCTGGATAAAGAGGTAGAGCCGGTTGTGGAAGGCGTGACAAAAGATTCCAATATTCAGATGACAAAGGTTGTCGGAGGCAACAATGTCATCATCAAAACACGTTCTCTGACTCTGGAAGAGCGTGAGCAGGTTTACCAGGCAATGGCAGACAATTTCGGTGTCGATACTTCTGAAATCACTTTCGACAACATTTCTTCTACTGTAAGTAAAGAGATGAGCCAGAATGCAATGAAAGCAGTTATCATCGCTGTAGTCTGCATGCTGCTGTACATCTGGATCCGTTTCCGCGACATCCGTTTCGCATCGAGTGCCATCCTTGCACTGATGCACGATATCGCCATTGTATTCGGATTCTATGTGGTATCCCGTATTTCGGTCGGCAGCACCTTTATCGCGTGTATGCTGACGATCCTCGGCTATTCCATCAACAGTACGATCGTCATCTTCGACCGTATCCGTGAGAATCTGCCGGAGTTAAAGAGAGAGCCGATCGAGTCTCTGGTTGACCGCTGCATCACGGACACCCTGACCCGAAGCATTTACAGTTCCCTCACCACCTTTATCACCATCTTTGTTCTGTTCGTGATGGGAGTTTCTTCCATCCGCGACTTTGCAGCACCTCTGATGGTTGGTATCGTATGCGGAGCTTACACTTCTGTCTGCATCACAGGTGCCCTGTGGTATGTGATGAAGCACGTTGGAAAAAACAAATATGTGCCGTCCAAAGCAGTACAGAATAAGACAAAAAATAAATAAAAGCAGCAAAAACCATAAAAAGAGAAACGCCGGACCGGAAAAGTCCGGCGTTTCCTGCTAACAGGAAAGAGGAGAATATATGAAGAAAGAACGCTGGGTAGTTTCGGCAAAACGCGCCGATTTCCAGGCAATTGCGGACCGGTTCGGCATCGATCCCGTCATCGCCCGCCTGATCCGGAACCGGGATGTGACCGGGGAGAAAGAGATCGAAGAATATCTCTTCGGTGATCTGGAGCAGCTCCACGATCCGCTGCTGATGAAGGATATGGAGCGCGCGGCAGATCTGATCGCAGAAAAAATCCGGGAGAAAAAGCCGATCCGCATCATCGGGGACTACGACATCGACGGTGTTACGGCAACGTATATTCTGCTGACCGGCTTAAAAGATCTCGGTGCCGATGTGGATGTGCGTATCCCGGACCGGATTGCAGACGGATACGGCTTAAATGAGCATCTTGTGCAGTTTGCCGCGGATGAGGGGCGGGACACGATCGTCACCTGTGACAACGGCATCGCGGCGAGCAGTCAGATCCGTCTGGCAAAAGAGCTCGGCATGACGGTTGTTGTGACGGACCACCACGAGATTCCGTTTGAGGAGGATGAAAACGGAGAACGCCGCTACATCCTGCCGCCGGCGGACGCGGTTGTCAATCCGAAACAGAAAGATTGTTCCTATCCGTTTCCGGGCCTCTGCGGTGCGGCCGTCGCATGGAAACTGATCCAGACGATGGAGGCAAAAGCAGGTATTCCAAAGGAGCACAGCTTCCGCTTTCTGGAATTTGTCGCCATTGCGACGATCGGTGATGTGATGGATCTGCAGGGAGAAAACCGGATTTTTGTAAAAGCCGGCCTTCGGGCGCTCCATAAAACGCAGAACCTCGGCCTGCAGGAGCTGATCCGTGTGCAGGGCATCGAGGCGGAAAACGTGACACCGTATCACATCGGCTTCGTTCTCGGCCCGTGCATCAACGCATCGGGACGGCTTGACACGGCGGAGCATTCGTTAAAACTGCTCTGCGCAAAGACACGTGAGGAGGCCGCAAAGCTTGCCGGGGACTTGAAAGACCTGAATGAAAGCCGCAAAGAGCTGACGCGCCAGGGTGAGGCGAAAGCAATCGAGCTCGTGGAAACCTCCCCGCTGCAGAACGACAAAGTCCTCGTCGTCTATCTGCCGGACTGCCACGAGAGCCTTGCCGGAATCATCGCAGGTCGCCTGCGGGAGCACTTCCACAAACCATCCTTCGTACTCACCAGAAGTGAGGAGGGCGTCAAGGGCTCCGGCCGCTCGATCGAAGCGTATTCGATGTATGAGGAGCTCTGCAAATGCAAAGAACTGATGACGAAATTCGGCGGCCACCCGATGGCTGCGGGCCTTTCCCTCGCAGGAGAGGAGATGATCGAACCGTTCCGCCGGGCACTGAACGATAATTCCACGCTGACGGAAGAGGATTTCGTCGAAAAAGTCGTGATCGATGTGCCGATGCCGATCACCTACATCACCAAAAATCTGATCCGCCAGTTAAGTCTCTTGGAGCCGTTCGGAAAAGGCAACACGAAACCGCTGTTCGCACAGAAAGGACTGACTGTATTAAATTACCGCATTTTTGGAAAGAATAGAAACGTGGTGAAAGTACAGCTTGCCGATGTGGGCGGATACCAGATGGATGGTGTCTATTTCGGCGAGGGAGAAGCGTTCGCCGCATACGTGGATGCACATCCGACCCTCTCGGTAGCGTACTATCCGTCGATTGATACGTGGAACGGACGCGACAAATTACAGATCAATATCCAGAGTTATTTTTAAAGATGCAGAAAAGCCGCAAATACCTGATTTTTCTGCCCTGTTTTCTATCGGAAACAAAATTGACGCAGAAGAATATTGATGCTATACTGTAAGGTGAATTGTCAAACCTTGACGAAACGGAGGAATATTTTATGAAAAAAGTAGAGGATTACGTAAGAAGTATTCCGGATTTCCCGGAACCGGGTATTATTTTCAGAGATGTAACGAGTATCCTGCAGGACGCAGACGGACTGCAGCTTGCCATAGATGAGATGCAGCATTTTGTAGAAGAAGTAGACTGTGATGTAATCTGCGGAACCGAGTCCCGCGGCTTCATTTTCGGTATGCCGATTGCTTACAATCTGCACAAACCGTTCGTGCCGATCCGTAAAAAAGGAAAACTTCCTCTGGAGACCGTCGAGGAGAGCTATGACCTGGAGTACGGCAGCGCAACGATCGAGATGCACAAAGACTCCATCAAACCGGGCCAGAAGGTAGTCATCATCGACGACCTGATTGCAACCGGCGGTACCGTGGAAGCCTGTGCAAAAATGATCGAGCGCCTCGGCGGCGAAGTAACCAGAATCGTGTTCCTGATGGAGCTTGCCGGCTTAAAAGGACGCGAAAAACTGGCAAAATATGATGTAAAATCTGTCATCCGTTACGATGGCAAATAACGTATCCAACGAAACGCAGGGGTTAATCATGAGAGCGGAGGATACATATGGAAGAAGAGAAAAGAATCAGTGAAGAAGAATTAAAGAAGGATGTGGCGGCGGCAGAAGCCAGAATCCGCAAGACGGACGATTTTACAAGTCCGGAGGAATTATACGGGGAATTGATCGCTTCTGTGAAAAAATATCATCCATCGGACGATATTTCCCTGATCGAAAAAGCATACCGCGTGGCAGCGGATGCACATAAGGACCAGAAAAGAAAGAGCGGGGAACCGTACATCATCCATCCGCTCTGTGTGGCAATTATCCTGGCAGATCTGGAGCTCGACAAGGAGTCGATCGCGGCAGGTCTTCTGCACGACGTTGTCGAAGATACCGTCATGACCGAAGAAGAGCTGACCGAGGAGTTCGGCCCGGAGGTGTCCCTGATTGTAAGTGGTGTCACGAAGCTGGCACAGCTGAAATATTCTGCGGATAAGGTCGAGGAGCAGGCAGAAAACCTGAGAAAGATGTTCCTTGCGATGGCAAAGGATATCCGCGTTATTCTGGTAAAACTGGCGGACCGTCTGCACAACATGCGGACCGCACAGTACTGGTCGCCGGAGACGCAGAAGAAAAAAGCGCGTGAGACGATGGATATTTATGCCCCGATCGCACAGCGCCTCGGTATTTCCAAGATCAAGGTCGAACTCGATGACCTTTCTCTGAAATATCTGGAGCCGGATGCGTACTATGAACTGGTGCAGAAGGTCAGCATGAAGCGGGAGCAGCGGCAGGAGTTTGTCGATGCGATCGTAAAAGAGGTGACCCGTCATATCCACCAGGCCGGCATTGAGGCAGATGTCAACGGACGAATCAAGCACTTTTTCAGCATCTACAAAAAGATGGTCAACCAGCACAAGACGCTGGATCAGATCTATGACCTCTTTGCGGTCCGCATTATCGTGGAATCCGTCAAAGACTGCTATGCAGCGCTCGGTGTCATCCATGAAATGTACACGCCGATCCCGGGCCGTTTCAAAGATTACATTGCGATGCCGAAGCCAAACCGTTACCAGTCCCTGCATACAACCCTGATCGGACCGAACGGACAGCCGTTTGAGATTCAGATCCGTACTTATGAGATGCACCGAATTGCAGAATACGGTATCGCTGCACACTGGAAATACAAAGAGGCCTCCGACGGCAAGAAACCGGGACCGGAGCAGGAAGAGGAAAAACTGACCTGGTTGCGCCAGATTCTGGAGTGGCAGCAGGACATGGCGGACAACCATGAGTTCATGAACCTCTTAAAGAGCGATCTCGACCTGTTTGCCGACAATGTTTACTGTTTCAGCCCGGCGGGCGATGTCAAAACGCTTCCGGTCGGCTCCTGTGCCATCGACTTTGCTTACTCCGTCCACAGTGCGGTCGGCAACAAGATGGTCGGAGCGAGGGTCAACGGAAAACTCGTGCCGATCGAGACGGAACTTCACAACGGAGACCGCGTCGAGATCATCACCTCGCAGAACTCCAAGGGACCGAGCCGCGACTGGCTGAAAATTGCGAAGAGTTCCCAGGCAAAGAGCCGCATCAACCAGTGGTTCCGCCAGCAGAACAAGACGGACAACATCGTCAAAGGCAAGGAAATGCTCACCAACTATGCAAAGCTGAAGGGCAAAAACCTTGGAATCTATACGAAACCGATGTACGAAGAGGCTGTCATGAGAAAGTACGGCTTCCGCGACTGGGATTCCGTTCTTGCGGCCATCGGCCACGGCGGCTTAAAAGAGGGCCAGGTCCTCAACAAGCTGATTGAGACGTACGAAAAGCAGCATAAAAAAGAGATCACCGACGAGCAGGTGCTCGAGGCGGCATCCGGAGAGAAAGTTCTGCCGGTTGGAAAGAGCAAGGGCGGCATCGTCGTGCGCGGTATCCACGATGTGGCAGTTCGCTTCTCCAAATGCTGCAATCCGATCCCGGGCGATGAGATCGTGGGCTTTGTCACAAGAGGACGCGGCGTGACCATTCACCGCACCGACTGTGTCAATGTCCTGAATCTGCCGGAATCTGAGCGGGCGCGCCTCATTGATGCTGAATGGCAGGCAGAGGACAACGGCGGCTCTCTCTATACCGTGGAGATCAGCGTTTACGCAAACAACCGTACCGGTCTTCTGGTGGATATCTCCAAGATCTTTACCGAGCGGAAGATCGACCTTGCGGCGATGAACGTGAGAACGAGCAAGCAGGGAACGGCTTCCATCGATGTGACGTTCGACGTGCACAACAACGAAGAGCTGAACAGCATCATCGAGAAGGTGCGCCAGGTGGAGAGCGTGATCGATATTCAGAGATCGAGAGGATAAAAAGGAGAAAAGCGTATGATAAAGGTAAATTACCGGGCACTTGGAATGCTCTCGACAAACTGCTACGTTGTGGAAAATCCGGACAGCCAGAAGGTGCTGATCGTGGACCCGGGCGATTCGCCGCTGGAGATTGAACGCCAGATCGATGAGATCGACGGCGACCCGGAGGCCATTCTGCTGACCCATGGCCATTTCGACCATATGCTGGCAGCGGATGCGCTGCGGGAAAAATACCATATCCCGGTCTATGTCCATGAAAAAGAGCAGCACCTGCTGGGGGATCCAAAGGAAAATCTTTCCGGGCTCTGGAGCAAACCGTACACAATGCAGGCGGACAAAACCGTAAAAGAGGGCGATGTGCTGCATCTCGCAGATTTTGAAATCCACGTTCTTGCGACACCGGGGCACACGGCAGGCGGTGTCTGCTACTATATTCCGGCAGAGAAAGCACTTTTTTCCGGTGATACGCTGTTCTGCGAGTCCTACGGAAGATACGACTTCCCGACATCCTCCGGCAGAGAGCTGATCGCGTCGGTCAAGCGCCTGTTAAAAGAGCTTCCCGGGGATGTGACCGTGTATCCGGGCCACAACGATGAAACTACGATTGAACATGAAAAGAGGTACAATCCCCTTGCTTAATATCAGCCTTTGTTTTAACAGAAAAGATTTTGAATACGATGTGTATTCCCTGATCAAGGCATTCTATCCGGGCTGTGAGATTACCTCATGGTACGAAGAGGATGGGGCGCTGGACGGGGAATTTGCATATTATGATACGATCACATACGAGGCGGATCAGATCTGTTTTTCGATTGCAGACGAGAAACATGAGACGCTCGCTTCGCAGTGTGAGGCGGTGGAATATGAAAAAGACCGCCATGAAACGAAAAATGTCCTGAAACGGATGGTATACCGCACGCTTTCCGAAGTGAGCGGCAAAGAACTTCCATGGGGCGATCTCACCGGCATCCGTCCGACGAAAATTCCGATGAAGATGCTTGAAGAGGGTAAAAAAAATGTAGAGATTGCGAAATACATGCGCGAAACTTACTACACCAGCCCGGAAAAGACGGCACTTGCGATCACGATTGCCAACCGGGAAAAGGACATTTTAAAGACGATCGACTACGAACACGGTTACAGCCTGTACATCGGCATCCCGTTCTGTCCGAGCATCTGCCTGTACTGTTCCTTCGGCTCCCATGTGTTAAGCCGCTGGGAGCATATGGTAGATCCGTATCTCGATGCACTGATCAAAGAACTGATCTTTATCAGTGAGAACATGAAGGATTACACCCTTGATACGATCTACATCGGAGGCGGTACGCCGACCACGCTGAATGCGGCACAGATGGAGCGCCTGCTCACGAAAGTGACAGAGCTCTTCCCGATGGAGCAGGTGCAGGAGTTCACCGTGGAGGCAGGACGGCCGGATACGATCAATGAGGAGGTCTTAAAAGCCATCCGCAAATTCCCGGTCACCCGTATTTCGATCAATCCACAGACCATGAACCAGGAAACGCTGGATCTGATCGGACGCCACCATACCGTGGAGGAGATCGAGGAGAAGTTCCGCATGGCGCGTTCCCTTGGATTTGACAACATCAACATGGATCTGATCGTCGGTCTGCCGGGCGAGGACAAGGAAAAAGTGGCGCATACGTTGGAAAAAGTGGAAGCGCTGAATCCGGATTCCCTGACCGTCCATTCCCTTGCGTTAAAGCGTGCAACGAGACTCAACCTGTTCAAAGACAAATATCAGGAGATTTCATTTGAAAACTCTGCCGAGATCATGAAAATGACGATGGACAGCGCACACCGCATGGAGATGGGACCGTATTACATGTACCGCCAGAAAAATATGGCGGGTAACTTTGAGAATGTCGGCTACTCCCGCGAAGGAAAAGCAGGCATCTACAACATCCTCATTATGGAGGAAAAACAGTCCATTCTGGCCGCGGGAGCCGGAGCGTCCACGAAATTCGTGTTTGAACACGGAGAGCGCATTGAGCGGGTGGAGAACGTGAAGGATCTGAAAAACTACGTGGAGCGTATCGATGAAATGATCGAGAGAAAGCGTATCGGAATGGAGAAGTATCTGCCAAAATGAAAGAAAATTCCAGTCAGCAGCTTCACATGCTGCGCTATACCCTGACCGAGCAGCTCATCCATGGCATGGAAGTGAGCAATTTAGCTTACGATCTTGCGCGGGAACTGGGGTATGAGAAAGAAATCTGCTATGAGCTTGCAAAAGCGGGCGTTCTCCACGATATCGGAAAGATTGTACTGGAGAATTACGTAGAAGAACAGGATACGCTCGTTGTCGAGGAGATGCGCTTTGTGCGGACCCATTCCACACTGGGCTATGAACTCCTGCAGGGACGCGGCTACTCCGATTTTGTGCTGGAGAGTATTCTGTATCACCATGAAAATTATGACGGAACCGGGTATCCGGCCAATCTGGCGGGAGAAAAGATTCCGTTTGGGGCGCGTATCTTACGCATCTGTGATGTGTACTGCGCGCTGACCTCCGACCGCCCGTACCGGAGTGCGTTTACGCGGGAACAGGCGATGGAGCTTATGACAGAAGAAGTCAAAAATTTCGATCTGAAAATGTTCCTGGCATTTCAGAGAGTGATCCACAGCGGCAGCCGGAAAGCGATCGAGCTTTCTGATGTCGATGAATTGATCCGGGAAATCATAAAGGAGAAAACAGAAAATGGCATTAAAAAAGAAACCGGTTACCGGAATGAAAGATATTTTACCGAAAGAAATGGCAATCCGTGACTACGTGATCCGTCTGATCAAGGAAACTTACGGAACCTTCGGCTTTACCTCCATGGAGACCCCATGCGTGGAGCACATCGAAAACCTGAACAGCAAACAGGGCGGCGAGAATGAGAAACTGATTTTCAAGATCTTAAAAAGAGGAGAGAAGCTGAAACTCGAGAACGCTGAGAAAGAAAACGATCTCGTAGACAGCGGCCTGCGTTATGACCTGACCGTTCCGCTCTGCCGTTACTATTCCAACAACGCAAACGAGCTTCCGTCCCCGTTCAAAGCACTTCAGATGGGAAATGTATGGCGTGCAGACCGTCCGCAGAGAGGAAGATACCGCCAGTTCATGCAGTGCGATATCGATATCCTCGGCGAGCCGACCAACCTCGCAGAGATTGAGCTGATCCTTGCTACCACCACACTGCTTGGAAAACTGGACTTCAAGAACTTTACGATCCGTATCAATGACCGCCGCATCTTAAAAGCAATGGCAGCCTACAGCGGATTCCCGGAGGAGTCCTATGACACCGTATTTATTATCCTCGATAAGATGGATAAAATCGGTTTTGAGGGCGTTGCCAAAGAGCTCGAGGAAGCCGGCTTTGCAAAAGAGTCCGTAGAGAAATACCTGAAAATGTTCGAGGAGATCACCCCGGATACCGCAGGCGTAGAGTACTGCCGTGAGAAACTCGAGGGATTCCTTGACAAAGAGTACGCAGACGGCCTGAAGACCATCATCGACAGTGTTAATGCCGTGAAGACCGCAGAATTCAAGATCGCTTTCGATCCGACTCTGGTGCGCGGAATGTCCTACTACACCGGACCGATCTTCGAGATCGCTATGGATGAGTACGGCGGATCTGTCGGAGGCGGCGGACGCTACGATGAAATGATCGGAAAATTCACCGGAAACCAGACCTGCGCATGCGGATTCTCCATCGGATTTGAGCGTATCGTTATGCTTCTGCTTGAGAGAGATTACCAGATCCCGGGCGCACAGAAGAAAAAAGCGTACCTGATCGAGAAAAACATGCCGGCAGAGGGAATGCAGAAGATCATTCAGCAGGCGACAAAAGAGAGAAGTGAAGGCACGGCCATCAACATCGCCGTGATGAAGAAGAACAAGAAATTCCAGAAAGAGCAGCTTGCCAGCGAGGGTTACACTGAGATCGAAGAATTTTTTGTTGACAAAATGTAAGGAATATCCAATAATAGTAATCGCATGAAAAAACGATGTGCTGCGGATGCAGATTCTTTGTGTCCGCAGTTCCAAATAGGAGGAACAAGAAAATGGCTGAATCCATGAAAGGCCTGAAGAGAACCTGCCGCTGTGCGGAAGTCACAAAAGCAGATATCGGAAAAAAAGTAACCCTGATGGGCTGGGTACAGAAGATCCGTAATAAAGGCGGAATTATTTTCGTCGATCTGCGTGACAGAAGCGGTATTATGCAGATTATCTTTGAGAACGGCCCGATCAGTGAGGAAGGTTTTGAGAAAGCAGCAAAACTGCGCAGCGAGTTCGTCATCGCCGTAGAAGGTGAAGTTATGGCCCGCTCCGGTGCTGTCAATGAAAATCTGGCAACAGGAGAGCTCGAAGTAAAGGCTGAGTCCTTACGCATTCTTTCCGAGGCAGAAACCCCGCCGTTCCCGATCGAGGAGGATTCCAAGACGAGAGAAGAGCTCCGTCTGAAATACCGTTACCTGGATCTGCGCCGCCCGGACATCCAGAGAAACCTGATCATGAGAAGCAAAGTGGCAATGCTCACCCGTGAGTTCATGTCCAAAGAAGGCTTCCTTGAGATCGAAACCCCGATGCTGACGAAATCCACACCGGAAGGCGCCAGAGATTACCTGGTACCGAGCCGTGTTCATCCAGGCAGCTTCTACGCACTGCCGCAGTCTCCGCAGCTGTTCAAACAGCTTCTGATGTGTTCCGGCTATGACCGTTATATCCAGATCGTAAAATGTTTCCGTGACGAGGACCTGCGTGCCGACCGTCAGCCGGAGTTCACCCAGATCGATATGGAGCTTGCTTTCGTTGATGTAGATGATGTTATCGATGTCAATGAGAGACTGCTGGCACACCTGTTCAAAGAAGTGCTCGGCGTTGAGGTACAGCTCCCGATCCAGAGAATGACCTGGAAAGAGGCTATGAACCGTTTCGGTTCCGACAAACCGGACCTGCGTTTCGGTATGGAGCTGGTTGATGTTTCCGAGACCGTAAAAGATACCGAGTTCGTTGTATTTAAGGGCGCACTTGAAAACGGCGGTTCTGTCCGCGGTATTAACGCAAAGGGACAGGGCGCAATGCCGAGAAAGAAAATCGACAAGCTCGTTGAGTTTGCGAAAGGTTACGGTGCAAAAGGTCTTGCATACATTGCAATCCATGAGGATGGAAGCTGGAAATCTTCCTTCTCCAAATTTATGACAGAGGAGCAGATGGAAGCCCTCATCAAAGCCATGGACGGACAGGCTGGAGACCTTCTTCTCTTCGCAGCAGACCGCAACAAGATTGTTTGGAACGTTCTTGGCGCACTTCGTCTGGAACTGGCAGAGCAGATGGGACTGCTCGACAAGAACGAGTACCGTTTCGTATGGATTACCGAGTTCCCGCTCCTGGAGTGGTCCGATGAGGAGAACCGTTTCACCGCAATGCATCATCCGTTCACCATGCCGATGGACGAGGATCTGCCGCTTCTGGACACCGATCCGGGCGCAGTTCGTGCAAAAGCTTACGATATCGTCCTGAACGGTACCGAGATCGGCGGAGGAAGTGTTCGTATCCACCAGAACGATGTGCAGGAGAAGATGTTTGAGATGCTTGGCTTCACAAAAGCACAGGCACATGAGCGTTTCGGATTCCTTCTGGATGCATTCAAATACGGAGTTCCGCCTCACGCCGGACTGGCTTACGGACTGGACCGTCTCGTTATGCTGATGGCAAAAGAGGACAGCATCCGCGACGTCATCGCATTCCCGAAGGTAAAAGATGCTTCCTGTCTGATGACCGAAGCTCCGTCACCGGTTGACGCAGCACAGCTGGAAGAGCTTGGTCTTGAGGTTGAGCCGCAGGCTGAGGAAGAGACAACAGAAGAGTAAAGAAAATTTTGTAATTTACAGGACAGACAATTTTGCAGAAGTGCAGCGTTGTCTGTCCTTTTTTAGGTTTCACTCGATCGGTGTAAAGAAAAACTTAAGAAATTCTTCCCCGTCTTCCCCGTTGTTTTGCTGGAAAAAAGTGCTACAATATGGTTTGTAAGAAAGATACGGAAACATCCACAGCAAGTGGAACACATAGAGAAAAAGACAAGGAGGAATCACTATGTTAGTTACATTAGTCATGCTGGCAACCTGTTTTGGTCTGCTCTGCGGAATTGGAATTCTATTTGGGATCGTCGGACTTCTGCTGAAATTTGGAGGAAAAGTCCTCGGCGCATGCGCCACTATTCTTCTCCCGATCGGCGTGATCTGGCTTGGATTTAAAATCGTGTTCGCCGTCGTTCCGCTTCTGTTCAAACTGGTCTGTGCAGCGCTGATCTGTTATCTCGTATACCGCATTCTGCGGGAGATGAAACTTGTAGCATAAAAAATAAAATCTAACAGATTCGAAAGAAAACCTGCTTTCCGTCATAAACACGGAGGCAGGTTTTTAATGACAAAAACAAAAATCTATTTTCAGAAAAAGCCAGTATTTGCTAAAAAAAGAGTAAGGAAAAAGTAAGAAAACAAAAAACAAAATGTGATACGATAGAACTAACTTGGGAAAGCAGAAAATTAATTTGTAAAATAGAAAAGTGGGAGGAAGCATATGAAGAAAAAAATAATCGCGATTGTGTGCGCAGTCGCAGTGCTGGCGGCAGCCGGAGGGGGAGTGACATGGCATTTCCTTGGAAACAGTACAAAAGAGGACGATAACGTCGTCTATGTCAATACTGTAAAAGCCCTGACCAATCTGGGAACCGGAAATGGAATGGAAAACCGCTATGCCGGTGTTGTGGAGTCGGAAAATACCTGGAAGGTAGAGAAAAACAGCGAGAAAAAGGTAAAGGAAGTTTATGTGGAAGTCGGTCAGGAGGTTCAGGTCGGAACACCGCTGTTCTCCTACGATACCGAGAAATTCCAGAGTGACCTCGAGCAGGCGCAGCTGGATCTGGAACGCATAAACAATGAACTTTCAAGTATGAATACCAATATCAACCAGCTTTACAAAGACAAAAAGCAGGCATCAAAAGACCAGCAGGCAAGCATCACACTGGAAATTCAGGAAGCGGAGCTGGATTTAAAGAAAAAAGAATATGAAGGAAAATCAAAACAGGCGGAGATTGATAAATTAAACAATAACATCACCAATGCGACCGTGATCAGCGAAATCGCCGGTGTTGTAAAATCAATCAACAACGATGACAGCAGCGCCGGCGCTTACTCCGGTGACAACTCCGACAATTCCTTCCTGACCGTTCTTGCAACGGGAGATTTCCGTGTAAAAGGCCAGATCAATGAACAGAATATGAGCGACGGTTCGATTACCGAAGGAAGCCAGGTGATCGTGCATTCTCGTGTAGATGAGAATCAGACCTGGACTGGAACCGTGACAAAGATTGATAGGGAAAATGCACGGACAGGAAGCAATAACGTTTACAGCAGTTCAGGAGACAGTATGACGCAGTCAAGCAACTATCCGTTTTATGTGCAGCTCGACGGAACGAACGGCCTGATGCTCGGCCAGCACGTTTACGTAGAGCCGGATATCGGCCAGCAGGAAGTCAAAACAGGAATCTGGCTGTCTGACTCCTTTATCAACGATGTCGACAGCAACCCTTACGTCTGGGCCGATGATGGAAACGGCAAACTGGAAAAACGAAGCGTAACGCTGGGAACACACGATGAAAATATGATGGAATATCAGATCACTGATGGTCTCAAAGAGGAGGATGCCATCACTTTCCCGGAGGATGGACTGGAAGAGGGCATGAAGACCGTTGTTAGTACCGATGGTTCGCTGGGACAGAGCAATCCGGCCGGCGGCGAGGATGACGGAATGGAGGATGACGGTATGCTTGACAACGACGATGGAATGGTCGACGATGGTATGACGCAGGATGAAAACGGCATGGTCGACAATACCATGGACGGCGCAGAGTACAGCGGTGAGGAAGATACAACGAACGTGATCGGCGGCGCCGACAATGGTGAGGCAGAACCGGCAGAAACACAGGAAGCCGGATCAGCAGATGACGGGGAGGTGCAGCCGTGATTCTGGAATTAGAGAATATCTGTAAAGAATATATGCAGGGCAAAATCCCGGTTCCGGTTCTGAAAAACATCAACTTCTCCATGGAAGAAGGCGAGTACGTTGCGATCATGGGTCCTTCCGGTTCCGGAAAAACAACACTGATGAATATTGTCGGCTGTCTCGACCAGGCGACGAGCGGACGGCTGATCCTCGACGGACAGGATATCAGCAAATGCAGTGACAATCAGATGTCGGACATCCGCCTGCAGAAAATCGGCTTTGTATTCCAGAACTTCCAACTCCTTGCAAGACAGAGCGCAATGGAAAATGTATGCCTGCCGTTGACGTACGCGGGCGTGCCGAAAAAAGAGAGAAGAGAGCGGGCAGCGATTGCCCTCGAGCGGGTGGGGCTCGGCGACCGTATGAGTTTCAAACCGACCCAGCTCTCCGGCGGACAGAAACAGCGTGTGGCGATTGCAAGAGCGATTGTCAACCATCCGAAAATTCTGCTGGCTGATGAGCCGACCGGAGCGCTCGACTCCCATTCCGGCGAGCAGGTCATGGAGCTGTTCCAGAGCCTGAACGACGAGGGCGTCAGCATCTTGATGATTACACATGACGCGGAGATCGCATCGATGGCACAGCGCACCGTGGAGATCCGCGACGGAATGATGAAATCGAAGGAGGTGGCCGAAACATGAAAAAAGGAAAAGCAGCAAAGAAAGCCGCGATTGCAGTTGTGACCGCAGTTGCCGTGGGCGGTGTCAGTGTCGGCGGTTATTACGGCATCCGCCAGGCGCAGAAGACGACCGTAAAAGTGTATCCGGTCAGTGACTTTACGAGTGGTTACTGGGGAGACAGCATGAACATGGAAGGCCAGATCACCTCGACGGCTTCCCAGAACATCTATCTTTCCGACAGCCAGACCATTTCCCAGGTTCTCGTCAAAGAGGGCGATGTGGTAAATGCCGGAGACACGCTGATGACATACGATACCAGCATGATCGAGCTGGATTTGGAAACGCAGCAGTTACAGCTTGCACAGACAAAGCTGAAAATCCAGCAGAGTGAAAAAGAACTGGAAAAGCTGAAAAAGACAAAACCGGTATCGGATACGCCGCTGAATCCGGTGGAGCCGGATTTCCCGGATTTTCCAGATGAACCCATCGATCCGGATTTCCCGGACGAACCGATTCCGACCCCAGAACCGGAGCCGACGTACGAGGATGCTGTTCTGTACAGCAGTACGAATAAGCTTGTATTTGGTTCCAAACCATACAAAGGAGAAGGAACGCAGGAAGACCCATACACCTATCTCTGCGCACCGGGAACAGTCCTGACAGGCAGATTCCTGAATCAGATGGCAGGATACGCGGATGAAAAGGGAACGAAAAAAGAAGAGGACAGCGAAGGATACTGGTTCCGCCTGGAGATTCATGAAGAAAACAAAGCCGCAGAGGCGCTGGAAACCGTGTGGGAGCAGGATGGAACGAAGATTGCGAAAGCATACGAGACTTCGTATGAAGCAGTCCTGAGTCTGAAAGAATCCGAAGCGGCGGATGCACCGGAAATAAAAATCACCACGCCGCTTGCCAACACAGAGGTGGCAGAGGGCGGCGAGCTGAAGCTGAAAATCGGAATCAATGAGAAGAAAGATACCGAAGAGAAGCCGGATGAGAAAGCCGACGATAAAACGGATGATAGAACCGAGAGTCCGTCCGAGGACGATGTGACACAGCCGGGTGAAGCCGGAAATGGAAGCGGTGAGGCAGACGATTCCACGGAAAACACCGAAACGGATGTCACTTACACATACGTCTGGAAACACAACGGAAAGACAATCGACGGAGATTTTAAGGATACTTACACAAAAGAAAATATCACAAAAGAGGATGCCGGAATCTATACAGTAGAAGTGACAGCGAAAAATGACAAGGGTACTTCCATGGCAGTCAGCACTGCAAATGTGGCGGTAAAAGAAGGAACGATTACCCCGACACCAAGTGTAACTCCGACCCCGAGCGTTACGCCGGGACCGAGTGTAACTCCAGAGCCGACCGTCAGCCCGGAACCAAGTACAACACCGATTCCGACCACAGAGCCGGTTCCAACAGAAACTCCGGTGCCGAGCGAGACCCCAGTTCCGACGGAAACGCCGACGCCGACCGAAGCCCCGGCAGAACCGGAAGCGGAACCGCAGAGCGAAGATGCGCCGGAAGCAGTGCAGACGACAGCAAAAACCGTATTCTACGGTGAAAAAGCATCGGTACAGTCCCTCTTTACATCATCCACAGGAAGCAGCGCAAATAACAATACTTCTTCCGGTGATGATACCCAGATGACCTACACAAAAGATGAGTTGAAAAAAGCCATCAGCGAAAAAGAAAGCCAGATCCGTAATCTGAAGCTGGATCAGAAGGAAGAGGAACTCAAAGTCAAAAATACGCAGAAATCCCTGGATTCCCAGACCGTAAAAGCGACGATCAGCGGTGTGGTAAAGAAGGTTGGAAATGCAGAAAACCCGTCCAACGACGGAAGCGCCTTTATCCAGGTCAGTGGAAACGAAGGTCTGTACGTGCGCGGCTACTTAAGCGAGACGTATCTCGATCAGGTAAAAGTCGGCGATGAACTCAACGTGACTTCTTGGTCTTCGGGTGCTTTTGCAGCGGCAACCGTAACCGAGATTTCTCCGTACCCGACAACAAGCTACATGTCGTACAGCGAGACACCAGCCTCCTTCTATCCGTTCACAGCCGTTATCCCGGAAGGCGGAGAAGGTTTTGAAAACGGTGACTGGATCGAGATTGCAATCACTGTCGGAAACGATGTAGAAAACGGCAACGGCCTGTACGTCAGCAAAGAATTCATCCGCGAGGAAAACGGACAGAAATTCGTTTATATCCGGGATGAAAATGATAAATTAAAGAAACAGAATGTGGTAACCGGAAAACTTCTGTGGGGCAGTTATTACGAAGTGAAGAGCGGTCTTTCCGAAGAGGATTACATTGCATTTCCGTACGGCAAAACCGTGGTGGAAGGCGCAGACACGAAGGAATCCAGTTCATCGGATTATTACAACAGTTAAGGAGGCGCATTATGTTAGAAAATGTAAGACTTTCCTTTCAGGGAATCTGGTCACACAAAATGCGTTCCTTCCTGACGATGCTGGGTATTATCATCGGAATTGCATCGATCATCTCAATTGTCTCCACGATCAAGGGAACGAATGAGCAGATCAAACAGAACCTGATCGGAGCCGGAAACAACAACGTGACCGTCAGCTTAAAGCAGGGCGACGGCGATTACTGGATGGACAACGGACTGCCAAGCGGCGTGTCGAAACTGTCCGATGATCAGAAAAAGCGGATCCGCGAGCAGGATCAGGTGGAAAATGCATCGTTTTACACCGAAAGAACGTATGTGAGCGGCATCGCAAAAGGAAACACAACACTGGACAGTGCGAAGGCGCTTGGCGTGGATGAAAATTATCTGTCGACGTGCGGATATCAGATTTATCAGGGACGCGGCTTTGTGGAGAGCGATTTCTCGAAGACCCACAAAGTTGTCCTCCTCGACGATACCGCAGTGCTGACACTCTTCCCGGATGAGTCGCCGGTCGGCAAAACGATCGAGATCATGGGAGAGCCGTTCACGGTGATCGGCGTGATCAAAAAAGCCGATTCGTTCCAGCCGGTCATCAATTCCAGAGATGACTACTATACGTACAATCAGGAATCCTATCCGCTGGTGCTGATGCCGGATGTCTGCTGGCCGATCGTATTCCAGTATGATGAACCGGAAAATGCCGTTGTGATGGCAAAAACGACCGAGGATATGAGCACGGTGGGAAAGACAACAGCGGATATCATGAACGAATCCGTGACCAATACAACTGATTCTCTTTCCTATCAGGCAGAGGATCTGCTGGAGAAAGCAAAGAGTCTGCAGGAGTTAGGCCAGAGCACGAACCAGCAGCTGATCTGGATCGC
>JABLTP010067350.1_pt1 | contig 29304 bp, 27 predicted proteins | sample 7160111 | NCBI WGS metagenome assembly JABLTP01 (sample SAMN14651227, study PRJNA627086) | human gut metagenome | isolation source: feces | host: Homo sapiens
ATATGGGACACGGATGTCACATATCGAACGGTAGCGGAAACTACCATTACGTATATGAAAAGTCTTAGAAATATCCAATTGAAACTTCTGGCATCGATGATGTATATGCAGCACCGATTTTCACTTATATTATGTCGTCAATTTGCCAACCGAATGTTTGCTAAACAACAATTTTCTTTTTCTTCCTGATAATCACTATTCCTGCCAAAACAATGATAATGGCAGCAGCACCAATGACATAATATATTTTCACATCTGTCTTTTTATGTATAACTGCAAAATCTGCCTGATAAGGTATCTCTGCTGTTATATAGCTTCCATTTTTATTGGTATCTGCTTTTACCCACGCATTGTTATCTTTGTCCCTATACCACACCTCGTTACTTCCTGAAGTATCTATTATATAGAAATGACCTATAACTGTATTTACCGCTTTGTTATGTGAGCCCTGTAGCTGCCATGAATAAGCATACTCTACATTTCCATGTAACCCGCTGATATCACATTGTCCCATAACCATCTCATCATCACCATAGAATCTGCCTTCCACAAGGAACAACGATTTATTATTACTGCTCTTTATATTTCCAGCTATACTTTCTACCCAATAATGATATTCAACCTCTATCACTTTGTTATGTGTTATTGGTGTCTGTATAGCATCCGATGGCCACTGTGCATAACAGCCATCCTTTGCCGGAATGTAAGGAAAATCTTTCTCTCTAAGACTTGAATTATATGGTATTTTTTTACTTCCAAGTACTTTAGAGTCTGCTTTAAATGTAATAACTACCTGATTAAAACCTTCTGGAATAGCTTCTAATGACATAATATACTCATATGTTACCTGTTCTGCTTTCCCCCTATAGCTTATATTATCTATTCCACCATATTTATCATTGACAAACAGGTTATCCGCTAATTCTCCACCCGAATTATTAATTCCAAGAACGCTTCCCTTTGCTTCACCATCGCAGGTTATATCCGGTATAGTAATACAATTCTTAACTGTATATCCAAGTCCGCTTATGCCTCCAGCATAATTAGCAGCTTCAACATTACACAGACTATAACTATCTGATATGCTGCTTTCACTCTTTCCTGCGATACCTCCTGCATAATCGCCGGTTTCTGACTTTACATCCCCATAACCCTCGCATCCATACACGAGGCCAAGCTCCTGAAGTCCCGTTATACCACCAGCACAATTTTTCTTAACGGTTATATCAGCATAATTAATGCAATTCATAACAACAACATTTACAGTTGTGCGAAGTTTTACATTCGTTGCAGAACTAAGATCAAGGTCATACTCTGGATTCACGTCATATTCTATATTCATAGTTCCTGCAACTCCACCAGCATTTATATCGCCGTTAATATCACCACGATTAACACATTCGAATACTACACCATTAGCTGACTTAGCATTATCTGCTGCTGATATATCTTCTATATGGTCTTCTTTATCTATCAAAGTATTAATAGTATCACTTGTGATATCTCCTATACTATTTATCTGAGCAGATATTCCATCAATACTGTCCGCTATTATATTCATCTGATTCTGTATGGAGTCAGCTATTCCATTAATATCTGACTGTGCATCTTCTTTGCTAAGCTGATCTGATACTTTTTTTATAAAATCCTCTATACTGTCTGTAGTATCTGTCATGGAATTTACAAGATTAGTCATATTAGCTCTTATTATTTTCCATTGTTCATTAATATCATCTTTCTGCTTATCTGACAGGATTATATCATCACCCTGGATTTCTGATATTTTATCCAACGCAGCATTGATATTATCAATATACTTATCTGCATCCGGACTACTCTTTTCAATAGTATCCGATACATCTTTTATAGATTCTGCAAAAATCTCTGAATTCTCTTTATATTTCTCAGTAAGACTTTCTACATATCCAGATACCTCAGCAGATGTATCTCCTATCGAGGATGACAAACCACTCATAATATTACCAATAGAATCAACTGATTCACTAAGCTGGTTTACACGGTCATTTAGATACTCCGATTCAATATAGGGCTGAGCTTGTCCAACAATTCCGCCTACATCTTTTCTTCCATATACACTTCCCTCATTAGTACAATTATATACCTTACCTTTCTGATTTCCTACTATGCCACCGGCATTGTAACCCATATGGCTATATCCCACTGCACCATAATTAGTACTATCTGATATTACTCCGGTAGAATAACCAGCTATTCCTCCCATGTCATTACGATCCACAACATGCTGTGTAATATTAAGAGTTCCTACATCTACGCCACCTATGTCAAAGGAAGAATTAAGCTCATTGGTATTAACCTTACTTCTGGATATACATCCACTTATTATTCCCTGATTATTTCCTGCTATTCCTCCTGTCTGATTAGTCGCACTAATATCAGCATCACTATTACAGTTAATCAGCCTGGCTCCAGCTTTATTGACACCTGCTATTCCTCCGGCTGCTGTTCCACCACTCAGCTTACCAACATATGCACAGTTACTTATCGTTCCATAATTGACACCTGCTATTCCTCCTATATTCTTCTGTGAACCGCTAGCTGTTATTGTTCCTGACACGCTGAGATTATACACATATGCATCTTCACCTAAATATCTGAAAAAACCATAATCAGAGCCTATATATTCCTTATTCAGGTTTCTTATAGTATGATTCCCACCATCAAAGGTTCCATTAAAATATGCTATTCCTTCAAATCCATCTTTTGTAATACTTATATCTGATGTAAGCTTAACCTTCCTGCCAAAACTATAACTATCATTTCTGCAGCTATTAGCAAAGCTTATTAATTCGTCTTCATTAGATATTTCTATTATATCTGTGTCTGCAGCCTCAGCCGTAAAAGACTGTGACATAAAGCCTCCTATTGTGCTTATGACAAGCAGCAGCGCAAGGCTTAGGGATATTATTTTAGCTTTACATTTTCTGTTATACATTACTGCTCATCTCCTTTATCAATATCATCTGCCCCATCCTTGCACAAATGTTCATTATCATCACCTATAACTTCATCTGCTGCTTTGATGTCTTCTATCTGTCCCTGTCTTCCTGGCAGTACGGAATCCACTAAAACATTCATATGACCATCAAATACTCCTTGAATATCAGCATCTATCTCTCCCTGTACATACCCCTTAACATGTCCTGATACTTTAACTTTTCCAGCAATTTCCCTTGATGGTCTTGAAATATTCATCGCAAGTGCTGTCTTTTCTATTATTATATCTCCCATAAGAAGAATCTGTGGCAATACAAATAATACCAGAATAATAGATATCAGAGTTCCCCTTCCTAAAGCAACACCTATTGATGCAACTGTTGCATCTGATGCTATCTCTCCTATAAGAAAGCCTGCACAGGTAAGAATAGAACCTGATGTAAATATTGTAGGAAATGACTGGTTAAGCGTCTCTATCATTGCCTCTTTTAGCTCATACTCTTTCTTTAACTGCAGATATCTGTTAGATATAACTATCGCATAATCAATAGTTGCACCCATCTGAATAGCTGAAACAATTAAATACGCAATAAAGAATACTGTCTGTCCGGTCAATGACGGTACTGCAAAGTTAACCCATATACTTCCCTGTATAGTAAGTACAAGCAATACTGGAAGTCCTGCTGACTGGAATGTAAAGAACAGTATTATCATAACAAAAAGTGCTGTCAGAACACTTATTACTATATTATCCGAAGCAAATGATGATTCAAGGTCGTGATTACTTGTTGAATTACCTACAAGTACTACATCATCCCCATAATATTTTGCTGCAATCTGCCTTATTTCTTCAAGTGCTGCATATGTTTCATCCCCCTCAACAGGCAGATCTATGTTAAGTACAAAACGTGAATAATCTGTTCCCTGTAACTGTAGCTGTGCATCGTGGAGCGTATCATATAATGTATTAAGCTTATCATCCAGAGAACTGTCAAGTGTCACATACCCCTGCTGATACTGGTCATACAGAAACAAAAACATATCTATAATTGGCACATCATATTCATCTATTCCTGTAAATACCGGTCCGTATTGCTTCTGATTATACGCATATGCCATATATAATACATCTACAACCTCAGTATCTATGTCTGTAAGCTCTGCAAACTGGCGCGGACTAAGCTTATCCGTAAGTACATAATCATCATTGATTGACACATTAGAAAGTCCAAGAACCGAAGTAACATAATCAAGCTTTTCTATCTGCTGTAACACCGCTTTTTCTGAATCATAGTTTCCCTTAGGAACCATAACGACAAGCTGGTTACTTGCACCAAATGTATCCTCTATACGCTCCTCTGCTATCTTTGATTCGCTCTTTTTAGCACTTACTATTGAACTTGTGTCATATATATACTGACAACGATTTGATAATATTGCTACAAATATAAGAAATATTACAAATAGTGGCGGTATTATATATTTTGTTTTATTAGCAAATTTACCAACAATGGTTATCTTTGGTACATAGCACTTATGATGTGTCTTATCTATTCCCTTAGCAAATATAAGAAGTACTCCAGGCATTAAGAAGAATACTGAAATAAGACTTAATATAATTGCCTTAACAAGAATAATACCCATATCATAACCTAGTCTGAACTGCATAAACATCATCGCAACCATACCTGATATAGTTGTAAGTGATGACGAGCTTATCTCAGGTATCGCTTTGGATAGTGCTACCTTTACTGCCTCTTCTGCATCAAGTGTTTCGTGCTCCTCCATGAATCTGTCACACAGAATAATTGCATAATCAATAGCTAAGGCAAGCTGCAACACAACTGCTATTGAATTCGTTATAGACGATATTGTACCAAACCAGTAGTTGGTTCCCATATTAAGAATAGCTGCAACTCCAAATGTTATGAGAAGTACAGGTATCTGAAGGTATGCCTTTGTCGAAAGCATAAGCACCACTACTATAATAATGACAGCGAGCACTAATATTATGTTCATATCCTTTGCCAATGCTTCAGAACTGCTCTCCTCTGCCCCAACCTCAGTTGAAACATATGTATCATACTCTGACAACAAGTTCTTTATACCTTGCAGAGCCTGTTTACTAATTTCATCATCATCTGTCCCATCGAAGGTAATACTAAACATTGCATCAGTCCCTTTATAGTGGTCTTTGGAATCATCGAAGCTGACTTCCTTTACCCCATTAACCTGCTCTATGTCTTCTACAAGCGAAGCAGCTTCCTGATAAGTCACATTAGTAAGCATAACCTTGGCACTACCATATGTCGTAAACTGCTCATCCATAATTGATAATCCCTGTCTGGTCTCACTATCTGCCGGCAGATAAGATGTTATATCCTGATTTACCTGAACCTTATTTATACATAAAACACTATAAATAATAGCCAGAACAAAGAGTATTTCTATTGCCTTGCGTTTGTTAACTATAAACGTCGCAACAGTCAGCCAGAAATTCCCCTTTTTCTTTTCTTCTTTCTCTTTCATGCTAATCCTCATTTCTGTGCAGGTTTTTATGCACATATATTGTTTATCGACATTATGTTGATTATTTCTGTTAAATCATTATAATTATAGTAACCGATTTGCTCAATAAACATTTTTCATCAAAATGTCTATTAATAGACATTTTGTTTAATAATGTTTATTAATTAAGAAATATTTAATATACTTATAAAGGAATAACTATTATGATTAATAATAATAAAAAGGATCGTCGTATAGAAAAAACTGAGTATGTTCTTGTTAACAGCCTTGCTGCACTTATGCATTCAAAGAATATAAAAGATATTTCAGTCAAAGAGCTATGCGAATATGCTAATGTTAACAGAGGCACCTTCTATCTGCATTACAACGATATTTATGATATGCTTGACACTATCGAAAATACATTGATAATCCATCTGGAAAACATTTTTCTTAAATATGATAATATCAATGCCGAAAACTTCCCATATCCGGTTTTTCATGATATATTCCGGCTGATTGACAGCAGCTCTGACCTTATCCTTGCACTAATCGGACCGAATGGTGATATATCATTTATTATGAAGATACGTGAACTATTTCATCATAAATGTATTGAAAACTGGTTATCTTCACATACTCCGAAACTTATTGCAAACTATGATTATTTCAGTAATTTTCTAGTATACGGCTGTGTAGGACTTATTGAAAACTGGATTGTAACTGGCAAAAAAGAAACTCCTGAGGAGATATCTGCTCTGGTCACAAAGCTTGTCTCAACAGGAGTCACTTCACTTTTATAGTATTCATCAGCTGATTGCCATACAATCATTATTGTGGATAATTAAGTCTCTCAGGAACCGGATTATCAAGCACCTCTTCCTTGAACTTCTTCATATATAACTTGGCAAGTGTAAGGTTATTATCAAGATAGTTACCACAATCTCTTGGTGAATAACCTGGAATCTCGCCTTCATAAGAAAGTACATATTCTGCACCTTCTCTAAGCACCTCAAGTATATCCTCTGACTTAAGGTCACCTGCAAATATCACATAAAACCCTGTACGGCATCCCATAGGTCCAAAATATATAGTTTTATCTGCCCATTCTTTATTATTTCTTAAAAATGTAGCCATAAGGTGTTCTATTGAATGTATGCCTGCTGTATCCATAGGTGCTTCTACATTCGGTCTTGTAAATCTTAAATCAAACGTTGTAAGCACAACATCTCCCTGATAATCTTTTCTTGATACATATACACCTGCTAAAAGATCGAGATGATTAACTGTAAAACTTGCTATTTTATTCATAATTGTTTTAATACTTCCTTTCCATATATAATCATTAAACAATGCAGCTATCCAAAATATAAAAATATATTTATCAGCTTCCTATTATTTTATTAAGCGAAATATTTATTCCTTTATATACACCATTCTTCTGTTTTCGCTTGTCACTCTTATAACAAGACATTTTATTCCCATTATAAATTTTGTCAATGTAGAATAGCCATATTCTCTTACCTTAAAGTCCGGATAGTTGATGTGTATCTTCTGTCCAAGTGCTCCAAGCTCAACTCCGTTATCACTTGACTTAACATAATTAACAGCATATTCTGTAACCTTTTCCTTCATGTTCTTATCTTCTTTAAGCCGTACAAGAACTGTGTTGTTAAACTTCTTAAGCTCAAGGCTGTTCATCTCTTCAAGAAATGTAGACAATGAACTGTAACCGTAGTTTCTCACATCAAAATCAGAATATTTCTTCTGAAGTCTGCTTCCTATCTCTCCAAGCCCGGTCTGCTTACCCTTATTATCATTTTCCTGAATTATCTCTATAATAGCATTTTCTATCTTTGATTGCTTTATAATATTACTACTTGCTTTTTTCTTAACATGCTTACTATCCGGCTCATCTTCATGCGCCTGTTCTCTTAAAAGTTCAAGATCTGTAAACACTGAACATGCTGCCCTGAACGAACGTGGTGTTTTATTCTCTCCCATACCTATAACATCCATTCCTGATTCTCTTAGGCGGCTTGCAAGTCTTGTAAAATCACCATCCGAAGAAACTATACAAAAGCCATCTACATTATTCGTATAAAGAATATCCATGGCATCTATTATAAGTGTAGAATCTGTTGCATTTTTTCCAACTGTATTGCGAAACTGCTGGATAGGTGTTATGGAATTCTCCATCAGTTCCTTCTTCCATTTGTTAGCCTGCGTACTTGTCCAGTCTCCATATATTCTCTTATATGTTATAACGCCATATTTAGTCATCTCATCCAATATATCTGATATATACTTTGAAGAAATATTATCTGAATCTATAAGCACTGCATATCTTTTATCTTCCAATTATTTTCACCTCTTTCTTCTTTTTCCTCTTTTCTATTTTTCTCTTTATTTTTTGAAAAAATCAGACATTACGCTTACATCTGATGTCTTACTACTTTATATTCATCATTGCTCTGGTAGTACGGACATTCTCTGTATTCTGATGTTAACAATCTGGCATAGTCATCCTCATCCATATCTACATCGCATACATATTCTTCCATTTCCTCATCATATACCATATTATTACAATAATCACAGTTATAACGTGCTACTGCCATATTTATCTTCCTCTCCTGTCATTGTATTTAACAGCTTATTTTAATTTATTCTATTCATCGCCTGCGGCCTGCTTATTATTCTCATAAGTATCTAGAAAGCTGTGTTTTTCTCCGTGCTGCTTATATGCAATAACGGTATCCAGATTAACATTTTCAACACTTCTGAATATATTTTTCTCTATATATGGACTTACCTTCGTTAAATCCCTGATAAGCTGTTTTATCTCAGCCCTCTTAGAGCCCTTTCCAGTTCCACCACATGAAGCGCAGCCTTCTGTAAAACGGCATGCACATTGTATAAACTGAAGCTTATTATAGTCCTTCCAGTGAATAATATCTGCCTCCCTTATAAGATACATAGGTCTTATAAGCTCCATTCCCTCAAAGTTCGTGCTATGAAGCTTTGGCATCATAGTCTGTATCTGTGCTCCATATAACATTCCCATAAGAATAGTTTCTATAACATCATCATAATGATGCCCAAGTGCTATTTTATTGCATCCAAGCTCTTTTGCTTTGCTGTAAAGATATCCTCTCCGCATTCTTGCACATAGATAACATGGAGATTCAGTTATATCAACTACCGTGTCAAATATCTCTGTTTTAAACACTGTTACAGGTATGTCTAAAATCTTTGCATTGTTTAGTATAACATTATAATTAAGTTCATTATATCCTGGATTCATAACAAGAAAAACAAGGTCAAAGTTATTCTTTCCATGTCTTTTAAGTTCCTGAAAGAGCTTCGCCATAAGCATAGAATCCTTACCACCTGATATACAGACTGCTATCTTATCTCCATCCTGTATAAGATCATATTCGTTAAGTGCCTGTGTGAACTTTCTCCATATAGGCTTTCTGAACTTCTTTACTATGCTTCTTTCTATCTCTTTAACATGGTCTTTTACTTCATTGGCGTTTTCATTCTCATCCTCTTTTATATATTCTGTGAACTTCCACTTAAGATATGCCACAAATCCACCATCTATGCTATATGCCTCATACCCCATCTGTTCAAGTGTATCTTCAAGTTCTTCACTTTTCTGTCCTGAATAACATAACAGATATATAGGAACTTTCTTTGAGTATGTGTTAAGAAACTTCTCTCTTCCACTTATATTATCCATCTTGAGGTCATTCATCATATCTTCCCAGAAATACTGGACAGCTGAATCCATAGTTTCCTTATCATATTCTTCTTTATCTCTTATATCAATAATAACTTTATCTCTTTTATCATCATAAAGCTGTTGTACTGTTCTCATTGTAGTTTATAGTCCCCATTTCTTATAGTACATCGTTATTTTGCGTTTTATATCATATTAACATATTTCTTGCACCGATTCTATATTTTTAGTGTTATTGCACCTATATTATTACACCTACATTACATCAGTTTCATACATTTATAATGTTTCAAATGCATCACAAAATATAAAAAGCCTCTGGTCAGACCTTGATATAATCCAGATCTGACCAGAGGGCAGCTTTATCTTTACCTGATAAATTCATATAAGCAGGTCTTTTCTATCTGCTGATTTTACAATATACTTCTAACGGCACATCCCATCTGCTTTACTTTGTCCTTCTGCTCCTTACTGAAGTCCACCCATATGCGCTGCATGGCATAATATCTTCTGTCATACATATTAAGATACATGGAAGGCCTGCAGTTATATAAGTTATACATGCGGACAAGTGCCTCAGCATCTGGATATTCCTGCTCCTTTTCATATTTACGATATTTTTTCCTTGGCAGACAAAGTTTTTCGGACATAGTATCCTGCGAATAATGCAAAACTGTTCTTACATATTCCAGCATTGAAAATCCATCCCACTGCTTTAACATATAATCAAGCAGTACATCATCATCGGTTACATTTTTTCCTCTTAATATATCATTATTACGGTAATGCATTATACTTTCAGCAATAATTTTCATAGCAAAAGGCTTACTGCTATCATCATATTCATTCATAATAATATCAAGATCTTCCGTATGCACATCATTCTTACTTCCACACACCAGCTCATCTATGTCTGCACCCAGCTCCTGCAATGCTTTTATATTTTTAAAAGATATAATAATATGCCCATTTTCACGCTTTGAATAATCATCCTGGGATATACCAAGCCTCTTCCCCATTTCAGTCTGATTAAAGCCGAGCTTTTTTCTATAATTTTTCATTCTTTCACATAAATCTTCATAATGCATGCTGTCCATTTACTTTATCCTCATAGTAAATTACAGTCCACATAACTGCAGACTTTAATTCCATTTTTTTCCAACATTTCTTATGAAAATTTTATTATATTACCAAATGTCCCAAATAGGTCAATAATTGCATAACTCTATCTGTTTTAAACTTTTTTATTATTGATATCAGCTATTCTCTCTAATTTGATATAAATTTAACTAGAAAATTTGACGATATAATTATATAATAAGAAAGAGTTTAATTTATTTAACTTAATTCATTGGATTATAGCAGTATTTATATTGATAAGCATTAATACTACTGGCATTTTACTTTACCAATATATGATATTTTAGAGGTGTTTTTTTTCTACTGATATATTTTGATGATATTATGAGCGCAGGTATTCTAATGCCTGCATCATATTATTTTACAATAAATAATACAACTGGAGGTGTTGTTTTATGAAAATACAAGATTTCTGTGATATGAATAAGTTCGAACAGATTATGTCTAACTGGGCTAAAAGTACAGGACTCGCTACAGTAGCTGTCGGATCTGATGGTAAATATATAAGCGACTGCTATAACTTCACTGAGTTCTGTATAGACCTGACGAGAGGTTGTCCAGAAGGCAAAAAGCGATGTGAAAAGTGTGACCGTGAAGGACATGGTGTATATCCTTGCCATGCCGGACTTGTTGATTTTGGTATTCCTATAACACTGGATGATGGTACAGTACTTGGAAGCATAATAGGCGGCCAGGTTCTCCCTGAACATCCTGATGAAAATAAGTTCCGTGCTACTGCAAGAGAGCTTGGAATTGATGAAGATAAATATATAGCTGCACTCCAAAAGGTTAATGTAAAGACGAGTGAAGAAATCCACGCATCTGCTGACCTTCTTGGTGATGTTATCAATATGTTTGTGCGTGCAAGCTATACTTCATACCAGAATTCACATATTCTTTCTGAATTAAAGACCGGCATAAGCAATGCTGCCGAACAGCTGCAGACTGCCAATGATAAAGTAAAACAGATTGATGGTTTTAGTAAACGTCAGAATATACTCGCTCTTAACGCATCTATTGAAGCTGCAAGAGCTGGCGATACCGGAAGAGGTTTCGCTGTTGTTGCTGTTGAAGTCCAGAAGCTTGCAAAAGGTATGGGCGAGGCAAGCGATGATATCAAAAAAGCTATTAACGAAGTCACACAGACTATTACCTCTCTGGATAAAGAATAAAAAATATAGTGATGTCAACTTACGTTGACATCACTATATTTTTTATCTGTCAGTACTCTCAACTTCGCCTGTGAATCCTGCCTGTTCTATCATCTTAATTGTATCATCTATTCCCTGTCCACCTGCTGTAAGGTATCCTGATGCGAATATTGAATCAACCACCTTAAACAATGTCGGTTCTATACCCTTAAAGTATACCTCTCTTCCTGCTGCACATCTTATATCTGACTTAGGTACCATAAGTCTTGCAAGACATAGAACTTTCAGACAGTACTCCTGAGTAAGTCCTGATATATCCCTGTCTGCAAGTCTTGTTCCCTTTATGGGGAGAAGAAAATTAATAGGAACTGATTCTGGATTGATTTCTCTGATATCCATGAGCATGTCCACAACATCACTCTTACTTTCACCCATGCCTATTATTCCACCACAACACATTTCAAAGCCAATATTTTTTAACATATGTATGTTTTTAATCCTTTGATCATATGTATGTGTTGTACATATATTAGGATAAAATGAACGGCTGCTGTTAAGATTGTGGTTAATTCTGTTAAGTCCAGCTTCTTTAAGCATCCTTGCCTGTTTTTCTGTAAGAAAACCTATAGAACAACATATCTGGGTATCATTCTTCTTCATTTTACGGATTCTTTCTGCAAGATCTTCTATTTCAGCATCTGTAAAGCTTATTCCACTTAGTCCTATGCAATGTCTTGCAAGATGTTTTTCATCTACCAGATCATTATCACCATAAAGCTTCTCATCTGATACTCTTCTATACTTTTCTATATCCGCATGTGATTCACATGACTGCGCACAATAGGCACAATTCTGTGAACAATTGCCACTTCTTACATTGGTTAAAAGCTGTATGCTTACTTTCTTTCCTTTGTACTTTAACCTCAATCCATATGCCGTGCTTATAAGCTTATCAAGCTTATCATCCGGCAGATTAAGTATATCAAGAGCCTCTTCCTTCGTTAATATATGCTCTTCGTTCCAATTATCCAACATTTGTTCAATAGCTGTTTCTGACATAATACATATACTCTCCCTTGTTGTCATAAAATACGCTTATATAAAGCGCTTATATGCTAATAAGTATAAAAGTATGAAAGCTTATTGTCAACTGCTTGGTATTGTAAGTTGACATTTTACACTGTAATCTGATACGAATATGACATCTTTGGTTCTTTCTTCTTAGCTGAAAGATATGTAATAATGTCCTTTCTTGTTATAATACCTATGAATATGCCTCTGTCATCTGTAACTGGAACAAAGTTCTGGTTGGTAATTTTCTCGAAAAGTTCCTCCATAGATGTGTCTACTTTAACACTAGGATAATTTCTTCTGAAATACAACTCATCGACCTTCTTTTTCTCAAGTTCCTTTACATCTATACTCAATCCATTATTCTGGTTAATCCTGCATATATGCCATAAAAAATCGCCTTCTGTTATAGTTCCTACATAACGTTCTTCCTCATCAAGCACAGGTATCGCTGAATAACCATAATAATTCATCTTCTGCAGTCCCTGCCTCAATGTATCATTATTATATATATATGCTACCTTACACTTAGGTTGTAAAAAAAATGAAATGTTCATATTCATCCTCCACTTAACTCTTTTTCCAATACTGCAACGTGCAAACAATTATATGTATATTTTCTAACACATTTTAGTGTAAACATTGTATCATATTAACAAGAATATTCATATGCTATATGTGCACATTTCATATATTTTTAATTATTTTTATATCAGTCTCTTCAATCTGCAGTTTTCAATTCCTTCATCCCAGAAATGTGCATATGTTTTACCTCTTATCTGACATATAATACTTGAGTTCATCGCACCATGTCCAACTATAAGTATATCTCTTCCTTTTGCAAGCTCTGGCTGAATCACTTCATCTAGGAACTGTCCTGTTCTTTCAAACAACTCATCAAGACTTTCAGCTCCCTTATCTGCTATATATCTGTCTGGATTTCTAAATAACACATTTACATTACAATCTGAAATATTGAAACTATTCTGTACTCCCTCATATTCACCAAACCCCATTTCCATAAGTCTGTCATCTATGACAACAGGAACTTGCGTTTTTCTGCCAGAGAGTACTATCCTGGCTGTCTGTTCTGCTCTTTTAAGTGGTGAGCAATAGCATATATCCAAATGTATATCTCTATATTCTTCTGCTGCTTTTTTTGCCATAGCTATTCCATTTTCATTAAGTGGTATATCTGTTCTTCCCTGCAGCTTATGCTGTTCATTCCAGTCTGTTTTCCCATGTCTCATTATATATAACATTCTGTTTATTCCTTTTCTTACTTTCATTATTTATTTCTATTGTGTTGTCAGCTGTCTATATGCACATTTAAAATCGTTTTCTCCTGCACACTGTACCACACAAAGCTGCAACAAAAATATAAAAATATAAAAATATAAAAATATAAAACTTATTATAACATAAAATAAATAATAAAACAGAATTTTAAGATAACTAACAAAACATCCGACCAGGTCCTATCAAGCGACCTGGCCGGATGTCTGTTTTATATAATATTAGGAAAAAAGTCTTGTTATTTTATACTAAATCAATCCCATAAGCTTTGGTACTCCAAGTGACAGCTCTGGAACAAATGTAATAAGCATAAGTAATATAATTAAACCAATAAAATAAGGTATAAGCTTAGGCGTTACTTTCTCGATTGATACATTTTCAATACCACAGCCTACGAATAATACAGAACCAACAGGTGGTGTAATATTACCAAGACACATATTGAATATAAGCATTACACCAAACTGGATATCTGTCATTCCAAAGCTCTGTGCGATAGGAAGGAAGATAGGTGTAAATATAAGTATAGCTGGTGTAATATCCATAAACATACCAACAACCAGAAGTATAATATTCATTAATAAGAATATTACAACCTTATTAGTTGAAATACTTAATAATCCGTTACTTATGGCTGCTGGTATTCCAGAATAAGCCATAACGAATGACATAGCTGATGATGCTGATATAAGGAAAAGAATTACTCCTGACACCTTAGCTGATTTCTTAAGTATCTCTACAAATGTCTTAAAATTCATGCTCTTGTATATGATAGAAAGTATGAGGCAATACAGAACTGCAATACCAGCACCTTCTGTTGCTGTAAATATACCTGATACAATACCACCAATAACAATTATTATAAGAAGTAATGATGGGATAGCATCAACAAATATCTTTAAAATACCTACTGACTTATCTCTTCCAACAGCCTTTATGCCTAACTTCTTTGCACCAATGAAGGCGACTATCATACATACAACACCCATCAATATTCCAGGTACATAGCCTGCCATAAACAATGTCGATATAGATACACCACCTGCAACTGTTGAATATACAATGAATGCCGATGTAGGTGGAATAAGAAGTCCTGTTGGTGCTGAGGCTATGTTAGCTGCTGCCGCATAAGCAGGATCATACTTCTGCTCTTTTTCAATGGGACTCATACATCCTCCTATTGCAGAAGCTGCTGCTACTGATGAACCAGATAATGCACCAAAGAGCATATTTGCAAGAATATTAGCCTGTGCAAGGTTTCCTGGAATCTTTCCTACGAATATCTGTGCAAAGTTAATAAGTCTCTTGGCTATACCACCATTATTCATAATATTACCTGCAAGGATGAATAATGGAACTGCTAAAAGCGAAAAGCTTTCAACACCCGAATTCATTTTCTGCATGGTTATGAATGTTATCTGATCCCATGACAGCGTTGACATGGCAGTTACAATTGACGAAGCAATAATACTTACTGAAATAGGAACACCTAAAAACAGAAGTACACCGAATACAACAAATAATATTACTGTAGTTACTGCAATACTCATATTTACCTCCTATTCTACCTTAACACCGGTTAAGTCTTCATATATATTAATAATCTGTGCAACTACTATAAAGATACCTGAAACAGGGGATACCGCATATACAAGTGTTCTTGGAATACCAAGAAGTGCTGAATACTCTGCCCTTGCTGACATTGCCAGCTTAAATCCACCAATTACAAACACGAACACTGCAAGTAAAAGAATAAGTACATCTATAACCAGTAATAATATTTTTCGTTTATTACCTGTGAGCTTATCTTTAATAATAGTGAGTGACATATGGTCTCTTGTAAAGAAAGCATATGCAGCACCTATAAAGGCTGTCCACATAAGTGAGTATTTAACAAGTTCTTCTGTAAATGCTGCTGGTTTGCCAAGCACATATCTTGTAAACACCTGCCATAATACTAACGAAGTCATAAACACAAGCAGAACAACACTTGCCGCTGATAATATCTTATTCATAACATTTTTAACTTTAACAAGTATATTAATCATAGTTACTCTCCTTTCCTTATCTCATCTATTCTGTCAAGTAAAGCTGCAACACCTGTATACTTATTTCTATACTCGGTAACAAGACCTGCTGTTGCACTTCTGAATGCTTCCTTATCTACATCATAAATAAATTCAACACCCATATCCTTTGCCTGTGCTACTGCCTCATCTATTGCCTTGTCCCACATAACCTTATGAGACTGTGTAGCATCCTTTGCACACTGCAGTATAATCTTCTGATCATCCGGCTCTATATTATTCCATACCTTTGAGCTCATAACCATAACATCAGGTATCATGGCGTGCTCATCAACCGAATACACCTTACATATCTCACCATGCTTACCTGTTGTAAGCGCTGTTTCATTGTTCTCTGTTCCATCTATAATACCTGTTGAAAGGGATGTATATATGTCGCCATAGGACATTGCTACCGGTGTTCCACCAAGTGCTGTAAGCATATCCGTCTGTGACTTCATATCCTGGACACGTATCTTTATTCCTTTAAGATCCTCTGGCTTACGTATAGGCTTATCTTTTGTGTAGAATGAACGGGAGCCTGATGTAAAGTATGTTAAGGTTACGAATCCATCATCTTCTGATGACAGGAAGAAATCCTGCATTTTATCAGAATCCATTATTTTATAAAACTCTTCAATATTACTAAATATATAAGGAAGACCAAATGTATTATAAGCATCATTATATGTTGCAAGACCTGGTGCTGATACTTTTGTCATAGCAATAACACCTGCCTGAAGCTGCTCAAGATTCTCTGTCTCTGAACCAAGCTGTCCATTAGGGAATATCTTGATTATTATTCTTCCGTTAGTCTTCTGCTTAACCTCTTCTGCGAACTGCAGCATAGCTATATGTACTGTATGACTTTCTGACAAACCATGTGCCAGCGTTAATACCATAGGATTTTCTGCGGTAGCTTCCTTACTGTTTGATACGCTATTTGTTCCACAGCCTGTCAGCCCAAATGAACATATAAGTGTAACTGTAAGCAAAACAGCAATATATTTTTTCATTTTTTTCAACATATTATACCTCATTTCTGTGCACTCATTTTTTATATGTCAGCTACTGGTCTTATGCACAATAACCTGAAGCTGTGAATTACACTATTTCTCCTGTTTCGTAACAGCCTGCTTTTGCCTGATGCTATTACATTCCAATCATATCAAAGACTTCAAATGATATAAGCACCTGATGGTTTTTCTTTGGATTAGGATACTTTATCTGCACTGATTTCTTAGTCTGGCTGTAATACCATCCAATATCACTCTCCTCATATTTTCTTCTATGAAGGAAATGTGGCACTTCCTTTCCATCAAGCTGTACATAGAATGGTGCTTTCTCCCTATGTATCACATCAAGTTCCATTGTTTCTGCTGTGTTCTCATAACTGCCTTCATATTCAAAATCGATATATGTCTTTGCACCAGCTTTAACACTAATATCAGTTTTTAAGTAGCTGCCATTCTTATAATCATTAGTTTTTCCATCATCATCATATATCGTGAATGATGAATCTACATCAGGTGCCATTATTATATGAAGTGAATCAACCTTATCATTCATAAGATTGTTAAGCTCATTACCAGCCATCGGAATAATAGCTCCACTCTTTATAAACATTGGAATTGAACTTATATCCACAGGTACTTTTATAGTCTGGCCGCCTTCATATTCGTTTCTGGTATAATAATCATAAAAACGTATATTTTTATCTCCTGTATCAGGTAAATATACCTCTCTTATCTCTGCACCCTTTTCTACAACATTTGCTACAAGTAATGAATCGCCCCACATAAAATCCACGCCTTCATTATATGTATTACTATCGTTCTGGAATACCATAAACATTGGCTGCATAATAGGAAGTCCTGTCTTATGTGCTCTGTATTCAAGCGAATAAAGATAAGGAGACATAGAATATCTGAGTTTAATTGCAGTTCTAATATAATCCTTCATGCCACTATACATCCATGGCTCTGTAACTGTATTATCAGTATTTACTGAATGTATTGAAAATCTTGGCATGAACACACCATTCTGCACCCATCTTACAAAAAGCTCAGGCTCTGGTGACTCTCCATAGAATCCACCTACATCACAGCCGTGATTTGCAACGCCAGAAAGTCCCATGCCAAGTATAGTTGCTATGTTATACTTTAATGCATCCCAGCATGTAAGATTATCGCCTGCCCACACCTGTGCATATCTTTGTATACCTGCGTGTCCCGAACGGCATACTGAAAATGGTCTTATATTTTCATTATATTCCGTTACTGCCTCATTAGAGAGCTGGCACATGATATTACTCATTACCGGCTTTAGCTCACCAATAGTACTTCCTTTACCTTCAAAATACACTCTTGCATCCTTATCAACCATAGAATCATATTCACAGTTATCATTCCATACTGATTCACAGCCATACTTTATAAGTCCTTCTTTCAGGTATTCTTTCCAGTATTCTCTTGTCTGCTCTTTGGTGAAATCTACAAATATTCCAGTTCCACCCCACCATGTACCTTTACCGGGTTCATCCTTTATGCTGTCATATACAAACATATCCTTTTTCTTCATATCTTCCAGATACGGATGAACCAGGAGCATTCCAGGTTTGACATTAGGTGAAACAACTATGCCCTTTTCCTTCATTTTTGCAAACCATTCTTCTGGATTCTTGAATCTTTTATAATTCCAGGTAAAGCTGCATCTTTTAATTCCCTGCTCTGTCTCTACTGCACAATATCCTGATGAAAGCTGGAAACCATCTACAGGAATTCCTTCTTCTCTGGTAGTATCTATAAATTCAAGTATCGCATCATCACAATCCTTAGGAAGCTCTGGATAATACATTGAAGAACCAAGATATCCAAGTGCTGCCTTTGGAAGAAGTATTGACTTGCCTGTAAGATCTGTATATCTGCTTATTACTTCTCCTATTGAAGGTCCTGCTATAAGAAAGAGATCTATATCTCCGGCATCTGATCTGAAACTCGAGTAACGATGCCAGTAATTTCTCTTTTCACGTCCCATATTAAAGTCACATTCTGCTGTTGTATGATAGAAATATCCAACTGCCTTATGGGTTGAGCCTGAAAGCTTTATATAAAATGGGATATGCTTATACAACGAATCTGTTTCCTTAGGATTGTAGCCCATTGCATCACCAGGAGCCATATTCATATACTTTTCAGCCTTATTAATATCTCCCCCTTTCTCGCCAAAGCCATAAAAGTAGTCATCCGCTTCTATCTGGCTTGTATGTATCCGCCTTTTATTTGAATCCTCTCTATATGCAAGATCTGTAATATCTGCATGTAATAATGTTCCATCTTTATCATATACACATATGCGGAATGGATTCTTTTCAATTTCTATACGAAGCTTACTTCCGCAAATAACTGCCTTGTCAGTTCCATCCACAAGCTCTGAGTATGCCACTTCAACTCTTTTTCTATAGCCCTTTAAAAACTCATCTGTTCTTGAGTCCCATGCTGTCATAGCAAGGCTATATGAAGCTTCATCCCAGTCTCCATCAAAGCCGGCTCTTATTCTGATTATTTCATCTGTGAGAAACCATATTCTTATTTCTACTGAATCTGTAATAACCGAATAATAGTTAGTGTTATAGGTTACATTTCCTGCCTTATAACATATTCTCATATTATTTTTTATCTCCTTTCAGTAATCTGATAATCTCTTGTTTATGTTTTGTTTATAATTAATTTATACAACTATTCAATAATTAAAACTATACAGATATTGACAGGATAAATTGGTTTTTTTACATTTCTTGCACTTTCAAATTTTTCGTTGTATACTACTTATAATATATTAAATATAACTATACAGTTGTGAAATGTATAAATATTGCTTTATATAAACAATTATTACATAGTTAATATATCTGGGAATATGTTAAGAGCAGCTTTAGAACAGCTCTTAATAAGCATAGAATTGGAGAAGAGTATTATGATAGATGTAGCACAGAACCTTATGTCACTTGGTGAATCCATAGCTGCAGCACATACGGCCAGCGTCAACGATAATATGATACGTTCGCACTATCACGATTATTATGAATTGTATTTTTTAGATAATGGTGAAAGATATCACTATATAGACGATAAATTGTATAAAACCGAGGCTGGTGATTGTATTATATTCCCACCTCAGACTATGCATCGTTCCTACAGTGAACAAGGATGCACATTTTCAAGGATTGTACTTTATTTCAGACCGGACATAATTTCATCAGATGCCCTGAGGCAGAAGCTTGCAAACTCATACTGTGTATACAAGTCTGATACGGAATCATTAAAAATGTTAAGAAGGCTTATGTACTATTTTCTTGAAGCCCAAAACTCAGCCTCAGCATACAAGCAGGAACAGATGGAAGCACTTGTGAATCTTATAATTATTATAGTTCTTGAAATGAAAGAGAGCACCATTGGTATTGAAAGACATAATAGAACAACGCAGATTATTAACTATATCAACAACAACTACGAACATGACATATCACTTGATGTTCTTGCAGATATGTTTCATATAAGTACTTACTATCTTTGTCGTGAATTTAAGAAAAATACTAACCGTACTGTTGTTGACTATATAAAACACACGCGCATAATGAACGCAGAACGTTTATTCAAGGAAACTGATAAAAATGTCACCGAGGTTGCAACGCTGACCGGATTTTCCAACCTCACACACTTCAACCGCGTTTTTAAAGAAATAGCCGGAGTTAATCCTTCACAGTACAAGAAGTTACATACAAAGAATTAATTACTCCTGATTAAAAAGCCTGTCATATGACTGTTCGAAATCATCTAGTAATTTATTTATTTTTTCCCGGTCATATAAACCTTGTACCTTCCAAAACATAAGTATGCTGTTGAATTCCTCTTCCCTTTTATCTATAAATCCAATACACAAATGTCCATTATGCATTGCACTATCCGTTTCCTGGCAGGCAAAGCAGCCGGTATCTTCATTCAGTCTTGAACAATCTCCACAGGTAAGCTCCTTTTTTTCAGGAATATAATGGCAGCTATCTTCAACATTTACAACAAACCATTCCCCTTGCGGATATGAACATATTGCAGTTCCTGTTTCCTCTGTATTGGATACATTAGTTTTATATTTACAATTATTGCACTTCAATTCATCCACCCTTTGCTTCCTCCTCGTAAATAAATATTCCATCAAAAATCCTATAAAACAGTATAAACATGGATTTATCTCATGTAAACTTCCCCTTATTGTTTCCCTTGTGTTATATCGTCATGCCAGTGTTTACGAACTCTGAAAATGACATGGTGAACTGATTGAAATGTTTCTGATTTTTGTAACAAATGATTGATTTAACGATAAGTAGCTTATTTTAAGTTCTATGTTCAATTATTTTCCAATATCCATTTGGGTGTCCAGACTACCATTCTTTAAACGAATGTCTTCTGTTATAGCTGCTTCTTTCTTTATGACGTAAAAAAATACTACAAATTATAAATACAATAATTCTTATTTGTCAGACTCTTTTTATTTTTGCTGAATCATCTTAAAATGCTCCAATATCTCCATAATTGCTCTTCCCTTATCTTTTGGACACTGTGGCTGTCTCAGGAAATGTTACATAATTAATCTGCTGGCTTGGCTGCTTTGATACTTCTATAAAACATTAAAATCTTTTATGGCAAACTCGAGGATAACACAAAAGCAGGCAGTCACGTTGTAAGACTACCTGCCCATTAACTATTCTTATATAGTTTTCTTTATTTCGTCAGTTCAATAAACTGGAAGTCATCGATTTCTTTGCAATAGAAAAACATTCTTATTTACTCACTATTTTACAATTACTATTTTCAAAGTGATATCTCCATTTGACAAAAGTTCTGTTACATCACCTTCTGGAATATTCATTTTCCCCAGTCTGGTATATGCCCATGAATTGGATCCATAAAACACTACTATTTTGTCTCCACTATATAGAACTATATCTCCATTATGAGTAGTTAACTGCTTATCATTTTTTGTATAACTTTTTTCCAGAGAACCAACCTGCTCATTGTCGCTATACATAGACATCTGCACTACGATATCTCCATTGCCAGCTTCTTCCATAAGTTCTTGTACAGTCTGATTATCTTCCCATATAACTGGAATTTCAGTATCATTAAAATATAACTTCATATATTCTTTCTCACCATCCATTGCCGATTTGTCAGTAATTTCTGTTTTTTCTAATTCTCCAGCTGAAATTTTAGATTCAGTACTATTGTCTATTATTTCTTCAGATATATCATTTTCAAATGAAACACTTCTTTTTTCTCTGCATCCTACAACCCCAGATAAAACTAACACGCAAAGACTAAGTAATAGTACTCTTTTCATCCTTATAATTCCTTTCCAAATTCATATGCTTTCTTCATCACATCCACATGATCAGCAGCTGTATTGGCAGCATCAATTCCACCGCCACAGACTATGCCTTTTAATGAAGCCTTTTCAAAACAGTCTACCCAGCCTTGCAGACCATTGTAGGCTTTTTCAAATGCACTTTCATCATTCTCAGCGGCAGTTGCAATCATATAAATATCTCTGAATGAATAATCTGTCGAATACAAAGGATTCAATCTATCAAGAAGTGTTTTCATCTGTCCGCACATCTCATAGTAATAAATTGGTGTTGCATAGACAATGACCTCCGCATCCTTTACCTTTGCCATAATATCTGCAACATCATCCTTTAGTACACACATTCCTGTCTTCTGACAGGAAAGACAACCGACACAATATTTGATTTCTTTGCCTTTCAATGAAATGTATTCCACATCATGCCCCGCTTCTTTTGCTCCCTTTACACACTCTTTTGCGAGTATATCAGAATTGCTGCCTCCTCGAAGACTTGTAGATATAATTAGTACTTTTTTTGCCATAATTAAATTTCTCCTTTTTCTGTTTTCAATGTCATGACTAACAAACCCCATTTTCTTCAAAAAATTTCTGGATTTTATCAAATGGGATCACATCCAGATTATCGTAAAGATCTGTATGAACAGCCCCCGGAATTGTTAGCAGCTCTTTATTGGATGTATACTTGCTGTCCTTAATCATATTTTCATAAGCATCTTTTCCAAAATAATAGCTATGCGCTTTTTCTCCGTGAACGATAAGGACTGCACTTCTGATCTCATTACTGTACTTTAATATTGGCTGATTTATAAATGTCACTTTCTTATGTTTTACTTTTTCACTTTGTGGAAAAGTTTTATCCCATTCAGATACCAGCTTTAATTCTTCTGTTTTCAACATATTTATCATCCTCCATATATAAAATTTCTTGTAAATACACTAATAATAGTATATGATATAAATATCATACAACCTAAAGTTAGCTTTAGGTCAAGCATAATTATGAAAGAAGGTTTTTTATGTATACAATCGGTCAGGTCTCTGCAATGTTTGATCTTCCTGTTTCTACCTTAAGGTATTATGACAAGGAAGGCTTTTTCCCTAATCTGGAACGTAAGGGAAACATCCGTTATTTCAGCGATAGTGAATTGGAAGCTCTTCGCATTATTGAATGCCTGAAGAAATCTGGTCTTGAGATTAAAGACATAAAGCAGTTTTTTATCTGGGTATCTGAAGGAAGTTCCAGCTACGAAAAAAGGAAAGAATTATTTGAAACCAGAAAATCAGCTGTTGAAACTGAAATCCAGGAACTTCAAAAAACTCTCTCCCTATTAAAATTCAAATGCTGGTATTATGAAACAGCAATGAAAGATGGCAACGAGGATTCTATAAATGCCATGTTACCTGATAAACTCCCAAAAAATATACAGAAACTTTATGACAAAGGATATGGTCAAACCGGGTCATAAATGCTTTGATTTCCTCATCAGTCACAAATGCCTGATCCTGCACTTTGTAATTAACACCAGTTTTTTCCCTGTTTCACGCTCCATTCATTATCGGTTCTTTATGGTATATGACATAAAACGCAATCACACAGATAAAAACTGATAACAACGAACCGGCTGCTGTTGCAAGTCCCATCGGAAACAATGTTGTCTTAAATAGCCTTGATGTCAGATAAACTCCCGGAATACGAACCAGTACAATTGCCAGAATGTTATGTAAGAATGACAATCCGGATTTTCCACAAGCACAGAAATAACCGCTGCAGCTAAAATGAATACCTGCAAAAATACAGTCAAAAATATAACCTCGCAAATACTGACTGCCAAGCCTTATCACATCTGCTCCATCTGATGTATTTCCATCGGTAAATAAAGCTACGATTGATCCGGCGGTAAATTGAATTGTAATAGTTGCCAATATTCCGAATCCAACTGCAATCAACACAGCATACCTCAGTGTTGCAATTGCTCTTTCTGGTTTATTTGCTCCGATATTCTGTGCCCCAAGAGCTGAAACAGTTGATAACATAGAAGACGGAACCAGAAACAGAAAGCTTATAATTTTCTCTACAATGCCAACGGCAGCTGCATCGTTTAATCCTCTCTGGTTTGCAATAATCGTTATCACAATAAAAGCAACCTGAATCAGGCCATCCTGCACAGCAATTGGAATACCGATATATAATATTTTCCCCATTACCTCACGATAAGGTTTGAAATCTTTCTTACTTAGCACAACACTTTTTCTTTTTATAATAACAATCACTGATACAAGCACACTGATAGCCTGTGAAATAGTCGTTCCAAGTGCAGCACCCGCAGGACCAAGTTTAAGTGCTCCCATAAAAAGATAATCCAATACAATATTTGCAATACATGCCACGGCTATAAAATACATCGGACTTTTACTGTCTCCCATACCTCTGAAAATGGCGCTGATGATGTTATACGCCGTGATAAATGGAATACCAATAAAACAGATTGTCAGATATGTGACCGTACCATTTACAGCCTCCGCAGGGGTAGACATTACTGATACAATAGGGTGTACCAGCATAAGCAGCAATGCCATTCCAACGATAGCAACTCCCATGAATAAAACTATGGTATTACCAACTGCCTTAGATGCCTGTTTTTTATTATCAGCTCCAATTGCCTGTGCAATACTTACTGTTGTTCCCATCGCAAGACCTACAATCATAACAGTAATCATATGCATGATCTGCGAACCGACAGATACCGCAGTTGTGCTTGCTACACCATCATATTGCCCAATAATAAACAAATCTGCCATTCCATAGAGTGTCTGCAAAAAATAGGAAAGCAGATATGGAAGGGAAAACAAAATTACATTTTTGAATACACTTCCAGTTGTAAGATTTTTTTCCATAGCATTTTCCTCTTTCTTATCTGATATGAGCATATCATAAACTCTATATCGGTTGTAGAGTCAATAAACATTTGCAAATTTTATAATTTAATTCTGTATGCAAAGTAGATTGCGATAGTTGTACGCATTATTTCCACAACAATGCTGATTTTCTGTATTTTTCTAGCATTACCTATTGTCCTCCTATTTTTACAGATATATCACATCATATAATTATCACTTCTAGTTATTTACTGCATTCCATAATTATCTTCTCACACCTGGCATATCCAAGCTGTGAACTGTTCAGGCACAACGTATAATTACTGGCTTTCCCCCATTTCTGCTCCGTGTAAAAGTTATAATTTGTCATACGTCTTTTATCTGTGTCTGCCATCATTTTGACAGCTTCCTTCTCTTCAACATTATATAAGCCCATGATGCGCTGTGTTTTTTCCGGCATATCCCCATGAATAAACACATTTAACACATCATCCCTGTCTCTCAGAATGTAATCAGCATTTCTTCCAACGATTACACAAGGCTCCTTTCCAGCCAACTCCAAAATAACTTTTCTCTGTGCTTTATATACGATATCTTCTACGGACTTTCCTGTAACATCGCGTCCGGAAAATGCATATGCAAATAAACCTTTCTTTGGAGATAACTCAGCATTTTCCTTAATGTACTCTGGTGACAATCCTGACTGTTCTGCAATCTGTCCAATAATATCCTTGTCATAATATGTAATTCCTAGTTTCTTTGCCACTTCTTCACCGATAAAACGTCCACCACTTCCAAATTCCCTGCTGATTGTAATAATTCTTTTAGCCATTTTTTATTCCTCCTTAATTCAAAACATCTACTTTATTCTTTCTGATTCTCTTTAAAAATACATATCCTACCAGACATGAAATAACCTCAGTTATTGGAAATGCCCACCAGATCAGGAAAACTCCCATCTGACCATTTTTGACAAACACAGAAAGAATTTCAGCCAGTGGCAGGATAATGATAAGCTGTCTCAGAAGAGAGATAACCAATGATTCAATACCACCATCCAGTGCCTGAAAAATTCCCTGATAAGCAACATTTATTCCTGCAAACAGAAAGCTTATTGAGATTATCCTCATTGCTCCGATAAAATATTCCCTTGACTGTCCTGCATTAAATAAAGTTGCAAAAGCTCCAGGAAAAATTTCAGTAATTGCAATTCCTAGAATCATTAATACAACTGTATAGATCAGTCCATACCTGATTCCATCCTGAATTCTCTTTTTACTTCTCATTCCATAAGCAAATGCAATAATCGGAGTGATTGCATCTCTAAGCCCAAAGGCAAGGAACAATACAAACTGCTGCACCTTATAAAACAAACCATATGCAGTCTGCGCCGAAGGACTGAATTTCAAAATAAGGTTCATTACATAAACCATAATTGACATCAGAGCCTGTGCAATAATAGCAGGAAGTCCGATTGCATAGATTTCCTTGATTATTCCACTATCCGGCTTCATATACTTTACATCATGTTCAAATTCCTTATTCATTTTCATATGAAATATAAACAATAATATTGCAGACACAACCTGTCCAATAACAGTTGCATATGCAGCTCCCTTCACTCCCATTTCAGGAACCGGTCCAATACCATAAATCATAATCGGATCAAGAACAATATTCACCACTGCACCCACAACCTGACCGATTGTAGAATATAGTGAACGTCCTGTTGCCTGTAAGAGTTTTTCAAATAATGAAAAGAAAATAATTCCAAATGAAATTACGCAGCATATTCTTAAGTAGTCTGTTCCCATTGATATAACTTCAGGGTCAATTGTCTGTGATGAAATATATGCCCTTACTCCAAAAAATCCAAACAACAGGCACACCGCATAAATAATCACTCCAAGAAACAAACTATTTCCCGCAACTTTTGCTGCTTTTTTACCATTTCCCTGTCCAAGTGTTCTTGCAAGAAGTGCATTTGTTCCAACACCTGTTCCGATTCCAACTGCTACCATAAGCATCTGAACCGGAAATACCAGTGTAAGTGCATTAAGTGCCGCCTCACTTCCTGATCTCATGTTTCCAACAAAGGCACTGTCTACAATGTTGTAAACCGCCTGCAATGCCATAGATAAGATCATCGGTATTCCCATCTGAACCATGAGCTTATTTACCGACATCTCCTTCATCTTGTTACTTTCTGCCATCTTAATCCTCCTTGTTTTGCGAAGCAAAATCCGAACCCCTTGGTGAGGAGAGGATTTAGCCTCCTTGTTTTGCGAAGCAAAATCCGAGCCCTTTGGTGAGCAGATGATTTAGCCTCCTTGTTTTGCATAAAAAAAGTGTGTACTTACCTCATAAGCTGGACTTACGCTGATAAGCTACACACTTTAAAATGCATTATATATTTTCATAATGTGCGACAGCATGCGCACAAAAAAACGAGCAGCAAAACTGGATTTACGCTAGTCTGCCACTCGTTTAGAAATTATTATATTTTTCTTTTTAAAAAATGTCAAACAAAAATTTTCTTGCATTTTTTCTCTTTTATGCATTGTAATAGACACGAAATAAAGAAACCAAGCCAGCTTTTAAAGCGTGAAATCACGAGGAACAGCTTATCCTCACCGATTTCACGCTTATTTTTTCTGCTTGTACAATCTCTTTACAATATTGTTGACAGCATGTTTGTCGCAAGATTATCCGAGACTGCTTTAACTGCGGCATCTTTAGTATATTCTATCCAATTTCTGATGATTGCTGTCGGAGTCGGAACTGCTGTAGGTTTAAATGCCTTACTCTCCCGTAAAATTGGACAACAAAAAGCAGCGGAAGCCTGTCAGGTTGTCGCGGACATTTACCGCGTAGGACTTCCAACCATTATCATGCAGGCAATCGGAAGCATTATGACTTTTGTTGTAAACAGTATGCTGTTAAGTAATTCGGGCATTAAAAAAGCTGGCATTTACCCCAGCTTTCTTTTATCTGATATATTCAAATGATAAACATTTAATGACAATTATTTGCCTGTGCGGGTTTTTCTGGTTCTGTGGCAGCAGTTGTTCTGGTTGCTGTGCTGCTACAAACAACACCGAAAATAATTTTTTTCATTCTTTTTTATTTCTGTATACATTATAATTCACTAATTTTTAATTATCAACGTGTTATTTGCACATTGTTTTACATTGTAAATATAAGCGTATATTATTAAGTATTTTTACACTAGAATATAAGTGGGTGATTTATATGAAATTTAAGATTAAAAAACAAGAATACGAAAACAGAACATTTAGATTGCCTGTTGAGCTTTTAGAACAGCTTAACAAATTGGCTTCTGATAAAAATATTTCACTTAATCAATTAGTCGTTCAATGCTGTGAATATGCAATAGATAATCTGGATGATTCTGAACAGTAACAAAGCTGGCGGTTATGCCAGCTTTTGTTGTACTATTCTCCCATTTGTTTACAGCCGGTGTCGTCACGCCTAATCTGTTTGCCATCTCCTCCTGCGTCATACCAGCTTCTTTTCTATATTTTTTTATAACAACGCCTATATCCATTTGCTTCATCTCCTGAAAAATTCAACAGCTTTTGTATACTCAGCATATCAGATTCATATAGATTGCACAATTGAACAGTGTTTAATTTTTATTCAAATTAATTAACCAACAGGAAATGTTACATAATTTATCTGCTGGCTTGGTGGCTTTGATACTTCTTAGGTTAACGGCTAGATACGCATTAGAGATGTCTCCATCCAAATGCTGTTCTAGCAAGTGATTTTTCCCTTGAACCCTTTGTTTATTATATTTGATGGCGCTTTTCGCCCCCAAATAGTGAAAGTGGGGGGCACTTTCTGCCCCCACTCAGGAAATGTTGCTAAAATACTGTTTAGATTTATCATACATACAAAATGGGAGTTATCTATTTCTCCTCTTCGTTAAGACCTAGTTCATTACATATTACTTGCTATCCCTGATACCTTATTCTTTCAACCAGCGTTTCCTTTTTCAGATTACTGCTTAAAACGCAGGAAAGTACAA
>JABLTP010042610.1_pt1 | contig 29059 bp, 24 predicted proteins | sample 7160111 | NCBI WGS metagenome assembly JABLTP01 (sample SAMN14651227, study PRJNA627086) | human gut metagenome | isolation source: feces | host: Homo sapiens
CCAAATCAATATGAGAATAATTATTATTCAAAACATTAGAATTTAAAATTTATCTATTTTATGAGTCCTTTTTCTTGACGTAGTACCAGATCTGTAACATTCTTTACAATATAGATCTCTGGAATATCATCAAAACTAATCATAACGACAAACATATTTTTATGATTCTTTGTATATCCTTGTCTGGAACAGATACATTAAATTCAAAACGGATACATCCAGTGTTTGAAGATCCAATATCATCATTCACTTCAACAGCTACAAGAGAAGGTTCTTCAGTAGCCCATTTATATCTGCTCTTTGCATTGTAGAATGCTTTGTCAGATATACCATGAAGCTTACAATACTGAGAAACGCTCAATTCGATAGATTCTTGATCTGCGAATATATGCATCCATTCCACTTTTGAAGTACCTGGCATAAAAATACGACCTCCTTGTGGTTCTATTATTTCACAAAGAGATCGTTATTTTAATATGAGCCTATTTGACGCTTACAAGAAAAACGCCTAGAGCTTGTCTCTAGGCATTTGATTTATACTATCCTAATTTCTTAAGGATGTTATCTAATTGTGCTTTCGTCATTTCTAGCTTTTCTGTGTAAGATGCTAGTTTTTCTTTTTCTGCATTGACTTTAGCTTCTGGTGCTTTATTGACGAATCCAGGATTTTTCAACATACCTGAACAACGTTTGATTTCGTTTTCTAGGCGTGCAATTTCTTTTTCTAGTTTTCCTTTTTCTTCTTCTAAGTCAATTAATGCATCCATTGCGACTGTTAATACAGCTTTTTCGATTGTACGAGAAAGTACGTCTTCTGTATTTAGGTCTTCTTTGACTGTGGCGTGTGCCATGCGTGCTAGGATGGCAGTTGATTCTGTATTTAGTGCTACATAGCCATTGTCGTTGTGTAGTGAGATTGTTAAGTCTTCACTTGGTTTCATTGCGTATTCGACTTTGATTTCACGTACAGTTTGAATAGCACTGATTACTAACGCCATTTCATCTTTTTCTTTATCTGTGTATTCGAATTCAACTTTTTCTGGCCATGTTTCTACGTTTAAGCTGGCTTTTTCGTGTGGCAAGTTCAAATAGATTTCTTCTGTCACAAATGGCATGAATGGTGATAATACTTTTAGAATTCCCATCATGACTGTGTATAGTACAGCTTTCGTATTGGCTACTAGGCTTTCGTCTTCTGAGTATAGTGTGGCTTTTGATAGTTCAATATACCAGCTGCAGAAGTCGTCCCATACGAAGCTATATAGTTCGTTTCCTACGATGGCTAATTCGTATTTGTCCATGTTTGTTGAAACGTGGTCTAATACTTCGTTAAAGCGTGCTAGAATCCATTTGTCTACACTATTTGCTTTTGACATGTCTAGTTCTGGTTTTGTGTCACCAATTTGCATTTGAACATAACGAGCTGCGTTCCAGATCTTGTTAATGAAGTTCCAGCTTGCGTCCATCTTCGTTTCATCAAAACGTAGATCTTGTCCTGGTGTTGAGTTTGTTGTTAAGAAGAAGCGTAGTGCGTCGGCACCTTTTTCTTGAATCACATCCATTGGATCAATACCATTTCCTAATGATTTAGACATCTTGCGTCCTTGTGTATCACGTACAAGTCCGTGAATCAATACGTCTTTGAACGGACGGTTCTTCATGCAGTAGCGTGTTTGGAAAGCCATACGTGCTACCCAGAAGAAAATAATGTCATATCCAGTTACTAATACATCATTTGGGAAATATCTTTCTAGATCGGCTGTATTTTCTGGCCAGCCAAGTGTTGAGAATGGCCATAATGCACTTGAGAACCATGTATCTAATACATCTTCATCTTGTGTCCAATTTTCAATATCTTTTGGATCTTCCATTCCTACATAGATTTCACCTGTTTCTTTGTTTGTCCATGCTGGAATTCTGTGTCCCCACCATAACTGACGAGAAATACACCAATCTTCAATATTTTCTAGCCATTGTTCAAATGTTTTATTGAAACGTGGTGGTACGAAGTTAATTCTTTGATCTTCGATTTCTTGGTTCTTTAATACTTCTTCAGCCAATGGCTTCATCTTCACAAACCACTGTTTACTTAAGTATGGTTCTACAATTACGCCTGTTCTTTCTGAGTGTCCTACTTGGTGTAAGTGTTCTTCAATGTGATCTACAACACCCGCTTCTTTAAAGTCGTTAACTAAGGCTTCACGACATTCAAAGCGATCCATACCTGCATATTTACCACACATATCATTCATTGTTCCATCTGGATTCATACAGATTGGCATTGGCAAGTTGTATTTTTTAGCTAATGCGAAGTCATTAGGGTCATGTGCTGGTGTACATTTCATTACGGCTGTACCAAAACTCATGTCAATATAATCATCGGCCATGATTGGAAGTTTATCTCCGTTGGCAGGGTTAATGGCGTGCATTCCAACGATGTCTTTATATCTTTCGTCATCTGGGTGTACAAAGATAGCTTGGTCGGCAAACATAGTTTCTGGACGTGTTGTCGCAATCACTAATTCTTGTCCTGTTTCAACCACTTTATACTTGAAGTAGTACATGTGTCCCATGATTTCTTTGTGTTCAACTTCAATGTTAGACAATGCAGTTTTAGCTTCTGGGTCCCAGTTGATAATTCTTTCACCTTGATAGATCAATCCATCATTGTATAAATCTACAAAGACTTTACGAACGGCTTGAGATAATCCTTCGTCTAATGTAAAGCGTTCACGACTATAGTCTAAAGATAATCCTAACTTAGCCCATTGGCTACGAATAGTCGAAGCATATTCTTCTTTCCATTCCCAAGCTCTTTCTAAGAATTTTTCACGACCAATGTCATAGCGAGAAATTCCTTCTGATTTTAAACGAGCATCTACCTTTGCCTGTGTTGCAATACCCGCATGGTCCATTCCGGCTACCCAACATACATCATAGCCTTTTAATCTTTTATAACGACATAAAATATCTTGTAATGTTGTATCCCATGCATGTCCTAAGTGTAACTTTCCTGTTACGTTTGGTGGAGGGATCACAATACAATATGGGCGTTTAGACAAGTCGCCCGCTGTGAAATATCCTTTTTCAATCCAATTTTGGTATTTATCATTTTCTACTGCTAAATGATTATACTTTGCTTCCAACGTCATCCACAATCATCCTTTCCGTACATATAAAAAAGCACATCCCCATAGGACGTGCTTGACGTGGTACCACCTAATTTTATTCTCATTCACATTAACGCTGTGTCACGAAATTTACTACTCTTAATTCATAAATTCAACTCAAAGACTACCTTCACTTATCCAACACACAAGCTTTCACCAAACGCTTGCTCTCTATAGAATTGGCATAAACTACTCCTTCTTGTCATCGCTTTGAATTTAGTTTATCAAAGAAAAAGTAAAAACTCAAATCATTTTGAAAAATTAGTTGTTTTATTCTCTACTTTACTATATGATGATTAAAGAAAGCGGTGTAAACATGGATAATCAATTATACAATCAAATCAAAGCTGTTCATGAACAATATATTAAAGAACAGAATCGTTTAGAAGACGAGATCGATAGACTAAGACGAGAAATCGTTTGTCTGGATAATGAAGACGAAATTGAGGCGTTAAATAAACTCGTTAAGATCGATGATATTAAGCGTAAGATGGTTGTAGAATTCATTCATAGTTTAGATAAGATTGTAGAACAGTAATCTACAATCTTTTTTTAAATTCTCCATTTTTATTATATATTCGTCAGCAGTTTATTTGTACCATCTTTAAATTTGACGCTTACAATAGTTTTACTGCAATAACCTCTTGTCAACAACTCATCATTGTTATACTACACTCATTGGGATAGCCATATTGATTATGGTTAAAAAGCACTCATACATAAACGTATGGGTGCCCTTTTAACATTATACTTACTACAATTCACTCAATTTAGAAAATATTGTATTTATATATGCATTCTCTTCCCAGGGAAAACTATTGAAAATGTGTTGTCTTTCTCTATAGAAGTCTTCAGGTACACGAATTGAGAAATAAATATTAAACCATGCTTTTAGTTTATCTCTACGCCTTTTCATATATAGAACCTTTGGATCTATTTCATCCACAAACGATTTACTCCTGTCAATAATTGTTTTATCATACGCATCTTTTTGAGCAATAGAATCTAATAACACCGTTTCAATTGCACCTTTTTCAGATAGTGGAATAACTAATAGTAAAAACTCGACTGTGAATTCTTCTTCAATAGAATTAATAAAGCTAACTTTACACCATTCATTATTAACTATTGTATCGACTATTTTTCCATGTTGTTCACTGATGAGTCGATTCATTTCATTTAAAAAATCTGTTTCTGAATTATCATCATCTCGATCTGTAACAATCACAATTTTTCTATAAGCTTCTTCTATAGAACCCATCCAATTGCTTTTTAAAACATTTTCTAACATCGGAATTAAACGACTACAACTACCATCATGGCCAATCATTACATTATTCTCATTCTTTTTTAAGATTCGATTCCAACGCATAAATTTAATGTTAGCTCTGGAGTTTCCATCTTGCCAATGATGTACCGTTTTAAGATAGTATTGAATAAATAGGCAATCCGTTAAACCTTCACATAAAATAACAGACTTCATTATCGTACCTCAATATCATAATCATCCATAGCTTCAATTGCTTCATAGCAAGATAATTTTCTTGTTAATGTAGAATCATCCTTCTTATATAAAGTGTAAAGATTCATTTTATCTTGCAATGTTGGATCACACTTTAAAACTTTATCAATTGCCTCTTTACTATGCGATGTAATGAACAATTGAATATTGAGTTTTACAGCTGTACTTAATATCCATGAAAATATTTTATTCATAGCTGAAGTATGAATCGAAGTTTCAAACTCATCAATCAATAAAATTCCGTTTTTTGATGCAATTACTGCACTCATTAATAAGATGGCTTTTTTCATACCATCCCCATACAATTCTAAAGGAATCGCTTCTTTATGATTTTTTGAAAGAATCATATACCTTTTTCTCCAAGCTGAATTTCCTTTTGAATCCACATTCAAACCGATTATATCCTCATCAAATTCTATCAATACGCCCAACATCTCTTGATATAATTCCACATTGTTCAAGACTTTACTTAAATAAAAATCATCATAAACATGTTTAAAAGACGATACTAAAGTGGTATTAATTAATTTCGTTTCCTGTTTTCCATTTGTAGCAAAACGATCATATTCAGAGTACTTTTCATTCAATAGTTCTTGACCATCTAAATCAATTTTTAAATTCATAAACTCCGTATCAATCATTTCATCACATTCACGAACTTTATTACTATACCCCATCATCTTACGCACTTCGCTATCCGGTAATAATTCAAAATAGTTCTCTTTAAAAAGATTAACGCTATGTGTCTTATTCTCTAATTTAAAACTATATTCAATTTTGGAAACTACCTCTTCATCCACCGGAAACAAATAATTCACTCTTTCAAATGTTGAAAAACTAGTCCTAACCATCCCTCTTACACTTCGAGTCGTAGAATATGCAAGATTTCGAACACTATCAATTCCTTTAAGAAAATTAATATTCTCTAATAAGCTCGTTTTTCCAGTATTATTATCACCAGTAATTATGTTAATATGATTCAAATCTTTTAATTCAAGATTATGAATACCTCTAAATCGGTGTATATCAAATTCTTGTAGATGAATTGCCATTATAAAACTCCTTTCATTTTTTTACTCTCTTCCTTAGTCATTCCGTTATCATAACTAATTATATAATATTATATTATTACCTTCCCCTTCAATATTTATCCTAACGTTCTATTTAATGAATTTGAATACTCTTGCAATGCCTCATTATATTTACGTTTATTACGCATGTGTAATTCATTGCTAAAAAAATATAAATTTGTTAATTCATCATATATGTATCCATTTATATAAAGTAAAAATCTAGCAAATTCTTTATCATCTAAATCAAATTGATACATAAATTCATCAATTGACCATATCTTCTTTTCACAAATAAACTGGTTGACATATTCATTATCTACAGGTGGAAAAACTCCATCTGGTATATGTAAAAATTTTTTGCTTATATAAGAAATTACTGATTTTCCTAAATTAAAAGAATCAACCATTGTCACAATAAAATCTATTTTAGTATACACGCCATTAATAACAGAAATCAAAAAATTCCAAAAGCTTTCAATTCCGCAAGCTCCAATTCCACCAGGTCTATACCATATAATTGAAGTTAAATTAAACTGATTTAAATACTCTTCAATTGTGCATTGTTCAACAGGCACAATCCATTTTACAATGCCATTTTTAATAATATATTTAACAGCTAAATAAACATTTTCTCCTCGCGTATAATGACATAAATTGTTTTCTTTATCAATACAATCCAAAGGATTCAATCCTAGTTCATTTAATAAATCTGCTAAAGTTGTTGTTTCACAATATTCAAAAATAAAATTTTGTAACTCTTCTCCACAACCTTTATACACTACCTCTATTTTCACATTATCATCCTCATTTCCATAATATTTTTTACTGATACATATCATACACTTATTTGTCGGACATTAAAAAAATAAGCTTATCTATTTTATCACTATCTATTAACCTATACATTTCGATCCGATTTGTTCTATCGTTCGTTTTGTTAAGACGATTTTTAATGCTATTTCACCAAAAGTGTACAAAGAGTTCTCTATTAATAATGAAATTACTTTTTTCTCTGTTTTATTTAAACCGACACTTTATACATTTTTCTATTTTTCAAGCATCTAACTCAATAACAGTAAATATAGATATGAGAAAATTATTAGTGCTGATACTTTTACTGTAAAAGTACATTATAAATTTGCGATTTCTTAAATCATATACAAAGGAATATTGACTAACCAATCTTCTTTTTTTTATAGTTCTACATTAAAGTACATGTGCGAGGATCTGGCTTAAACTTTTCATAATACGTTTTTAAACTCTTAGCTTTACTTCTATTGGAACAATCAAATCTTATGTATCTACCACAAATCAATTTTACAAGACACTCTATCATTTGTATAGTAATAAACTTATAAACCTACAACGTTTTTAATTCTTGGCAAACAAAATGCCCGGTTAACGCTCCTTTAAATTCAACAAATAAATGATTGCCATCAATCAATGCTTATTGATTGATTCCAGCCATACATCCAAGTAAACCCAGTTTGTACTTGTACATGAATTAGACGAAGGAAACTTTTATTCAATAAGTTCACAAATAACTCCTTTGTCTAATATGAATTTAACTTTACCACTCGCTTCTTCACTGATTTTATCATACAATCTTCCAGCACTATAGCTTTCTCCAAGTACTGTATAAGGACTATTGGCTACATAACCAATCTTTCCTAGTCCTGCAAGATTTACACTAATGGCTTCTTTATCATATTCATTATCTTTTTCTTTCTTTAAATAAACAATCATTTCTTTTTCTAGAAATGAATCGCCATAATAAAAATGTAATCCTGTAACTGTAAAATAAATGTTTGACATGAGTATGTCCTCCTTTTTAATTTTAAGTTACAACATTAATTGACATTATGCGTGTCTAAATAATAAATAAATCAAATTATTTTTTGAATAGATCATTGGACTATTTGGAAAATAAAGAATCATACGGTATATATAATAGACAATCATGAGTGTACACCATATGATTAATATCATTTTTCTTTTCTCAGGTTTTAACAGGCATAGAATGCCACAAATAAGTGTTGGTATTAATAGAGCATGGTAATACAAAGATAATTGAATATTTCCTTTCAGAAGATAATACAGGCTTGTTTTCATGTTGCATCCTGGACATGGCAATCCTGTTATGAATTGAAAGGGGCATTTATAGAATAATAAAAGAAGGAATAGTATGAGAACTATTCCTAAATATCTAGTCTTTTGCGAAATCATTAATATGACTCTGAAGGATGCAAAAGGATACTAATGATAATTGAAGTATAGATAATACCATTAAAACGATACTATCATCACTAGGATGATGTCCATTACTTCTTGTAAGACTTGAAACCATCTTACCAGCCTTCCATAAGTAGTATAATAAGTAGATTCCACATGTCACAATGCTTAATACAACAACAAGTCCTGGTTCAGCACCTTTTTCTTGGTTTTGACTTTCACACAAATCATTTAAGTCATGTGCAATTGTATATAGCCAATAAATACTATAAATGAAACAAGTAACTAGACTTAATACTACACATAGTCCAATACTCTTTTCTTTTACAACTCCAGTAGTAAATGAAAAACTTGGTTCTACATGCACTTTTTCATTACCTGCAAGCTCGGTATTTTTTAATCTTTGCCAATCTTGCATGCCTGTTTTCCATACAAAACTATTTCCAGTTAATACACCGCTATCAATAAATCCTTTCATGTCTGATTCACTAAAAGGACCTTTAGAATCATTATTCTCTACATAATACCAATCATTCGAAGATGATGTAGAAATAAATTCATTCAATTCTGTATTCTCTAGTCTTTCCCAGTCTTTCATACTTGCCTTCCAAACTAGAGTATTACCATTGATTTCACCAGAAGTAATCTTAGTCTTCATCTCTTCTATACTGAATGATCCTTTAGAGTCATTGTTCGATACATAGTACCATTCTTTGACTGATGTAGATTCTTCTGCTTCTTCTTTCTCATTCACTGATTCTACTTCAACATCACTTTGCTCAACATTAGTTGTATTTAATGTCTCTTCTACATTATTTTCAGTTACTTCTTCCGTCTTATCCACGACTGCAACAGGTACAACAATATCTTTATCGACTTCTACCTTTGTTCCACAATTTGAACAAAACTTAGCATCATCACTTATTTCGTGCCCACAATTTTTACAAAACATATTCAATCTTCCTCTCGATTAATTCAATTATAAAATGAATACTTCCTTAACTCAACTACTTAAGAAAAACTTAAGATTCATTTCTATATTTACATTTCTTTTTTTAATCCAAACAAACATGAAATCAATCTAGGATTCTTCATACATTTTTTTGGAAACACAGCTTTTTTTGGCATATTAAACTCTCGAATCAATGGAAAAAAAGCTTTATCTTCATCGATTTCTATTTTGCCATATAATTGTTTCGCTAATTTGAAAATTTGTGCGTTATTATTGCCAAAATCAATCTCATGAATTTTTTCGATTTCGTATTTTACATCTATTGATTTAAAAAAATCGTCAACTTTACCTTGCCAAGAATTATCTTTCTTATTATTGTCATTATTAGTATCAATATTTGTTTTATCGATATGAGCGTAATTAAGAAATACACAAGTAACACTATCTATATTATTTTTCAGCATAATTTCTTTAATTGAAACTTTTTGACCTTTACAATAATATTTATTACTTCGGTCTTTGATTTTTCTACCTGCTTCAGGAAAGTAATTTTTTAAATTATCCACAGTTTGTTTTCCGCTCAAGACAGTATCAAAAATAAAACATATTTTTTTTATTTCTTTTTTCTCAATGCAATATTTGCCCTTATAAAAAGCCAATTCATGTAAATATAACGAATGTTCTCTAAATTTTTCCTCTCTTAAATAATTTTCATATATTCTGGTTAAAGTATTATCTGTACTATATTTTTCTTTAGGAACAAATAAAACATTTGACTTATCCATTGATTTCACTTTATTACACGCTTCTTTATAGTGTGTTTCTTTATGATAATAAATCAATTCCATTAAATCTTTTTGTTTTTCGACAGTTATACCATAAATAAACAGATGATTTAATATTCTAATATAATAGTTACTTTTATCATTACACTCCACGCCATCCAAACTCAGTAATATATTATCTTGTAGTTTTATTTTATCAACAATTAAAGATGGTAATCTTATACTATTTGGATCTATGTATTTCTCATATGAATTTAAATTATCATTGATATCTCTTATAAGATCACGGATTTTTAATCCTTTTTGTAATCGATCATTCAAATAGTAATTACCCTGATAACGCAAACAATCTCCTTCATCCAAATCATTTTCATCCAAATCATTTTTTATAATTTTGTTTTCATCAATTTCTTCCTTCTTAGAATTCACATAAATATTGCGGTTTTTCTTTCTTTTAATAATATCTTTTGTTGAATTTAGCACTATTTCCATATCAGCATTATTGAAAATACACGATAATATTTCTTCGCATGGAAGTTCAAAAGCGAGCCATTTTAAATTTGTAATATCTAAATTGTAATCATTATTTACATAATCTGTATCTTCTGCGAACGTATTGATAAACTTACTTATTGCACTAATTCTTTCAGTTGTTGGTATACTTTTTAGCCATTTCAAAATCAATCCATTTTGATAATGATTAACACAATCATTTTCAAAATTCATAATAGAATCCTTTTTGCAATTATTATTAATCATTAACAATTCCACAAGAGAGCCATATAACACAAAATCCAGTCCGTCTTCTCTTAACATATTCTGATAATATTTTTTCAGTATATTTTCTATCACAGTATTTGAATTATTTAGATTAACTCTTGATGCAGTTTTATCGCTAATTAAATAATTATCATTAACACAAAATGGATTGATTAGTTTCACTTCATCATTGTCAATATATAAAGAATTATTTAAAAATATATTCTTTTCATTTTGTTGTAAAAACATAAAGGTAAAATCTAATTTAGATTTTAAATCATCTCCTTTTAGTATTTCATCTATGCTAATAAACTTAGCAGCTTTGCTTAATTCAAATTCAACATAATATGCGATAGCTTTTCCGTTATTGTTTATTTCCTTTTGCACATTAGCAATGTGATACTTATTTAAGATTTTCTTATCAAAATATGACTTATCCGGATGTCTAATATAAATTTCACGTTCATTTCTAATGATACAAATTACCTTGTTATTTTTTAAATTTAATTTCCATTCTTCATTATCGCCTAATAATCTATTATTAATATCTGCCATATAATCTATAAGTTTTATATTATAATTGGCTGCCATTTGATCTAAAATTTCCTTCTTATCTTTGAACTTATTTGTTTTAAATATTTCTAAAGCAATTCTTAGTTTATAAATTAATTTATCATCCCATGTATCATTATAAAGATCATCCTTCAGCAATACATGAAATAACAATTCACTAATAGGAAAATATAGAGATTCATCTTTGTTTTGAATTCTAAAAACATAGCGTATAGTTTCAAGTTCACTACATATTGCATCCATATCCTGTAGCATTTTATCAAACAAAGAATTATCTTGTTCTAAAATATTATTGTATAAATTCTTTAAAAAGCTAAAAACTAAGAGTTTCGATGAATCTTCATTTTCTTCATTTCCTATATTAACAATATTTTCAAACGATTTCTTATAAGCATCTATTAAGCGATTGTTTTTTAATTGTGCATCTTTGATAAGACTTGAAATTTGAAAGAAAACCTTAATAGCAATCTTTTTACAATCAGCTATTTCAAGCGTATTTAACTTTGTAAAGTCTTCTATTAATTTTATCAACTTGTCATCGTCAGCGATAGGCAAACTCAAAGATTCTAAAATTTGATTTAATTCATTCTCAACATCATTAACCTGCATATTTTTATTTACTCCATCTTTTGATACTTTGAATAATATTATATTCTGAATTGTCAATTTCTTCTAAATTCAATTTTTTCAAATAATGATCATAGATTTCAATAACAATTGATTTCTCTAGCTGATCATTATATATATTTAAATATAGACAACTGATACAATTTTTAAAATTGATTGAATTTGGTTTAATAAGCAAAAACAACCCGTTTTCAAGCGCATAATTTAATAACTCTTTATTTGTAAACAAATAATTATAAAACTTTTTAAAAGTAGTTCCTCTACCATATTCAGATTTGAAAATGTTTTTTGCATACTTATAAAAATATTTCTCAGTATAATATGTATCCGTTTTATATCCAAAAAGATAACTTACGTCATCAATATTAAAACTATCTTTTAAACATTCTATAAAGATTCTTTGTTTTTCATATTTATCTCTTAAATAATCTGTTTCCGAATATTGAAAGTTATAATTAAACCTATCTTTTCTTAAAATTAAGTTTATATCCTTATCACTTAAATCTTCGATTCTGCCATATATATATGTTTTTTCTTCATTTGTCTTTAAATTGTAATTTGACAACAATTTCTTTATGTTTTGCATTAAAATATCTGCATCAACATTTTCTTTGTAAAAGATTATAATGTCGTCTACATAACGATATAATACATAATTCTTTTTAAGAGTATTTGCTGTTTCAGGTATTCTTTCTAAGATACGGTTTAAAAATAATTCAGCAATGATTCTTGCGTATGCAGGTCCCTGAGGTATACCAATGCGTACATTATCATCATTGACTTTTCTCATAAGTCTTTCATTATAATCAATTAGTTTTTTCATTATACATTTATCTTGTAAAGAGAAACCATCTGAAAGGCCACGATAAAGTGACAAAAAATCAATATTATCAAAATAATTCTTTAAATCAATTGTCATCACTCCCCAATCGCCCAAAAAAGGTATTTCTATATATGACTTGATTTTATCAATGTAATTTCCCCATGAAGTATACCAATTATAAAACAGATTGGTATCGGATAAAAAAGAAACATTATAACTATATGATTTTAAAAGTGAACCATGTTTATACGCAATCATTAAAGCCAATTGTGTTGTAATAATTCTTTCTTCAGTATTCAAAACTACCATATTACGTTTTTTTGTTTCTGATTCTTTTCGAACATAAATATAATAATTATTTAAAGGAATTACATCATCTGAATCAATTATATGTTTTATTTTTTTATTTAACTTTTGAATATCGTATTTTGTTAAGCCATTAATTTTAAGCCACTCAATAATCTCTAGATTCTCATCATTATCTAGCATATAATTAGTTTCTTTACGAACTGTTGCTTCTAAATCACCTAATAAATCTAGTTCATTTTTAATTATATTATTCTCTTCCAATGATAAATTTAGTTTTTCTGCTAAATATTCAAGTCCAGTTTTCGTTTTATCAATATTTTCTTCAATATCCATATCGTAAATGGAATATAAATATTCAAAAGTTGCTGGCCTATATTGATTTTTTAAATTTTTAATCCTTTCACTCGTTATTTTTTCATCATATTGAATAGTTCTTCTAAAAATCGATTTTAATAATTCACTATCATTCAAAGGAGATAAAGTACCTAATAATACATACCAATCTTTTTTCTCTAAATAATTGTGATCCAATCTTGTGAAGATTTCTTTATATACCTTTATTTCTGACAATATATTTATAACTTGATTGCATTTAATGTTACACTCATCATTCACAATCAAATTCTTATATTTATTAAAATTCAAAGTGTTATTTGTATAACCTAATTTCTCTAATACTTTTATGACGTTATTTCTTCTATAACCGTTTAAAATAGATAATTGATTACGATAAAAATCTAAATCATAATCATCAGGTTGCTCAAAAGAATCTTTAAAGAAAAATGATTTACCACCCGATTTATGAGTTGATAAAGGAAATTTAACTTGTTTACCAACACGATTGCCAATATATGAATCAGTTTGAGGAAACAAATCAATTCCATACTTTTCATTTAAATTAACTCTATTACTCAAAGTTTTTATTACCCAATAACTAATTTCTTTATCAACCGGTGAATCAAAAATTATCCAAACATGTATCCCACGACGACCCGAAAACTCTGTAAGATATGTAATTTGTAATTCATCAAGATAGCTTAATAAATCCGTCTTGATAATAGTATATAAATCAGAAATATCTTCTTCATCAGCTGATTTATCTTTACAATCAAAATCTAAACAAATCCATTTTATCTTTCCATTACCATATGACTGTTGATAACAACCCGCAGATCCATTATTCAACAACATATTCTCAATAAGCGAAGAATCATATTGAATATATTTTGTTATATATCTTCCATCATTTTGTTGTATAGCAATAGCATGTGGATTTACAACAAATAAATCAAATTCTATTTTTGATATTTCTTTTATTATTTCTTCCATCTCAATTATTCTCCTATTATAGATCTTATTTTTTTACACATTTTAAAGTTGAATTGATTAACTCTTCATCATTAGAATAAACTTGCGCATTACATGATTCTAAAACAATTCTATTGTAATAATTAACAAATTTTTTATCATCCACATACCTAATCATTCTGTCCCCGGATTTTAAAAATGTTTGTTCACCATAGAGACAAATCAATATTCTAGGTGTAATCGCATAGTATACTTCAGTATGATCCTTTATTAAACCAACATTAAATAACTTGGTTTTGTCTGTTTTTGAATTTCGAACAATAACAGGTTCATCACTAGTCAACAAACAATCTTCAGGAAAAACATAAATAATCCATGCTTTTTCAAATAAGACTTCAGCTAGTCGATCAATTCTATCTTGATTAAACAATTGTTCTAATAAAACATTTTTTACAAATTTTTTCTGAAACACTTCTTCTATAATATGATCCAACATTGATAATTGAATATTTTCAAACTCTTGAATTATCTCCTTTTCCATATCCTTTGCGATGACTGGAGCAAGTTTAAAACCATATTCAAATGTATGTTTACCTCTTAACAGTTGAAAAATAATAATATGTGAAAAATCTTTTTTAAGTGCATCGGACATTAAATAATCATTATTTAATACATTATAACTCGTACATATTTTAATAAGCTTTCTCATACAACTTTCAATTATCGGCTCAATTTTTTTGCCAAAATACTTTTCCAAATAATATTTATCACTAAGATTTTCATCTGTATAAAAGTTGTTTTCTAAAGCAACATTTTCAATCTTTGTTTTAAATAAATTTTGTTTAGATTTGTCATATGTATATATTTCATATTTTTTATTATTTTTTATAGCAAATCTTTTTAAATACAATTTTGGAACATAGTGTTGTCTAATTGGTTCATCATGCTTCATATAACCACCCACATATAATTTTTAAATGTTTAAATATCTATAAATTATTTCTTTTATTTTATCACAATTGAATGAACCTAAACAAAACACTTATCCATTATTTAACTGTGATTCAATAACTATATATAAATTTTCTTTGACGATTCATTATCGTACATGGATTTTATCTTTTAAACTCTTTAATTGTTATGAAGTTGAAAAACAGGCTTATAAGGTTATATGTCATTGTTGTTGAAACTATCAGATAAATATTGAAAAACCAGACTGAAAAATGCGTGTCAATTGGCGTTGAATCACATCAGTCAGCCTGGCTATAAAAATATTAAGATAATATTAAAGTCAAATCAAGATGTGAACGATAAAAATGATAAGGTACAAAGTGAATATAATATCCACACCTTTATAGTATTACAAAGGCAAAAACAGTGGATAAGAGTGAATTGATTTATACGGAATACGATAGTCGAGTAAATCATGCAACAGAAAGATTGATGCACCGGTTGACCGCTACAGATACACTGATGGTGCGCTATACACGCACCATTTTTCCGTCACATGCAACCCATCAGTGAATGTGAACGAAGCGATTTATTTGAAGTGATACAATCAAGAACTGATAAAAAATCAACAATTTACTGCAGTCAATGGGCTCCTGAAGGCTGGCTTGGCAAATTAGGCGATGGGCCACTCGCTGATGCCATTCTAGATTGTATTAGAAACTCATCTTATACAATTCTTTTAAAAGGCAGATCTCTTCGAGAGGATTATTCAAAAATCAAATAATAAAAATGAGAGTCATTTCATTAAGCTGAAGTGGCTCTCTTCGTTGATTTAGTGGCTCTGAGCAATGGATTGCATGGCTCTGTCCAAATGGATTTAGTGGCTCTATTTTCATGGATTAGGTGGCTCCGCCACCATGGAATACTTATTAGAGAGAAGTATTTGATCCCATTTTATTCATAACTTGCATATCTACCTAGTAAAGTATCTGCTTCTAAAATAATTCTTTTTGAATCTTTATCAAAACAATACTTTCCTAATTGTGTATTGTAATCAGTAAAAGTATATTCTTTGACGAAAATAGCATTATATAAGTCTCTCAATTTATCTTCTACAGTTACTGGAATACTGTCTTTCGTTTTAAAGGCATCACTAAATTTTATAATTGGTAATATTTCATCTTTATTCAATAAATCCTGAACTATATATGCACCATATTCATTATCATATAAATCCAATAATGGTTGCACATTTTTTCCTTTTATAAATTCATCATGCTCACTAATATTACTAAGTTTTAAAGCTAATGATAATGGCACTATATACGTAAATAGGAAATTATATATATCTCCACGATCATAGTTCACACCAGCAACTTTTACAGTATTATAATACTTGCAGAATTCTCTTAAGGATAGATTACAAGTGTCCTGTATCCTCATAATAACATTATCAATTGTAGAATAATCATTAAGATTTAATGAATTAAAGAATCGGTTAGAAATTGTTGTAGGTAAAGATAAGCGAATATCAAAGAAACGATCTAAATATCTACAGGCATCAAAATCATTTCCATAGAAAGCTTTAATTGTATGCTGGAGCTGCTCAATATTCATAGAAAACACAAATGTAATTCGATCATTCACAAAATAATGTTCAATTCGCTCTAATACCTTTATTGCAAAGCTAGGTCTACAACGATCCAATTCATCTACAAAGATAACAAGTCTCTCGCATTTTTCATTTAAAGCTTCAACAAAGAATTCTTGAAGAATAGCATCCATTTTCTTTTCTTCTTGAATATTCTTTAATAGATTAACACCTTTAGCATTGTTAAAAAAATTTGTAACATCTCGTCCTGTCACTACACTCAATGCAGAAGTTAAAATAGAAGACATGTTATCTAAATCTATGAGTCCACCCTTTAAATCTAATTGTTGTATGATTTCATAAATCAAGGATAACACTGGATCTTCTTCTGTATCATTTTTCCATGCATCGTAATAAACTGCTAGAAACTTATTATCTGCTAAGTTCTCTATAAAATCTTTATCATTTATAGAGTCATAAACCTTTTCTTTCATCTCTTGATTTAAATAACTCAATGAATTCGTTGAACTTAACAAAAGAGCACATTGCTTCACAAAAAATGTTTTACCACTTCCCCATCTACCATCAATCGCAATACTGCTCATACCTTGTTGATATTGTAAAAGACGACAAAAATTCTTTAAATCCTTATTTCTATCTAACAAATCTTCATTCATAGTTTGAAGTAAATTTTCTTCTGTAGACAATAAAACTGCTTTTTTCATTTATACTCCTTATATTACATTTATCTAATCCAAATACCATGTTTGAAATCTACATCAATAAAACATGCTAAGATATCTCCTTGTTTTAAATCTAATTCTTCTTGTTTAGCTGTTTTTAACAAGTCGCGAATAACACCTTCGGGATCGGTATTGTTTCCTTTAGCAACATTAATTTTATATTCACTTTGAGTTTGGTTAAAAGCTGTAAAATTATTTTTTTCTGTTTGATTACTTCCTTCCGTTCCAATTAAAATGATCTTTTTAGGCTTTCTAGAATATTTTCCTCTTTTCTTTTACCCTACTCTGTTTACCATTCAATATCCTCCAAATTTACAAATGGCATGGCACCATATCTTCCTTGCAAATACCCTTTTTGAATGTTTTCAGATTTTCTAGGTGAGAATTCATCCAGTGAATACAAATCAGAAACGCCAGTTTTATTATTTTTTTCAACAAAATAAATTTGATCACGTCTAAATAAATTTAAATCTAACAAACTAATTTCATGAGTATTAAAAATTAATTGTGCATTATTTTTATTAATATTTGGATTTTGAAACATTTCAATCAATGATTTAGTCATTGCAGGATGTAGAGCGTTATCAATTTCATCTATAATGATTGTTCTGCCATTTTCTAATGCATTCTTTAAAACCGGACCATAAGTAAACAATCTCTTTGTACCATTTGATTCATCAAAATAGTTCAAAGGATATTCCTTTTTCTCTCCATTTTCTACAACCTGATGAGACGTAACGATTCTACGCTGTTCTAAGACTTTCTTTGCAGACGGAATTGGATTCATTAACCCTTGTAGTTCTGGCTGCAATTCAAATGGTAATTGATTCACTTCACGTTTTATACTTTCATAATTAAAATTTGAAATATTAATATCTGCTTTTTGTAGTAAATGCAACATAAATGTATTTAATGAACTATCATTATTATTTTGATGTCTATCAAATTCTGTATACATTAAATCTTCTAGATTTTGAGAATCATATGTATCAATCATAGTTGCAAACCACATATATGCATCTCGAGTTAAATCACTATTCCAACTTGTTGCAGTCGCAAGAAATAATTTATTTGAAGTATTTTTATCTACGATTTGAGATAGTTGTGACTTTGTTTTAGTTGTAAATTTATATTTATTAATTTCACTTCTCTCAAAAATCAAAGATGGTTTAGAGCTCTTGTATTCATATAAATACTCTTCCCATACATTATTTGAATCCAAAACAAAACCATACTCATATTTCACATCATTATATGTATAGATAAAATCAAACTTAGTTTTATCAAATCGACTCTTACTATCCAATAAAAACGGTGTCACCATTAAAGGCTGATCTACTTGTAAATTATTCGAATTACGAATCATAATAATAGCTGCAGTTAATGCTTTATGAAGATTTGATTTACCCGCTGCATTTGCACCATATATAGCAACACTTGGTAAAATACGTTCATTTTTAAAAGACAATAAATTTTCACTATGTGAATTATCTTTGTTCGTGCTTAAGCTTAAGACTGTTTCATCTCTAAAAGACAGAAAATTTGTTACTGAAAATTGAATTAACATAACAACCCCTCCAACACAATAATACTTTTATTTTTTACTAAAAACAACTTATTTTGCTCGTTTTTGCATTTTTATTGCATTTTTGCGTATTTTGAAATAATTTTTAACTATTATAAAAGTGAATGCCATATCCAAACATTCACTCTTGCATCTTATCTTTGTTTACTGATAATCCGATTCTTCGTAAGTATCCTCTTGATAGTATTGATCATCTGGATTGTAGTAATCTGTATCATCATAACTTTGATCATAATCATAGTTATAATCTTCTTCGTCTTCACTAGAATCATTACCAGATGGATTAAGTATTCCCATGTTCTGTAATTCTTCTGTATTACCTACCGCATTATCTTCACTAGCTGTCTGCGAATAACCAGAAGGATCTTCTACCGATGTAGAACTCTTTCCTTTTAATACCGCCTGAATCTTCTTTTTAGCAATTTCATTCATTACATCATTTTGTGCAACTACTGAAGCATAAGATTGAGATTGATAACAGAATTGATAATCCGGTTCTGCAACAATCGCATAAGATTCAATTTTCCAGTTTGGCATATTATCCAACTCATATTTTACAAACTTACTAATTTCATCGCCAGATAAGTTTGTATCAAATGCAACTGCAATCGCATCCATAAATTTACCATAGTTTGTGATCATCTTTGGAGAAATAATACGTTTAAAGATAGCTTTAAATACTTTTTGTTGGTTACGCACACGTTGGTTATCCCCATCCAAATAGGCATGTCTTTCACGTGCAAAAGCTAAGGCTGTCTCACCATCCACATGATGTTTACCAATGCTTAAACCAGGCTGGCTATTTACATAGAAAATATCTACTTCTTCACCCTTTTTAATATCCAAATCAATTCCATCTAAAGCATCTACTAAGTTAACAACACTTGAAAAGTTGATTCGAACATTATAATTAATTTTAATACCCAAAGCCTTTTCGATAGTTTTTTCCGTACTCTTAATACCCATTAAACCAGAATGCGTTAATTTATCATAACTACCTTCTGGACAAGCTAATTCAGGATCATCTTCCGGACAAACAAGTTCAACATAATAATCACGAGGAATACTTGTCATCAAAATGGTTCCAGTTTTAGGATTTACAGTAAGTAATAAGTTGGCATCACTTCTCGTATTTGAATCTTGTAAAGTACCATATGAATCATTACCACTGACTAAGACTGTAAATGCATCCTTTGAAATATCATTTACTGGATCACTTGGATTATCATTCTTTTCTACCTTTGTATAATGCACATTTTGATGAACTACTCGAGAATCCGTTTGAAAATTAAAATATCCATCAGCTTCATGAAGGATATCACGATACTTTTCATTTAAACAAATCGCATCAATTTTATTATCATATAAAGCAGCCATCATGTCCAATAAAGCATCATAATCTTTTGTCTTATATTTGATGTTGTCAGAATCCAAATCCTTCAACATACGCTTTGTAGCTACTTTATCCATATCTAAAATAGTACCAATTGTCTTACCCTTTAAATCTTTTTCTTTTTTAATTGAAGAACTTTTTAATACAACAATTGACGTCATTGTTGCCTTACTATCCGCAAGACTTGTTACAACATCAAACGTATTATCTGTTTTAAAAATGAAATAGTTACCATAGGCTAAACCCATACACATGCAAAGTGCAATGAACCGTGCTAATATTCTTGGCAAAAACTTTTTAGCTTTAAAGTGTAATATTAATAAAATAATCAAGCATAAAATAACCATTACCAATGAAACTAATACGATTAATTTTGCAGGTAATAAATTTAATTTTATGATTTGAAAAATCAATAAAGCCAAACTAATAATCATGAATATAGTCATGAACTTGCTGATTGGTCGTTTCTTTTTCTTCTTTTTTCTTTTACCATTACTATTCACATTCTGTGAAAGTTTAACATCCTTTTTAGGCATAATAATAATCTCCTATAAACTCTTATATAGCTCACAATTTCATATTATATAATAAATCCCTTACAATTGGCAAATCTGCACACAAAGAGACCCCTTCCACTACAGTCAATCTATAGTAGAAAGGAGGTTCAATTACTGAGTATTCCATGCACTTAGAGCCACTTACAATACATTGTGTGTTGTATTATATTTTAAGAAAATTGAAACCATGATATTGTTATAAGAATTGTTAGTAACAACTACATAAATCTTTCGCAGCGAAACGCAAAACCTTTAAAACCACTCTGTTTAGCCTGATATAAATTCTTCTCGTAACACAATAGATTCGCTTTATACTTATATTCTAAAGACTTAGAAGAATAGTCATTTAATACGTCAAAGAATAATAAGAATAGACCAGCTAATATCAATACACATGAAGCTAGTATTAACCAAATAACAGGTACAATTAAATAAATTACATCCAATATAACAACACCAATAAAACAACTAAAACATGCAATCATAAATCCAATATGACATTTATGATACTTCTTACTTAGTTCTTCATATTGACGAATATTTGTATTAATTCTATTTTGTATATAATCTTGAGTTTCCATAGTAAACAACACCTCGCCCTTAAATTATATACCCATAATCAAAAAAGAGTAAGGGATATTCCTTACTCTACACTATCTGCTGATTTTCCTGCCATGACAGCATTAATTTTGTTTGAAGCTTTAGTAACAGTACTTTCATCTGGAACCATTACATAAGCAGCATTTCCAAGTTCTGCACACATTTGTGTATCTCCAGTACCATCAACCATAGATTGCTCAATTTTCCATTTTGGATTTTTATTCAATTGATATTTAATTAAACTAGTAATTTCATCATTTGACATTGTTGTTGAGAAAGTATTGGCCATACTATCCATAATAGAAGCATAGTTAGTTACAATAGCAGGGCTTGTTACTTTATTTACAATTCCCATAAGAACTTGTTGTTGATTCTTTGTACGCTGACGATCCCCTTCACTATATGCATAACGCTCACGAGCATATCCTAACGCTTGTTCACCATTTAAATGGTTCACACCAGCATGTACACTAAGTCCTGGAGCATGTAAGAAGTTACTACATTCATAACCTGGTTCAACATTAACGTCTACACCACCAATTGCATCAACAATATCAGTCACTGTATCAAAGCCAACTTTGAATGTATAGTTGATTTCAATACCCAATAGTTTTTCTACCGTACGCTTAGTTGCATTTGTACCATGAATACCTGTATGAGTAATCTTATCCAATGCACCTTGTTGACATCCATCTGCTGCATCACAAGCCGTTTCGACATAAAAGTCACGAGGAATTGAAGTCAATAGAACTGTATTAGTTTTTGGGTTTACTGTAGCAACCATAATAACATCACTACGTCCATTTTCATCATATCCACCACGAGTATCTGAACCAGAAATTAATACATTAAATGGAGTTGTAGTAATATTACTTACGGCATTTGCCTTATCTGTATTCTCTACTTCATAACTGATTTGATAAACTACACGAGTGTTATTATCAAATTCAGCATATTCTTCGATATCTGTGATTTGTTCACGACTTGATTCATTGATAATAATTGAATCTACATCTCCATTATAGAAAGCAGCTAGCATATCCGTCATACTTTCATATGGTGTTTGGTTCATTTCAATACCAGATTTACTTAAATCCTTTAATACTTTTTTTGATCCCACGGTTCCAATGTTTTGTAGTACACCGATACTATGTCCAGCTAAATCATTCTTCTTTTTCAAATCACTGGATTTCTTAACAACTACACTCACAGTTGTTTTTGAATTGGAAGATACAGTCGTCATATTTGATAATAAATTACCAGTTTTTGATATATAGTATCCACCCATACATGATCCTAATGCAATAGCTATTGTAAAGATAATACAAATAATTTTAGACACAGCACCCTTTGCGGCAAAACACAATAATAAAATGAAAATTAAATCTAAAAGCACAAATACAACTGTTACTAAAAACAATAATTTAGTTGGTAAAACATTTAATTTTACTAAATTAAACAACAAGTACATTGTTGCGGCAACTAATAAAATAGAAAAGATGACTCCAAATACCTTTCCTACCCTATTTGGTTTCTTTTTATTTTTTTGCATATTAAACTCTCCTTAGACCTATCCATCATACTACAAAAAAAAGGGATAGGCAAACCTATCCCAATTATATTACTTTACATCATCCGCTGATTTTCCAGCTAATACCGCATTAATTTTATCCTTAGCCATCTTAACTGTACTTTGATCTGGAACCATGACACTAGCTGCATCACCAAGTTCAGCACACATTAATGTATCCCCTGTTCCATCCACCATATATTGTTCCATCTTCCATTTTGGATTGTTGTTAATTTGATATTTAATTAAATCCGAAATCTCACTACTAGACATTGTAGTTGAGAATGTATTAGACATTGCATCCATTATAGACGAATAGTTTTGAACAATTGAAGGACTTGTAATTTTATCAACAATTCCCATCAAAACTAACTGTTGATTCTTTGTACGCTGTCGATCTCCTTCTGTGTATGCATAACGTTCACGTGCAAATGCAAGAGCTTGTTCTCCATTTAAATGGTTTACCCCTTCATGAACACTAAATCCGGACAACGCATTAAAGTTATTAACGGCATATCCAGGAGCAACAGTTACATCCACTCCACCTAATGCATCTACCAAATCAGTCACTGTATCAAATCCAACTTTAAATGTATAATTGATTTCAACACCCAATAATTGCTCTACTGTACGTTTTGTAGTGTTTGTTCCATGAATACCCGTATGTGTAATTTTGTCTAATGCGCCTTGCATACAACCATCTGCCGCATCACAAGCGGTAGTTACATAGAAGTCACGAGGTACAGAAGTCAATAAGATCGTACTTGTCTTAGGATTGATAGTAGCTACCATAATCACATCACTACGACCGTTTTTATCAAATCCACCACGCGTATCCGACCCTGAAATTAGTACATTAAATGGTTTTGAAGTAATATCAGTAACGGCATTCGCTTTGTCTGTATTTTCTACTTTGTAAGAAGTTTGATAAACAACTCTTGTATTATTATCAAAATCCGCATAGCTTTCCATATCTAAGATTTGACTACGACTCGATTCATTAATAATAATTGAATCCACTTCTCCATTATAGAAAGCTTCTAACATAGAACTTAAACTATCATATTCACTTTGATTCATCACAATACCATCTTTACTTAATTCTTTTAAAGCCTTCGATGATCCTTGAGTACCAATAGTACGCAATGTACCAACTGATAAACCATTTAATTGTGACTTATTCTTTATATCACTTGATTGTTTAACTACTACACTAACCGTATTTTTCGCATGTTTCGTTACATTCGTAATGTTTGTTAATAAACTACCTGTTTTCGAAATATAATATCCACCTATACAAGAACCAAATATAAGTACTAAAGTAATAACAACACAAATTATTTTTGAAACAAATGCTCTTGTATAATAACACAACAATAACGCAAATATCGCATCTAACAAAACAAATACTATTGTGATCAAGAATAATAATTTAGTTGGTAAAACATTAATTTTAATCAATTGATATAAAAGATAAAATGATGCTACAACTAACAGAATAGATAATGCAATTCCAATTCCTCTTAAAACTTTATTTTGTTCTTTCATGCTTATACAGCCCCTCTTCCATAAAGAACTTGCTTAACTGTTTTAAACAATAATGTCACATCCAACCAGAATGACCAGTTGCGATAATAATATTCATCTAAAACTAAGCGGTGGTCAAAGTCCACATCGCTACGACCATGACTTTGCCACATACCTGTAATACCAGGTTTACATGCGACAACATCATCATAATATTGTCCCATATCTTCTTTTTCACGTGGCAAGTAAGGCCGAGGACCAATCAGAGACATCTGACCAAGTAAAACGTTAATGAATTGTGGAAATTCATCCAAACTCTTTTCACGTAAGAATTTACCCGCACTTGTTATACGAGGATCATTTGCCAGTTTTTTATTCTTCGTATATTCTTCACGAATAGCCGGATCCTTTTCCATTAACTCTTCAAGAATCTTATCTGCACCAAGCACCATAGTTCGATACTTATACATCTTAAATTCTTTACCATCCTTACCAATACGATTCTGTGTAAAGAAAATAGGCCCCTTATCTCCTTCTTTACGATTTTTCACAAATACAAAAACAGTTAATGGAATCAAAATTAAGATTCCGCATAGTCCAGCACAAATATCCATCAAACGTTTCAATACATAAGACCCCATCTGATTTACACCACGGGAATTTGAAATCATTAAGATTCCATCAAAGTCTTCAACCTTTGTATCAAACGTTACTAGACCATTAACTTGTGGTAAATACTTAATCACATTTACTTTTTTCTTAAATAATTCAAATAATGAATTTAAGTTTTTCTGTTTCAATTCAGGAATCGCAATTAATACCGTATCAATATTATGTGATTTGATAAATGAATCTACATCTTCAATTCCTATTGTTCTATTCTCAGAAACAATTTGTTCCTGATGAATACCATATGATTTACAATTCACAAACCCCTGTACATCCAACAACGAGTAACTATTTCCTCTACATACAAAGGCAAGTTGTGCAGCTGTATGACCTACACCAACAATTAAAGTATTATGTTTATATTTCTTTCTAAACCATTTATGAGTATATCTGGAATTAAATCCTGCAAAAACAAACAAAAAGAGTGTTAAGAACACAAAACCATATAGTTTACGAAATGTCCAAGAATAAAATGGAAATACCAAAAAACTCGCAAAGAAAAAGCCAACATGACTCAATACTAATAATCGTATTTCATCATACATTAATAATACTTTTCCTTGATAACGACCAATTAGAATCTGCATCAAAAAATATAGTGCACATAACTTTATAGCGATTTCATCATCAAATCGTGCTATATTCATGGCCTGCAAGAACTGTATTAATATCCAGAAAAATACAAATTCAATAAATATTTTTAATCTTCCTATTTTTGACATATAGAATTCTCCTCACAATTTACATATAAATTATTGTACTAAAAAAAAAAGAAAAGAACAACATCCGTCCTTTTCAGTCAAAAACAGGTACATCTAACCTTGAATAGAAGATAACACAACAAACGTCGCTGCATCCACTACACATGTGTTATGAATATCTTGGAATGTAAATGTAACTGTATATTGTTGTGTAGATTCATCTAAAGTACAACCAATATCTGTCACATCCTCTTGTCCTAATCCTGCATTAGCAAGAGATGCATCAATAGCTGCTTGTTGATTTTCATCAAAAGAAGTTGATTCTTTTTTTTCTTCTTTCTTTGTTTCAGTTTTCGTTTCTTCCTTCTTCTCTTCTACGGGTTCAGTTGTAGAAACAACTTCACTATTACTTCTTTTATAATTTCTTTCTTGTATAATACCATCTTTACCAATCTTATATTCATAAGATCCAGTAGTTGTATCAAAACTTACAGTATAGTATTTCTTTTCTTCTTGAATCGATACATTTGAACATTCTTTTTTAGTAGCATTCGCATCATCTCTTGCGACTTCTAAGATATCGTTTTGCGTGATTTCTAATTCACTATTTCCACATCCAGTTAGTAATAGAGTTGAAGCTAAAATAATAAAACTATTTCTTTTTCTTCTTTTTACCATTGTCTTCTCCTCCATAACCATATCCGTAGCCATATCCATAATTACTGTCACTTGCTGATTCTACTTTGTTTAATACAACACCCATAACGTGACCACCATTTCTTTCAACATCATTAATGGCTGCTTTAACTTTACGTTTATCTGATGTTTTAGAGTCAACTACATATAATACTCCATCACTCACGTTACATAATGGAATGGCATCACTAGCTACCGCTACTGGTGGACAGTCAATAATAATATATCCAAATTCTTGACGTGCTTGGTTTAAAAATTTAGCTAATCTTTTTGATCCTAATACTTCACTAGGATTTGGTACTCTATGACCTGCAGTAATGACAGATAAAGGATAACCTCCATCATATTGTACGTCTTGTACTCCTTCAAATGAATGAATACTTACACCTTCTCTAAATTCTGAAATAATGTTTGTTAATCCAGAACGATTTGAAATCTGAAGTGTTTTATGAACTGATGCATTTCTTAAATCACAGTCAATTAGTAAAACATTTTTATATTTAGCTGCCATAATACGAGCTAAATTACAAGCTACAGTACTCTTTCCTTCATTCGGAATTGTACTTACTACGTTGATTACTTGAATCGCATCATCCATCTGACTAAATTCAATATTTGTACGTAATCCACGATAGATTTCATCCACATCAAATTGATTTCTTTTCTTTCTTGCCATTTCTATCTCCCAAAGAAACCAAACAGTTTCTTTTTCTTTTCAACCTCAATATTTAATATTTCTTTATTACTCAATAATGACTTAGGATTCTCATAAAATAAGATATCCGCATTATCAAACCCAATACGCTTACCTACAACAGCATATACATCACTCAATTGCTCAATACGATTGCCGCTTGCCCTATGTGTATCAGTACAAATTACATCACAATATCCATTGTCTAATAATTCCAATGCATTAGACTGTATTTTCTTACCATTTACACCTAAGATCGAAGTACGATTCAATTGCAGAACACAACCCATATCTACCCAATGATCAATAATTGAATAATCAAGACCATCATGGAAATATCTTTCAATATGAGCTAATACAGGAACAAAGCCTTTCATCTTCAATTCATATAAACATTCATCTCTATAATCAATCGAATGAATATCACGAAGAACATTGTATTCAACTAACATGTATTTACTACTATTTAAAGTAGGATATAAATCTAATTCCAATCCTTCAATAAATTCACTATTCATCATAACTTCCCCACCAAAGTAAATAGGGATAGGACTCATCTTTCTTAATTCCAATTGACGAGTTACCATTTCATTATAGATATGAACATCTAATTGACCAGGAATGAAATGAGGTGTACTACAAATACCTACTATACCATCCTTCTTAGCAGATTCTAATGAACTCACTGCATCCTCAACACAAGGCATACCATCATCAATACCCCAAGCAATATGAGAATGCAAATCAATATACTTAGCCATTATAGTTCAGGAATCTCGCAGAATACTGGAATACCCAAATACTTTTCTGCCTCTTCCTTTGTACGTAAACGATTATCAAACAAGAATCTCAACGTTGCATAACCACAACCAAGTACAAAACCAACCATAGTAGCAAGTAATGTATTTTTCTTAACATTCGGACCACTAGGAATATAAGACAACTTAGCCTTATCCACGACCTCAATATTACGAACATTCAAATTCTTCTGCATAGTACGAATAAAAGTACTTACTGTATCATTTGCGATATCCTTAGATAATTTAGGATCCGTTGTAGTAGCAGAAATCGTAATAATCTCAGTGTTAGACTCATTCGTTACACTAACAAGCTTTTTAACACTATCAGCACTCTCTAATCCAACATCCTTAGCCACTTCAGACATAATATTGTTCTGCGTTAATAAATTCACCGCATTCGTAACCAATTTACTATTGGCCATCTGCGAATTATAATCCAAAGAACCACTTTCACTAATCTGAGGCGTTAAATAAATTGATGTACTAGCCGTATACGTTGGAGCAATCAATAACTTTGTTCCAAAGAAACCACCAACACCAAACAATATACATAAAACAATAATCAACTTAATATGTTTTAATATAGCCCTAAATAATTCTAATAAATCAATCTCTTCCATTTCACGTACTTCACTCTGTGTACGATCCATTCTACTGTTTACCATAAAAGCCTCCCTTTCTCACAATAAAACATACTCTATAAATATAGCATAAATGCATCTTACATTCATTAAAACAATTTGAAAAAAAGCTAAAAAACGAATATATAAAAATAGATAGGGATAAATCAACCTTTAAAAGTCATAGGGATTTTGACTCTGAGATAGAGATGACCTTTAAACACTTTTA
>JABLTP010041314.1_pt1 | contig 28291 bp, 20 predicted proteins | sample 7160111 | NCBI WGS metagenome assembly JABLTP01 (sample SAMN14651227, study PRJNA627086) | human gut metagenome | isolation source: feces | host: Homo sapiens
GAAGAAGTACTGATCGGACGTTATGCGAAAGAAGAGTGGGGAAGTGATTTTGTATTTGTCACACATTATCCTTCTAAGAAACGCCCGTTCTATGCAATGGATGATCCGGAAGATCCAAGATATACATTAAGCTTTGACCTGTTGTTCAGAGGACTGGAGATCACGACAGGCGGACAGCGTATTCATGATTACAAGATGCTGACAGATAAGATTGCTGCAAGGGGAATGACAGAAGAAGGAATGGAACAGTATCTTGCGACATTTAAGCATGGAATGCCGCCACACGGAGGACTTGGAATCGGACTGGAACGTCTGACGATGCAGTTGTTAGGAGAAGACAACGTAAGAGAGACTACATTATTCCCAAGAGATTTAAGCAGACTGGAACCATAGCGGGGAGTAAGGTATAATAGATATGATACCGGTGATAACATGTCATGAGAGGGAAATCATATGTTTGGAAAAAGATGTAGTTTATGCGGAGGAAAGTTAAACAGTAGAGGAATCTGTACGGAATGTGGGCTTGATAACAGCAAATCGGATAAGAATTACCGGATCAACCGGAGTGATTGTGACGGAATGCCGCTTACACATGTACATGAGGAGAAAGAAAAACACAGACCGGACAGGAAAGCAGATCACAGGGAAATAAATCACAAAGAGACAAATCATAAAAAAAGAGATTACGGAAAACAAGGCTACCGTATGAATGAGTCTGATATGACCGGGAAAAAACGAAGAAAGCATGTGCAGACTCCGGATATTACAAACCGGAGAAGACCATTGAAAATAGTGATTTTGGCAATTATCGTGATTGCAGTTTTGGGTAATCTCTATGAGGAACATAAGTACGATATAGAATATGCAGTTGGAGATGCAGTTCAAGGTGTATTTCAGGATACGGGAGATCAAAAGACAAATGATACGGATGAAACAGACTATGATCATTATCAGTATGTGACTCGGGAAATCCCGAAAGAAGGAGAAAGTGCAGACTATGAACTTACTTCCGGCAATTATGTGGCAGGTGTGGAGATCCCGGAGGGAATCTATACAGTGACACCGCAAGATGACTATGACACCGTGCAGATCGATGATCCTGAGAACAGCATCTATCTGTATGAATATACCGAGGGCAAGAAAGACAAGATTAAGGATATCCGTCTTTATAAAGGAGCGCATCTTACATTAAATTGTAGGACAACAGTAAAACTGCATACCGATAATGCACAGGATGTAGAGGCAATGGAAACGGCCGGACAGAGTAATCCGCTCACAGAATCAGTGGATATCAAAGGTCAGAAAACGTTGACGGCTGGAAGAGATCTCGAACCGGGAATATATGATCTCAGCCGTGTATCAGGGGCTGGAAATGTGGATGTAATCATTTATTCAGACGAACAGGAAGAAATAAATTCATGGAGCCAGTGTCTGTCGGAAGATGGAATAGACGGAGAGACATTCCATTATCTGGTAATTCCGGAAAATGCAACAATGGAAGTGTCAGAAGACTTGAAAATAAGGCTTACACCGTCAGAACAGATTGCATCAACAGATTATTATGGCTTTTATAACAGATAAGTTTACTGAATATAAAGTATAGGGGAATTGATAACATCAGGAAAGAAGGAGCAGAAAGATGGCAAACAAAATATCAGATGAGACCATAGAATACGTTGGTATTCTTGCAAAACTGGAATTATCCGGTCAGGAAAAAGAAGATGCCAAAGCAGATATGGAAAAAATGTTAGATTATATAGATACTTTAAATGAACTGGATACGGATGGAATCGAGCCAATGTCACATGTATTTCCGGTGAAGAATGTATTCCGGGAAGATGTCGTGACAAATGGAGACGGCAGTGCGGAGACACTGGCGAATGCACCGTTGGAAAAAGACCAGAGCTTCAAAGTACCAAAGACGATCGGATAGGAGGAAAACGGTTATGGATATTACAAGTCTTACAGCAGTAGAGCTTGGAAAGAAGATCAAAGCAAAAGAAATATCTGTTGTGGAAGCCGTGAAAGCCTCCATTGCACAGATTGAAAAAGTAGAAAAAGATGTAAATAGTTTTGTAACACTTGATAAAGAGGGTGCATTAAAGCGTGCAGAAGAAGTGCAGAAATTGATTGATGATGGAACACTTACAGGACCGCTTGCAGGTGTACCGGTGGCGATCAAAGATAACATGTGTACGAAAGGAATGCTGACAACCTGTAGTTCGAAGATTCTCGGCAACTTCCAACCGATGTTTACCGCAGAGGCAGTTAAGAATCTGGAAGCAGCAGGAGCAGTTATCTTAGGAAAGACGAACATGGATGAATTTGCCATGGGAAGTACGACAGAGACTTCTTATTTCGGACCGACAAAGAACCCGTGGAATTTAGAGCATGTTCCGGGGGGATCTTCGGGAGGAAGCTGTGCAGCGGTTGCAGCAGAAGAAGCACCATATGCACTTGGATCCGATACAGGCGGATCTATCCGTCAGCCAAGTTCGTTCTGTGGTGTAGTCGGAATCAAACCAACATATGGAACGGTATCCCGTTATGGACTGATCGCTTATGGTTCTTCACTGGATCAGATCGGGCCGGTTGCGAAAGATGTGACGGACTGTGCAACAATCTTAGAGACGATTGCATCCTATGATCCAAAGGACAGTACATCGATCAAACGCGAAAGCTATGATTTCACATCTGCACTGGTAGATGATGTAAAAGGCATGAGAATCGGTATACCGAAAGATTATTTTGGAGATGGACTGGACGCTGAGGTGAAAGAAAATATTTTACAGGCAGTGAAAGTACTGGAAGAAAAAGGTGCGGTTGTAGAAGAATTTGACTTAAGTCTTGTAAAATATGCGATCCCTGCATATTATGTCATTGCATCCGCTGAGGCAAGCTCCAACCTTGCCAGATTCGATGGTGTGAAATATGGTTACCGTACAGAAGAATATGAAGGCCTTCACAATATGTATAAGAAATCCCGTTCTGAAGGTTTCGGACCGGAAGTAAAGAGAAGAATCATGCTTGGTTCATTCGTTCTGAGCTCCGGATATTATGACGCATACTATCTGAAAGCATTGAAAACAAAAGCGTTAATTAAGAAAGCATTTGATAAAGCGTTTGAAAAATATGATGTGATCGTAGCTCCGGCGGCTCCGACGACAGCACCGGAACTTGGAAAGAGCTTAAGTGATCCGATCAAGATGTATCTGGGAGACATTTACACAATTTCTGTCAACCTGGCAGGTCTTCCGGGAATCACAATTCCGGTAGGAAAAGATTCCAAAGGACTTCCGGTAGGTATGCAGTTGATCGGAAATTGTTTCGAAGAAAACAAAATCATTCAGACCGCATATACATTTGAACAGACGAAGGCATATGAAGCACCAGAACTTGCAAAGGAGGACAGATAGTCATGGCAAAACAGTATGAGACAGTCATTGGACTTGAGGTCCATGTAGAACTTGCAACAAAGACAAAAATCTTCTGCGGATGCAGCACGGCATTCGGAGGAGCACCGAATACACATACATGCCCGGTTTGTACCGGTATGCCTGGATCACTTCCGGTATTAAATAAACAAGTTGTAGAATATGCAATGGGAATCGGCCTTGCAACACATTGTGATATCACAAGAGTGTGCAAATTCGACCGTAAGAACTATTTTTATCCGGACAACCCGCAGAACTATCAGATTTCACAGCTCTATCAGCCAATCGCAAGAAATGGCTATGTAGAGATCACAGTTGGTGATACAAAGAAGAAAGTCCGCATCCATGAGATGCATATGGAAGAAGATGCCGGAAAGCTGGTTCATGATGAATGGGATGATACATCTCTGGTAGATTTTAACCGAAGTGGTGTGCCGCTTGTAGAGATCGTATCCGAGCCGGATATGCGTTCATCAGAAGAAGTTATCGCTTATCTGGAAAAATTAAGAACGATCATCCAGTATCTTGGAGCATCTGATTGTAAGCTCCAGGAAGGTTCGATGAGAGCGGATGTCAACTTATCCGTAAGAGAAGTGGGAACCCAGGAGTTCGGAACCAGAACAGAGATGAAGAACTTGAACTCATTCAAGGCAATCGCAAGAGCCATTGAAGGAGAAAGAGAGCGTCAGATCGAACTTATCGAAGAAGGAAAAGCTGTTATCCAGGAGACCAGAAGATGGGATGACAATAAAGAATCATCTCACGCAATGCGTTCCAAAGAAGATGCCCAGGATTATCGTTATTTCCCGGAACCGGATCTTGTACCGATCGTGATCGACGATGAGTGGATCGAAAAGATCAAAGCAAAACAGCCGGAATTCCGTGATGAAAAACTGGAACGTTATAAGAAAGAGTTCGATATTCCACAGTACGATGCAGAAATTCTCACAGAGTCCAAGCATATGGCGGATATCTTTGAAGAGACAACAGCAATTTGTGGAAAACCGAAGAAAGTATCCAACTGGCTGATGGTAGAAACCATGCGTCTGTTAAAAGAACACGGCATGGAACCGGAAGATATCAGCTTCTCACCGGCAAATCTTGCAAAACTGATCGGGCTTACAGAAGCAGGAACCATCAACAGTTCCGTTGCCAAAGAAGTGTTCGAACAGGTATTTGAAAAAGATGTAGATCCGGAAAGTTATGTAGAAGAACACGGATTAAAGACAGTCAATGATGAAGGCGCACTGGAAGAAGTGTTAAAAGAAGTCATTGCGAAGAATCCAAAAGCCATTGCCGATTACAAAGGCGGCAAAGAAAAAGCACTCGGCGCATTGGTCGGACAGACTATGAAAGCCATGAAAGGAAAGGCAAATCCTGGAATGGTGAATCAGAAATTGCGGGAGATGTTGAAGTAATTTTTTATTTAATTAATTATCGCGGCCTCTCAGTCCATGAGAAAAACTTGGTGCTCTGTTTGCTACTAAGATTCCGTGATGTAAGAAAATCTAAGGATGTCCAAATCTCCTAAAAGCAAAGGCATTCCACTCATAACTCGTTTCGCTCAAACAATTCGTTCCATGCCTTTAACGGAGATTTGAACACCCTAAGTTTTTCTAAACATCACTCCATATACGCGACAAACAGAGCACCAAGTCTTTCTCATGTCGTGCTTGGCCAATGATAATGAATTCAATAGAGGGTTGTAACCTTTGTGTGCAGCCGGAAAGTTGAGGTGGAAGCCTTGATTTTCCGGATTTTTTGTACACTTTCGGTATCACGCTGGTTACGCTTCCACTATTGAATCATTACAGTATGCGATAACGTAAGGAAGAAAAGGAAAAGAGTCCCGCTGCGTGCATATGAAATCATGGTTAGTATTTCTTAAGCATCAAAATTGGCCGTTAGCAGTCAAAAAATCATTGTTTGAGCTTGCGAGTTATGTTTTTTTGACTGCTGCTTTTAGGACAATTTTGATGCTTTAGAAATACTCCATGATTGAATCAGCACGCAGCGGGACTCTCTTCCTTTTCTTCCGGCCGGGTATCAACCGCTTAATGCATTAAATAGAAAATCGCCCCTATGGTTTCCACGAAAAAGATGGTATAATTGACATACGAATATACGCACACGGAGGAAGTATGCATGAGTGAATTTGTGACTTTGAAAGATGTTAAGAAGATATATCAGATGGGCGAAGTTGAGATCATGGCGGCCGCAGGAATTGATTTTGAGATTAAAAAGGGAGAATTTGCAGTTGTTGTTGGTCCGAGTGGAGCCGGGAAAACCACAGTTCTTAATATTCTTGGCGGCATGGATACGGCATCTGAGGGGCAGGTGCTGGTAGATGGGCAGGATATTGCTACGTATTCAACGAAGCAGCTGACTGCATATAGAAGAGACGATATCGGATTCGTGTTCCAGTTTTATAATCTGATACCGAATCTGACAGCACTGGAGAATGTGGAGCTTGCACTCCAGATATGTAAGAATCCGATGGATGCAAAAGAGGTATTGGAAGAAGTAGGACTTGGAGACCGTCTGGATAATTTTCCTGCTCAGTTATCAGGAGGAGAACAGCAGAGAGTGTCGATTGCAAGGGCACTTGCGAAGAATCCGAAATTATTACTCTGTGATGAACCAACGGGAGCGCTTGATTACAATACAGGCAAATCCATTTTGAAATTACTTCAGGATACATGCCGGAACAATGGTATGACAGTTATACTGATCACACATAACTCGGCAATAGCACCGATGGCAGACCGGGTGATCAAGATCAAGAACGGACGGGTTGATAAGATCATCGAAAATCCGCAGCCGGTTCCGGTTGAGACCATAGAATGGTAAGACAAAGAGGTGAGGATAACAGATGGCAAGAAAGATAACACGAAAGAATTTTTACATGGAGATCCGACGGAATTTTGGCCGTTTTATTTCAATTCTTTTTATTGTTGCTTTGGGTGTTGCGTTCTTTTCTGGAATCCGGGCATCGGAACCATCTATGAGAATTACGGGAGATGCGTATTTTGATGAATCGGATCTGATGGACATTAAGGCTGTCAGTACGCTTGGAATTACGAAAGAGGATGTAAGTGCGGTCGGAAACGTAAAGGGAGTGGGAAAGGCTGAAGGTGCCTACAGTGCAGATTTCCTGAATATAAAGAATAAGAAACAATATGTACTTCATGTGATGTCAGCGATGGAGGATATGAATAAGATCACGGTAAGGGAAGGACGTATGCCGGAAAAAGCAGGGGAATGTCTGGTTGATGACCAGATGAATTATAAAATCGGCGAGACGATAAAATTAAAGTCCGGAACAGATGACAAGGTGACAGATACATTGAAGACGGACGAATTAAAAGTAGTCGGAAAAGGAAATTCCCCATACTACATTTCACTGAGCCGAGGAAGCACAACCATTGGAACCGGTACGATAAGCGGATTCGTAGTGGTTCCGGAGAAAACCTTTGATCTGGATGTGTATACGGAAATGTACGTACAGGTGGCAGGTGCAAAAGATCTGACTGCTTATACGAAGGTATATAAAGAGAAAGTAAAGACCGTCCAAAAGAGAATCGAAGCAATCACAGAAGAAAGAGGAAAGATCCGGAAGTCGGAACTTGAAGATAAGGCAAATGAAAAACTTGCGAAAGCGCAGAAAAAGCTGGATGATGGCAAAGCGGAATCGAAGCAGAAGCTTGAGGATGCCAAAAAGCAGATTACCGATGGAGAGACGCAGGTTTCGCAGGCAAAAGAAAAGATCGCGAGTGGAAAGTCGCAGATTGCAGCAGCAAAGCAGACGATAGATACAAAACAAAAAGAATTGGATCAGGCGAAAAAGACGTATCAAAATGGATTGAAAGAGCTTTCCCAGGGAAAGAAACAGTACGAACAAGGAAAAGCTGCGTATGATTCCCAGTATGCAGAAGCGCAGGCAAAGATTCAGGCAGGAGAGGAAGGCCTGGTTACATACAGAGCCGAACTGGATAAAGGCTGGGCGGGATATCAGACTCTTCTGAATACGATTGAGGCACTAAAAGCACAGGCAGCAGGCGGTTCGGGACAGGATCCGGATCAGGAGAATCCCAACCAGGATCAGGAATTATTACAGAAGATCCAGGTAATGGAGCTGCAGGCGCAGGAGACCAAGAAGACACTGGATGCAAAAGAACAGGATTATCAGACCCAGAAGGCCGGACTTGATGCAGCAAAGCAAAAGCTCGCAAGTGGGAAAGCCGAGCTTGACCAGGCAAAAGCGAAGCTGGACGCCAGTGAAGCAAAGCTTACCAGTGCAGCCGCAAGTATAGAATCCGGACAGAAACAATTAGATGCCGGTAAAGCAGAGTTGAAAGCACAGGAACAGACATTGCAAAATGGCGAGACAGAAATTGCTCAAAATGAAGCCAAACTTGCCGATGCGAGAAAAGAATATGAGGACGGAAAAGAGACGTCTGAGGAAGAAATCGCAAAAGGTGAGAAAAAGCTTGCTGATGCAAAAGAACAGATTAAGAAGATAAAAAATCCAAAATGGTATGTATACAATAGAAGTACACTGGTAGAATATGATGGATTTGGGGAAAATGCAAACCGTATGCGTGCAATCGGAAAAGTATTTCCTGTGATGTTCTTCTTAGTTGCAGCTCTGATCAGTCTGACCGGTATGACCCGTATGGTGGAAGAGCAGAGAATTGAGATCGGTACAATGAAAGCACTGGGATACGGTAATTTTTCTATTGCTTCCAAGTATCTGGGATACGCGTTTCTTGCAACAGCGGGAGGAAGTATTCTGGGAGTGCTGACAGGAGAAAAGATCTTGCCGTATATTATCATTTATGCATATGAGATTATGTATCCGCATATTCCGAAGATTTATGTACCATATCATATGAGTTATGCGGTGATGGCATCGGTCGCTTCGATCGTGTGTACCATGGGAGCGACACTTGCATCCTGCTATAAAGAACTGGCTGCAGAACCGGCTGTGCTGATGCGTCCGCCGGCACCAAAAAAGGGAAGAAGAGTGTTTCTGGAAAGAATTGGATTTATTTGGAAACGAATGAATTTCACATGGAAATCAACAATCCGAAACTTGATGCGTTATAAAAAACGTTTCTTTATGACGATATTTGGAATTGGCGGCTGTATGGCACTGATGCTGGTTGGATATGGGGTAAAGGATTCGGTATATGAGATCGCAGATATTCAGTACGATGAGATCCAACTGTATGATGGGCACATTTTCTACAAGGATGATGTAACAAAGACAGAGAAAGAAGAGTTGAAGGAATATCTGAAAGAAGATACGGATATTCAGACTTATATGGATGCGAGGATGCAGAGCGTGACGGCATCAAAGGGAAATAAAAAACGCAGCGTTTATCAGTGCGTACTTGGCAATCCGGATATTGTCGGAAAATATGAAGATTTCCATGACAGGAAGACGAAAGAATCATACAAACTTACAGACAATGGTGCAATTGTCAGTGAGAAGACGGCAAAACTTCTGAATGTAAAAGAAGGAGATGCGATAAATCTTAAGGATGGTATGGCAAAAGGTGTCACAGTAAAAATTGCGCATATCTGTGAGAACTATATGGGACATTACATATATTTCACGCCGCAGTATTATAAGAAAGTATATGGAAAGACAGCAGAATATAACTGTATCATGTTCCGGGCAAAGGATGGATATTCAGAAGAGCAGGTGAAAAAAGCCGGAGAAAAAATCCTTGCGAAAGATCAGGTACTGACAATCTCTTATCTGCATGATATTAAGGATCAGCTGGATGATATGCTTGCCAGCCTGAATCTGGTGATCATAGTCCTGATCGTTTCGGCGGGAATGCTTGCATTCGTAGTACTTTATAATCTGAACAGTATTAACATTACAGAGCGTCAGAGAGAGCTTGCAACTTTGAAAGTGCTTGGCTTCTATGATGTGGAAGTAGCGGAATATGTATTCCGGGAAAATATCCTGCTGACGCTAATTGGAGCTTTCGTAGGTGTGATATTCGGTAAAGTCCTGCACCTGTTCGTAATTCAGACGGTGGAAGTGGATGCGGCGATGTTTGGACGAAGCATTTATCTTCCGAGTTATATCTACAGCTTTTTATTTACGATAGGATTTTCATTATTCGTAAACTGGGTAATGTATTTCAAGTTAAAGAAAATTGACATGGTAGAATCATTGAAAAGCATAGAGTAGCCGGAAAAATGGTACGGCACATATAATATTAATATAAGGATATTCGGCGAAAATATCATAAAAATATCAAAGTTTATAAATGGTTTATAAATTTCATAGAATTGTTAGCACTCTTTTTAAAAGAGTGCTAATTTTCTATTGACTTTTAAAATATGCAGTATTATCATATCTGTTAGATGAAAAATGTAACAAAAAGATGTGGTCCAGTCGGCAATACGGCATCTTTTGTCACTAATATGATAGAAATATAAAAGTAGAAATAGGAGTGATTTACAATGGCAGCAAAGAAAGGTAGTTTGTCAATCAGCAGTGAAAACATTTTCCCGATCATTAAAAAATGGGTATATTCCGATCACGATATTTTCGCACGTGAGTTGGTTTCCAATGGATGTGATGCGATCACAAAACTGAAGAAGCTGGATATGATGGGTGAATACCAGTTACCGGATGATTACAAACCGGCGATCAAAGTTGAGGTTAATCCAGAAGAAAAAACTCTGAAATTTACAGATAACGGTCTTGGAATGACAGCCGATGAGGTAGAAGAATATATTACACAGATTGCATTTTCAGGAGCTACACAGTTCCTTGAAAAATATAAAGATAAGACAACAGAAGATGATATGATCGGACATTTCGGTCTTGGATTCTATTCTGCATTTATGGTAGCAGATGAGGTGCATATCGATACACTCTCTTACAAAGAAGGCGCAAAACCGGTACACTGGGTAAGCAACGGCGGAACTGAGTATGAGATGGAAGAAGGCGACAAACAGGAAGTCGGATCTACAATGACCCTGTATCTGAATGAGGACAGCCTGGAGTTCGCTAATGAATACAGAATGAGAGAAGTTCTGGAGAAATATTGTTCATTTATGCCGGTAGAAATCTTCCTTTCCAAGGCAAATGCAGAGCCTGAATATGAGACGATCGACGAAGCAGATCTGAAAGATGATGATGAAGTAATCGAGCATATTCACGAAGATGCCAAGATGGAAGAAAAAGAGAATGAAAACGGCGAGAAAGAAATGGTAGAGACAGAACCTGCCAAAGAAAAAGTAAAGATCAAAAAACGTCCGGTTTCATTAAGTGATATCCACCCACTGTGGACAAAGCATCCGAATGAATGTAGTGATGAAGATTATCTGAACTTCTACCGCAAAGTATTCATGGATTACAAAGAGCCACTGTTCTGGATCCACCTGAATATGGATTATCCATTTAATTTAAAAGGAATTTTGTACTTCCCAAGAATCAACACAGAGTATGATTCTATTGAAGGAACAATTAAGTTATACAACAACCAGGTATTTATCGCGGACAATATTAAAGAAGTCATTCCGGAATATCTGATGGTATTAAAGGGAGTCATCGATTGTCCGGATCTGCCGCTTAACGTATCACGTAGCGCATTACAGAATGACGGATTTGTGAATAAGATCTCTGAATACATTTCCAAGAAGGTTGCAGACAAGCTTTCCGGAATGTGCAAGACAAAGAGAGAAGACTATGAGAAATACTGGGATAACATCAGTCCGTTCATCAAGTTCGGATGCCTGAAAGATGAAAAGTTCTGTGACAAGATGAAAGACGCGGTTCTGTTCAAGAATCTGGATCATAAGTATCTGACACTGAAAGACTGTATCGAGGCAAATGGTGGAACCGTAGAAGATCCGAATGCCAAGACAGAGGACAACAAAGCAGATGATCAGAACACAGAGAAGAAAGAAGAAGACAAGATGATCATCTACTATGTAACCGATGAGATCCAGCAGAGCCAGTACATCAATATGTTTAAGAAACAGGGCATGGATGCAGTAATCCTCGGCCACAATATTGATTCACCGTTTATTACACAGTTAGAGCAGCGCAATCAGAACATCAAGTTCCAGAGAATTGATGCAGATGTAACAGCAGGAGCAAAAGAAGAAGTTGCCGAAGAGGAAAAAGAAGCATTCCAGAAGACATCTGACAGCCTGGTAGAAATCTTCCGTAAAGAGCTTGGTGACGAGAAACTGGATGTTAAGATCGAAAAATTAAAAGATGAAAATATAGCTTCTATGATGACATTATCTGAAGAGAACCGCCGTATGCAGGAAATGATGAAGATGTACGGCATGAGCGGAATGGATATGGGTACAACAAGTACACTGATCCTGAATGCAAATCATCCGCTGGTTCAGTATGTAGTTGATCATAAGGGCAGCGAGAATACAAGTATTATCTGCAAACAGTTGTATGATCTGGCAATGCTGGCACATAAGCCATTGAATCCTGAAGAGATGACAGCGTTTGTAAAGAGAAGTAATGAGATTATGATGCTGCTTACGAAGTAAGTCTGGCAGAGAGTTGAAGTAAAGAAGACCATGCAGCTGTGGAAAGAGAAATCCATAGTTGCATGGTTTTTGTTTGTATTCTAGTATTCGCCTTCGATATTTTTGGATTTTAAGATGGATTTTACTTCGGTATCCCATTCTCTTTCGATGGACTTATCCATAGAAAAGGTTTTGAGGGAAGTGCCGGTGATGCATTGGAGGGTGCTTCCATCGTAGTGGAAATTGAGGTAGAGTCCCTGAATGTCTTCCGGGCGGTAAGCGGTCAGGCCGTGGGCTGTCAGGAAGGCAGGAATCTGATCGTCCGGGAGAGCAAGGACAATCTTGAAGTTCAGAGGAGTGCGTTTGCCACGGATGATCTGGAAGCAGAAGTCACGGATCTTTTCCCAGCGGGAGTAAGTCTCTTCCAGTTTTTCGTCGAAGAAGTCTTCCTGGAGATAACCGCTTATGGTGAATTTGTTAAATGTAGTGAATTCTCCTTCGATAAAGAGAAATGTATAAAAAGTATCCTTTAAAAGAAGATGGGACATACAATTTTTGGCTGATAACTGGTATACGTTCATAAGGAATAACCTCCGGATAAAAATAAATGTAATCTGTATTATAGCACAAAAATTGATATAAATTGACATGGGAATGAAAAAACAGTAAAATAAGTTGAATATATATTTATCAACAAAAAGAAATGTAGAAGAGAGGAATTTTTTTGGAAATAGATAATAAAAATTCTGAGGAGAAGGAAGCTAAACAGCCGGCAGAGATTCCGGAAAAAGAAAAGGATCATGTGCTTAGGACTGCAGTAATTCTGGCAACAGTGATCATTGTGCTTGGAGGAATCGTTGTAGCAGTAAGGCTTAATAATCCAAAGCAGGACACAACGAAAGGCAGGAAGATCCTGAGTGAGATGGATCGTACGGATGTCGGAAAAGTAAATAAAAAAATCCAGAAACTTGAAGAGGAAGAACGTGTGAAGGAAGAAGCAGCAGATAACAGATCCGTAAGCGAAAAGTTTGCGGATTGTCTGATTCTTGGAGATTCGATCACACAGGGCTTATATGAGTACGGAGTGCTGGATGAGGCGAATGTACAGGCAGACCGCGGAACGGAAGTTTCGGAAGTCAGCAGTAAAAAGATTGAGGAACATATAAAAAAAGCCAAAGAGATGAAGCCGGAAGTGCTGTTTCTTGCCTATGGAATGAATGATATCGAAGCACAGAATGGAAATGCGTCCGGATTTGTGAAAGCATATAAAAATGTTATAGAGGATCTGAAAGAGTCACTGCCGGATACGAAGATTTATGTCAATTGTATTCTTCCGGCGGCGCAGTCGGCGATTGAAACAAGACCTTTATTTGCCAATGTTCCAAAGTTCAATCAAAAACTGAAAAAATTATGTAAAAAAGAAAAAGTGACATTCATCGATAATACAGATCTGGTAAAACAGGAGTATTATGCCGATGATGGGATCCATATGTCACCATCTTATTATACGAAATGGGTAGATCATATGGCGGAGGCAGCAGGATTATAATGAGAAAAGGAAGACTGGATATTATTAATACATGTAAGTATCTGATGGTGATCGCACTGATTGCCTATGTGGTATTGCTGGTTTCCGGAGAGGGAGATAATACCGTATCCGTAGATACGATACAAAAGAATATTGAAAAATCTGTTTCTCTGAAAGGCATGAAAAAGGGAAGTTCTCAGGACCTTAAGAAGTATTATGGTCTGAATGCCAACGATTATGCCGGAACAATGTTGTATATACCGGATGATGTCATGAGTGTAAATGAGATACTGGTAGTAAAAGTAAAAGATAAGAGCCAGGTAGAAGATGTGGAGAAGGCTGTAGAGGAGCGTTTGTCTACACAGAAGAAGAGTTTTGAGGGCTATGGTGTAAAACAGACCAGGCTTCTTCATTCTGCAATCGATGAAACCAGGGGGTATTACATATTATTAGCTGTTTCAAAAGATGCGGATCGCATAGAAGCCGCATTTAAGAATAGTATTTATTAGAAGGCAGAGGAATTAGAAAGATGTTATTTAGCAGTATTGTTTTTTTATTTACATTTTTACCGGCTGTGTTGGTGTTGTATTACCTGCTGCCGGAGAGATTCCACAATCCGGTTTTGCTGCTTGCAAGTCTGATTTTTTATGCATGGGGGGAACCGGTCTATATTTTCCTGATGCTGTTATCCATTTTGTTCAATTATTTCAGTGGACTTGATATAGCAAGAAATCTGACGGACAGAAGGCTGGCAAAAAGAAGCCTTATATTCAATATTGTGGTGAACATTGCAATCCTGGGATTTTTCAAATATGAAGGCTTTGTGCTGGATTCACTGAATGCGGTGCTGCCGGTGCATATTACATATCATCCGCTGGCACTGCCGATCGGTATCTCATTTTATACATTCCAGATATTGTCTTATATTATAGATGTTTATCGGGGAAATGTTAAAGTTCAGAAGAATATCCTGAACTTTGCATTATATGTAACAATGTTTCCGCAACTTATCGCAGGACCGATCGTACAGTATGCAGATGTTGAAGAGCAGCTTGTAAACCGCGAATCATCATGGGACAAGTTCGGAGAAGGGTGCATGTATTTTATACGTGGACTTGCAAAAAAGGTATTGCTTGCGAATACTTCTGGTATGATATTTACGGAAGTAACCGGACTTGGAAAGGGCAATGTGTCGGTACTGAGTGCATGGCTTGGTGCTTTTGCCTATATGTTTCAGATTTATTTTGATTTCAGTGGTTATTCGGATATGGCAGTGGGACTTGGAAAGATGTTTGGATTTGAGTTCTGTATGAATTTTAATTATCCGTACATAGCGAAAAGTATTACTGAATTCTGGCGCAGATGGCATATTTCTCTGAGCAGCTGGTTCAGGGATTATGTATACATTCCGCTCGGGGGCAACAGAGTATCGAAGAGCCGGCATATCTTCAATCTAATGGTTGTATGGTTTCTGACCGGATTATGGCACGGAGCTGCATGGAATTTCGTGGCATGGGGATTGTATTACGGGATCATACTGATCATTGAAAAATATATCCTGTCACCGGTACTGGATAAACTCCCTTCGGTTGTACGCCATATTTACAGTATTGTGCTGGTTGTGATCGGATGGGTATTATTCTTTAGTCCTTCACTTGGAGGGGCGGCCAGATATCTGGGAATGATGTTTGGAGCAGGAGCACACGGAGTGGCAGACAGGGAAAGCCTGTATCTGCTTACAACGAATCTGGTATTGTGGATCATTCTGATCATTGGTTCTACTCCGCTTACAGATGTCAGATATCAGCATATGCTGCGCCAGAAGAAGTGGAATACGACGCTTCTGAATGGAATCGTATATGCGGTACTGTTCATTTTGTGTATCGCATATCTAGTGACAGAGACATATAATCCGTTCCTGTATTTCAGATTTTAGGAGTAAAAATGAGACAGTCAAGAAAAAAATGGGAAAGAAGAAGAGAAGTGCATAGAAATAAATTAGCAGCGGTGATATTTGTCATAATGATGATCGCTTTCTGTGTTGTGAATCTGGCAACGGGTGACCGGGAATTCTCGGCGACAGAGAACCGGGCACTGGAACAGAGACCGGAACTTGCAATTTCAGGAATAGAAAGCGGAAGATGGATGGAGCAGTACGAATCCTATGTATCAGATCAGTTCGCGGGAAGAGATTTCTGGGTAATGCTAAAAAGCAGGGTGGATCTGCTGGCAGGAAAGAGAAAAGCGAATGGCGTGTTCAAAGGAAAAGACCATTATCTTCTGGAGGATATTGCAAAACCGGATGAAGATCAGATGAAAGAAAATCTGTCTGCAATGAAAATGTTTCAAAAACAATATAAAGATATACCAATGTACATGATGCTGGTTCCGAATGCGGCTAATATCGAATCGGATAAACTTCCGGGATATGCAGTTACAGAGAATCAGGAGAAGCAATTTAAAGCAATTCACAGTACACTGGGATCTGTTTATACATGGGTGGATGTCAGTGATATTTTAAAAAAACACAGATCAGAAGAAATCTATTATCACACAGATCATCACTGGACAACACTTGGCGCGTATTACGGTTATCAGGCTCTTTCAAAAAGCATGAAGCTTGATACATCTAAAACCTCTGACATGAAGCCTTATGCGGTGACCAATGCATTTAACGGAACACTGGCTTCGACGAGCGGATATGAAACGGGATATGACGAACCGATATATATCTATGCACCCGACAATCTTAAGAATGCAACAGAGGCTGTAGTAAATAATGTAAATGAAAAAAAGAAGACGGCAACTCTTTATGATACTTCCAAGCTTAAAGGAAAAGACAAATATGCACTTTTTCTTGGCGGAAATTATCCGATCCTTGACATCAAGACGACGGCAGATTCGACAGACAGGCTTCTGATCATCAAGGATTCTTATGCCAATAGTCTGATTCCGTTCCTGATACCTTATTACAGGGAAATTGTGGTTGTCGATCCAAGGTATTATTATGATGATATTGAAAAGGTCATGAAGAAGGATAATATCACAAGTGTATTATTTTTATATAATGGAAATACTTTTGTAAAAGATAACAGTATCAGCGGGGTGTTACGGAATGATTAGGCTGAATAAATATTTAAGCGAAGCCGGTGTGTGCTCAAGAAGAGAGGCGGACCGGCTGATAGAATCCGGCGTTGTAACGGTGGATGGAAAAAATGCCGTACCCGGAATGAAGGTTGAAGACGGACAGGAAGTCTGTGTGGGGAAAAAACGGATAAAAAGCAAGACAAAAAAGACAGTCCTGGCGGTATATAAACCCGCTGGGATTGTTTGCACAGAAGATAAAAGGGAAAAGAAGAATATTATCAGATTCCTGAATTATCCGCTACGCGTGACCTATGCGGGAAGACTGGATAAAGATTCGGAAGGACTTCTGATCATGACCAATGATGGTGATCTGATCAATGGCATGATGCGTGCAAGATTCTCCCATGAGAAAGAATATAAGGTCACAGTTAATAAAGAAATCACACCGGAGTTCATAGAAAAAATGAGTCGCGGAGTACATATCAGAGACAGGGAGAAGAACCTGGATGCGGTGACCAGGCCGTGTAAAGTGAGAAAGAATGGAAAATACACATTTTCCATTATTCTGACGCAGGGCCTTAACAGACAGATCCGCAGGATGTGTGAGGCACTTGGCTATAAGGTGACAACACTGAAGAGAATCCGCATTATGAATGTAGAACTAGGTAATCTGAAACCGGGAGAGGTAAGAGGATTAACAGAACAGGAGTTAAAAGAATTATATGGGACAGTCAAAGAACGAGAGAATGAAAGAACTGGTCAGCCTTCTGAATAAAGCTTCCAGAGCATACTATCAGGAAGCACAGGAGATCATGAGTAATTATGAATATGACAGATTGTATGATGAACTTAAGGAGCTTGAGGATGAGCTTGGTATTACCTTGTCAAACAGTCCGACGGTAAATGTCGGATATGAAGTGGTAAGCGAACTGCCGAAAGAAAGACATGAAAGCCCGATGCTTTCTCTGGATAAGACGAAAGAAGTAGAAGAACTTAAGAACTTTGTGGGAGATCAGAAAGTTCTGATGTCATGGAAGATGGATGGTCTGACGGTTGTACTGACTTATCGTGATGGAAAGCTTTATAAGGCGGTCACCAGAGGTAACGGAGAAGTCGGAGAAGTGATCACGAACAATGCGAAAGTATTCAAAAATGTGCCGGTCCAGATTGCATATCAGGGAGAACTGATCTTAAGAGGAGAAGCAGTCATAGGATATAAGGATTTTGAAAAAATCAATCAGGAGATTGAAGATGTAGATGCCAGGTACAAGAATCCAAGAAATTTGTGCAGCGGTTCTGTCAGACAGCTGAATAACCAGATCACGGCTAAACGTAATGTAATGTTCTATGCATTTACACTGGTGCAGGCAGACGGAGTTGATTTTCAGAATTCCAGAGCCTGTCAGATGGAATGGCTGAAGTCACAGGGATTTACAACAGTGGAGTATTATATGGTGACCAGAGATACTGTTGAGGACGAAGTTGCTAAATTTTCGTCTAAGATCAGTGAAAATGATTTCCCGTCGGATGGACTTGTGTTAACATATGATGATATAGCGTATGGACGGTCGCTTGGAAGAACTGCAAAATTTCCGAGGGATTCTTTTGCGTTCAAATGGCAGGATGAGATCAGAGAGACAGTATTAAGAGAGATTGAGTGGAGTCCGTCAAGAACCGGACTGATCAATCCGGTTGCAATCTTTGATCCGGTAGAACTTGAGGGAACAACAGTAAGTCGTGCAAGTGTTCACAATATCAGTATTATGGAAGAACTGGAACTTGGGATCGGTGACAGGATTGAAGTATATAAGGCTAATATGATCATCCCGCAGATTGCAGAGAATCTGACAAGAAGCGGAGTAAAAGATATTCCGTGTAAATGTCCTGTCTGTCAGGGAGAGACAAAGATCCGGCAGGTCGGCAACGCAAAAGCATTGTACTGTATGAATCCGGAATGTCAGGCGAAGCACGTCAAATCATTTGCACTGTTTGTCAGCAGGGATGCACTTAATATAGAAGGATTATCAGAAGCAACATTGGAAAAATTCATTTCCAGAGGATATATTCATACATTTGCAGACATCTTCCATCTGGATCAATACAAAGAAAAAATTCAAAAGATGGAAGGATTCGGAGAAAAATCATATAAAAAACTGACAGAAAGTATAGAGAAGGCAAGAACGACGACCCTGCCGAGAGTCATTTATTCTCTGGGAATTGCAGGAATCGGACTTGCCAATGCAAAAGTTATTTGCAGAGAATTAAAATATGATGTAGAATCTCTTCTGAAGGTTTCGGAAGAAGAATTAAATGAGATTCAGGGAGTCGGAGAGGTTCTGGCAAAAGCGTTCGTCGGATATTTTGCAGATGCAAAACATGTGGAGAATTTCAGAAGGCTTTTAAATGAGCTGACCATTCCGGAAGAGACTGTAACAAAACAGCAGATTTTTGAAGGCGTTAATTTTGTAATTACCGGAAGCGTAAAGCATTTTGCCAATCGTGGAGAAGTAAAAGAGCTGATTGAAAGTCTGGGTGGAAAAGTGACTGGATCAGTCACATCAAAGACAAACTATCTGATCAATAATGATGTGACGAGTACGTCATCCAAGAATAAAAAAGCGAATGAGCTGGGAATACCGATTATTTCAGAAGAGACATTTCTGGAACTGGTAAATCAGGAGGAAACATAAAAGCAGGATAAAAGTCAGAGTGAAATGCGTAAACTACGTTAAGAAGGAGAGAATAATGGCAAATCAGGATGATAACAACAATCAGGAAATTGAAAAAGTAGAAGATGTAGAGGTTGAGACAACAAAGAATACATCTGATACAGATAATAAGAAACAAAATAATGACGATGGATATGAAAAAGTCTGCTTTATCTGCAGACGTCCAGAGAGCGTTGCAGGAAAAATGATTGAACTTCCGAATCATATCTGTGTCTGCAATGACTGTATGCAGAAAAGCTTTGATGCAATGTCAAATGGCCCGATTGATTACAGTCAGCTGATGAATATTCCGGGAGTACAGGTATTTAATATGGCTGATATGGAACAGAGTATTCCAAAGCAGCAGAAGATCAAAAAGAAAAAAGAGGGCGAAGAATATAAACCGTTAGTAGATATCAAGAATCTTCCGGCACCACATAAGATCAAGGCAAAACTGGATGAGTATGTGGTAGGTCAGGAATATGCAAAGAAAGTTATGTCTGTAGCTGTTTATAATCATTATAAACGTGTGGCTACTGATTCTATGGATGATATTGAGATTGAAAAGTCCAATATGCTCATGATCGGACCTACAGGTTCCGGTAAGACGTATCTGGTAAAAACACTGGCAAAGATTCTGGATGTACCGCTTGCGATCACAGATGCGACTTCACTTACGGAAGCCGGATATATCGGAGATGATATTGAGAGTGTGGTTTCCAAACTGCTTGCAGCTGCAGATAATGATGTAGAGAAGGCAGAACAGGGAATCATCTTTATCGATGAGATCGATAAGATCGCAAAGAAGAAGAATTCAAGTCAGAGAGACGTAAGCGGTGAGTCGGTACAGCAGGGAATGTTAAAACTTCTTGAAGGAAGCGATGTAGAAGTACCTGTCGGCGCAACCAGTAAAAATGCCATGGTTCCGCTTACAACCGTGAATACAAGAAATATTCTCTTCATCTGCGGCGGAGCGTTCCCGGATCTTAACGGAATCATCAAAGAGCGTCTGACCAAACAGGCAGCAATTGGTTTTGGAGCAGACTTAAGAGACAAGTATAATAACGATAAAGAGATACTGAAGAAAGTAACAACAGAAGATTTACGTGCATTTGGAATGATTCCTGAGTTCTTAGGACGTCTGCCGATCGTGTTCACTTTACAGGGTATGAGTGAAGAGATGCTGGTAGAGATTTTAAAAGAACCTAAGAATGCAATATTAAAACAGTATCAGAAACTGCTGGCATTGGATGAGGTAAAACTGGAATTCAATGACGATGCTCTTCATGCAATTGCGAAGAAGGCATTGAAGAAAGATACCGGAGCAAGAGCACTTCGTGCGATCATTGAAGAATTCATGCTGGATATCATGTATGAAATCCCGAAGGATGACAATATCGGAGAGGTTATCATCACGAAGGAATATATCGAAGGAACCGGAGGACCGGTAATTATGTTGAGAGGTCAGGAAGTACCAAGACTTCAATAATACATTTTACATATAGACTATTATATAATTTTTTTACTTGGAGAAGAATGGAGGAAAGACAGCGATGGGGGAATTATCAGCTATTCCAATCTGGCTCTGCATACCCTTTGCAGGGCTGTTGCTTAGTATTGCGGTAATGCCGCTGTTCAAGCCGGACTGGTGGGAAAAACATCAGCCGCTGGCAGTTGCATTCTGGTCAATCTTGTTTATTATTCCTTTTACAGCGAAATATGGAATATTTACAATGAGTGAGACTGTTCTGGAATGTGTGGTAAATGATTATCTGACATTTATCGTTTTACTGTTTGGATTATTCTGTGTAGCAGGTAACATTACGATTGACGGTGAATTTGCCGGATCACCGAGGATTAATACGGCGTTGTTTGTTTTTGGTACACTGCTTTCCAGTGTGATCGGAACTACAGGATCAAGTATGCTTCTTGTACGTCCGTTTATTAAGATGAATTCATGGAGAAAGAGAAAGAGTCATATCATGATCTTCTTTATCTTCCTGATCTCTAATATGGGAGGATGTCTGACACCGATCGGAGATCCGCCGCTTCTGATGGGATTCATGCGTGGGGTACCTTTTTTCTGGAGTATGAAGTTATTCCATATTCTGGTTTTTAATATGGTGATCCTTCTGGTGATATTCTATTTCCTGGACAGAAGAGCATACAGAAAAGATATTGCAGAAGGAAGAAAACCGGATATCAGAGAGCCGGGAACACATTTTAAAATAGTAGGACTTCATAATCTTATCTATGTAGCGATGATCGTCGGAGCCGTGATCTTAAGTGGAACGCTTCCGGGAATGTCCGCATTCCAGAATGCAGACGGAACCGTAAAAGGAATTCATATCCTTGGAGAAGTTACACTTGGATTCCCGTCAATAATCGAGATTGTGATCATCCTTCTGGCTGCATTCTTATCGTTTAAGACGACGAACGAAGAAGTCCGTATCCGTAACCACTTTACCTGGGGGGCGATCCAGGAAGTTGCGGTTCTGTTTATCGGAATCTTTATTACTATGCAGCCGGCACTTATGATCCTGAAAGCGAATGGAGCGGAGCTTGGAATCAGCAAACCATTCCAGATGTTCTGGGCTACAGGAGCTCTGTCAAGTTTTCTTGATAATACGCCGACATATCTTGTGTTCCTTACAACAGCAGGAGCACTTGGATTCAAGGGCGGTGTGGCAACAACGCTTGGTGCTGTTCCGGTTAAGATGCTGGAGGCAATCTCGTGTGGTGCTGTATTCATGGGAGCAAATACATATATAGGAAATGCACCGAACTTTATGGTAAAATCTATGTCGGATGAAAACGGTGTGCGTATGCCGTCGTTCTTCGGATATATGGCATGGTCACTGACATTTTTGATACCGGTATTTATTATCGATATGTTGATATTCTTTTTATAGAAGGGGGTGCGGAAAATGCAGGAGAATAAGAATAAATATTATGACATTGCAGAACGGATCTATGATCTGGACGGAGAAGTATATGAATGTGTAGGATCTTCTCTGGGCCGTACCTTTACAGGAGATAAACGTGCCTGTGTGGACAATTTGGTTATGCTGATGCGTACCAAGCCGCAGGGACATCTTCTTAGAAGTGAGCTGGCATTGATTAGTAACATGGCACGTACGATCCGAAAGGATGAAGACCGTTCCAGACTGATGAAAAAATACGATGAGATATTAAAGGAAATAGCAGAGCTTCCTGCAAGTTTCGGTAAGGTTGAAATTCTGGATGAAAACAGGGCGAAGTTGAATACAGCGAATCTGCGTCAGAAGTTTTCAAAAGACGATCATCTTATTATTTGTATCGGAAGAACGCAGGGGAGTGCCGGAAATGATATTGGATTTGCACTGGCAGATGCACTTAGAATCAACTACTATGATGCAGAAATCTTTAATGAAGTATTAAGAAGACTGGATGCGGAGAAGGATTCTGTGACAGATGTGGCGGATCTGGGAACGGATCTGATCGAGAACAAATATCAGGGATCCGGAAGGACGATCAAAGAGCGTCTGAAAGACTTTGACCGCTATCATGGATTGACAAGAGAAGACGCAATCTTCTTCAATCAGAGTGACCTGATCTGCAAAATGGCAAAAGAAGAAGATTTTATTGTAATGGGTAGGTGTGCAGATGTGATACTTGCGAATAACCATATTCCACATATCAGTATTTTTATTACGGCACCGTTCGAACAGCGTGTGCATCGTATTATGGAGGTCAATGATCTGGATCATAAGAAAGCGGTACGTCTGCTTAAAAAGCTGGATCGTCAACATGCAAGATATTACAATTATTATACCGGTCAGAAATGGGGAGATGCTATGAACTATGATATCTGTTTTAACAGTGCAAGTTATGGTATTGAAGAGTCGGTAGACATTATTGAACGTATGCTGAACCAGAATACGAATTCATAATAAAAGATTAATGAATGACAGGGAACCTTTCATATACATAAAACAAATGTATATGAAAGGTTTTTTTGATTTGGAAGAGAACTGTAAAGAAAAGATTATTTCCGAAGATTACTGGGATTTTATTATTCCATTATACAGAGATGAGGAACTTAAGGAAGTGAATCCGGAAAATGCGTGTATTCAGGAGATGGATTTTGGATATAAAAGTGTATCTGTAGACAGAAGGATTCTGCTTCCATTATCGTTCAGAGAATATTGGTACAGTACGATCCCAAAATGTTATACACTTCTGGATATGCAGCCGTTAGATGCAGCGGGAATTATTACATTGCAGAACTATCCGACACTTCAGCTGATGGGGGATGGGATCATGATCGGCTTTTTAGATACCGGGATAGATTATCAGAATCGTGTGTTTCGCAATCTGGACGGGACGACACGGATTGTGGGAATCTGGGATCAGACGATTCAGACGGGAAGAACACCACAGGGGCTTTATTATGGAACGGAATATACGGAAGAAATGATCAATGCAGCACTTAGATCGGAGGATCCGCTTCAGATAGTACCGAGTGTGGATACAGACGGACATGGAACATTTGTTGCAAGTGCGGCTGCAGGAGGAGCAGAAGTTGGAAAACAGTTTCTCGGGGCCGCACCGGAGGCTTCTATTGCAATGGTCAAATTAAAGCCGGCAAAAAATTATCTGAAAGAATTTTTCGCAATAGCACAGGATGCCGTATGTTATCAGGAAAATGATATTATGCTGGGACTCCGCTATCTGAATGACCTGGCAAGAAAACAGGGAATGCCGTTAGTGATCTGTGTAGCCCTCGGAACAAGCTTTGGAGGACATAACGGAGATTCTCTTCTGGCAGATATATTGGACATTTATGCGACGGTAAGAAACAGGTGTGTTGTAGTCGGAACAGGCAATGAGGCGGCCAGAAGACATCATTATTTTAACCGTTTTACGGATGCACAGGATATGAGGACAGCAGAAATCCGGGTAGGAGAAGGGACACAGTCTTTTGCCGTTGAATTATGGAGTACACTTCCGAATATCGTAATGGTGTCGGTTACTTCGCCGTCTGGAGAGCGTACGGGGATGATTCCGATACGTCTGGGGTATCTGTTTGATTTTTCATTTACATTTGAACGGACAACGATTACTGTGGAATACAGATTATTACAGAGGAATAATGATGCACAGCTGGTATTTATAAGGTTTCAGAATGCGGTTCCCGGAATATGGAAAATAGATATAAAGCCGGCGATGCAGACAACCGGAGATTTTCACATATGGCTTCCGATGGAAGAATTCCTGGAGGGAGAGGTATATTTTCTGGAATCAAATCCCGACACTACATTTACAGAGCCTTCAGGAGGAAGAAATACAATGACTGTGGCTTTTTATAACAGCAGGGAGAATGGAGTTGATATTAATTCGGGCAGGGGGTATACTAGAGATGAAAAAATAAAACCGGATTATGCTGCGCCGGGAGAAGCGGTCACAGGAGCAGTACCTGGCGGGGAATTTAAGAATCGGACCGGTTCGAGCGCCGCAACAGCGATTGCAGCAGGCGGATGTGCCCTGATCATGGAATGGATCAGTGAGCAGCCGGGGGCAAGAGGAGTGTCGTCCAGTCAGGTCAGAAATATTATCGTGATGGGAACACAAAAGCTTCCGGGAATAGAATATCCGAATACACAATGGGGATATGGGACGATGAATTTGTACCGATCATTGGATATTTTAAGACAGCTGTAAAGAAGAACGAGATAAGGAGAGGATACTAATGGCAGATTTTTTTGAAGAATTCGGCAGAATGGTTTCAGATGTTGCTAGTGACATCACAAAGAAGACAGGAGATACTCTGGAAATCCAGAAGATTAAAAGCAATGTTCGTTCGTTAAAGAGAGCGAATGAAAGAGATCTTGCAGATATCGGACGTATGGTATATGAAAAATTCCAGAGTGGAGAAGTGTCAGACATGGATTATGTAACGCTCTGCGAAGAGATAGAAAAACGTGACGAAGAGATAGAAAAACAGGAAGAAGAGATCGTAAAGATCCAGGGAGAAGTATAAATGCGTACACGCATACCCGGTGCGGTCGGAACACTGTTCGCTCTTGATATGGCTGTAAAACAGTACATAGAAGAGAATGTAAGCGAGACGGAAGAAAAAAGTCTCTGTGGGACAGGGGTTCTGATCAGAAAAGTATATAATAAAGGATTTGCATTTAACTCTATGGATTCCGAACCGGAAAAAGTAAAGAAAGCGTCGGTGATGACGACAGCAGCGATCGGACTTCTGACAATTATAGAAGCTTTTAGGGAAGGGCATATGCTTAGTAAGATAGCCCTGACATTCTTAAGCGCAGGAGCTTTAAGCAATACTTATGACCGTGTTGTCAGAGGAAAGGTAGTGGATTATATCGGTATTAAATCCAGTCACAAAATACTGGGCAATATAACCGCCAATCTGGCAGATATCTATATTTTGCTCGGTTCTGTATTTGCATTTTTGAAAAAGAAAATAGATTAGGGCACAGGGAACAATTTGGAAAAATAACGAACCCTGTCATCTTTCAGGTGGCTTCACATAAAGTTAGTGAAGACACCCGGAAGATGACAGGGTTCGTTGTTTGTCGCCATGCGGTTCGAAAGAAGCCGCCAGATAAATCTAAAATAGAGCATGAAAAAAGCGGGTGATGGGAATCGAACCCACGTATCCAGCTTGGAAGGCTGGTGTTCTACCATTGAACTACACCCGCATAATACATTATAAATCGGGGTGACAGGATTCGAACCTGCGACCTCCTGGTCCCAAACCAGGCGCTCTAGCCAAGCTGAGCCACACCCCGTTATTTGACGTGTCCTTAAGACAAATAGTATGATATCATGATAAAATGTAAAAAGCAAGTAAAAAATGAAAAAAATTGAAAAAAGTCATAATTATATAAAAAAACGACACAAATACGAAAAGTCAGAATCAATATTAAGGAAATGATAAGTTGTATCCGCTGGAATGCTGTTGTATAATTAAGAACGATGTCGAGAAAATAGATTATTATTAAGAGGACTGAATTGATAGATGAAGGAGACTAATAACGTAGAACAACGACCAAGCACTTCTCTTTCAAAAGGTGCAAGAAGAAATCAGATATTAAGGCGTATAACAGTAGTCGGTGTGATAGCAGCAGTAATAACTGCTGCTTTTGCTGGCTATTGTCTGCACCGTGAACGTGTAGAAGAAAAACAGAAAGCAGAAGAGCTCAGAAAAGAAAAGCAGGATAAAAAAGAGGCGGAAAAAGTAAAGTCAAAGCCGGAAACTGCCGAACAGAAATTGGAACGTGTACGAAAGCAGGCAACGGAACACGGATATCCGAAAAATGTGATCGAACTGTTGGATAAAAATGTGGAAACAGTAGATTTTGTGGCCGATTATGAAAAGAAAAAAGATAAGCCGTATGCAGATACGATAGGAAAAGAACTTTCGCAGAGAGGGATACCGGAACTTTTACAGTGGGATGAACGATGGGGGTATGCTCCATACGGAACCAGTATAGTAGCGGCAAGTGGATGCGGACCGACCTGTATGGCGATGGTAGCAGCCGGACTGAATCAGGATGCGTCGATCACTCCGGCAAAGGTAGCTGCTTACGGAACGGAACATGGTTATGTGGACGAAGAGAATAACACGTACTGGAGATTCATGGATGAAGCCGGAGCAAACTGGAAGCTTAACAGTACTGCAGGTCTTTTGTCAGAAGAGCAGGTAGCTTTAGAACTTTCGCAGGGACATCCGATCATATGCAGTGTCGGTCCGGGAGATTTTACCAAGATTGGACATTTTATCGTACTGACAGGTTATGAGAATGGCAATGTGAAAGTGAATGATCCGTTCAGCATAAAGAATTCGAAAGCAACATGGGTATTTGCCAATATCAAAGACCAGATAAAAGCGATGTGGGTATTTTCAAAAAAATAGCTATCAGACGGCAGGCGCCGGTGGAAGATTGTTTTCAGGAAACAGGAGAGAAAGATATGAGATATGATTTTACAAAGATTATAGACAGGCATGGAAAAGATGCGATTGCAGTAGACGGACTTGGAAAGAATCCGGGATTTGCACCGGAACCGCCAAAAGACGGATTTGATGTGATCCCGATGTGGGTGGCAGACATGAACTTTGAAACTGTCCCAACGATTCCAAAAGCGATCATGGACAGGGCAGCACATCCGGCATATGGATATTTCAGTCCGGTGGAAGAGTATTATGATTCGATCATACGCTGGCATAAGATCCGCAATAATGTAGAAGGACTGATGCCGGAATATATCGGATATGAGAACGGAGTATTAGGCGGAGTAATCTCTGCTCTGACAGCTTTTGCCGCACCGGGAGATGCTGTACTTCTTCACAGCCCGACTTACATCGGATTCACCAAATGCATCACAGAGAATGGATACAAGATTGTACACAGTCCGCTCAAAAAAGACGAAAAAGGAATCTGGCGGATGGATTATGAAGACATGGATGCCAAGTTAAAGGCAAATAACATCCATGTAGCAATCTTCTGTAGTCCGCATAATCCGACCGGACGTGTATGGGAGCGCCGAGAGATTGAAGAGGCGATGGAAGTATATAAGAACAATGAATGTGTAGTGATCGCAGATGAGATCTGGTCAGATCTGATCTTAAAAGGCAGCCAGCACATTCCGACACAGTCGATCAGTCCGGATGCAAGAAACCGTACGATTGCATTGTATGCACCGAGTAAGACATTTAACCTGGCAGGTCTGGTAGGAAGTTATCATATAATCTTCAACAAAATGCTGCGTGACCGGGTGGAGGCAAAATCAAGAAAATCACATTATAATACAATGAATGTATTATCTATGCATGCGCTGATCGGGGCTTACGAGGCAGAAGGATATACCTGGGTCAATGAGCTTTGCCAGGTATTATCTGAAAATGTTGATTATGCAGTGAATCATATCCGTGACTACTACAGAGGAATTGAAGTAAGTAAGCCGCAGGGAACTTATATGTTGTTCCTGGACTGCGA
>JABLTP010054697.1_pt1 | contig 27673 bp, 20 predicted proteins | sample 7160111 | NCBI WGS metagenome assembly JABLTP01 (sample SAMN14651227, study PRJNA627086) | human gut metagenome | isolation source: feces | host: Homo sapiens
AAAACTTATGCTTCCGCATTTGCAATGAGAGAACTGGGATTTAAGAGAGTCTTATTTTTAGTTCATAGGGGACAGCTTGCAAGACAGACTAAGAAATCTTACGAAAAGGTGTTTGCAAAATCTGTTTCTATGGGGTTAGTTGGTGCGGGTTATCATGAATATGATGCGGATTATGTATTTGCTACGGTCCAGACATTAAATCGTGATGAACATTTGCTTCAATATGATAAAAATGCATTTGACTGTATTATTTTTGATGAAGCACATCATGTAACTGCTGATACATATCAGAAGATTATGAAACATTTTACGCCTAAGTTGTGGCTTGGGATGACAGCAACTCCTGATAAGCGGGATGATAATATTGCAGGTAGAAATGTTTATGAGTTGTTCAATTATAAGATTGCATATGAGATACGTTTACAACAGGCCATGGAAGAAAACTTGTTATGCCCATTTCATTATTTTGGAATTACTGATTTGTCTGTAGTTGGAGATGTTAAAGAAAATCATGATTTTAGTATGCTTACAAGCGATGAACGTGTAAGGCATATAATCCAGCAGGCAAATTATTATGGATATAGTGGAGAAAAAGTTAAAGGTCTTATATTTTGTAGCAGTATCAAAGAAACACAGGAATTATCACATAAATTTAATAATATAGTTAATCCAGACACAGGAAAATATTTTCGTACGATAGCGTTGAATGGTGATGCAACGGAACAGGAAAGGCAGAATGCATTTGAGAGACTTGCAATGGATGAGAATGAGGAAAATATTAATAAGAAGCCGTTAGACTATATATTTTCTGTAGAAATATTGAATGAAGGTGTTGACATTGTAGAGGTTAATCAGGTTATTATGCTTAGACCGACACAATCACCTATAATATTTATACAGCAGTTGGGACGAGGACTTAGAAAGGCCGATGGAAAAGAGTATGTTGTTATTCTTGATTTTATTGGTAATTATAATAATAATTTTATGATTCCAATAGCACTGTCAGGGGATAGAACTTACAATAAAGATAATATACGTAGATACATAATGGAAGGTGGAAGGGTTATTCCAGGTGCATCTACAGTGCATTTTGATGAAATAAGTAAGAAAAGAATATTTGCATCTGTTGATAATGCTAATTTTAGTGATATTAAACTGATAAAAGAAAATTACACAAATCTTAAGAATAAATTAGGAAGAATACCACATTTACGGGATTTTGATGATTATGGAGAAATGGATGTTGCCCGTATTTTTGATAATAATAGTCTGGGTTCGTATTATAAGTTTTTAGTTAAATATGAGAAGGATTATAAGCTTCGTCTCTCACAGGAAGAAGAAAAGATAGTCGAATTTATTTCCAAGAAACTGGCAAATGGTAAGAGAATTCAAGAATTACAATTACTTAAGAGAATGCTTATGTATGCAAAAGGATTGTCCAAATGTGGATTATTTTCAAGTCTTTCACAGGATATGTTGACTTATGGTAAATCAATTAGCAAGGAACAGAAGGAAAATATTATAAATGTTATGACTAATGAATTTCCGGCAGGATCTGGTAAGAAAACATATGCACAGTGTGTTTTTATAGAAAAGGAAGGCAATGATTATAAGCCAACAAAAACATTTCTTGAAATGCTATCAAATAAAGATTTTTATAATATTATTAAAGAACTTGTTGATTTTGGAATAAGTAGATATGAGAGAGATTATAAACAAAGTTATGATGTAACAGATTTTGTCCTTTATCAAAAATATACGTATGAGGACGTATGTCGTCTGCTTAATTGGGAACAGAATGAAGTTCCATTAAATATTGGTGGTTATAAATATGATAAGAAAACAAAGACATTTCCAGTATTTATTAATTATGATAAATCGGATGATATTAGTGACACAACAAAATATGAGGATCATTTTGAACCAGGATTTAGGGATCGATTGATAGCAATATCAAAATCGGGAAGGAGTCTGCAATCTGAGGATGTACAGAATTTTCTTAAGGCTAAAGAGAGAGGAATTAGAGTAGAACTTTTTGTGCGAAAGAATAAGGACGATAAGATTTCTAAGGAATTTTATTATCTTGGACATATGACGGCTAGTGGAAATACTAAGGAATTTACAATGCCAAATACACAGAAAACAGCGGTTGAGATAGAATGGATACTTGATGTTCCAGTGCGTGAAGATATATATGAGTATATTGTAAATTCATAAATATTATGTATATGTCAAAAGTATAAAAAGTTGTTTCTGCTTGCAGAAAAAGACTTTTTTACTTGATTTATTGCATTAAATCACGATATTAAAAGAAAGAAGGAAAGTGAGATAATTAGTTTTATAATTGTCACACAAGAATTATATGAAAACAGTTAAAGTAGTTGCAGCAGTAATAAAAGAAGTTAATGATAATGGGGAGCCAATTATATTCGCAACGCAGCGCGGGTATGGAGAATTCAAGGATGGCTGGGAATTTCCAGGAGGAAAAATAGAGGCAGGAGAGACACCACAGGAAGCATTAAAACGAGAAATTATGGAAGAATTAGATACAAAAGTTAAAATTGGAAATTTAATAGATACAATTGAATATGATTATCCCGATTTTCACCTTTTAATGGATTGTTTTTGGTGTGAGATAGTAAGCGGAGAATTGAAGTTAAAGGAACATGAAAATGCAAAATGGCTGACTAAGGAGCATCTTGATGAAGTTGAATGGCTGCCGGCAGATGTTATTTTGATTGATAAGATAAGAATGGATATGTAGGAGAATTTATACGGAAAATTTGATAAGAATGATATTAAAATAAATTTTGGATTTAATATCAAGTAAAAAGGAGGAGAATATGATACCGGTAATTAATAAAAGAGAAACAGGATGGAATATCCGAATACTTATGGATAAATACAATCTAAAAGTAAAGGATGTACAGGAATATCTTGGATTAGGAAGTCAGCAGAGTATATATCATTGGCTTAACGGAATAAGCATGCCGACTATAGATAATCTTTATGCGTTAAGTAGTTTGTTTGGCGTTTCAATGGATGATATTGTGCGTGGAAATAAATCTGATATAAAAGATTACAGCTATAGAAGACTTTTTAGATATTATAATATTTTAAAGAAATGTGTTGCATAATATTTTTATACTACAAGTTCAATGACAAATGTATCAGTATATCTTAATATATTATATATAAATTATATATTTAGGAGGCTGATATTTATGAATGAAGGGATTTTGATAGCATATGATGATACATACTATAGTATAGGAGATACGTTAGTAATACAGAAAAGATTGACTGATATTTTAAAACCGTGTGGTATGAGATACTTTACTGGACGTAGTTTGTATAAGCCTGAGGATCCAGATAGAAGGGATGATATCATGTATGATGCAATGAAACTACTGTCTCAATGTGAATGGATTGATAATAAAAATGTAGGTATATTTGTGATTGATGACATAATAAGTATTTCATTTAGCGATATTGACTGTTCTGGAATGGTAGAACCTAAATCCGAAAAATATAAGTATTATGAGGATTATTTCAAGAAAACAGGCAGGATGGCTCATAATATATTAATAGATGAGAACAATCAGATTGTAGATGGATATGTATCATTGCTTATTGCAGATAAACACAAGGATAATATGAAAAAGTGGCAGAATCCAGAGATATATAAAGTAAATGCATTGGTTCCTCATGCAAAGGTTGTTATTGGACGCCATGTTGATATGTCAGGAACTGATATAATAATAAAAGGACCACAGTATTTTGCATGGATATATAATAAAAAAGAACCTGTTGTGCCTGGAGATGTATTGAAAGTTAATACGAGAAAAGGAGAGGCATATATGGTAGTAGAGAAGATTAAGTATATAGCGGGAAAGAAAAAGTGTGCAGAATATAAAAAAGTTATTGAGCATATGGGGATGAGAATAGAGATATAATTATTTTAATAATTCAAAATTCACCAAGATCAACTTGTGTTTTAACAACACCATATATATGTGACAATGATAATTATGAGTCAATTCTTTATGGAGTGTACAGCACGGAACAACTTGCAAGAGAAGCAGCGGAGGAACTTCTTGAACTGGGGAATATACATCATTATGAAATAGAATGTCCTAAGTTAGATGAATTTGGATGGAGATAGGTAAATGTGGACAATAGTTTCATAAATTAGATTAAGGAATTAAACTGCAATGACACAAGAGTAGACTACAAGGATTGTAATGGGGAATTTTTAGGAGAACGGTTACTATTTGAAGAAATCCCCTGTAAATTATATTTTCAAAAACAATACAAATGATTGACAATGTAAATTAAAACGGTATAATATAATTATAAGAGGTGCATATAATATTAGTATTGTATTTTGAAATGGAGGCGATTTTATGGCTACGGTACCTACACAAGTAAGAATAGATGAAAATTTAAAGAAACAGGCATGTGAACTTTTCTCACAGTTAGGAATGGATATGTCCGGTGCAATGAATATATTCTTAAAGCAGTGTGTATTAAGAGGAGGACTTCCTTTTAGTGTTGAATTGCCACAGTATAAGCCGGAAGTATTAGAGGCAATGGAAGAAGCAAAGAGAATCAGCAAAGATCCTAATACAAAGAGATACGCTAGCTTTTCAGAGGCTTTGGAGGATATTGATTGATGCAATATGAATTAATACTAACCGGGAAATTTAAGAAAAGTCTCAAGCTGGCAAAGAAACGAGGCTTGGATTTGAAACTTTTAGATAAAGTTATTACGATGCTGCAGAATGATATTCCTCTCGAAGAGAAATATCGTGACCATGAACTAAAAGGGAAATACCAGGGGTTCAGGGAATGTCACATTCAGCCGGATTGGTTATTGATTTATCTGAAGGAGAATGATGTTCTAACATTGACTTTAGTTGATACCGGAACACACGCGGATTTGTTCAATTTGTAGCGGAATATACAAAGGTATTTCATAGTAACGGATTAAAATGCCGAAAGCCTGTATTTATGTGGGCTTCCGGCATTTGTTTTATCGATTGGTCCTAGTTTGGCTCTATTTGTGGAGAAAGTAATAGCAGGGTTAAGGAAAATTTATACGGAAAATTTGATAAGAATGATATTAAAATAAAATTTTGATTTAATATCCAGTAAAAAGGAGTTCCCGATCTTCATAAACGGGAAGTTATTATAATAATTTACAACATCAATTTACATATTCAGCTATTGAAAAATTTTTTCGGGGGGGGGTACAATAATAGCGGATATTTACAGGAATTTCTAATGATGAATATCTGAACTACTAATTTACAGAAGGAATAAGTGAGAATCTTACATTTTAACTGGCTGAATATATAGTGTTAATCACGTGGTTTGTATAGTATTAATTAGGCAGTTGAATAAAAGGTATCCGCTTATAGGAGGAAATGCGTATGAAAAGACAATTTATAAAGAAGCTGGCAACAGTGACAGTTTCTGCCGCAATGCTTGCTGCCTTGTTTAGTGGTGGCATAAATGCAGATATCAGGACAGCACAGGCACAGGAAGCAAATGTAGCTGCTGCATCAGAACAGTTTGATACAACGGCACCTGTAGTCGAAAGTATTTCGATTGATAAGCAGGGGCAGAATGTAGGAGATGATGACACATTTAAGATTGCAATCAAGGCTTATGATTCTGATTCGGGTATTCAGGACGTGAGGATGGTTTTGGAATCAGAAGGTAATAATACGACTTATTACTATTCATATGCTGATGGCAGCTTACAGTATAACGAAGCAGCTAAAAGCTATGAGTATGCCGTAAAGGTTTCTGATGCTGAACTTACTGATGGAAAGGTCTTCATCGACACTCTTACAGTAACAGATAAAGCAGGAAATTCAAGTTCGCCAGTGCTTTCAAGCACACCAGATGTATTAAATGTAACAGCTTCATCTGCTTTATACTGGGTAAATATAACTCGTAGTGATAACGAGAAACCAGTGGTTACATCTGTTAAGTTAAAGGAAAATGGACAGACAGTAAAACCGGGAGATACACTTCACGTTACAATAGGTGCAACTGATAATTCTGCTTTACAAGACACTTGTTACGTAGAATTTCAAGTTAATGCAGGAAACACATCACATTCTATGTATCTGCAATGGGATTCTGCTAATGGCTGTTATATAGGTTCATGGGAGCTCCCAGATGATATTGTACCTGGTGAGTGGTATGTTAATTATATAGTAGTGAAAGATGTAACTGGTAACCTTGCGGAGAAAAATTCAGCAATGGATTGTAAGGTAACAGTACAGAATGACAATTATGTAGTAAATGAAAAAAATGCACCAAAGTTTAACAGTATTTCTATGGATAAGGCAGGTCAGACACTCACCGCAGGAGATCAGGTGAAATTCACAGTGGATGTTACTGATGATACAGGTGTAGCCTCTGTGAAAATGGTATTAAAAAACGTAAATTCTGAATTGTCTTCTAAAGATGATGTAGACTGCTATATGCAGAATGTTGAAGGAACAAGCAAATACGAATATACATATACTATTACAGAAAACGATTATCCATGTGAATGGTATGTTTCAAGTATAGAGGCTCGTGATGTATATAATAATATGTTGTATACATCTACTGAAAGACAAACAAGTGGAAGAGAACTTCCATTAATGTATGATTATTATTTCAATGTAACACAAAACGGTACATTTGTTCAGCCAAATGTAAATGTTATGTTCAGTTATATTAACGCAGATATGGAATGGGAAATCAAAACAATAGAAGTTCCACGAAGAACTAAGCTAAGTAAGGCATTAGAGAAGTTTGATACCGGTGTTAAATTTGATGATGCAAAAATCACAGGCTGGACAATGGTTGGCTATCCAGATTCAGATACTATAGTTAGTAATAATACAACGTTTTTGGCAAATTATAATACCAATATCGTAGAAAAATATGTGTATTCATATTCGCCAGATGTTGGTTCAAAGTGTTTATATAAAGAAACATCATTTGTTAAAAAAGGACAGAAGATTGAACTTCCAACAGTAATTCCTGGAGTTAAGAATGTAAAGTGGATTAAAACTGAAGAATTAGATGAACTTATAAAGAATGGATATATCATTAATACAGATACTGGAAGTTATTATTTCGAGGCAGATGCGGAAATAGACGATTCTGTTCCACCTACTGATGATAACAATGGTAGTACCGGTGGTAACAATAATCAGACAACAACTGATGGAAACAAAGGCAATAATGAAGGAACTAAGTTATCATCTGATAAGATACAGGAAGCTGTAGCAGCAATTACTACTGCCAAGGCTGGAGATACTTATACAGTTGATATGTCAGATGCAACAGTTGCACCAAAGGATGTGTTAGAAGCAGCCAAGGGTAAGGATGTTGATATTGTTCTTGATATGAATGGTTATAAATGGACTATCAACGGAAATAATATTCAGGCTGATAATCTTAAGGATATTAACCTTGCGGTAGATACAGACTCTGATGCAATACCAGATGATGTTATATCGGAGCTTGCTGGCAATAACCCAGTTAAGCAGATTTCACTTGCATATAGTGGAGATTTTGGATTCAAGGCAAGTCTTACATACAATATAGGAAGTGAATATGCTGGCAAATATGGCAATCTCTATTATTATGACAGCACAGGCAGAATGATATTCCAGAATGCAGGTGCAATAGATGCAGATGGTAACATATCTCTTAACTTTAGTCACGCATCTGAATATGCAGTTGTAATAGCAGATTATGCTGTAACAACAGATAATGCTGATAATACAGCAACAGGCGGCATAGCGACAGGAGACAGCACACCTATAGCATTGTATGCTGTTCTGTGTGTGATGGCAATTGCATTAGCAGGTATTGCTGCTGTAACAAGAAAGAAGAATGTATAAAGTAAAGAGGTTATTTATCTTATTGTTATAATCAGACAAATGGCAGATAGTATCTAAAGTCATTGATGAGGATAATAAGATTAGTAATAAGTAGAAACTAAAGATAATTAATCATACCCGGCTTCATATTGTTGTGGAGCCGGGTATATCTGTATATTAAGGATAAATATAAAAGAATAAAGCAGAGGAATGAAATAGGTGTGGAAACAAACATTTCCACACCCATAATTCCTGCTATATATAAAATTAATCAATAACAAAGTTATTAACATTCTTACGAAGTTCAGCAGCAGAGGCTTCTGCAGTTTTAGCTCCATTCATAACAGCTTCTGAGCCTTTTACGATTACGACTGTCTTCTGTGCGATGTTGGTTGTTCCAGTTGCACTGTCATTAGAAGCAGCGGTGATTCCCTCTATAGACTGAGTGATATTGCTTATAGATGCAACGAGCTCTTCTGATGTTGCACTGAAATCAGATACAAGATCGTTAATGTTGGAAGCATCCATATTATAGTCATCAGCCATCTTCTCAAATCCGTTAAGACATTCAACAATATCAGTATCAACGAAATCAAGCAGGCGGTTAGAATCGTTGGTCAGGTTGCCTACAGCTTTGTTTACATTTTCTGTAACAGCCTGAATGTTGGCTACAGCATCTTTAGACTGTTCAGCTAATACACGGATTTCCTCGGCAACAACCGCAAAGCCTTTACCGGCCTCACCAGCTCTTGCAGCTTCAATAGAAGCGTTAAGGGCAAGCAGATTAGTCTGTGCAGTAATATTCAGTATAGAGTCAGCAAGTACACCAATCTGGTCAACTACCTTGGCATCTTCAAGAGCCTGCTCAAGATTTACTCTGATGTCGGACATCATCTGTTTAATCTTCTGACGGTTTTCTACAGTATCATCCTTAGTCTTTACAGCACGTTTATGGATGTCCTGGGATTCAGTTGCACCATCCTGTGCCCTTATGGCAATTTCCCTTGCAGCTTCTTCAATCTGCTGTGTCATTCCGTTAATCTGTTCAGCAGAGGCGGCAGTTTCCTCTGAACTTGCAGCGAGCTCTTCTGTTGTTGCTGATACGTCTTCAATTTCTGCGTTAAGATTGTATACATTAGTATCAATTGTTTCTACAACCTTATCAATGTTGGCAGCCTCGCTTTTTACCTGAGCTAACAGGTTTCGTACAGATTCGCGCATGGTTTCAAGTGCATTGGCTAGCTGTCCGAAATCATCCTTACGCTTAAGCATAGGCTGTTGCATTTTTGTGGCAAAATTACCGCCAGCAATTACTTCGAATTGTTCTTTTATTTTTCTTAATGATTTAGTAATATCAATTGCGATGAGAGCAACGAGTATAGCAACAACAATAAGCATACATACGCTGCATAAAATAAGTGAAATAGCTTTGCTTGAAGCATAGCTGGTGAATTCCTCATCCTGCTGTGCAATAGCAGTGTCTATGTAATCAGTATAGTTGCCAGTACCAACAACCCAGTCAAAAGGTTTGAAGTATTCGCTGTAAGAACGCTTTGGTGAAGGTTCTGTTTCTCCCTCCTTAGGAAATACATAATCTGTATAACCACCACCATCCTGGACTGCAACACGTATTATTTCCTTGACCATCTGGTAACCCTCAGCATCTTTGGTATTCATACGGTTAGTACCCTCAGTTGAATTCCCAAGCAGAACAATATTCTTACCATCGGACTGGTCAACCCAGAAATATCCACCATTGCCGTAGCGCATCTGACGTATTTCATCAGCAGCTATCTTCTTAGCTTCATCAAGGCTGTATCTGCCAGCCTTATACTCATTATTGATTTCAGATAACAAAGAGATGACGACACCTACCTGTTCTTTAATAGAATCATCATAGTTTTGTCTTGATGATGTGTCCATAGTATCAAGTGCCTTGTTTTTTAACTGGTTCATATTCTGAATAGATATAAAACTTTCAGAAGCCACAAGCACAAGTACTAAAGCTACTATAATAGTAAGCTTTGTGCGAACCTTAATATTTTTCATTAGAATCACGCTCCTTAAATAATAATGATATCGTAAATATATATTCACGTTTCTATTAATAATAATTATAGTCTTATAGAAGAGGAAAGTCAATGAATACATAAAGAAATACTGAATATGATTAAAAAAATATTAAAAAACTAAAAATATAATAAAATACATTGAACAGAAATCTTTCCGGAAATGTGTTATACAAAGTTCTTCTTATATAGATGAAATTGTCAAATTAAAAATACATAAAAAATACAAAGAAATAATAAAATAATTGTTGACAAATCAAAATGATGGGACTATCTTATTACTTAATTCAACAGTCAAATGCGAAGAACAGGAAATGACTTGTTCATATCACCGCTTACAGAAAGCCGTTAGATGATGAGAAACGGCAGCAAGGAATGATTGAGCCCTCACCTGCTAGCAGTTTTGGTGAAAGACAAAGATGTCAAGTAGTCAGAATCGGTACCCACCGTTAAAGGGGCATGCCATTAAGTGTGGCAGTAGAGAGGTCGGAGTTATCCGGCAAGCAAAGTGGTAACGCGGAAGTAAATTTACATTCGTCTTTGCACAATATCCTTTAGGCAGGATATGTGTGAAGACGATTTTTTTTTTCGCTGGAAATAAAAAACCACGGGTGTTTGGCTGATGAAATACATTTTATTATATATAGGAGAGTGACATTATGAACACTTTAGTAATCGTTTTAATCGCGGCTGTTATATTATTTGGTGCCTATATGGTATATGGTCGTTGGTTAGCAAACAAGTGGGGTATAGACCCTAAGGCAGAAACACCTGCCGTAAAGTACAATGATGGAAAAGATTATGTTCCAACCAAAGGATGGACTGTATTTAGTCATCAGTTCTCATCAATCGCTGGTGCAGGTCCTGTAACAGGTGCTATTCAGGCAGCAGCATTTGGATGGTTACCAGTATTACTCTGGATTCTTATCGGTGGTGTATTCTTTGGTGCTGTAACAGACTTCGGAGCTTTATATGCCTCAGTTAAGAACGAAGGTAAGTCAATGGGTATGATCATTGAGAAATATATCGGTAAGTTTGGACGTAAGATTTTCTTACTTTTCTGCTGGTTATTTACACTTATCGTTATTGCAGCATTTGCTGATATGGTTGCAGGTACATTTAATGCATATACAGTAGTTGATGGAGCATCACAGTTAGCACCAGCAGCTTCAACTAATGGTTCTGCTGGTACAGTATCAATTATGTTTATGGTATTCGCAGTAGTATTTGGTCTTATCCAGAAGAAGCTTAATCTTTCAGGCTGGAAAGAAGCAGTAGTTGGTATTGCATTTATTGTTGCTTCATTTGTAATTGGTAACTTCTGTCCAATAATCTTAGGTAAGAATGCATGGAGCTATATCACATTCGTATATATCTTCTTTGCAGCAGTTATGCCAATGTGGCTTATGAAGCAGCCTAGAGATTACATGACAACATTTATGTTTATCGCTATGATAGTTGGAGCAGCACTTGGTCTTGTAGTTGCCCATCCATCTATGAACCTTCCTGTATACACAGGATTTAACAATGCTAAGCTTGGAACAATGTTCCCTATCCTTTTCGTAACAGTTGCATGTGGTGCTGTTTCAGGTTTCCACAGCCTTGTTTCATCTGGTACATCTTCTAAGACAGTAGAGAATGAGAAGGATATGCTTAAGGTTGGTTATGGTGCTATGGTACTTGAAAGCTTACTTGCAGTTCTTGCTCTTTGTGTAGCAGGTGCAGCCGCAGCCGCTGATGGTACAGCTGCAGCAGGTACTCCATTCCAGATATTCAGCCGTGGTGTAGCAGGTTTCTTTGAAATGTTTGGTGTTCCAGTACATTTCGCAACAGTATTTATGACAATGTGTGTATCAGCACTTGCTCTTACATCACTTGATGCAGTTGCACGTATCGGACGTATGAGCTTCCAGGAGCTTTTCAGCGTAGATGATATGGAACACGCAGAAGGCTGGAGAAAATTACTTTGCAATACATATTTCTCAACAATCATAACACTTCTTTGTGGTTTCGTACTTACAAAGATTGGATATGCTAACATCTGGCCATTATTCGGTTCAGCTAACCAGTTATTAAGTGCACTTGTTCTTATAACACTCTGCGTATTCTTAAAGGTTACAGGACGCAGCAACAAGATGCTCTTCCCACCTCTTATCATTATGCTTTGTGTAACATTTACAGCACTTGTACAGAGACTTATCGCTATGGTTAAGGCTATCCAGAACGCAGCATCAGTTACAATCCCAGCAGGTACTACTACATGGGGTAAGGTGTTCATAGCAAATGGACTTCAGCTTATAATAGCAATTCTTCTTATCGTACTTGGTCTTATCATTGTAGTTAACTCAGCTAAGAGCTATGCAAAGAGTGAGAAGAACTCAGAGAAGGCTGCTTAAGCAGGTTGATGTGTTATAATGTAGATGTATTGGAAAGTGATAGATTTTAACTTCTGATTAATACATTATAATATAGAAGAAATAATTTAATTAAAAATAGCTGGTATCTTATATAAGATGTGACGGTTTACAAAGTCAGGTTACAGATTGGACGATGTAGATAGTTACATTTATAAGATATCAGCTATTTTTAATTCTGTTATTATATTTTGTGCAATCGTTTCTATATGCATTTCTCTTTATCTGTGTCGGTGTGATACCATAATGCTTCTTAAGCAGTGCACTAAGGTAGCTTGCATTAGATATGCCGACTTTGTTTGCAACCGTACTTATAGATATTTCCCCGATTTCTAAAAGAATCTTTGCGTGTTGTAATCGAACCGCTGTTATATATTCAGTATATGATGAACCAGTTACAGCTTTGAAAAGTCTTGAAAAATGTGATGGAGAAAGACAGGCAAAGTCTGCCACATTCTGCAGGCTGGCACCATATTCAAGATTATTTTCAGCATATATCATAGCCTTCTGAATTCTGTCATCGAATCTTTTCAGATATAAAGTATTGTTATCTGAGTCACTTGAAATGTGATGCTCATATACATAGAAGAATAGTTTATAAAACATTCCCTGAAGAAGCAGTTGTGAGTGATCAGAATTTCGTTCGTATTCGTATAACATTTCATCACACATTTTTTGTATTTCATTCTGTGAAGCTTTGGTAAAATGTAGATAATTGCGACAAAGAATATCTAATTGAGTATGTCCGATTATTTCAATAATAGGTTCAAATACTTCTGTACGAACTTTTATTACATATCTGTCATAAGGAACATCCGATATAGGACAGTTCCTGTGATAAACCTCAGGTTTAGCAATCCCAAAATCGCCGGCGTGGCATACACGTATGTTATCAGTTGCAATCCATCTTCGATCACCTGATACCATATAACCGATGGTGTAGTGGTCATGTGCTGCCTGCATTGCTGGCATTGTGTAGCTTGCTTCTTTTATTTTGTGGTCTATATAAATATTTTCTCCGGGTTTAAGTGGAAGAGGCATAGTAATCTCCATTCTTGAGTGGTTTAACCAAGTTATAATTGACATAGCATAATTTTATAAATTATATGTCATAAAAGCAATAATATTTAATGAAAAAAATAAAATTTTGTGCAAGAATAAGTTATAGTTAAATCATAATAATAGGTGGATAACATATGAATCAGAAGTTTAATCTTAAAGCAAATAATTTTATAAAAAATATGCTCAGGTATTCGTATCTGATAATTATGGCACTGCTTCTTAATGCTGTTGTGAATGAGATAATTGTGAGTGCCAATAAGATAATAAGTGTCAACATAGATTATATGCTGTCAGGCGAAGCTGTTGATATTGGCAGTATTATTGAGAAGTTTATATATCTGACATTATCAGGCTTTGTACTTTCCTTTGCAGGAAGCAGGCTTTCACTTAAATATGCGGTAAGGGTTATTAATTCATACAGAAAACAGATAAGCAGCAAGTTATACCGGATAGATTATTCATATTATGATAATGCAGGTACAGCAACAATAATTAATAAGGTGAATTCTGATATAGCAGAAGCCGAAAACTTTCTGACAGAGCATTTTGCAACAATTATAACAAATATTACGGCAGCACTTATATATGCCAATTATGTGCGAAGGATAAATGTAGTGCTTTTTGTTGCAGTTGTTGTGAGTTATCCACTTGTAATATGGCTGTCAAATATTCTTGTGAAGAAAATGCGTGATGTGTCAAAGGTATATCGTTTAAAGGTTGATGCAATGCTTGGGATTGATCATGAAGCTATAATGGGGTATCAGATAATAAAAGCCTTTGGATTACAGAAGTATTTTGAAAACAGAATGCATAATGCATCAGAGGAGCTTGTGGAAACAGAGCAGATAAGAACAGGCATAAGCAATACGGCGATAGTTATAAGAAGACTCATACAATGGATTCCTTCTATATTATGTGCATTTTTAAGCATATGGCTTGTAAGAAATGGACAGCTTACAGTTGGAGAACTTGTTGGTTTTGTCGTTATTCTTGAAAAGTTTGTTGAGTCGATTATAGGAATTCCTTTTGCCATAGTTGATGCTACAGGCTGTATGGTGTGTATAGGAAGGCTTGAAGGAATACTTTCGGCTAAAGATGAGCATTTTGGGGACAAGACTTACAAGGCAACGAATATAGACAATAGCGTATCTGACGAGAATATCTTAGATGAAGATTATGTTATAGAATTTGATAATATAAAGTTTGCATATAAAGAGGGCGAAAATGTTCTTAATGATGTCAGTTTTAAGATTAAAAATGGCGAAAATATAGCGATAGTCGGAAGCTCAGGTGGTGGAAAGACTACTATTTTCAGACTGTTATGCGGCTTATATCATGCCAGTGATGGAACATATAAGCTGTACGGAATGGATATTAATGAATGGAATATTGAAAGCGCAAGAGAAAATATGGCGCTTGTTTCACAGAATACATTTTTATTTCCAGGAACTATTGAGGAAAATATCAGGTATGGAAATATTAATGCAACTCACGATGAAGTTGTTAATGCATGTAAGGATGCAAGAATTCACGACTTCATAGAAGGACTTGCTGACGGATATGAGACTGTGATAAGTGAGGGTGGAAGCCAGCTTTCAGGTGGTCAGAGGCAGCGTATTGCTATAGCAAGGGCAATATTAAAAAACACGCCAATTCTGTTGTTAGATGAGCCTACATCTGCTATTGATGAGGGAACAGAGCAGCTTATACAGGATGCTCTTGACAGATTATGCAAAGGAAAAACAAGCATAACGATAGCACACAGATTGTCTACAATAAAAGATGCCGACAGGATAATTGTACTTCAGCATGGAAGGATAGTTGAGGCTGGAACTCATAAACAGTTGCTTGATATGGGAGGGGTATATGCAGAAATGTACGCAGAAGGATAATAATAATAAGAATTCCGGAATATGGCAGTTATTCTTACGGACTATGAGAACTATGGGAAAAAGACGCTTTATGTATTATGGTTCAATATTAGGGATGAGCATAACATTTGCAATGTTCTCAGTTATGGAAGCATTTCTTATGAAGATAGTTGTTGACATAGCACAGAAAGGCGAGTGGGACAGGCTTATAAGTTCTGTTGTAATAATAGTCATAACAGGCGTGATAGTGTTGTTAGGATATAGATTTGCCTGCATAAGATATAACGTGGAAGCAAAGAGAATATATGGAAAGCTGTACGAACAGGTGTTGAGTCACGAAATGAAGCTGCCTTGTGAATATTATGAAAATCACCATAGTGGGGAAATGTTATCAAAAGTATCATTCGACCTTGGAAGAATGGGTGATATATTTGGTTCAAGATTCAGAAGAGTTGTTATGCCATTTATGATGGTAGTTGTATTCTTAGTGCCTATGTTTGCACTCAGCTGGCAGCTTACACTTTGTCTTGTGGCTGTAAATACAGTGCTGATAGGAGTTACGATGGTTCTGACTGGACCGCTTAAAAGCTTAAGTAAGAAAATGTCTGAGTCAAACAGCATAATGACAAAGCATATAACAGATCTTATTCAGGGAATTATACAGGTAAGGATGTTTGAGGCAGGCAGAAAGACGGTTGACAGATACAATGAAGAAGCAGATGTATATGCTGTAAAGTCTGATAAAAGAAATATGTTTTCATCTTTGCTTGAATGTGCTAATACAGGCTTTGACCTTATATGCAATCTTGTATTTCTGGCACTTGGAATATTATTCGTGCAGAAGGGCTACACAACACTTGGTGCTATTGCAGCTATATATACAATGTATGGACGTTTTTCAAGGCAATTTTTGCAGATGGGAAAGTATATTCCGGAGCTTATTGCGTATCTGACATATGCGCAGAATATATTCGAGTTTCTTGATGAGAAAACAGAAGAGGAAATGTTAAATCATCAGGAATTCAACAAAGAAAGATTGCATAATGAAATAAATAACTCTTGCGGTCATAATAATATTTTTAATAATATTGATTATTCAGTAAATATAAGTGATTTAACATTTTCATATATAAAAGATGAAAATAATGCACCTGTAGTTATTCTTGATAATTATAATGAAAGAATAAAGGCAGGTGAATTCGTGGCTGTCACTGGTGCTTCTGGGTCAGGTAAGACAACTCTTTCTAAGCTTCTTATGGGATTTTATAAGCCGGACAGAGGAATGATTGAAGTGTGTGGCAATAATCTTGATGATATAAGTCTGTCGGCTGGCAGAAGCTTTTTTGCACTTGTTCCACAGGATGCAATACTTTTTAATATGAGTATAATGGATAATATAAGAATGGGAAGGCTTGATGCCACAGAAGCTGAGATTATTGAAGCTGCAAAGATGGCTAATGCTCACCAGTTTATAACAGAATTTACAGATGGTTATGACACAGTTGTTGGTGAAAAGGGGATGTCTGTATCAGGTGGTCAAAGACAGCGGATAGCCATAGCAAGGGCAATCCTTAAAAATGCTCCGATAATGCTTATGGATGAGGCAACCTCCGCACTTGATAATGAGTCGGAGCGTGCAGTAAACGAAACATTACAGAACTTAAAGGGTAGAATGACAATTATAATGATTGCACACAGGACATCAACAATACAGATGGCGGAAAGGGTTATAAGCTTATAATTGACAATAGCAAGGAATAGTGTTATATTACTCAACCCTAGCATCTTAAATTCTCATTATTAAATGCATTTGGAAAATAATTGGATAGATAAATAGACAGATGTTAAATATTATATATGTTAATGTGTAATGTAATATTAATAATGAAGTTTAACAAATATATGGGGATGAAAGGATCAGAGTGGTTTTATGACATTTTATCAGGAATTACAGTTAAGTTCTGCAGGCTCTAAACAGCTTATTAAGAACACAAAAGATGCTAAAGAGAAAAGAAAACATATATTAATATATAATTTCAAGGTTTACCTTGTTATGGTATTCTGTGTAGCAGTTGTTACAATATTCAGTAAGCTTCTAGGCAGTGCTAACAGTGTGGTAGGTGTTACAGTACTTCTTGCAGTGCTTGTGTTAAGACAGGCAGATTTTGGAATAAAGACATCACATGGACTTTTGTCAATTATGGGAATATATGCTATATTGATAGCAGGTCCAAGGCTTAGTAATATGGTGCCACCTGTTGTTGCATTTCTTATTAATATAGTATGTATAATGCTTCTTATGATAATGGGCTGTCATAATGTAATTATGTATAATCATTCGACATTTGTGCTTGGTTATCTGTTATTACAGGGATATGACGTTACAGGACAGGACTATGTGTTAAGGGTTATCGGACTTCTTTGTGGCATGGTTATCTGTATGATTATCTTTTATAAGAACCAGAAGAACAGGCCATATCGAAGAACATTCCAGGATTTATTCTATGAATTCAATATTAATTCGGCAAGAAACAGATGGTATATCAAGCTTACATTTATAGTATCAAGTGCAATGCTTGTGATGAACCTGCTTAATATTCCAAGAGCGATGTGGATAGGTATAGCGTGCATGTCAGTGTGCCTGCCATTTTCAAAGGATATAGAAGGACGGGCAGGCAAGAGAGGTGCGTTTAATGTTATTGGATGTCTGATTTTTTCAATATTATACACAGTACTTCCACAGTCAATGTATCCATATATTGGTATGATAGGTGGAATAGGTGTCGGATATTCAGCTGGTTATTCGTGGCAGACAGTGTTTAATACATTTGGTGCACTATCGATAGCGGCGGAACTGTTCGGACTTAAATATGCTGTTTTACTTAGAATAGGTGTAAATGTAGTAGGAGCGGCATATACATTGTTATGTGACAGGTTGATAGATAAGATATATAACTGGTGCACAAGCAGGAAAGTCGAAACAGCGTAACATACATAATTAAAAAACAAAAGTAGTGTGTACACAAGGAGTGGATATACATTTGTACGAAGATGTTAAGAATATAATAAGTGAATTAAGAAGCAGACATACAGGTTATACGGATTTCCCAATGGAACTGAAAAGGCAGGTGTATTCAATTATATGTAAGCAGCTTGCAAGCAAAGATAACACTTATACTCAGACACAGCTTCTTGAATATCTGGGGCTTCCTAAGGACGTCTTTAAGGAGAAGTATTGGAATATGTATTCACCTGATATGAAGCTTAGACAGCAGGTTTACCATAATCTGCATATACCACTTAATTATGCTGAGGTTGAGTGTAATGAGATATACCGTGGAATGCTGCATTATATTATAAGTCAGGCAGACCAGAGGACGGATACATTTTTCGATATGTTCGGCAAAATGGGACTTGTTCCGCTGTTTTGTGCAAATGGATATTCTAACAGAATTGTTCTTTTAGCACGCAGGAATTATCACCAGCTTGTGCAGTTTCAGAATGCATTGAAAAAACCAGTTAAAGTATACAAGCACATCAAAGCATTTACTAAGACAATAGAAGTGATGGGTATCGAGAAGCAGAAGGAAGTGCTGATATCCAAGATTAACCAGTGGCTTGCACTGTTTAGTGTATATCAGGACTGGAGTGCAACAGGTTATGATGAATACACGCTTGCGGCAAGGTATTTTATGTGCAATTGTCTGCGGACTGAATACTGGCTTGATTCTAAGCTTGAGAAGACTTATTCATATAAAGACGGAAAGCTTGTTGTAGACGATATATCTTCATATGATTAGCGCCTATTAGGAAAACACACTGTCAAAGGGGTTCGTAGCGGGGGTTAGCCCGCTACTGCGGTATCTTCCGTAGTGTTGATTTCAATGTACTCGGCAATCTTGCGGAGCTCGTCAGCAAATTTGAATTTCACGCTGATATTGCCGTTTTCATAGACCTTGATATAGTCCACAAGTTCAACCAAGATTTCACGGTTGAGGGCTTCAATGTTCTGATACTTCATAAAGGCTACCAGTGCAGGATGCTCGTTGTCCACACCGTTTGCCAGTTCTGCGCGTTCAGCGTTCAGCCGGGTAAGCACCGCGGAAATATCAGAAGTCTGCCGTTCATAGTCAGCCTTCATATCTCGGTATTCCTGCTGGGTGATTTCACCGTCTTTCCAGTCCTGATAAAGAGATTGCTTGTAGCGTGTTATCTTTGTCAGTTCCCGCTCTTTTGCAGCTATCAGATCGTCCAGTCGGTAAGACTGGCTTTTTTTGATTGGAGCGGAATTGATCTGCGTGACGATTTCCGAGTAGGAAACAGCCAAATGTACCTGATGCTGTACAGCGAACAAAACAGCAGCCTCCAGCCGTTCATGCTTGATTGAGTGCATGGTGCAGGCTGTCCGGGAACGGTTCTTGTAGGTTGAGCAAGAATAATATACATTGTTGTTCTTGCCAACGCATCGGGTAATGGCCCGCCCGCAATCGGCACATTTCAGAAAGCCGCTGAATAAATGTACCTCACGGCCTTTCGGTGAAGTACGGGTATCACGCTGTAAGAGAGCCTGTACCTTGTCGAAAGTTTCATAGTCGATAATTGCCTCATGCGTTCCAGCCACTTCTACCCATTCCTCGCGTGGAACAGCTTCAATCTGGTGTACCTTGTAGCTTTTCACCCGGCTTCGGCCTTGGGCTAAATCCCCGGTGTAGGTCGGATTGGTAAGAATGGAGTGGATCATGCGGACTCCCCACATAGGATCGTCATACCCTCTTGTCGAAACAGGCAAGCCCTTTTGTACCTTGTAAGCCGAGGGGCTCGGTACGCCGTGTTCGTTCAGGTACAGCGCGATAGCACGTTTTGATGACCCTTGAATAAGCATTGTGAAAATGAGTTTGACATTTTCAGCAGCATCGGGATCAACAATCAGCCTGTGCTTGTCCTTTGGGTGCTTTACATAGCCGTAAGGAGCAAATGCTCCGATATACTGGCCGTTGCGCCGTTTGTAATCAAATACCTGCCGGATCTTTTTGGAAGTCTGATAGCAGTAATTATCGTTCATCACGTTTGTAATGGGAACGATGATATTTGAAACGCTGTCGGGGTTCTTGTAGCTGTCCACATTCTCAGCAAGGCTGATAAAGCGAACACCCATTTGAACAAACAGGTTATCGATCAAACTTCCGGCATCGCTATAATTTCGTGCGAAGCGGGACAGGTCTTTTACTATAACGCAGTTGATTTTACCACTCATGACATCCGCCAAGAGCCGTTGAAAATCTTCACGGTTGGCGTCCGTTCCAGTATGACCATCATCCACATATTCCGTGATGCTTTCAAACTCGTCAATGTTGCGTCGGTAAAAATCGTTCAGTAGGTCACGCTGGTTCTTTACGCTGTTGCTATCGTCTTTTCCTTTTTTCAAATCTTCCTTTGAAAGCCGGATATAGATGCCCAGCCGCCAGCGGCGGATTGTGTAAGAGGGAGAGAAACTCTGCTGATACCCTCTGTTTTTTGCTCGTGCCATTGTTCCTCCTTCCCTATCACATTACACTTATATTATAACTCTGTCCGGGGAGGACAACAAGGATGCCTCCACTTCGGGACACTTTGTCTCGAAGAAGCAAAACGAGCTGTAACCGAAGTTACAGCCCGCTTCTTTGCCGCAGCAGGAAATCCGTCAGCTTATCTTGGAGAGATGGCCCGCTTTCAGCAAATTCAATTTTCACGCCAACACCACCGATGCAAAAGCAGTATGGATTTTTGACAGTCTGCAAAAATCGAGAGATGCGCTCCTTTCGGGAAAGCGCATTGTCAAAGGTCATACCGCTCACATCAGGCAGGGACTCGGCAGCCACCGCGCCAATGTCAACGCTTCTCATTTGTTCAAGTTCCTGTGTAGTTAATTTCACGGTAAACCTCCTTCGCAGATTGATAGAACGCCTCCCGCTGTTTGGTGGGGAAACGCAACAGGCCAGCACCACCGGGATGCTGGCCTGTTGCCTTACTCCACCTTGGGACACTTTGTCTCGAGGTTTATTATAGTTTTTGAATATTAGAGAGCGCCGCACATATTTACTTGGCCTGTCCAAAGACAATCGTTATTTTCTGTGCGGCGCTCTCAACGCAAGTAAAGCGACAAGCCCGGAGGAACAGGCAGCCAACCTGTTCAGCGCCGGATCATGGCCTTGGGATGTCCGGGCCCATTTACAGTGTTGGTGTTGTTCGCTCAATCTCTTTTGGGAAATGTCACCGCGCACCCACGGTCTGGCTCCACGTACTTACTCAGGGTTGCCGTTATTCCCTTGCGTTAGGAAGAAAACCTCCTCTCATAAACCGAGACATTTTTTCATCAATTCCAAGTGGGTTAAGAAGAAAAATCAAAAAGTTTTTTTCATGCGTTCAAGGCCACGCTTGATCGACTGGCGAATAGACTCCTCATGTACGCCCTCGGCCTCGGCAATTTCCTTAATCGACTTGCCAAGAATGATATGTGCGTCAATTCTACGGCCTTGGATCTCCGGCAGAGAATTGAGAGCGTTCCATAGACGAAGAAAGGTTTCCATCCGTTCAAGGAGCTCCTGCGGGGTCGGCTCATGCAGGCAAGCGGAATACTCAATCCCGTCATCGCAGTCCAGAGAATACTGCGCCTTGTGCCGGGAGAGCCGCCGCTGGTAGGCCATTTCATAGCGGGCATCGGCCTTGAATACCTCGGCCACCTCGTCAGAAACTTCGATAAGCTGATCCTGCGTGTACCAATAATAAAGATCTTTCAGATTGATAGTAGTCATCGTAAAATCCTCCATTTCAGTTTGTTCGGGGTTGGTCGGAAACGAAATGGAGTAATGGCGGAGAACGGCACCGCACCTCGGGACACTTTGTCTCGAAGTCTGGAACGCAAAATGCGCCTGCGCGACACAAGGCTGCACAAGCGCACGAAAATATATTATCGGTTATGTACTGTTTAATTTCACATTCAAAGCCGGACTGCTCCGATGGAGGGGCTACGCTTTTTTTAGCTGGTGCAGATCATGGGTGCTATGAAAAAGCAAAATGAACACGACGATCCCTCCTTGGAAACCGCCGTGTTCCTCATAAAGTCGTCGTATAACGGCGGCTTTGATTGACAGCTGCCGAAAACAAAAGAGCCGATAATCCGTGCCCAAGGGCTACGGGTTATCGGCTCTGCGTCTCTGCGTCTGGCTCTTTAATAACTTCCGTATTCATTTCCTTTACGCTAATTAGCGTTTCCTGTTTGCACTTCGGACAGAATAGTGGGAAGTTTTCAAGTACCGTATCAGATCGTATCTTCGTCCGGGTTTTGTTTCCGCAAACAGGGCATAACACCCATTCAATTTTAGGCAATTAGCGTTCCTCCTATTTCAACTGTATGCTACCTCGTGTTGTCATTCATCTTGTTCCTATAACATCGAGCAAAGTTAGCCCAATGCTTTCAAACTTTGATTTTCTGAAAATCCATGATTACCTGTGCCAAAGTTTTAGGCACATCTGTATTTACTTCATGTCCTGCGTTTTCAACTTCATAAAATAAGGCTCTTGGAATCATATTTGTCAACATTTTTGCGGCTTTTTTGTTCATTTTATCTCGCTTTCCGCAAATGATCAGAGTGGGACATAAGATATTACTTACGCTATTTGTAAAGTCCAAATACTGCATAGAGTTGGTCAGATGAATTATATTGTTTTTGCTAACTCCTATTCCCGAGAATGATGTAGCCGGAATAAAACGAAAAATAATGCTCTGAAATTTTAGTAAAGCTCGGGGTGCTTTGTATTGTGGTGCTATCAGTATTAAAGATTTTACTTTTTCAGAGTGATTTACTGTATAATTCAATGCCAAGACAGCGCCAAGTGATAAACCACATAAAGTCAATGGAGCATCAATCTTATCGCAATAATCTTGAAAGGCGTCATATAAATTGCCGTAAGTAATTTCTTTATTTTCAAGCAGCGAAAATAAGTCTGGATAATCCGCTTGTATTTCTTTGGGCAAGTACTCGGAAGTTCTGTCCCAACTCGATGGACATTGACCTAATCCGTGGATAAATACATATTGCATAACAAGTTCCTCCTATGATTATTCTCTGTTAGACCATTTATCAATTAAAAACGATATGCCTGCTAATATTAGTGAAATGATTACATGAAAAATATCCGAACTGAAATCAATATACGCAGTATTGGCAAAGTATGTGGATAAATAAGTTATCCCCAAAGAAAGCGGTATGGAAATTAAAAAGGAACATCCAATTACCACAAATATCCGTTTATGACACTTTGCGAATAAGCCATATATGCTCCAAACTGCCGTCATAGATAATGTGGCAATACATGAACCTAAAGAAAAAACTATTGGTAAGCGCAGTATCATACTTAAAAAAGCTAAATAAGGAATAATTGAAACGCTAATAACTAATAGCACTTTTTTGACTACTTTTTTCGTTGCGCTTAACACTGCCCATGTTACGAGGAAACTTTCCACCAAAGATAGGGCCACAATTAGTGACCAAGTTAGGTGCCGATTGATAAAGTAATTACATATTAAGCAAATAAAAAGTGGAATCAAATGTACCGTTAAGCTCATAAATAAAATGTTTTGTTTCTGTACTTTCATTGTGTTACTCCTATACATACATTACGAATGAATGTATTTATGTAAAATAAAATGCCTGCTTTAAGGCATTTTATTTGAAATATCCGATATTTTCTGGATTTGTTGTTTGAGAATATCCGTCATTTCATCATCTATAACGGGGACCCCCATTTTCTCAAGCATTTCTTTAAGGAAACAGAATTTATGGAATATTTCGCTTTCTGTTGCTGGATAAACAGCAGGATACAACCAAACATCGCCAAGTAAAGGAATTAGTTCAGCAATTTCCTTCGCATATTCCGTTTGTATTGAGCCATCAGCGATACCTTCTTCAATCAGTTCCAACCATCGAGGAGCCAGATCACGACGATTAGCTTCGATCAGTTCTGTAAAAATGCGTGGATTTTTAAGTAACGGAAGAACTTGTAAATTGATTTCTGTGCCGTTGGTATTTGATTGATTTAGTCGCATAACCTCGCGCATTTTTTGTAATCCATTCAAATCCTCTCGCTTCTTTACCTCTATAAAAGGGTTACAATCAGAAAACAGTTTATCACTTAAAGCACAAATAATATCTTCTTTTGACTTAAAGTGATGATAGACTGCGCCTTTAGTTAACCCCCCCAATTTATCAACAATATCTTGGATAGTTGTATTGTCATAGCCTTTTTCCAAGAAAAGCTGTTGTGCCACATCCAGTATTTTTTCAACTGTAACTTCAGGATGTTTGTTTCGAGCCATGAACTTCCCCCCGCCTATACATACTCTTTGAATGTATTCTATCTAATTTTCATCTGAATGTCAATCATTACATTCTTTTGGCATGTAAACGAAATAAAATACTACATATAAATAAAATCTTATTTCGTTCTCATAATCCAACCCGAAATATAGAATAATATATGGGTGATATGAGAATGTACCAAGATACCAGACGGCTTGACTTCCACGCATTAGGTAGGGAGATCAAGCGCAAAAGAGAGGCGAAAGGCTGGACGCAGGAATACCTTGCACAGCTCGTAGACCGTACCCCTCGTTCCATCATGTATTTTGAGAACCGGGGCCAGCATCCGAGCCTGAACACCTTTTACCAAATCGTCACCCTGCTGGACATTTCCGTAGACCAGTTCTTTTATCCTGACAGGCAAAATAGCGAAAGCGATTGCCGCCAGCATATTGATAGACTGCTCAACTCAATGGATGAAAAGGAATTGACGGTCATGGAGGCCACAGCAGAGGGACTACAAAAAGCCAGAGAAACGGAGGAAACGTAAAAGAAAGCGTAACCTCCGTTTTTTTGCGCCATGTTGCGGGTTGCGCGTTTTGGCAAGCAATTCGGGTGTGGCCACACTCCGAAATTTTTGCAGGGCGCAGGGCCCGCAAAAATGCTTGTTGGGGAGCTCCCCAAACCCGCTGTACTTCGGGACAAATTGTCCCAAAGTCCCGGTGCGCTGCACCGTAGTCTGCGGCCCGTCACTATCGTTCCTGTGCCTTATTCTCACGCTCGTCCGTTATGCCGAGCAGATGATCAATGTTCGCTTTTATTGCCACGGCCTCCCGAATTTGCCGCTGGGCATCCCGGTATTCTGCATAAAGCTCTTTCTTTTGTCCCGCCAGCTCACGGCGGGATTTTTTTAGTGCTTCAATCTTAGGGAGCTTTGCGCCGTTCAGTATGGTGTTCATGGTATCCTTTGCCGCCCGGTAAGTGGCAAGCTCCACTTCATGCTGGGCCAGATACTTTTTGCTGTACCGCGCAGCCTTGTACCCATCGAACACCGGGCGGGTCTTGGCATAGTCCACCGTGGCAGCCATCAGCTCCGAGGTTTTGGAAAGGGCCTCCTCCGTTGTGCGGAGCTCGTCAGACAGCTTGTGAAAGTGATCCACCGCAGCCTCGGTGCTGGCCGTCAGCGCCGCATAGTCTGTCAGATGATGCTCCTGCAAATACTGGAGCGCGGCAGCCATCTGTTTTAGGTTGTAGACCTTGGCCCATCGTTCATAGGCCGGGCCTTTGCCCTGGGCCATACGCTCTTGAATGTCGATGATAAGATTAACTCGCCGTGGCGGAACCGTGGGCTCCTCTGGTAGTTCAGGGAGCGGACGTTCCCCAGCAATTACCGCCTTGATGTCCTCCGGGTCAAATCCGGCTCCCAGTGTAGAAGCCCGGAGCCGGGTTGATTTTTCCTGTCCGGGCGCAAGGAATGAGATGACACCGCCGCGCCCCTGTTTTACGGCAAAGCCGGACTCCTCCATGAGACGAAGAAAGTCGGCAAAGTCCGTGGGCTTTTTCTCCAAAGCGGCGAGAATAGCCAGACGTACCCGCTGCTTGGCAGAGGGCGGCTTTTCCACGATCCACTGGCCATAGTGAAGAAAGCGGCCCTTGCTGTGCTGGCGCGGGTTTTGGATAACCGACAGCTCATGTTCGATGCACACGCGGTCAGAAAGCCGCCGCAGGGCAAAGGACGAACCAATGAAATTATGAAATTTCCGGGAGCGGTCAAAGGCCGTCGCATTGAAATAAATGTGATTGTGGATATGGGCCTTGTCGGTATGCGTACAGACGAAGAACTGATACTTTCCCTTCGTCCAGCGCATCGCCGTTTCATAACCGATACGGTTTGCTTCTTCCGCTGTAACCTCCCCGGGCAGAAACGCCTGCCGGATCTGAAAGAACAGGGCCCCGCGAGATACGGCTCGGCCTGTCTCTGCAAGGTATTGACTTTTTACCAGAAGAAACTCGGCGGGGGCCGTGTTCGGATCGCAGAGATAGGAAGATACGGCTCCCAGCTTTTCTGGGTTCAGGCCATAGGTGAAACGATCCTCCATCGTTTGAATTGCACTTTTTCCCGCCGCTGTTTTATAAGGGCGGATGTAGGTGGTTGCCGTAGAAATCCCTCCTTCCGGCAAATAGTATTTTTACTTTGGGACACTTTGTCCCGAAGTAGTAAAAGCCGGGGAGCGGTATCAACCACTCCCCGGACGGGTCAGAGCTCTACCAGCGCGGAGAGCTGTTTCAAAAGATCAGACAGCGGCCCCCACAAAGCGGCATAGTCCCGCTGCAAGGCCGCGAGTTCTTCGGGATAAATTGCGCCGTAGGTGTTGGCTTGAATTGCCACTTGGTTCAGATTGTTGGAGCATCGCCGCTGGAGCGAAACCAGCTCACGAACAGGCGAAAGGTCAACATGAAGCACATATCCACTCAGGGCCATTTTCCGCATATAGGCTCCCATGTTACGGATGCCAGCCTCCGCCATACGTTCTTGAATCAGGGCCTGCTCCGCCTCCGACACCATCACATGAAGATGGATCGGACGGCGGCGTTTCTTTGTCATCGCTCCTCACGCTCCCGGCTGCGGCAGGCGCGGGGCGGCTCCTTTACCTTATCCAGCGGCTTTTCCTGTCCGTCTGCCGGAACGGGGCGCGGCAAATGAAATTCACGGTGCAGGCGCAGCGCCTCCAGTACAGACAATTCCTGTTCACGTTTCTTTTCCATACACGCTCCTCCTTATCTATCGCCACGGTCAGGCTGCCTGCGCTGGGGAGCCGGAGCCTCCGAGCCGCGATCTGCCTCCGCCAACTTCGCCGCGTTTTTCATCTGCTCGGCAATCGGACGGGGCCTGTCGGGATTATCAGGCGCAGGACGCAGCTCATAGTCGGATGCCTGCTTTTCCGTCAGCGGACGGGTATAGGTAAGATAGCCCCAAGCCAAGAACGAGCCATTTTCCACCGGGATGCGCTGATCGTAATT